>Ga0233362_1000063_pt1 | contig 26468 bp, 17 predicted proteins | sample ElkDunMinimDraft_22_FD_180674 | JGI IMG/M metagenome (GOLD analysis project Ga0233362, IMG submission 180674) | Fecal eukaryotic communites from dung pellets of Tule Elk in California, USA - Elk Dung C1 | ecosystem: Host-associated > Mammals > Digestive system > Large intestine > Fecal | place... | reverse complement strand
GCTTGGAAGAGATTATCAACCTTCAGCAAGAGTTATCTCTTATCAGCAATCGAAAGGATATCGGAAAAAAGTTCACCGTTTTAGTAGAAGGCGTTTCTAAGCGTTCCGAAAATGACTTTTTCGGCAGAACATCGCAAAACAAAGTAGTTGTTTTTCCAAGAAAAGAAGCTCAACTGGGCACATACGTTAACGTTATTATTAAAGATTGCACTGCAGGTACACTTTTAGGAGAAATCATCTAAATTCTAAATATGCTTTACCTATACGTTCCCCAAGAAAATCCTCGAATTCATTTCATTATGAATTTAATATGGAAACGAATTTTGGGAACAGAGGTTTACCTTACTAACAATAAAGAGGATTTTTTAACCTACGATGGACCTAAGATTTCATATTGCCAAGAGAAATGTGGAGAGGAGATTCACATTCGTCCCGTTTCACTCCTTTTTGAAAAAGGGATAAAAGCGCAACCAATCGAAATTGTTGAATGGAATCATTTCCATCTATTCTTTCCAACTCCCCTATCCGCTCTTCCTTTCGATCCTTTTGCCGTATGCTTTTATTTAGTTACAAGATATGAAGAGTACTTAAAGGACACTCGTTATGATGAACACGGAAGATTTCGCATCACAGATTCGGTTGCATATCGATTGGGATTTCATCGCATTCCAATAGTCAATATTATTGCGGAGGCGTTAGCAGTTTTAGTGCAAAAACAATTTCCTAAATGGAAATATCAGCAACAGAAGTACCATTTTCTACCTACTTTTGACGTGGATATTGCCTATCGTTACAAAGGGAAAACGCCTATTCGTTTTTGCGGTTCACTAGCAAAAGCGATTCTAAAGTTTGATATTAGCAGTGCAAGAAAATTAACTAAAACACTGTTTAGCAACACAATAGATGATGATTTTGACATCTTTTTTCGCCACGAAGAGATTGCAAAAAAAAATTCCGTTCGTCCTATTCATTTCATACTTACGGCACCTTTCGGAAAATATGACAGAAACATAGATTTCCGTAGCAAGGCGTTTCGTGAGCTTATCCAGCAGTTACAAACATTTTCTGATATTGGCTTACATCCTTCTTATCACACACTTGAAAAGCCAACACTCGTAGCAAAAGAGAAAGCCCGATTAGAAGAGATAGTAGGTAATCCGATTACCAAAAGTCGGCAACATTTTCTGAAACTTCGTTTTCCAGATACCTTTCGCACATTAGAATCGTGTGGAATTTTAGAAGATTACACATTAGGTTGGCCTGATGAAGTAGGATTTAGGGCCTCGGTTACCACACCATTTCCATTCTACGATTTGGGGCAAGAGCGAGAATCAAAGCTCATTATTCACCCATTACACGTTATGGACGGCGCACTTCTTCGCTGTTGCAACTCACCAGACGAGTACGAGCTTACTATTAGCGAACTTCGCGGATATGCAAAGCAGTATGGTGGCGAATTTGTAACCTTGCAGCATAACAGTGCAGGTGTGCAGATTATGGCTTTGCAATAATTTCAAATTTGGTAACTCTATAACAAACAGAAAAGGCAACCTTGGAAGGTTGCCTTTTCTGATATTTTAGATTATTTGCTACTAGTTGGTGAACCGAGGCGAGCCATTGCGCAACGGAATCCAATATAATCTGTTGCTTCATCTTCATCTAAATATCTTCTATGACCAGGAGCACACCAATATTGAGGATCTCTCCAAGAGCCACCTTTATAAACTCTTGCTTGGTCACCAATCAAAGAGAATGAATAATCTTCCACTCTTTTTCTATACATATTTTCAGTAGATGTGCTAGGAACATCCTCTACATCTGAGAAGTTTTGAAGTGAAGCCCAGTCACCATCCAAATAGTTTTTATTATCGGCAGCGCGATAGTTTCTACGTCTATCATTTTTGAAGTCAGATACTGGCACCATAGGAACTCTACCCACGCTATCTCTTTCCTCTACAGTTCCATCTTCGAGAAGTTTCTTTGTTTCATAGTAGTTACCTCTAAATGGATTTAGTTCAGTCATATCATCCAATGAATTTTGACGATATACATCCATTACCCATTCTGCTACATTACCAGCCATATTATACAAGCCGTAATCGTTTGGCCAATAAGAGATAACAGGAGCTAATTTTTCAGCTGCATCGTTCAAGTGACCTGCAACTCCCATATAGTCACCTCTACCACGGCGGAAGTTTGCCACCATATCACCGTAATATTTTTTATCGTCAGTACGAACGAATTCACCATTCCAAGGATAAACTTTTCTTTCGAGGACGCGCTCGTTAAGTGTATTTCCGATTAAGCCGTATGCTGCATATTCCCATTCTGCTTCGGTGGGGAGGCGATATTTTGGCAAAAGGATACCATCTTCCATCTTCACATTTCTATAATCACCAGTAGTGATATATTGCAAACGACGATCACCAAGAGCTTCGTAAGCATCGTCACCGTATGTAAGATAAGCGTCAGTATTGAAGTAACCTTCTGCGCTTGGTTCTGTATTCCAAGTGATATAACCCAAATCAGCAAGGATTTTTTCATTCACGCGGTCTGTACGCCAAGCGGCATAGTTAACTGCTTGCAACCAATTTACACCCACAACTGGATAATTTCTGTAAGCAGGATAGCGGAAATAGTATTCCACTTCACTCTCTGCGTATCCCAAACGGTCACGCCATACGTTTTCATCTGGAAGAGCGTTATCGTAAACGATTTTCAAATCTGCAGGAGTGAACACGCGATCCAACCAATTTAGATATTCAAGGTAATTGATATTGCTTACTTCACATTCGTCAATATAGAATGAAGAAACAGTTACACGGCGAGGTGTATTGTTCCAATCATACATAACATCTTGTTCTACTGCACCCATAATAAAAGTACCGCCTTCGATGAGTACGAGACCAGGACCTGTTTCTTGTTCTACAAACGGATATACTTCAAAACCGCCTTGTTCTGGATCATTGTAACGCCAACCTGTATTAGAGGAATATTCTCGTTTACAAGAAGAAAGCGTTACCATTGAGAATGCAATCAGTAAGAAAAACAATAATTTGATGTGCTTATTCATAATTTTTAAATCTAATATTTACTTTAACGAGACTTTACTTAATTTATTATTGGTAATGGTTTTAATTTTAGTATGTTGGACATTTTAAGTCTTTAATGTGTCGTACTTTACGAGGACAAGGCAACAAGAACTGTAATGAAACCTCGTGAGATCCTTGGGTATGACCAGACAATTTAGAGGCAGTAATATCGTAGGAATAGCCTACTCGAATCATTTCGTGTTGGATACCACAAGTAAAGATTACGGCATCGATATTATCGAAACTATGACGCAACCAAAGGCCTACTGTAAAGGGATAGAAATTCAAATAGAAACCTTCGTGAAGGTAATGAGCTTCCAATTGGTGTTGATAAATGATATTAGGACTAATGGAGATATCACCGAACGATGTTTCTTTTTTACTTTTACGCTTCAAGTCGAAATTACCTCCCACGTGAGCTGTCCATTTTACTGGGACTCTGTAGGTATCGGTAATAAAACCAACATACATTGGCACGAGGTGATGGGCAGCAACACCGAAGTAGAAATTTTTGGTATAGCCCAAGAAACCTGCGGAGCAATCGAATTGACCTTTTGTCAAGTCGCTAGGACGTTGTTCATTGGTATTCCAAATAAAACCATATTTGGGGTCAATCATATCGCCGAAAGTCAGTTTATCCCAATTCAAGGTAGTTTGATAATAACCTGCGGAGAGGGCGAAACGCATATTAAACTTTCTACTCACTTTCAACTTAAAGGAGTACATAAAACTTGCAGAGTAAGTATTGAAAGTTCCTTGACCGGCGCGGTCGCCAAAAAATATCACACCAATACCACCTGCTAATTTATCAAAATGTTGGTCGTAAGAAGCAGAATAGCTAAGAAATTCACCTTGCATTCCTGGCCATTGGTCACGGAAATTCAAAGTGATACGAGGGCACACATTGGTACCTGCCATCGCAGGATTTAGATAAAGTGGATTAGCATAAAACTGCGAAAAATGTGCATCTTGCGCCTTTGCAGAAAACAAAGAAACAAACAAAAGCACAACTAAAATTGATATAATTCTTCGTTGCATACTACTTATTATAAATTGCGGGGCAAAAGTATTCATTTTTCTAATTTTTATCAAGCAAAAAAGACTCTTTCAGTGTAATTTTTTTGCATTTTTGCAGTTCATAATCTACATACTGTTGATAACTTTTTGCATTAAATAAAACGATAAATGAAATTAAAATCTTGGGTAGTAATAATAACTTTTATTGCATTTTTATTCCAATCATTTGACATTCAGGCAAATAATTTTTCCAAAACCTATCATATTCAGTGGAAAAATAGTACAAAAATTGAAATTTCTCCTGACAAATTCATCGAAATTCTCAACTTTGAAGGGGCATTAGTTGACGAAACCTTTACCACTTTACCCCTATTTTTTGACAAATTCTCTGTTGAAAACTTTTTCGATTCCTACCAATTTAGCGTAATAGATATCCAAACTTTGCCACTTTCTTCTAAAGAAAAAGGATTAATTCCAGAAAACTTTGCACAAAATAGCTTAAATTTGGAAGTAAGAACAGAGTGTGCCAACAAAAAAAATTATACCACAATTCGTTTTATTCCCATATTAGGCGAGAAGGGAAATTATCGCAAAGTTATCTCTTGTACAATTTCCATTCAAGGAATAAAAAATTACAAAGGAAATTCTTCACAAAAAGATTACGTAAATCAATCCATTTTAGCGTATGGAAATTGGCACAAAATATCCGTTGCAAATACTGGCATTCATAAAATTACATATTCGGAATTGGTAGATATGGGAATTATAAGCGGCAACATTGCTTCAAACCAGATTGCAATTTTTGGGAATGGCGGAGGCATGCTCTCCGAAACCAATAGTGATCCACGCCCAGACGATTTGCAAGAGGTCTCCATTTTGGTAGCTGATGGCAATGATGGTACTTTCGATGATGGCGATTACTTGCTTTTTTATGCGCAAGGACCTCATACTTGGAATTTTAACGAATCTGATAATTCATTTTCTCACCAATACAACATCTACTCCTTAAAAGCCTATTATTTTATCTGCACTAATGCAGGAATTGGAGAGAAAAAGCGGATTTTAAAACAAGATAATAGTAGTTTAACAGCTACGCAGACCATCAACACCTTCAAGCACTATCAATTTTATGAAAATGATGTCAAAAATTTTGGAGAATCGGGGCGCCATTGGTTTGATGAAGGTTTTGATATGGTTACACAAAGAAATTACACTTTAACCATTCCGCCACTAACACCTGCGGGCGGAAAATTAATTGTTAATGCAGGAAGTACCACTTCGTCAACTTCATACTTTGACATCACAGCGAATGGAACCGATGTAGGGCGAATGAGTTTAGCAGGAACCTTTAGCGATGATCTGCTAAAGATTAGTAATAAAACTCTAAACGTAGGTAATATTACCTCACCAATGACCCTCAGTTTTACATATAGTAAACCCCACTCTTCAGCAGTAGCTCATTTAGATTGGTTTGAATTTCAGGCGGAAGCGCAACTCACAATGTACACAAATCAAGTTCCATTTTGCCAACCTAATTCAGTAGGAACCGGCGTAATAAACCAATACCGCATCAACAATGCAAATACCCAAACCATGGTTTGGGATATTACCGACCATACCACACCAATATTAATGCAAGGCGAATTAAGTAGTAATATTTTCACATTTAAAGCGACTGCAGACTCGCTTCGACACTTCCTTGCTTTTAATGGCGGTTATTTTCACACTGTAACCTATGAAGAGATCGTTACTAATCAAAATTTGCACGGAAGTTTTGCTGAGTTAGTTATTATTACCCATCCTGATTTTCTTGACCAAGCAGAACGGTTAGCCAAACATAAACGAGCAAACGGACTATCAACGATAGTAGCAACAACGACACAGGTTTACAACGAATTTTCGTCAGGTGCGTTAGACCCGACTGCTATTCGCGACTATATGCGAATGATGTATAAAAGAAGTAACGGAGAATTTCCAAAATATCTACTACTGATGGGAAGACCCTCGTATGATTACAGAGAAATTTCGGAAGGAACGAAATGTTACGTTCCCAATTATCAATATAGTAAAGAAGTTAGCGAACGTTTTTTCAGATCTTTTGACGACTACTTTGGACTCTTAGACGACAACGAAGGGCTTTTAGGCACCTCATTACGTGGTTTGATTGATGTAGCAGTAGGACGATTCCCTTGCAGCAACTCAACACAAGCGCGCATTGCAGTACAAAAAAGTATAGATTATAGCGCCAAAACAGACCTAACCAACGGAAATTCTGCATTGATCTCGAACTTTGCGGATTGGCGCAATATTATTGCTTTTGTAGCTGATGATGAAGATGCAAATGAACATATCTCTGTTTCTGAAGCGTGCGCTAACATCATCAAAGAGAACTATCCCTCTTTCAATTTTGATAAAATTTATTGCGATGCTTATCCACAAGAATCATTTGCGGGTGGGCAACGCTATCCCGAAGTTAACATTGCACTGAACAACCGTATGAATCGCGGCGCACTCCTTTACTCATACGTTGGGCATAGCAGCGGCGCAAGTTGGGCACACGAACGAATTTTAGAGATTTCGGACATCCACAAATGGAACAATCGTTATAACCAACCGTTAATCACAACTATGTCGTGTGAATTTGGTTGGTACGACCGAAAATCTATCTCTCCTGCAGAGCTCGCTTTCTTCAATGAAAATGGAGGTGGAATCGGTCTTATTACCACATCACGAGTAGCTTATATCGGTCCAAACTCTAGTTATATAAGATCTTTAGCAACCCATCTTTTCCACCCTATTGACAACCACAAACAGACCCTAGGAGAGATTAATCAAATGGCAAAAAACAATATGGGAGGTGTAGCAGAAACCATCAATATGATTTACCTAATGGGTGATCCTTCATTACCACTAAATATTCCGGATTTTCAAATTGTAACAGATTCTATCAATGGAAAACCCATAGAAAACTTTACCGATACACTAAAAGCACTCTCCAAAGTAGAAATCAAAGGAAGGATTGTTGACACATTAGGCAACACACTCTCATCATTCAACGGAAATATATATCCTTCTATTTATGACAAAGCCACCAAAGGAATTACCCTTTTGAATGATGCAAGTGATTCTGAAATTGCGCCTTTTGAATTTGAGCAGCAGAAAAATATTCTATTTAAAGGAAATTCATCTGTATCCAATGGCCATTTCTCCTTCTCTTTTATTATTCCGAAAGATATTAACTACACCTATGGAAATGGAAAAATAAGCTACTATGCAACAAATAAGCAAACCGATGCAACTGGCTATTCCAATACAATTATGATAGGCGGTATTAGTGAAAATCCCATTGAAGACAAACAAGGACCTGAAATTGACATTTTTATTAATGATGAAAGTTTTGTAAATGGTGGAACTACGGCACCCGACGCACTTTTGCTGGTTAAATTAAAAGATGAATTTGGCATAAATACAACAGGTAATGGTATTGGGCACGATTTAGTAGCCATTTTAGATAACAATACTGATAAACAGATTATTCTCAACGACTATTATCTATCTGAACAGGATAGTTTCAATTGCGGAACAGTTCGTTATCCTTTATCAGAACTTACGATAGGAAATCACACCTTAACAGTTCGGGCTTGGGATATTGCCAACAATGTTTCTGAAAACTCCATCGACTTTACCGTTGTTTCGGACGAAGATTTTACTTTGGAGCACGTTCTCAACTATCCTAATCCATTTACCACTCATACAGATTTTTATTTTGAACACAATCGCATTGGAACTCAATTAGATATTGTTATTCAAATATTCACTATCTCTGGAAAATTGGTTAAAACGTTAACCTCATCACAGCTTACAAAAGGAAATCGTAGCGAACCTATTTCGTGGGATGGTCGTGATGATTTTGGGGACAAGTTGGGGAAGGGCATTTACATATACAAATTAAAAGTAAGGAATGCAAACGGAGAAATTGCAGAAAAAACAGAAAAAATTGCGATTCTATAAAATAATATAGCAATTTGTGCGTTAACAACTCCATATTTTCAATAAAACTAAAAAAAATGATTAGAAAAACACTTACATTATTTATTATCAGTTTTTGTTTAACGACATACACTTTCGCACAAACATTTGACGAAAATAATCCTACTAATCCATACCTAAATACCATAACCACAGCAGTTCCATTCTTACAAATTGCACCAGATTCATACTCTGGCGGTTTAGGTGATCAAGGCGTTGCAACTCCTGTTAATGCCAATAGCCAAGCACACAACCCTTCCAAATATGTTTTCAGCAACAATATTTTTGGATTCTCTATTTCTTATAGTCCTTGGTTAAAAGGATTGGTTTCCGACATCAACCTTGCATATTTAGCTGCATATTGGAAACTTACCGAAATGGACGCTTTGGCATTCTCACTTCGTTACTTCTCATTAGGAGACATTCAACTTACCGATTATTACGGACACCCCATTGCCAACAGAAAGCCCAACGAATTTGCATTAGATTTCACATACAACCGCAAACTTACAAAAAACTTTGCGATGGCATTAACAGGAAGATTTATCTATTCTAACTTAGCTAACGACATTGAAGTGGGGGGTTCGAATATGAAACCTGGTTTAGCAGGTGCCGCTGACCTTTCTTTATTCTATCAAGACAACTTCAGAGTACGCGGCTTAGAAAACACCACTTTACGCTTTGGTTTAGCCATAACCAATATTGGAAATAAAGTTTCCTATTCTGATGGTTCTATGACTCGTAACTTCTTGCCTACCAACCTTAAATTAGGATTATCCTACACTATGGATTTTGATGGCTACAACAAGTTGACAGTTGCTGGAGAATTGGGTAAACTTTTAGTTCCCACGCCACCAGTTATTCTCAAAGACTCATTAGGAACACCTATTTATGATGAAGCAGGCAATTATGTATATTACGGAAATGGTATCGACCTTGACGACATCAGCGTTTTCCGCGGTATTCTTCGTTCATTCTACGATGCACCAGGTGGATTTGTAGAAGAGATGCGCGAAATCTCAGGTTCTATTGGTTTGGAATATTCTTACCGTGACCTTTTCTTCGTTCGCACAGGTGTTTTTCTTGAAAATGCATACAAAGGTAATCGTAAATTTATCCAAGTGGGTGCTGGCGTAAAATATAACATCTTCGCTATCGATGTTTGCTATCTTTTCCCATTCACACAACGTCACCCAATGGAAAACACTTTGCGTTTTTCTATAACATTTGATTTCGAATCTTTCAATTCAGAAGCTATTAAAAAGCAAGGCAAACTGAGATAATGATAGATTTTCGTGTAGGTTTAGGTTATGATTCTCATCGACTAATTAAGAAGGATGATAATGATTCCAAACCTTTTGTATTAGCTGGAATTGAAATTCCTCATTACAAAAGATGCGTGGCACACTCCGATGGAGATGTGCTTTTGCATTCGTTGTGCGATGCCCTTTTAGGAGCTGCTGCCCTGCGAGATATTGGAACTCATTTCCCTGATACTGATCCTAAATATAAAGATATTGATAGTCAAATTCTTACTCGGGAAGTTGCAGAAATGGTTACCAACAAAGGATGGGAAATTAACAATATTGATATCACCATCATTGCTGAAAAGCCCAAAATGGCCCCTTACATCGAACCTATGATTCAAAATCTTTCTACAATTCTTAACTTAAAACCGGAAAGAATCTCCATTAAAGCTAAAACCAACGAAAAATTGGATGCTGTAGGTCAAGAGGAAGCCATTGTAGTACATAGCATTGTTTCATTATTAAATCGGAATAAATCATGAAAAAAGCAGTTCTTGTATTTGTTATCCTTGCCATTGGTATTACAACGCAAGCACAACAACTCCAATTACAGAAAAACTCACACCCAAAAGTTTCTAAAGCAGATATGAAAAACAATCCATTACTCCAGACGTGGAACACGCCTTACCAAACACCTCCCTTTGATTTAATAAAGGAAGAACATTATATTCCAGCCTTTAATGCTGCTATTGAGATGGCACAAAAAGAAATCGATGAAATCGCTAATAATCCACAGAAACCTGATTTTCAAAATACTATTGTTGCATTAGAGAGAAGCGGACTTAAATTAAAACGGATTGAAAGCATATTTTTTAATATGTTGTCTTGCAACACAACCCCCAACTTACAGAAGATGGCAGAGAAACTCAGTCCAATTCTTTCTAATTTCAGCAACTCTATTTACCACAATGAAAAACTTTTCAAACGCATTGAGCAGATATTTCATTCTAATACTTCCCTAACTATTGAGGAGAGAAAATTAATGGAAAATACCTACAAAAGTTTTGTCAATAATGGGGCTAAACTAAAAGCTGGAGAAAAAGAAAGATTTGCACAACTAACCCAACAATTATCCATATTAAACCTCAATTTTAGCAAGAACGTATTGGAATCCACTAACAGTTTCAGCAAACTCATCACAGATAGAAAAAGTTTGAAGGGAATTCCTGAAAATCTTCTACAGATAGCTAGAACAAAAGCGCAGGAGAAAAAATCGGATGGCTATCTTTTCGACCTCTCTACTCCAAGTTACCTAGCAATTATGAAATATGCCGACAACCGTGATTTGAGAAAAGAGTTTTATATGGCATACAACCAACGAGGCTCCCATCAATATGACAATGAAACAGTGATTTATGAAATTTTGAAATGCCGTGAAGAGATAGCCCGACTACTCAAATTTGAAAACTACGCAGAATACGCACTGCAAGATCGTATGGCTAAAAACAGCACATCTGTATTCACAATGCTGGATCAGATGAAAGAAGCCGCACTGAAGAAAGGACGCGAAGAGATTGCGGATTTAACCCAATATGCTCAAAAAAATGGCTTCAAAGAAAAAACGCTTCAAGGATGGGACGTTACCTACTATGCTGAAAAATACAAAAATCACTTATATAACATCAGCGATGAACAACTACAACCCTATTTCGTTTTGGAAAATGTGATTGATGGTGTATTTGAATTATCCTCAAATCTATTTGATTTAAAGTATGTTGCAAATAAGAAAATTCCTACTTATCATCCTGATGTAAAGGTTTTTGAAGTATATAGAAATAAGAAACTCACGGGCATATTATATCTAGATTTTCATCCGAGAGAAAGCAAACGTAGCGGTGCGTGGATGACAAGTTTCCGCGAACAATACTACGATTCCGATGGAAATTATATTTGTCCGCAAGTTTCCTTAGTTATGAATTTTTCTCCCTCAACAAAAGAAAATCCCTCGTTATTAACCTTCGATGAGGTACAAACTTTCCTACACGAATTCGGTCACGGATTGCATGGATTGCTCTCCAACGTAAAATATGAATCTCTTTCTGGCACCAATGTACCTCGTGATTTTGTTGAATTTCCTTCACAATTGATGGAAAACTGGGCTTCTGAACGTAGTTTCCTCAAAGAATTCGCTTTCCATCATAAAACAAAAAAAATAATTCCTCAAGAGTTAATTCAAAAAGTGAAAGAATCTGAAAATTTCATGTCAGGGTACTACTTCTGCCGTCAATTAACCTACGGATATTTGGATATGCGATACCATACCACACCCTATACTGAAATTAAAGATGTAAACAAATTCGAACAGACAGCAACATCTGACCTCCAACTGCTTCCCGTCTCTTCTGAAACTTGTATGAGCAAAGCTTTCAGTCACATCTTTGCAGGTGGATATGCCGCTGGGTATTATAGTTACAAATGGTCAGAAGTAATTGAAGCTGATGCTTTTGAACTGTTTAAAGAAAAAGGAATTTTCAACAAAGAGGTGGCTAACTCATATTTGGAAAACATTTTATCTAAAGGGGGTTCTGAAGATGCGATGAAACTATATACAAAATTCAGAGGCAGAGAACCCTCTGTAAAAGCATTACTTAAGAGAAGCAATCTCATTAAGTAAAGTTTCGATACATATATCTATTCTGATATCAAAAGCCTCACGAGTTGCGTACCCAACATGAGGAATAACCAAGCAATTAGGAGCTCTCAACAGCGGATGATTTTCTGCTAATGGGGGCTCTTTTTCAAATACATCAAAAGCAGCGCCCGCAATTTTACCTTCCGATAACATCTCTGCCACAGCATTAATATCCACCACATTTCCCCGCGCCGTATTCACAATCAGAGCACTCGGTTTGCACAATGACAGCAAATCACGGGTAATGATATGATGGGTTTGCGGGGTAAGCGGCAGATGAAGAGAGATGATATCAGACTGAGCCATTAACATTTCTAAAGAAAGATAACGCACACCCAAGTCTGTCAGTTCTTTGCGTTCTGATCTACTCCAAGCTACTACTTTGCATCCAAATGCCAACAACAAACGAGCTGTCTCCATTCCAATAGCACCTGTTCCCACAATACCAACCACTTTCCCTTTTAGTTGTCTGCCCAAGAAATTATTTCGAGTTCCTCCATTGCGAATTTGCGCATCCAATACCGTCAAATGTCTGTAACAATCTAACATCAAACCAACTGCCAACTCTGCAACTGCAGTTGTAGCATACCCTGCCGCATTGCGCACCACAATATTATGCTGACGACAATACTCCAAATCAATATGATCCAAACCGGTAAAAGCTACCATCAACATCTTCAGTTTAGGACATTTTTCCATAATTTCCTTCCTAATGGGTATATTGGATACAATAACTGCATCGGCATTGCGCATCCGCTCTACTAATACTTCGGGACTCTCTTGTCTATCTTTATAAACCTCAAAATCAACATTTTGTGATTTAAAAATCTCTTTTATTTCTTGTGCTCTTTCGGAAGTAATTCCTATCGGCTCTACTGCTACAATTTTCATATTTCCTTTTTTTTGCAAAAATATTGAAATATCTTGAAAAAAACACGTACATTTGCATTCTTATTTTTCAAGAAATGCAAGTTGACTTATTAGAAACACCCATTGAATTTCTCAAAGGCGTAGGTCCTAAGAAAGCCGACGTTTTCAATAAAGAATTTAACATTTTTACTTACAGGGATTTACTACATTACTATCCTTATCGACACATCGATAAAAGTAAAATATACAGAATTGATGAGTTGCATAGCGAGGGCGCTTATTTGCAATTTAAGGGTAAGATTACACGCTACGAAATTGTGGGCGAACAGCGCGCGAAAAGATTAGTAGCGCAATTTACAGACGACAGTGGAACTATGGAATTGGTGTGGTTCAACTCCATAAAATGGATTGAAAATCTACTCAAAGAGAAACGAGAGTTCATTATTTTTGGAAAACCCACTCTATTTAACCACAAATGGAGCATTTCTCATCCTGAAATGATTGAGCCAGCTAGTCAAAAAAACTCGCCAGTTTCTCTTGCATTCCAACCGCTATACAACACCTCTGAAAGAGCAAAAAAAAATGGATTGGATTCCCGTTCATTATCTAAACTGGTTATTACTCTGCTCAGTCAGATTAAAGAAGTGATTGTAGAACGCCTACCCAAACAGATGTTAGAACAATTCAAACTTCTATCCCTAAAAGAAACACTCATCAACATTCATTATCCTGAAAATATCGATAAACTTTCCAAAGCAATGTTGCGTCTTAAATTTGATGAGCTCTTCTTTACGCAACTCAAACTACTAAAAATCAAGCACATTAATAAAACAAAAGTATCGGGTCACCGATTTTCCGTTGTAGGAGAAACGTTCAACACATATTACAAAAATTATCTGCCTTACGAATTAACCAATGCACAGAAACGAGTTATCAAAGAGATTCGGGCGGATATGGGAAGTGGCCGGCAGATGAATCGTCTTTTACAAGGTGATGTGGGAAGTGGAAAAACCATCACAGCACTTCTTGTTATGCTTATAGCCAAGGACAATGGTTTTCAATCTTGTTTGATGGCACCGACCGAGATTTTGGCAGCACAGCACTTTGCCACCATCTCAAAAATGCTAAAAGAGATGAATGTAAAGGTAGATTTTCTTTCGGGTTCTACCAAACAAAAAGAGCGGAAAATAATATTAGAGCGATTAAAAAATGGGGAAACTGACATTTTGGTTGGCACCCACGCATTGATTGAGGAGGTTGTTCAATTTAAGAACTTAGGGTTAGCCATTATTGACGAGCAGCACCGATTCGGCGTTGAGCAACGCGCCAAACTTTGGCGTAAGAATCAGACTCCACCACACATTCTTGTGATGACTGCCACACCAATACCTCGCACCTTAGCTATGACTCTTTACGGCGATTTAGACCTCTCGGTCATTGATGAACTTCCCAAAGGCAGAAAACCAATCGTTACGATGCACTTTTATGAAAAAGATAGATTGCGGTTGTTTGGCATGATGCAGGAACAAATTCGTGAGGGAAGACAAGTTTTTGTAGTTTATCCACTCATTCAAGAATCGGAAAAAATGGACCTTTTCGACCTAATGGCAGGCTACGACCTAATGTCCACCCGATTTCCACTTCCCTATTATGCCATCAGTTTGGTTCACGGAAAAATGAAACCAGAAGAGAAAGAGTTTGAAATGAAGCGTTTTGCAGAAAACAAAACTCAGATTATGCTTTCTACAACCGTAATTGAGGTAGGCATTGACGTTCCCAACGCCACAATGATGGTAATTGAAAATGCTGAACGTTTTGGACTTTCTCAACTGCACCAACTGCGAGGACGTGTCGGCAGAGGCGGTGAACAATCCTATTGCGTACTAATGTCCAACAACAAACTAAGTAGCGAAGGAAAACTTCGTCTCAACGCAATGGTTAACTCTAACGATGGTTTTGAGATTGCCAATGTTGACCTCAATCTTCGGGGCCCTGGCGACTTACAAGGTACGCAACAAAGTGGAACTTTAGATTTTAAAATGGCAGACATTTCCAAAGATGAAAAATTGGTAGTTTTCACTCGAAACTTAGCTATCAATCTACTAAAACAAGATCCCGAATTGCAACTTCCCGAACACACAAGAATAAAAAATTATCTTTCAACTTTACTGAAAACAAATAATATTTGGGGTAAAATAAGTTAGAATAAAATTATGAAAATCAAACTTTTATATATAGGAAAGGAGAATTCTGAAAACCTCCAAGAAGCTATCCAACAATATCAAGAAAAACTAAAATTTTACACATCATTTGAGATGATTGCCATTCCTTATCTCAAAAACACAAAATCATTATCAATTGAAGAGCAGAAAAAAAAAGAGGGTGAACTAATCCTGAAAAAAATCGAAACTAACGATTATGTAATTCTAATAGACGAATATGGTAAAGAGTTTACCTCAATCGGATTTTCAGAACTTATCCAACAGCAACTTAACTCTGGAATCAAAACGCTTATTTTTGTTATTGGTGGAGCGTATGGATTTTCACAAGATGTTTTTGCAAGAGCGCAACGAAAAATCTCTCTTTCCAAAATGACCTTTCCGCATCTTTTAGCCCGGCTCATTTTTGTGGAACAACTATATCGAGCCTTTACAATTCTGAAAAAAGAGCCCTACCATCATATCTAATTCCCCTAAAAAAAGCACAAAAGAAACCCATAAACAAAGCTGTTTAGAACTCCTAAACAAGAATTCTATTGTAGTATTCTTATTTTCAATACTTTATAAAAAGTGTTTTTTTCACTTTTCTATTGATTTTTTTTATATTTTTGCGTTCCTTAATAGAAATTAAAACTAAAAAATATTCATCGTATGAAAAAATCTATTCTTTCAATTTTGTTTGTTGCAATTGTAACATTTACTTTTGCAACCAACGTAATCCCAGTACAAGAAGCTCAACGAGTTTCTAGCAACTTCTTAAGAGAAGCTACTGGAAGAATCTTCAATGAATCAGATTTCACTTTGGAATCTACAGTTTACACTGCCAATGGCGATGTAGCTTACTATCAATTTAACATTCAAGGTAAAGGTTTTATCCTTGTATCTGGTACTGATTTAATGAAACCCGTTTTGGGATACTCTCTTAGCAATGAATTTGTTGCAGAGAACGATGCTCAGGGAAACTATTTTGGTTTAAAATTCAAAGAAGAAGCAGCACAAGTAATTGCTAATCCTTCTTTAGCAAAAAATCACCAAAACTCATGGAACCACTTCCGCAGTAAAAACTTTGTTCCTTCACAAGTAAAAAACACTGAAGGCGTTCAACCATTGGTTACTACCGCATGGAGCCAAGAGAAATATTACAACGCATATTGTCCTTACAGCGGAAAGAAAAACAATTATGCTGATGCTGTAGATGCTTCTGGTCGTGATTTTCATGCATTGGTAGGATGTGTTGCGGTTAACCTTTCAAACCTTCTTTTCTACCACAGATATCCAGAAACAGGTAACAGCGGCCTATCATACATCCCTTATGATGCAGACTACGAATTCTCATACCCACGTCAAACCGTAAACTTTGCTACATCAACATACAACTATTCAGCAATGTCAGCTAATAGCTTGAATTCTTATGTTAATGAGTTAGCAAAATTATTATACCACACTGGAGTATCAGTAAAAATGTCATACGGTATTGCTGGTTCAGGTTCTAACTCAACAGAAGCACACAACGCACTTACTACCTACTGGAAAATGAACCCTAGTGCACGAGTTTTTAACAAAGCAGAAGTTTCTGTAGCTGAATTTACAGATACAATGAAATCACAATTGGAACAAAATCTTCCTATTTATTTCAGTGGTACTATTAGCGGAGATGCTGGTCACGCATTTATTATTGATGGTTACATCGTTGTTGATGGTACTGTATATTTCCATGCAAATTTCGGATGGAATGGATATAAAAATGGTTACTACCCATTAGGAGATATTGATGGTTACAACGCTGACGAAAATATCTTGATAAATGTTTTCCCAGATCCAGCAGATTCTACTGCTTTCAAACCTGTAACTTCTATTGACACTATTACCGCTTCTATCGGTTCTATCAGTGATGGTTCTGGTTACTTCAAATATGCACCAAACTCAAATAGAGTTTGGATTGTTGAAGCTCCTCATGCTACTAAATATTACATTGACTTCACCAAAATTAAAACAGAAGCTGATGCTGACGTAATTAAAATCTACAAAGGCACAACTCCATCTGCTGCAAATCTTGTTGGAACTTATAGTGGTAACTACTTAATGAAAGCAGCTACCGATGGTGCAGGACATGCTGATGCAAACTTCGAAGGTTTATCACTTCCTGGAACTATCACCGTTAACGATGATGCTTTCTGTGTTGAATTCACCTCTAACGGCAACGATGTTACAGATTATGGTTTTGTTCTTGAATATGAAGCATCTTTGAATCATAGTGGAATTCCTACTTGTAGCCAAAATGCTCAACTTCCAACTATCGTTGGCGTCATCACTGATAAAGGATTAAACGCTTCTGACGAAGATATGGCTGTTCCTTACGTTCAAAACAAATGGTGCCGCTGGACAGGTAACTTTACATTCTTAACTGGAACTGCAATGTCTTTCACCCAATTTGATTTAGCTGCTGGTGACTATGTTGATATTGTTAACTGCGACGATCCAGATTCTCTTTTCTTAGTAAAAAGATTTGACATTAACAACGCTCCTGATGGTGCGTTCAACGTTCCTGGCAATAAATTCCAAGTAATTTTTGTTTCTGACAACTGGAAAGAAGCAACTGGTTTCAAATTGCACTACTTCGGTATTTCTAGTATCAACGAAACAGAACTTGCTGATGTAAACGTATATCCAAACCCTGCAACTGACAATGTAAACGTAGCTATCTCTGTTCCTGCAGAACAAAAAGTTACTTTCCAAATTGTTGATATGGCTGGAAGAGTTATTCAATCTGAATCAATGAGAATTGATGGTGAGTACACCTACTCTACCAATATTTCAAACCTTGCTACTGGCATCTATATGATGAGAGTACAAACTGAAAATGGTAAATCAATCCACAAATTTATCGTTGAATAGTACACAATATTTTATATAGTAAATGGGCAGATGAATATCTGCCCATTTTTTTTTGAAAAAAAGCTTACGCATATTACATATTTTTGTACTTTTGTTTCCTAAAATCTTCGATATGTATATTATTGGTATTGCTGGTGGTTCCGGATCAGGGAAAACCTCTGTAGTAAAGAAAATTATTAATGCCCTACCTGAAGAAAGCGTTAGTGTACTCTCGCAAGACTCCTATTATAAGGATTGTGGGGAACTCTCGCAAGAAGAGCGAGAAAAGATAAACTTTGACCACCCAGATGCTATTGAATTCGATTTACTGAAAGATCACATTGCAGAGTTAAAAGCAGGTCACGCAATTGAAATGCCAACATACTCGTATGTAACTTGCCGAAGAGGAAAAGAAACAATTTTAGTTACTCCCAGCCCAGTAATCATTGTAGAAGGAATTCTAATTTTTACAGATACAAAACTCTGCAATATGTTGGACTTAAAGGTTTTTGTAGATACGGGAGCTGATGATAGGATTATCCGAATCATTCAAAGAGATGTAAATGAACGCGGTCGAGGACTAGAAAAATCGATCCAGCATTATGAAAAATATGTAAAGCCGATGCACGAAACTTTCATTGAGCCGACCAAACGTTTGGCAGATATTATTATCCCCATTGGCGGACATAATGAGAAAGGAATCGACATTCTTACCTCTAAAATAAAACAGATGATATAGCAACTTAAGGATTAAGGCGTGTAAAAACTCGCAAAGCATTCTGCGTTGTTATGCGCTGAATTTCCTCTATAGGCAGTTCAAAAATAGCACTCAACCTCTCAGCAATGAAGGGAATATAGGAACTTTCATTCGTTTTTCCACGATTGGGCTCGGGTGCTAAAAAAGGAGAATCCGTTTCCAATACAAGATGCTCTAGACCAATCTCCTTAATCAAATCTGGTAATTTTGATTTTTTGTAGGTAACTACACCCGAAATCCCTAAATAGAATCCATTATCAACAGCCCATTTTGCTTCTTGGATCCCACCTGAAAAGCAGTGAAATACCCCTGAAAAGGTGGTATTTTTAAACTCCTTAATTACAGAAATTGCTTCCGAATAAGCATCACGAATGTGGATAGAAAGCGGTAGATGCAAATCTTTAGCCCAGCCCAATTGTATAGAAAACGCTTCCTTCTGCTGCTCAATATATTCTGTTGAATGATACAGATCAATACCCACTTCTCCAATTCCAACAATTCCCTCATCATCAATATGCTCTTCAATCCTATGTAATTGATTCTTAAAATCCAGAAACACATCTGTAGGATGTAGTCCTACCAATGGATAAAGATTCTCAGGATATTGATTGGATATTTCAAAAAGATCTGATATTGAATCTGCATTTACTGCTGGAAGAATCATTTTTGTAACATCAGCATGAATTGCACGCTTAACAACGGAATGAATATCTTCTGGATAATACTCCTTGTACAAATGGGTGTGGGTGTCAATGTAACTCATAACTCATTTATTTAAAATCTTTGCAAAGATACAAAAAAGAAACCAATTATGGAAAAAAAATAAATAGATGTAAAAAAAGATTATTTTTTTTGTATTTTTGCAGAATAAGACTGCAACACTCTATTTTCCACTTATTTACTCTAAAAGAACTACATTTTTGCTTCAAATGATGCAACATTTGAATTATTTTTGCTGTTTTTGACAAAAAATTGACATCATAATAGTATAAGTATGAAGAAAATATATCTACTCATTGTTATTTCCATAATTAGTATCACAACATTTGCTCAGATTACTGTTTCTAATGTAACTGGACAAACTCCTCAACAGCTTATCCTTAACGAATTAGCTGGCGAAGGCGTAACCCTTACAAATGGACAATTCAACCGCAGTGCTAATGCCATCACATCACAAAAAATTGGAACTTTTACCAATGGTACAGGCTTCCCCGATTTTCCAATTAGTAATGGAATTATAATGACTACAGGAAATATCTCTGTAGCCGTAGGTCCAAATAACTCAAGCAGCAAGAGCGTTGCTATTGATGATAATGTAGCAATAGATTCTGATTTGCAATCTATTGCAAGTAGTAATTTAACAGGTGCTACTATATTAGAATTTGACTTTGAGGCTGTTTCTCCAACCTTTGAATTTGAATACATTTTTGCATCTGAAGAATACCCTGAGTACGTTTGCTCTCAATACAATGATATTTTTGCTTTCTTTCTTACAGGACTAGACCCAGTTACACTAACTACTACAACCAAAAATATCGCTTTAATTCCAAATACCAACATCGTAGTTGCCATTAATTCTGTCAATGGCTATCCTGCTGGAACATCTTATCCTGCAAGTAGTTGCATTTCTACAAATTATACACAATTTTACAATTCTGTTCCATCTAACTCCCCTAAAATGCAATTTGATGGATATACTGTAATGCGTAGTAATGGACAAATTGCTTCTGGATTGATAGCGAGCGCACGTATTAGCCCTTGTCGTCCATATCACATGAAACTTTCCATCGCTAATGCTGGTGATTCTGGATACGACTCAGGTGTATTTCTCAAAGAGGGAAGTTTTACAAGTCCCAAATTAGAAACAAAAGCAACTTATACAGAATCATCAAATGATACACTAATCACAGGCTGTAATACAGCAACAATGACTATTGGCATGACTGCCGATGACACTTGTACACGACCATATAATATTACCTTAAACACCCAAGCTTTGGCAGGAATAACAGCAACAATAGGTGATGATTTTCAAATTTTTTGCCTTGACGATCAAGGCAACATTACCTCTGAAATCACATCTGATAGTTACGATTTTTCTCTTCATATTGGGGATAGAAACCAAAAATTTCTTGTAAAAGTATCAGATAATGCAACATTTCCTGAAAATGACATAAGAGTTGCTAAAATTCTCATTCAAAAAGAGATGTGCCCTGATAAATATGAGTATGATACTCTTATTCTCAATCTAAAAAATCACAAGAATATCATTCTTGAAGCTCCTGAAGTATTAGATTTTTGTGATGTTTGCAATGAAATTGGCGTTATTGTTGCACAAGGAGAAGTGAACGAAATTACTTGGATTCCTGATCACAATATTGACCATAACGACCAAATCACAACATCTGCCAATATCACCCAAACAACAACATACCAAATTATTGCTACCGACAGTTATCGATGTAAATATGATACTTTAGAGATGGAGGTTAACATCACCTCTGAGCCTACAGTTAATTTTCACGCAAATGCAACAGTAGGCTGTGCACCATTTACAGTGCAATTCACCTCCACAACCACACCGCAGAATGCTCCCCTGACTTGGGTTATCAACAATACTGATACCATCTTAGATGAGACTCAATTTGATTATACTTTCGACACACCGGGACTTTATACGGTTGCATTATACTCCAATCTTTCAGAAGATTGTGGAAGTGAGCTTGTACGCGAAGATTATATTCTTGTGGGTGATTATCCACACGCAGACTTTACTTGGTCTCCAGATATCCCAAATAATGGTCGTATGGTTTCATTTGCCAACCTTTCTACAGGTGACAATATAACCAATTATCATTGGAGTTTTGGTGATGGCTCTATTAGTAACGAATCAGACCCTGCGCACGCATATCATGTAAATTCAGACCGTTCATTCAATATTATGCTAACTGTAACTAACAATGCGGGATGTTCAGATGATACCTTACAAACCATTGATGTAGTTGACAACTACGCATTTTACGTTCCGAATAGTTTCTCTCCCAATAGCGATGGTAATAACGACCTATTTCAGGTTTTTGTTACCGATGTTTTGAAATATCACATCACCATTTATAATCGTTTTGGAGAAGCTGTTTTCCAAAGTGTTGACCCCAACGCTACTTGGGATGGAACATATAAAGGAGAAGTTTGTCAAGGAGGGGTTTACACCTATAAAATCTCCTATATCAAGTATGCTAACGTAGAAACGGAATTATACAAAACAGGAACTATTACTATAATTAGATAGCACTGTAATACTATTTATAGGTAAAAAAATCCCCGACATAATTGCCGGGGATTTTTTATTTAGGAATAAGATTACTCTTTAGGTTTCCGAGGGCTGTGGCCGTGTGGGCGATGGCCTGCAGGGCGGGCAGGACGAGCTGGTTTCTCATCTGTCCATCCTTCCGGCTTTGGAAGTAATGCTCTATGAGAAAGTTTATATTTCCCTGTTTTCTCATCAATAGCAATCAATTTTACTTTAATTTCGTCACCAACTTTCAAAACATCTTCTACATTCTCAATTCTATTGTAAGAGATTTCTGAAACGTGAAGTAATCCATCAGTATTTGGTAAAAATTCAACGAAAGCACCAAAAGCTGCTAAGTTTTTTACTTTTCCATCATATACTTCACCAATTTCTGGCAATGTTACAATTGCTTTAATACGTGCCAATGCTTTTTCAATGTCTTCACGATTTGCAGCTGCCACATCAACAACACCACAATTTCCAACCTCCTCAATATTGATAGTTGTATTGGTTTCGCGTTGGATTTCTTGAATCACTTTTCCACCAGGTCCTATTACGGCACCAATCATTTCTCGAGGAATTGAAAGTTGAATGATTCTTGGAACAAAATCTCTATAATCTTCTCTTGGTGCTGGCATTGCTTCTTTAATTTTGTCTAAAATATAGAGGCGTCCTTTTAAAGCTTGAGCCAATGCTTCTGCCATTACTTGAGCAGACAATCCATTCACCTTAATATCCATTTGGCAAGCAGTAATACCATCAGCAGTACCGCAAACCTTAAAGTCCATATCTCCTAAATGGTCCTCATCACCCAAAATATCGGAGAGAATAGCATAATTTCCTGTTTTCTCATCGGTAATCAACCCCATAGCAATACCAGAAACTGGCTTTTTCAACTTAACGCCGCAATCGAGCAATGCCAAAGTACCTGCACAAACAGTAGCCATTGAAGAGCTTCCATTAGATTCCAAAATATCTGAAACCAAACGTACTGTATATGGAAAAGATGGATCATCGAATGGAATTACGGGCTTAAGCGCTCTGTGCGCCAAGTTTCCGTGTCCTACTTCACGACGTCCTACACTACCAATGCGTTTCACTTCGCCTACAGAAAATGGAGGGAAGTTATAGTGGAGAATAAAACGACTTGATCCTTCAACGACTGCACCATCAATAGTTTGTTCATCCAATTTTGTACCCAAAGTACAAGTAGAAAGAGATTGTGTTTCACCACGTGTAAAAATTGCTGAACCATGAGCAGATGGTAAGTAGCCTGTTTCAATCCAAATTGGACGAATTTGGTCTAAAGATCTTCCATCCAAGCGAACTCTTTCATTAAGAATCATTGCGCGCATTGCATCATATTGAACATCATGATAATAGCGTTGCACCATAGGTTTCTTTTCATCTCTTTCTTCTTCTGGAATAGTTTCCAAATACTCCTCTAAAATCTTGTCAAAAGCATCATTTCTTTCGTGCTTACCCATAAAAGATTTAGCTACCGCATACACTTTGTCGTACGTAGCTTCGTGAACTGCTTTTCTCAAATCTTCATCATTAGTTTCGTGACAATATTCTCTTTTAGGATATGCTTTTTCCACTTGAGCAGCCAAGTCTAACTGTGCTTGACATTGAATTTTGATAGCTTCGTGAGCAAAATTGAGTGCATCCACCATATCAGCTTCAGAAATCTCTTTCATTTCACCTTCAACCATCATGATATTATCAATGGTTGCTGCTACAATCATGTCAATATCAGAGTTTTCCATCTCTTCAACTGTAGGATTAATTACCATTTGGCCATCAATTCTACCTACTCTTACTTCAGAAACAGGTCCGTTGAAAGGGATATTAGAAACAGCAAGGGCAGAAGATGCTGCCAAACAAGCCAATGCATCTGGCAAATTATTTTTATCTCCAGAGATAAGCGTTACAAGTACTTGAGTTTCTGCATGATAATTATCAGGGAAAAGAGGACGTAAAGCACGGTCAACAAGACGAGCTATTAAAATTTCATATTCTGAAGGACGACTCTCTCTTTTAAAGAAACCGCCTGGGAAACGACCAACTGCCGCATATTTTTCTTGATATTCAACCTGAAGAGGCATAAAATCGGTATTTTCAACAGCCTCTTTTTTTGTACAAACGGTAGCCAAAAGCATAGTATTTCCCATTTTTACAACCACGGAACCATCAGCTTGTTTTGCCAATTTACCTGTTTCAATAGTTACTTCTCTACCATCTGCAAGGTTGAAAGTTTTACTAATTCCAATCATTATCTTATATGTTAAATTGTTAAAAATAAATGTGTTATAAACAAACTCTCACAATTTTCCACCAACCATAATATAGTATAACACATTATGTCTATTTACGAAAAAAAGGCAACTTCAAACGAATTGCCTTTTTTATCAGCCTCTTATATAAAAAGAGATTATTTTCTTAAGCCAAGTTGTTTAATAATAGCTCTGTAACGCTCAATATCTTGTTGTTTCAAATATTCCAACATCTTTTTTCTTTTTCCAACCAAGTTAATCAAAGAACGTTTGGTAACAAGGTCTTTTTTATTTTGTTTTACATGTTCGGTAAGATGTTTAATTCTATGGGTAAAAAGAGCTACTTGACTTTCAGGAGAACCTGTATCTTTTACGCCTTTTCCATATTTTTCAAAAATTTCTCCTCTAACTTCTGGTGTTAAATACATAATAACTTTTCTTTTAATTACTTTCCATTATTTTTTCGGGTTGCAAAAATAGTAATTTTTTCAACACCAAAACACCTCTTTAAAAAAATATTTTTCTTTGACAAAATAATCATGAATAAGCATAATAAACAAAATTAAAATACTGATAATTAATGATTTGCACAAACACATTCTGATTCTATCAAAATATAGCATTCTATGATAAGAAAAAAAGTTTTCAAAAATTGGACTTAAAATCGGAGATATTAACAATCGAAACGTACAATTTTAAAGATAAAAAATTATGCATCAACATCTTTCAAGGATTGATTTTAAATCCTAAAAACGGGTTGTCCGTCCTATTAAAAGTTGTATCTTTGCACGCTAAAAAGCGCAAAACATATCTAACAAAATTAAAATAAAAAAAGTAATGAAAATCATATCTAATAGAGTTGCAACTATGGCTGAATCAGAAACTTTAGCCATGACACAAATTGCTCGCGAATTAAAAGCTAGTGGAAAAGATGTTATCAGTTTGAGCATTGGAGAGCCTGATTTTAACACTCCTGAAGAGATTAAAGAGGCTGCAAAACAAGCTATTGACGAGAACTGGTCGCACTATTCGCCCGTTCCTGGTTACCCTGAACTCAAAAAAGCGATTTGCGAAAAATTCAAAAGAGACAACAACCTCGAATTCGCAGCTAATCAAATCGTTGTTTCTACTGGAGCAAAACAATCTATTTACCAAGTTGTTATGGCTCTTGTAAACCCAGGCGATGAAGTAATCATTCCAACTCCTTACTGGGTTTCTTACAAAGCTATTGCAGAAGTAGCAGAAGGAAAAATTATTTACGTTCCAACCAAATTGGAAAATGATTTCAAAGTTACTGCACAACAACTTCGTGACACGATTACTCCGAAAACCAAATTAATTATGTTCAGCAGCCCATCAAACCCAACCGGAATGCTTTACACAAAAGAGGAGTTACGCGCAATTGCTGACGTTTTGGTTGAAAACCCACACGTATTTGTAATGGCAGATGAGATTTACGAACATATCAATTTCGTAGGAAAACATGAAAGTTTGGCACAATTCCCAGAAATAAAAGATCGCGTAATCACAATCAATGGTGTAGCAAAAGGTTATGCTATGACTGGATGGAGAATTGGTTTCATTGCTGCTGACGCACAAATTGCTTCTGCTTGCCAAAAACTACAAGGTCAAATCACCTCTGGAACTTGCTCAATAGCACAACGCGCAACCATCAAAGCTATGGAATCTTCTCCTGCTATTTGGAAAGATATTGAAACTATGCGTGGCATCTTTATGAAACGTAGAGATATGGTTTACAAACTTTTACAAGAAGTTCCAGGATTTGAGACTCGCCTTCCTCAAGGTGCATTCTACTTCTTCCCTGTTGTATCTTCTTTGTACGGCAAAAATGTACCTGCAGATTCTGTTTACGCAGAAAAATTTGGTAAAACAACCATCTCAAACTCTACAGATTTGAGTATGTACCTATTATACGATGCAAATGTAGCAACCGTTCAAGGAGTTGCTTTTGGAGATGACAACTGTATCCGTCTATCTTATGCAACCTCCGAAGAATCATTACAAGAAGCTTGCAGACGTATCAAAGTTGCTGTTGAAAATATTAAATAATGAAAAAAAGAGTTGCAATTATTACAGGTGCTG
>Ga0233362_1000061_pt1 | contig 26956 bp, 19 predicted proteins | sample ElkDunMinimDraft_22_FD_180674 | JGI IMG/M metagenome (GOLD analysis project Ga0233362, IMG submission 180674) | Fecal eukaryotic communites from dung pellets of Tule Elk in California, USA - Elk Dung C1 | ecosystem: Host-associated > Mammals > Digestive system > Large intestine > Fecal | place... | reverse complement strand
CCTTGTCAACTTTGGTAACCTTGGTGCTTATTCCAATTCTATTTGGTATTTTTGCTGAGAGAAAAGAGAAGAAAGCCGCTAAAAAAGCCTTAAAAGTTCAAGAATAATAACTCTCTTTATGGGAATTGATACATTAGAAATTAACTCGGAAACGGCGGTGCTCATTGCGGTGAGCACCCCTTCTGTTTCTGTTGAGAAGGTAAATGAATACCTTGATGAGTTGGCGTTTCTGGTAGATACCGCTGGTGGCGTCGCAGTTAAAAAGTTTACGCAGAATCTACAATACCCCGACCCTAAAACCTATCTTGGATCTGGAAAATTGGAAGAAGTGCGTGAGTATATCCGCGAAAATAAGGTGGGACTTGCTGTCTTCGACGATGAGCTTTCACCTTCTCAAACTCGTAATGTTGAGCAGGTGTTAGAGTGCAAAGTGTTGGATAGAACACGACTAATTCTTGATATCTTTGCCAAACGTGCCCAAACTGCACATGCAAAAGTACAAGTGGAGTTGGCGCAATATGAATATCTTTTGCCTCGCCTTACCCGTATGTGGACCCACTTGGAAAAACAACGCGGCGGTATTGGTATGCGTGGTCCTGGTGAAAAGGAGATCGAAACTGACCGACGTATCATTCGTGATAGAATTTCACTGTTGAAAGAGAAACTACGAGAGATTGACCGACAGAAGAAAACCCAACGTGGAAATCGAGAAAAATTTGTTCGTGTGGCACTCGTTGGATATACTAATGTTGGAAAATCTACACTGATGAATCTGCTTAGTAAGTCAGACGTTTTTGCAGAAAATAAACTCTTCGCAACACTTGATACTACTGTGCGTAAGGTGGTGTTCAATAATCTACCTTTTCTCCTTTCCGATACTGTCGGTTTTATTAGAAAACTTCCTCATGGCTTGATTGAATCTTTCAAATCAACATTAGACGAGATTCGTGAAACAGACCTTTTATTGCATGTGGTGGATATCAGTCACCCTGAGTTTGAAGAGCAAATTGCTGTGGTAAATAAAACATTGGAGGAGATTAATGCAGGAACCAAACCCCAGATTATCATCTTTAATAAGATTGATAATTATACTTGGATTGAAAAGGAACCTGATGATTTATCACCCAAAGAAAAATGTAATATTTCTATCGATGAGTTGAAAGCTACTTGGATGGCAAAACTGAATCAAAAAACGATTTTTATCTCTGCTAAAACAAAAGAAAATATTGATGATATGAAAGAGATGCTCTACGAAGAGATTAAGAAACTTCATATTCAAATTTATCCTTATAATAATTTTCTTTATTAAGTTTGAAATGCAGAATATTGCGGAAAATCTAAAGGTTGCAGTAGCCCAAAATAATATTTTTTGGTTAGATACAAATCGAAATTTAGAACAATTTGCTAAGCAATTACAGAAACTCTCTCCGGTGGATTTGATTCTGTTACCAGAGATGTTTGCTACGGGGTTTGCTGTGCATAATTGTAAAGTAGCAGATGATGCGCCCGTAATTGTGGATTGGATGCAACAAATGGCTCGTGAAAAGTGTTGTGCTGTAGTGGGAAGCGTTGCCGTTCGCGAAAATGAATACCTCTATAATCGATTGCTTTTTGTAAAACCTGATGCATCGACCGAATTTTATGATAAAAGACACCTTTTCCCGCTGAGTAAAGAACCTGTGATGTTTCAAAAAGGGGAGAATTTATCGGTTTTTACTTATAAAGGTTGGCGTTTTTGTCCGCAAATTTGTTATGACTTACGCTTCCCAGTTTGGTGTCGCAATCGTTACGATAAAGAAGTCGGATTTGCGTACGATTGCTTGCTTTATGTAGCCAATTGGCCCGCATCACGTTCTCGAGCTTGGAATGCATTGCTGACAGCTCGTGCTATCGAAAATCAGTCCTATCTCTTGGCTGCTAATCGAATCGGTTGTGATTCTAACGGAGTTGCGCATTGTGGAGACTCACAAATCCTATCTCCTGAGGGTACATCTCTTATCACTGCTCAGCCAGATAGAACCCAATTATTGACCGCAACACTTTCCTATCAGAAGTTAGTAGAGTATCGCAATAATTTTCCAGTTTCTTGCGATTGGGATTAAATAGGATTCTAAAATGATTATCTTTAATCCGAATGTTGATGTTTCAAAATATTAGCTGACAAATTGTTGCTGTATTGGATGAAACGAAAGTGTGTTTTAAAATTAAGTAGTAATATCGGACAATATTTTAATTCTTTTCTCTATTTTTGCTCCATCAAAAAAATAGAGAATGAAAGATTGGAACTCTTGGAATTATTCAGATTTACTTTTCTATAAGGGAAAAAAGATAGGCTTGTTTACGCTTATTTCTCCGAATGGATTACAAGCAAAGATTACCAATTTTGGAGGTAGAATTGTATCGATGAAAGTTCCTGATAGAAATGGAATTATGCGCGATGTGGTGCATGGTTTCTCATCGCTTGCTGATTACCTTCCCGAAAATCATCTTACAGATTTTGGTGCAACAATTGGTCGCTATGCAAATCGGATTGCTGGTGGTAATCTCACCATAGATGGGAAAAAAATCCAACTTCCTCAAAATAATGGTCACAACTGCTTACATGGAGGTCCTGATGGTTGGCAATATGCTCCCTTTTCGGTAGATTCCTATTCGGAAAATATGCTGAAAATTAGTTATGTGAGCCCTGATGGAGATAATGGATTTCCTGGAACGGTTTCTGTAACAGTGACCTTCACTCTCGATGATGTGTCAGGGCTTACAATCCATTCTGAAGCGCTAACGACTCGTAAAACAGTGATCAATATAACTAATCATAGCTATTTTAATCTTTCTGGTGATGGAACTAGCTCGATTTTGAATCATCAACTTATAGTAGCTGCCGATTATTTCCTCCCTGTTGATGAATCTCTCATTCCTACTGGCGAGTTGCGCTCAGTCGAAGGTACTCCGTTCGATTTTCGTACTGCGCATCGAGTAGGGGAGAGAATTTTTGCTGATGATGTACAATTGAAAATTGGAAATGGTTACGACCATTGCTGGTGTTTAAATAATCATAAAAATCTGTCTGTACCTATTGCAATTCTCCGTTCGCCAGAAAGTGGTATTGTAATGAAATGCTTTACTGATGAGCCTGGTGTACAAATATATACAGGAAATTTTTTAGATGGACAAATTTGCGGAAAGATGGGTATTGCTTACAAAAAACAAAGTGCTATCTGTATCGAAACACAAAAATTCCCAGATTCCCCCAATCATCATTGGCCTCAATCTAATCCATGGTTAAATCCTGGAGAAAAATTTGAAACTACAACCCAATTCCAATTCTCTGTTGCTGAGTAGTTATCTTTCAAAATATCCATTATGTTGAAAAAAAATCTATTTTTCTTGTTATTATTACTCATAGCTGCGAAGATTTCTGCGCAGATCCTTTATCCTGCTCAACAACAACCAGGTAAAGCAAATATAGAAGCCCACGAGGATTATTTTAGTCTATCAAATGACCTATTTACTGCCGATTTTTTCGTTATCAACAATCAAATACGTTTTATCGGTTCAGATTGTTTAGGATTGACAGAATCTACTGACCTTTTTGTGATTACCTTTGCAGACGGAACAACCATTGGAACCTCTCAAATGCATCATACAGGTCTCTCTTTTGCTAAACTCTCTAGCGATACGAATGCTGAGAAACTCTCAGAACGTGCGTCAGGTGTGGAATTATCAGCATTTTTTTCATACGGAAGTTTGTCTTGCCATTGGAAGGCAATTCTGCGTGATAATTCCCATTATCTGAGAACAGTGTTGAAAATAGTTGCAAATGAAGATGTTGCAATTCAAAATATTGTTGCACTGAACTACAAATTGAACCCCAATGAACCGATTCCCAAAGTAGTAGGAAATACTCGTGGAGCACCCATTGCAAGCGACAAAATCTTTGCAGGATTAGAAACTCCAATGGGAATTAATATGGTTGAAGAGATTGAAGGAAGTGCTGTAATTAAGGGAATTTGGAGTCGGAAGGCAACTCTTGCTGCGGGCGAAAGTTGGCAAGTTTCAGCGGTGGTCGGTGCCGTAGCTGAAGGACAACTCCGACGATCATTCTTGGTGTATCACGAGCGAGAACGTGCCGTACCTTGGCGCTCATTTATTCATTATAACTCTTGGTATGAACTTAATATCGGTAGAAATAATATTATTGATAAACGGATGAGTCGGGAGGATTGTTTGCAGGTAGTGAATGCTTGGCAGAAACACCTTTTCGAACCTTACAACGTAAATATTGATGCTTTCGTTTGGGACGATGGTTGGGATGACTTCAATTCGTTGTGGGATTTTTATCAACCTAAATTTCCTAATGGTTTTACTGAAATTAATCAGTTGTGCCGCAAATATAATGTGGGATTGGGTGCGTGGTTAGGTCCAGTAGGTGGCTATGGAGCATCCAAACAGCAGCGTCTGGATTTTTGGAATAATACCCATACGGAAAAAATTGATAATTTTCAACTTTCTAATGCTGAGTATTTTAACGCATTTTTGGGTAGATGTTCTCAGATGATTGACGATTATGATATGCGATATTTTAAGTTTGATGGAATTAGTGATATTGGTAATGCTGTCGGACCAGGAAATGAGGAGGATGCAGAATATTTTCTTCGTCTGATAACTATGTTGAGGAACCTACGTGAAGACCTTTTTATCAATTGTACTGTCGGTACGTGGGCTTCTCCCTTCTGGTTTCGTTTTGCGGATGCTGTTTGGCGACAAGATGCGGATTGGAGTACGATAGGTAATCAAGGAAATATGCGTCAACGTTGGATTACCTACCGCGATTATATGGTGTATAAAAATTTTGTGCAAGGTTCTCCATTATGTCCCATCAATAGTTTGATGACGCACGGACTCATTCTATCTGGATTCGGAACTACGGAGATAAATCCTCCGCGCGCTATGGAAAACGATACTTTGGCAAATAGTACAGCCGAAATCATAAAAGAGATGCGTTGTGCCTTCGCTTGCGGTTCTGCAATGGTAGAACTCTATCTCGATCATCTATTGATGACCGAAAAAGATAATGGTATTCTGTGGCGTGAATTGGCTGATTGTATCCGTTGGCATCGCGCCAATGCAGACCTATTGGCGGATACACATTGGGTGGGAGGAAACCCTTGGGATGGTGAAAAAGCTAACCTCTACGGCTGGGCTGCTTGGAATGGTGGCAAAGCCATGGTGGCTCTTAGAAATCCTTCAGATTCTGCCCAACATATTACGACAACCTTGCGTAATATTCTTGAAATTCCTAATTATATTTCTGGAAAAATCTTTCTAACAGACGCTTTCTCAAATCAAATTTTCCTTTCCGATATTACAAATCAACTTATAGATATAGATGCAAAAATAACATTCGTAATTCCTCCTTTTGAAGTTGTTGTTTTAGATGGAGTATTTTAAATATATCTATTTTTAATTTCTTTTTTTCATTAATTTTTTGTATTATTGTACTTGCGTTTTTTTTATATAAACTAGTTGATAATCATAAAATTCTGTTTTTGTTTTTTGTTTTTTTGATATGAAAAAGTTTCAATTTTTTCTCAAAACGGGTAGCCAAAAGTTAATAATGTTATTTTCTCTATTGCTACTTTCGCTTTCCGCTTGTGATGACCATTTTCTAGATTTTTCACGATTAGACTCAGCGGATATTGCGGGAACTTGGGGAATTCCTGTTGCTGATGTGCAATATTCTATTGAGGATCTGCTGAACAAGATGGGAAACAATGATTTTCTGTTTGTTGATGACGATGATGTGGTTAATCTAAAATATGTGATAGAGATGGATAAGTTGGTGACGGCAGAGGAATATTTGAAATTTCCAGGTGCAGATATGCAAGGCTCTATTCTTGTACCACTTCCAGAAATACCTGATATTTCCGATATCCCTGGATTTGATATTTCCGATGTTTTGGATTCTCTTCCTGCAATCTCTTTTTCACACGATTTTACATATTCTCTTGAAAATGAATATGTTATTTTGAAAGGTGCTGCTATCGATTCCGCAATTTTGAATGTTGACTTCTCTCTTAATCTGCCAGTTTCAGGTTCAGTTACTATCTCTACATCAGAAATTCTGCGTTCCGATAATACTCCTTTTGAGTGGACATTTTATTTGAATGGTGATGCCAGCCTGCAAACTTTAGACCTTTCTGGATACTATTTATATACCCCAAATACGGATGAGATTGCTTTTCATTTGGATGCGCAAGTGTCGCTTCTTAGTTATAACTTTCAACCTGACCTATCTGTAGATGTTGATCTATCCCTTTCCGATGTCTCATTGCGAGAATTAGAAGGTTATTTGGCTGCATTTTCTCTTCCTTTTGAACAATCTGTAGATTTTAATCTGAATTTGAATAGTTTGGGTGGAAATATAGAGGTTTTTGAGCCACAACTCACTCTTTCATCGCAAAATAGTTTCGGAGTTGAAGGTTTGTGTAATATGCAAACAGCAGCTCTTATGGGAGCAAATCATCCAGAATCATCGTTCATTCCGACATCCACTACGATTACAATTCCCGCAAGTGATACCTATTTTGAGCAAGATGTGAACCTAAATTCCTCTATTCTTATTTACCCTGATTATAATAGAATTGAGGTCGCTGGTGAGGCTATTATTAACCCACAAGGGTTTGAGTCAGGCTTGATCCATATCGATAAAAACTCTTCTATTAGTCTGAAAGCTGAAATTGTTATCCCACTTAAAGTCGATTTTAACAAGCTTTCTTTTGTCGATACACTCAATCTGAATTTGAATGCCCTTCCTAATATTGAGGAGTTGCAGGATATTACCCTCCGAATCGCTTTTGAAAACGGCTTGCCATTTGACTTGTTAGGTCAGTTGTACTTCTGTGACGAGAATTATCAAATTGTGGATTCTGCATTTTCCTCATCAGAATTGCTGTCAGCTTGCTATTGGGAAACACCTACAATTTGTAAGCCTATTTTTGTTACTGTTTCTGATATGGAGGAACTGAATCGCTTGATTGCTTGTCCCTATATGATTTTTTTGGCAAAAGTGGATTCCGATTCCCAAATCTCGGTCCAAACCGACCAAACTTTGCGCGCTCGAATCTCTGCCAAGACAAATCTTAATTTAACAACCCAAAAATAGGAGGTGAAGTTATGAAAAAGATAAAAAAATTGTTTTTTGTTTTATTGTTGGGTTGTTCTTCACAACTTTGGGCACAATCAGATGCAATGCTGAACTTTTCTTGGTCAAATCCGCTGCGAACCTACTACTCTCCATCGTTGCCTTACTACCATGATGCATATATAGCACTTCCAGCTTTGAGTGGAATCAATGCTCAGGTTTATAACGCCTTTTTGCCATACAATGACATTTTTATTAGAGATGCCGAAGGATATCCGGTTTCAATTCAAACGGAACAGTTTCTCCAAAAACTGAAGAAAGAAAATTGGCTCTCTCTTAATACAAATATTAATTTGCTCGGCTTCGGATTTCGCGTTAATAGCAAACTCTTTCTCTCGTTAGATATCCGTTTCCGTGCCGATATAAGTGCTGCTTATTCTAAAGATTTGTTTGGATTGATCTTGCAAGGGAATATGGCATATTTGGGAGATGAAAATCCTGCACGTCTGGCACTTAAAGCCAATGTGAACGCTTATCAAGAATATGGCGTTGGAGTGCAGTATAAGTTGCCAATGGGCTTTACTCTTGGTGTACGTCCGAAGTTGCTGTTCGGTGCTGCTAATTTGCAAACGAGAACACTCGCTGCCGACCTTTATACGCACCCAGAAACCTATGCACTGCGAATGCATTATGATGCAGCAATAAATGCGTCTCTCCCTTTCCCTTATCAACTCTCTACAGATACAATAGGCTTTGATTTTGCAGGTTTTAGTGCCGGAAATCTATTCCGAAATGTGGGCGGTGCTATCGATTTGGCACTTCGTTACGAAATCGATTCTATCTTCAGTGTGAACCTCGGTGTGCGTGACCTCGGCTTTATCCGTTGGAAAAGCAATTGTGTCGAACTTACCTCTGTATTAGCTGATAACGGAGATTTCTATAATGACGGTTTCCTCCAATTTGAAGGTGTGACAGAAACTCAACTCGAACAGCTGATGAATAATGATGAGTACTTGAATCAAGTGCTGGATTCTGTTGTAGGTTATTTTCCGTTAAATGATTCTGTAATAGCGGCTTATAATACGATGCTAAATCCGAAGATCTATGCTCAGTTTGATGCGCAGTTGAATAAAAACCATAAATTCTCACTTCTGGCACAAGGTGAATTTATAGGAAAATGGTTCAACCCTTCGCTAACAGTAGCATATTCGGGATTTTATGGCAAAACTTTAGAATTGGGAGTGGCCTATACAATCAAGAAAAGAAGTTTTGCAAATTTGGGGGTTTCTTTAGGACTCCATTTACGTGCCGTTACACTTTATGCGGCTTGCTCCGATGTGCTGACAGCATTTAAACCCTCGCGGCTCTCTAATTGCTCCGTGCAAGCAGGGCTTATTGTCCATTGGCGAACGAAGAAGTTTAAAGAGACTCTTCATAATTCGGTAGTGACAAAGTATGATTTATAAGAGTTTTAATTGCCAACGCAGTATTTTATATAATAATATGTGTTGATCTTTTTGCCATAGAAAGATTAAACCGCATCAGAAAGAACTTGTCATTATCTATTAACAATGCATTGTAGTAGTAATGTCTCATTTTAAACCTTAATGAATATGAAAAAAATTGTTCTCATTATCTGCTTAGCTTTGATGATGCCGCTCTCTATGGCTCAACACCATTCCCATAATCACCCTCCAAGAGGTAACTCCTCTCATTCAAATCATTACCATAATCAGCAGCAAGGAACAGATTGTTCTGTACTCTTTATCGCCGAGGATAATGAAACATTTTGGGTGAATGTTGATGGTAGAAATGTTAATGGAAATGCTCGCCCAATGGTGTTGGTTACAAACCTCTCTCAACGTCCGCACAATATCAGTATTACGCTGAAACGCCCTGCAAGTGAAAGCATCAATCTTCAGATTCATCCGCAGATGGGATTTGAAAGATATAAGATCTCTTTCGATGAAAGAAGTCGGCAATTGAGAGTAATTCCGATGTATGAGGTACACCACCATCCGAATCAGGGACCGCAGCCGCCAGCGCAGATTTATCCGCCTGCACCTATGGTTTGCACGCCAGAAGAGGTAAACAATATGTGCCAGTCTATTAGTAGGGAATCGTTTGATGATAGACGAATGGAGTTGGCAAAACTAATCGTTAAAAGTAGTAATAAACCGTTTACAGCATCTCAAATCAAGCAGATGGCCCGTTGTTTCTCTTTTGATAATGCTAAGGTAAAGTTTCTCAAATTTGCATACGATTATTGCATCGATCCTAACAACTACTACGAATGTGTGAGTCTGCTGACTTTCACTTCCAACAAGGAGGAATTGATGAGCTTCTTAAACAGCCGACCACAGCAGAATCTGTATCCGTCTCACCCCATACCACCGGTTGCTCCGCCAGTTCCCATGATTTGCACGCCAGAAGAGGTAAACAATATGTGCCAGTCTATTAGTAGGGAATCGTTTGACGATAGACGGATGGAGTTGGCAAAACTAATCGTTAAAAGTAGTAATAAGCGGTTTACAACATCTCAAATTAAGCAGATGGCCCGTTGTTTCTCTTTTGATAATGCTAAAGTGAATTTTCTCAAATTTGCATACGATTATTGCATCGATCCTAACAACTACTACGACTGTCTGAGTCTGCTGACATTTACTTCCAACAAGGAGGAGTTAATGGAATTTATAAATAGTAAGTTGAGGTAGTTATATATTTTCAAATATCAAAATCCGCACGCTGACAACTCAACGTGCGGTTTTTATTTAGCGTAAAATATTGAGTGTTATCTAAATAACTCCCAGAAGGTTCTGGTGTTATTTGTCTTTTAATGTTTAATTGTTTTATTTTCTTAATAAACGTTAAAGTTATTGTTATGGTTTGTGTTTTCAAAAAAAATGTTTATTTTTGCAATAAAAAAAAGTTGGTGTTGAATGTGTGGATTTTTGGTTTTGTTTTTCATTAATTTTATACTGTTTAGACAAATTTTGATTCCTATGCGTGTCTCTAATCTTATTTCATTAAATGGAGGTACGGATCTATCCTTTGTGAATGACCTAATAAGACAATTATGCTTAAATGAAAAATTGGCATCAAATATTAATGGAGCGATAGCTTCTATTGGTAAATCTGATGTTGTACGTGTTATACTTGAAATTTTAACTGATGAAATATAACCCTTTATGAAATCAATTTTTACCTCTATATTTGTTCTCCTATTTTCGATAATACTCTCTGCGCAAACAACCTATTTTGTTTCTAATCAAGGAGATGATAGTAATGATGGCTTGACGTGGGCTACTGCAAAAGCAACAATTAATGCTGCAATAGATTGTGCTACAGTAGAAGATAATGATTCGATTTTTGTAGCAACAGGAGTTTATCAACCTTTTACTCTTTACGCAACATTCCACGTATATGGAGGATTTTCTGGAACGGAAAACTATCTGTGCCAGCGTCCCGCTCTTACAGACTCTTCTTACTCTATTGTAGATGCACAATCGGTTTATAATCACGCAGTTAATGTTAGTCGTTATTATAATGGTTCTTATCATTCTTCTTTCAATACAGATTTGAATGGCTTTTATCTAACAGGTGCTGTTAATGCTGGTATCTATATTACTACTCATTGTAGAATATCTAATTGTATAGTTGCGGGAAATGCTGGTGGTGGATTAGAAATCAAATCTACATCAAATGTAGAAGTAGAAGTGTCGGATAGTAAAATATTTAATAATCAAACTAATGGTGGTGTGTATCTTCACAAAGTAGAAACTCCAGCATGGACGATTACTTTTTCACGTTGCGTGATAACCGAAAACGTGGGTTCTGTATGTGGGGGAATCTATTGTGATCGGAATGGTGCTAATGCTTACTTGCAAGTTTCTATTATAGATTGTGAGATTTCCAAAAATATTGCCTCTGGAGATATGGCTAAAGCGGGTGCTATTCTGGTGCTTGGTTCAAACGAATACTCTACAACAAGTTCGCAGTGGACAATTGTTAATTCTAAAATTATTGACAATGTGGTTAATAATACACGAACATCAGCCTTCGATTATATTGCTATTGTTGGGGGCGTTAATGGATCTGGCTGTTCTACGCACCTGATTGGTTGCGTTGTAGCTAATAATAGCGCAATCTCTATGCATGGGTTAGCGGTTGCTGGGGGTATTGGTGCTAATTCTGGAACATATTCATCTAATAATAATTATCCATATCAGTCAGGCTCTTTGCATATTACTAATTGTATTGTGGCTAACAATTGGGCGCAATCAACCACTACAAATGCGAAAGGTGGCATCATATCACAGCGTGCTGCTGTTGTTCGAAATACTATATTGTACAATAACAAAAGGAATAACTCAAATTCCCAGTTTTCCTATAACTCTAATTTTACTTTCCCATACGCCTATTGTGCGGCAAATCTTCTAGCTGCTAATAATATTTTTTATAGTGACTCCACCAATATTATGTTGGATTCATTAGGAAATCAATTTGTGTCACCTTCCGTAATGGTAGGAGCAAATCCAAACCTATCAGACCGTTCTAATATTATTGCAGATTGGCATTTGCTTCCAAACTCCCCATTGATAGATGCAGGTGACCCTAATACGGCTTTTATCGCTTTTGTGCCTGCTACCGATATGGATGGAAATCCACGTTGTGGAAATACCCGTGCTGATATTGGTTGCTACGAATATGCAAATACTACCTTCAACCAAACGATTACTTGGCCACAAACATTAAATGCTGACTTGTCAGATCAGTTCTTTATCTTGGAGGCAACAGCCACTTCTGGATTACCCGTACAATTCTCAAGCAGTGATACAAATGTGGCTATAGTGAATGGAAATCTACTTACCTTAGTGGGCGAGGGATATGCAATTATTACTGCTGCGCAACCTGGTAATACAACCTGGAATCCAGCCCCGACAATATCAAAAATTCTTACTGTTACAGATTCTATTGTGCAACAATCGCAAACAATTTTGTGGGAACAAGAGTTAGACTTTATGCTGGAAGAATCTCCCGTTATTCTGACAGCAGTTGCTACTTCTGGATTGCCTGTACAATTCTCAAGCAGTGATGAAACGGTGGCTACTGTGAATGGAAATCAACTCATATTAGTAGGTGAGGGTGTGACACTTATTACTGCTTCACAACCTGGTAACGATAGTTGGAATCCTGCGCCAGAAGTTGTTAAGATTTTGACAGTGACAGATGTTGTTGGACTTCAACAGCAAACAATTCTATGGGAACAGGAGTTGAATTTTACTTTGGAAGATTCTCCCATTATTCTGGCAGCAGCATCCACTTCTGGTTTGCCTGTGCAATTCTCAAGCAGTGATGAAACGGTCGCTACTATCATGGGAAATTTGATGACCCTTCATAGCGAGGGTTTGACAATAATTACTGCTTCTCAACCGGGTAATTCCCAATATGCTCCAGCCTCAAGTGTAATGAAAATCTTGAATGTTCAATCTGTTGGTATTCATGATGTTGATGATAATAATGTTGTAATTTTTCCTAATCCAGCTCACGATTTTGTAAATGTTGTCTCACAACAAAATGTTAGGAGAATAGAGATATTGGGTATGGAAGGACGCATCATTGATCAATATGATGTAAATGATGACCATGTAACTATTAATACTCTTAATTTGTTGAGTGGATTATATATACTTAGAATTTCACTCTCAAGTGGTGAGGTATTTATTCGGAAAGTTATGATTCAATAATGATTTTGGGTAATAATGATTAAACCCTACTAATTACAACGTGTCATTTTAAAACAATGCATTGTAAATTTAATCTATAATTTTAAACTTAAATGGATATGAAAAGAACGCTTTTTGCTATTTTATTGATGTTGATTATTCCGCTTACTATGGCACAATATCATCCCAATAATCGTACATCTAAAGGAAAACCATCTCAACATAATCAACATCCGAACCGTCATTCACAACATCCGAACCGTCATTCACAACATCAACGAAGTTGTACACTCCATTTTTATGCAGAAAGAAATGAACAATTTTATGTTTCGGTTGATGGACGCAATATTAATAGAAAACCTCGGAATTCAGTTATAGTCAATGATTTATCATTTCGTTCACACGATGTTTATGTTGTAGTAAAACATCCTGTAAATGATAGAGTTTACTTGAAGATAGATCCGCAGATGGAGGTTGAAAAGTATGTAGTATCATATAATGAAAGAACTAGAAAAGTAATGGTTACACCGATGTATGAATCACATCACCACCCACATCAGGGCCCACAACCAGGCGAACCTCATCATAGTCAACATCAGAATAGTGGTCATCCGCAGTCACCAAATCATGGGCATGTGCCGAGTCATTCTACTTCTCCTCACAATCATCAGGCTCATTTGCCTACACCACCTACTCCTGTCGTTGTACCTGTACCTGTACCTGTACCTGCACCTGTACCTGCACCTGCACCTCCAGTTACTCCCCCAGAACCTTTGGTGTATCTTTCAGAAGAGGTTAATGATATGTGTCAGTCAATTCGTAAAGAATCTTTTGACGATAATCGTCTTGAGATGGCAAAATTGATTGTGAGAAGTCGTGATAAGATGTTTAATACAGTGCATATTAAGCAGATGGCTAATTGTTTTTCCTTTGAAGATTCTAAAGTGGAATTTCTCAAATTTGCTTTCGATGCTTGCGTCGACCAAAACAACTACTACGAATGTGTAAGTATATTGACATTCTCTTCTAATAAGGAGGAGTTGATGGAATTTATAAATAGTAAGTTGAAGTAGTTATATATTTTCAAATATCAAAAACCGCACGCTGACAATTCAACGTGCGGTTTTTATTTAGCGTAAAATATTGAGTGTTACCTAAATGTTTCCAAAAGTGCCTGCATCGTTTCTGTAACATTATAGTCTTGATATAGAACCTTATACACGCTTTCGACAATCGGCATTACAATTCCTTTCTCATCAATTAGTTTCTGAATACAAGCACAAGCATAATAGCCTTCTGCAACCATTTTTAGTTCTAAATGAGCAACCGAAATGCTGACTCCTTTTCCAATAAGATGACCAAATGTGCGGTTGCGACTATGTTGTGAATAGGCTGTTACTAAAAGGTCGCCAATATAACTCGATTCCGCAAGGTGTGGTAGAGTTTCTGGATGTATCTGCTCGAAGAAATATCTCATCTCGCGAATGCAATTTGCCATATAGGTGGCAATCAGATTATCGCCATTGCCCAAACCAATATAGATTCCAGCTCCTAATGCGTAGATATTTTTGAGTGTAACTGCATACTCCAAGCCAATCATATCTTGATTGGTGGTTAGTTTTACATACGGACTATTAAACAACTCTTTGATTTTAAGAGCAAAGCTTTCTTCTTCTGTAGCAATGGTAAGAAAAGTAATTCTTCCTTGTGCAATCTCTTCTGCGTGTGAGGCTCCACAAATTACCGCAATATCTTTATCTGTTAGTGCAAAACGAGACTTAAAGTAGTCCGAGATTAATTGTTGGGTTTCTGCAACAATGCCTTTAGAGGCAATAATTACTTTTTTACCTTTAAGTTTTTGCGGTTCAATAGTTTTGAAGGTGCTGGAAATGTACGCAGAGGGTAATACCAGAATAATATTGTCGGAGTTCTCAATCACTTCATTCAAGTCGTTGCTGACGTGAATGGTATTCATTGATAGTCTTACCGAACTTAAATAGAGGGGATTGCGTCCGCGTTGTTGCAAACTTTTGGCAATTTTATCTTCTCGTATCCACCAAGAAAATTCTACAGCGTTCTCGTTGAGAATTTTAGCAATTGCTGTTGCCCAAGTACCACTGCCAATAATAGCGGTGCGTTGCAACTCTGTCGGAATATTTTTTTCTGTTCCTGTCATTATTTGTGTGGCTTTGCTGAAACCCTTATATATTTTGGTTCCGTTAGTAAATCTATTTATTTCAGATTGCTCTATTTGGGAAGAAAATATGAGTTATTTTGTAAATTGTAAAAATGTTTTATTGTTGATAATCAATGGTTTATATTAAAAATGGATACCAATTTTATCGTTTGCAAAATTATAAAAAAATCTTTATCTTTGCAGCGCTAAAAATTGTGTGATGAAGCTTTCTATCGTAATTCCAGTTTATAATGAGGAAAAAACTATCCATCTGATTTTGGATAAGGTGATTAATGTACAGTTGATAGGTGGGTTTTCTAAAGAGATAATTATTGTAAATGATTGTTCAAAAGATAATTCTAAGCAAGTTATTCTTGATTATATTGAAAATCATAAAGAGGTGGAAATTCATTATTTCGATCAATCTCAAAATTTGGGGAAGGGTGCTGCGCTTCATCGTGGTTTTGAAGAGGCTTCTGGCGATTATATTGTTGTGCAAGATGCTGATTTGGAGTACAATCCAGAAGAATATAATCTTTTGTTGAAACCTGTAATAGATGGATTTGCTGATGTAGTTTATGGTTCTCGTTATTTGGGAGGAAATCCTCATCGAATTCTCTTTTTCTTCCACTCTTTTGGGAATAGATTTCTAACTTTCTGCTCAAATATGTTTACAAATCTCAATTTAACAGATATGGAAACTTGCTACAAGTTGGTGAGAGCGGATTATTTGAAGAAGATCTATTTCAAAGAGAAACGCTTCGGTTTCGAACCTGAAGTTACAGCCAAGTTGTCCCGTTTCAAGGGAATACGAATTTATGAGGTGGGAATTTCTTACTACGGAAGAACCTATGATGAAGGAAAGAAAATAGGTTGGAAAGATGGGTTCCGCGCACTTTATTGCATTGTGAAATATAATCTTTTTTGTCGTAGATATTTGAAATAATTTCTTGCCTATGAATAGGTTATTATTTCTTATTTTCTTGTTTCTTCCAACATTCCTTTTCGCTCAAATTTTTCATCTTTACCCTGAAAATCGTTTGGTAGGTTCTGGTAGTGAAAATGAACTGCTGCTTAAGATTGTTGTTTGTCCTCAAGATATTGAAAATCAGATAGAAAAAGTTGTGTTTAATCTCAATAGTTCCGATTCTTTATTTACAAAATTATCAATCTACTCCACACCACCAAATGTGCGATTTGACGGAAGAAAAGTTTCAGAATATTTGCTTGTTTCAGAAATATATCCTGACAGTCAGTTTGTTACGTCTCCTATAAATCTTTCTGTTGCTAATGATACATTTAATCTGTGGGTGGTTGGCAATGTGTCAGCAACGGCGCCAGAAGGAGCAAAATTATATTGTGCGCTCCATAGTTATACTACGCAAGAGGGTGATTTCCTTTTGTCAAAGAGTACTCCTTTTGCTTGTCGCGAAGTGGTGCTGTCGCGTACGGTGCTTTATCGCCCTGGTGACTATAACTCGCTGTTTTACAGAATTCCAGCTCTGATTACTACGGACGAAGGAACGCTTGTGGTTGCAACGGATAAACGTAAAAGGTCGAATAATGACCTTCCTGCAGATATTGATATTCTTTGTAACATTAGTCATGATAACGGTAAAACTTGGTCGGCGCCAATTCCTATTGTTGCGGGTGATTCCCTATTTGGGTACGGCGACTGTGCTTTGGTGCGTGGAAATGGCAAAAATGAACTTATAGCTGCGTTTGTTGGTGGTGTCGGGTTGTGGAACTCAACAGCTGAAAAACCGATGCACTCATATATTTCTAGAAGTTCTGATAATGGTAAGAGTTGGTCGCAACCAATTGATATTACAAATTTTATATTTGGCAAGAATTGTAAAGATTCGATTAGATCTACTTGGCTTTCCTCCTTTTTTGCCTCTGGAAATGGCTTACAAACGTCGTCAGGTCGTTTGATGTTTGTTGCAGCAGTGCGAGAAAATCAAGCATACTCGCTCAATAATTATTTGGTTTATTCTGACGATAACGGCGCGACTTGGCAACTTTCGCAGTGCGCCGCCGTAGGAGGTGATGAGGCGAAAGTAGTGGAACTTGATGATGGAACGATCTTAATGAGTGTGCGTTACGCTAATTACCGTCGTTATACTCTTTCTAAAGATGGTGGCGTTACTTGGAACCCAACACTTTCCATTTGGGACGATTTAGAAGCTCCTGCCTGCAATGGAGATATAATTCGTCTATCTTCAGTAGCTTATGATAAAGGGAAAAATCGTCTGCTCCATTCACTTCCGTCAGGTGATAAACGCCACAATGTTTCGGTTTATCTAAGTTATGATGAAGGAAATAGTTGGCCTGTAGGTCGTTGTGTTGTATCTTGCAATGCGGCTTACTCATCATTGTGTGTCCTTCCAGATAATACAATTGGGCTTTATGTGGAGGAAACAACCGAAAATTCTGATGTGTATGAGATGGTTTTCTATAATTTTTCGTTGGAATGGCTGACCAATGGAAAAGATAGGTTGAAATAGTGATTTTTAAATTGTTAGAATGATAAATTGTTAATTATAATTGTTTAAGATATGTTAGATACTGAAATAATCGTTGTATCACTGATTTTTCTCCTTTTAATTCTATTCTTACTTTATATTTACCTGCCGATTAGTATGGCAAGGCGTCGGGGGAGAAGTGTTTTGGGGTCACTTTTGCTTTTTTGGTTTACCTCTCCACTATTAGGAATTATAATTTTATTGATTCTGGGTGATAGTGAGTCGAAACATAGCGAGGATCGGTATCATCAATATCATCGTGATTAGATAGTCTTTTGAACTTAATTTAGTGCTATCATCTCAAGATTATCGCTTTGCTGGTGAAATTTCTATACTCCGAATCTCGATTTTTCGTTCTTTACATGCAGAAAGTGTGTAAATGCTTGAATTTTTGCCTTTTTCCTCTCTTTTTTCTGCAGATTCATTACTGCCTTTAGGAATGGTTATGAAACGAAGTTGCCCATTTCCATTTTTAGCAAGATAGGGGAGAAGAGCACCATTTTTATATTCTTGGAAGAAATTGAGAAGTGTGTGTATTCTCCGTTCAGAAAGGTGCAGATTGTAGTTGCTGTTGTGAAGCAAACTTGCGTGTCCGTAAATGGTAAGCGTGAGTGTATCGCCTGCCTGTAAGTAATTGAGAATCTCTTCCGTTGTGCGAATCAACTGCTGATAACCACCAGCTACTGTATTTCGGAAGAATTTCTGCATTCTGTTAGCCTCAATGCTATCTCTACAATTCTGAATGTATAGCGTTTCTCGGCTCATATATTCTAAAAATGTTCTGTCGTACGTTTGCTGCGTAGTGGTGCGTGTGGTGCGAGGTTCTGGCTGGTCATTGTCAAAGTAAAGCAGTAGAGGAACACTCTCAATAGCAGATTTTTGATCTACTATTAGAGTGTCACTTTTTTCTTCAATTTTTTTCTGCTTTAGTTCGTAGCGAAAGCTGTAAAGGTCGTTGCAACATTTGTTATTTTCGTCAAAAACTTTATTCGGACGATTGGAGGAGAAGTACCCACTGCGTCCATCAGAATTTATGGTTAGGTAGATGTCGTTGTCTTCCGAATTGATAGGTACTCCCATATTGCTCGGAGAACTCCACTGCGACATCGCACCCTCCGCATAAAAGATGTCGTAGCCGCCAATGCCGATATGTTCATCAGAACTAAAGTACAAAATAGCTCGTTTTTTATCGTAAAATGGTGTAATCTCATTACCTTCGGTATTGATAATAGGTCCCGCATTAATCGGATGTTCAAATTTTCCATCTCTTGCAATAGAATACCAAATATCCATACCGCCTTCGCCCCCAGGACGATCGGAGCAGAAATAAAGAATGGCATAATTGCCCATATCAACCCAATGCGGAAAGTTGTTGTTATAACCCTCCATATTGATAGTTGCTGGTAGTATTTTAGGCTTTTCCCACTCCCCATCGATTTTATAACTAAGCCATATATTTCCCTTGGGCTCTTCGGCTTTTTTGTGTGTGCGGACAAAAAAAAGCGTGTTTCCTGCTGAATCAAGGGTGAAATTCGTGTTGTAAAATTTGTTGTTGTTTAAGACGTTGCTAATTCTGTAAGCTTTGCTATATCCATATTCTCCTAAGTGGGAAAAGTAGATGTCTGCTGTCCAATGAACCCCAAAAATCATATCTGTATTTTCCGTCCCGTTGGCACGCATCGTGTTGAAATAGAAAAGGGAATCAGAAAGTAAAATTCCTTTATATTCAGAATATTGAGTGTTGATTTCTCTGGGAAGCATCTCTATTGTAATGGGGTGCTGCGCCTGCCGAATAAACTCTTTTTGCTGTTGTTTGAAGTTTGCGCTTGTAGTAGGGACTTGTCCGTAGAAAATCCCCAAACATAACGAGAAACAAAGTAGAAGAATTCCTTTTTTCATTTCACATGATTTCGTACGGACAAGGTTCTTTGCCAATTTTTCTTATGGAAGATTTTCTAAAAATATATCGAAGCGATAGCTCAAAGCCTCCACGAGCGTGCGATGCGGACATCAGTGTGGAGATATTTATATCGTAACTAAAACAGAAACGAAGATGTTTCCAATCTAAAAGCATATTGAGGATAATGGCATCGTTCCATCGGTAGAAGATGCCGCCACCTAAAGTTATCCAAGTGGTGTATCTGTTCTTGTTGATGTCATATTCAATGTTGCTTCCAAATGTAATCTCTTTGAAGTTTCCCTGAAAAGCGGTATAAACCATTGGCGATAATGTCAGTTCGTTTGTGAGGGCAATCCGAGAGGTTATGTAGGGCGCATATTTGATGGGATGTAGAAAAATGCCATCTCGAAAGGTTTGGTTGGGATGGGTGAGATGAAAAATGCCAATTCCAATTGTGATTTCAGTTTTGTTAGCTGGTGAGTAACAAAAAGTGCCACCAAGTCCTAAATCAAAGTAACCTATTTTGTTGTTTCCAAAGATTTCTGTAACTGGAATTTCAGGATTGAAATATCCGTTCTGAAACTGTTCGTCAAAGTGTAACTTTGCATAGTTCAGAGATTTCTGAGTGTAACTTCCTGATACACCTACGCCAATTCGAAATTGACTTCTCCATCCAAAACTTTTGAGAAAGGATAATGATAGTCCCGCGTCAAAGGCATTGAACTCCGAGTCTCCTGAGCGGTCGTTATTAATCAATGCTCCTAATCCGAAGAGAAATTTGTACTTTTTATTTTTGTATATCGGAAGATCAAAACTACCAGAGACTGTAGCGTATGGCTTGGTAACCGATAGCCATTGTGTGCGTTGGTGCAAGCTGGCGCGGAAAACGCCTTGAATGGCTCCAGCTTCTGCTGGGTTTAGGTGTAATGGGGCATTGTAAAATTGTGAAAAGTGGATGTCTTGCGCTTGGAGTTTCTGTGTAAATAGTGAAAATAACGCAATCACAAAAATTATTATGTATTGATATTTCTCTTTCCAGCAGTTTTTTAGATATTTCCGCAGCTCGTTCTCTCTTGCGTTGTTTTGTGGCTCATAGAACTTCTTGCCACGAATAGCGTCAGGGAGAAACTCCTGTTCTACAAAGTGGTTTTCGTAGTTGTGCGCATATTTGTAGTCTTTGCCGTAATTCAACTTCTTCATCAGCTGGGTGGGCGCATTGCGAATATGTAACGGAACGGGTAGGTCGCCAGTTTTACTGACCCAATCCATCGCTTCGTTAATGGCTAAGTAGGTAGAATTGCTCTTGGGTGATGAAGCCAAATAGACTGTGGTTTCTGAAAGAATAATGCGTGCCTCGGGCATGCCAATTTGGTGGACAGCCTGAAAGCAACTATTCGCAAGTAAAAGTGCATTTGGATTGGCAATGCCAATATCTTCAGAAGCCAAGATTATTAGTCGGCGCGCAATAAATAGGGGGTCTTCGCCTGCCGAAAGCATTCGCGCTAACCAGTAAACCGCCGCGTTCGGGTCGGAACCACGCACCGATTTGATATATGCTGAGATGATGTCGTAATGGTTTTCTCCCTGCTTGTCGTATATGGCTAAGTTCTTCTGAATACACTGTTTTACACTTTCGTTAGTCAGCGTCAGTACTCCTGAAACTTCAGGTGCATAATTTACGGATAGCTCAATTGCATTTATCAGTTTCCGTGCATCTCCGCCCGATATACGAAGCAATGCATCACTCTCTTGAACCACAATTTTTACGGAACGTTCCGCCTCCAAATGAGCTACAGCTGTAGTTATAATTTGCTTTAATTCATCTTCTGTAAGATTCTTTAAAACATATACTTGACATCTTGATAAAAGTGGAGAAATTACCTCAAACGACGGATTCTCAGTTGTGGCACCAATAAGGGTGATTACCCCTTGTTCAACCGCACCCAAAAGTGAATCTTGTTGCGATTTGCTGAATCGATGGATTTCATCAATGAAGAGTATTGAGGTGCGTTCGCCTTTCTTCGCTTTGTCGATAGTTTCTCGAATCTCTTTTACTCCCGAATTGATGGCGCTGAGCATATAGAAATCGGCGTCTGCCAACTCTGCCATCAAAAGTGCCAAAGTGGTTTTGCCCACGCCTGGAGGCCCCCACAAAATCATCGAGTGGATTTTGCCGCCTTCAATGGCTCGCCGCAAAATTCCTCCTTCACCAACCAAATGGCGCTGACCAATGTATTGGTCTAAGTTTTTCGGACGAAGAATTTCGGCTAAAGGCTTGTGCATCTTTCCTCTTTTTTACCAAACTTTTGTAAAATCTTCTCTCTTCAACACCTCGGGGTCGGTCTGATACTCACGAAGTTTTGCGTATTTCATATAACTATTGCAAGATAATGCCAATGCTAAAGTAAAACCATCAACGCCGCCTAAAATGCCGCCACGGAAGAAGTAGTTGCTGATAAAGGCTGCAGCTCCGTGAAGAAAAGGCGTGAAAGCAGATGCTCGTTTCCCTTGCAAGTATAGAATTTTTGCACCACGCGTGCTGTAGTTGCGTGCGGGTTTGGAAAACAACTCTCCACAATTGTTATAGCGATAATGCAGTAAATCCGCTTTCAATTTCGCTGTGTTTATCTCCGGAACGGAAGAGTGTTGCTTCACATCACGGAAACGTAACTTGTCGTGACGATACAAACGAACCAAATAATCGGGATACCAGCCACAACTCTTTACCCAACGACTCCCAATCAGGTTTCGGCGACGAACCGCAAAACCATCGTACGGCGTTTGCTCAAAGTCAATATTCTTGATTGCCTCTACTAACTCTGGCGTCAGACGCTCGTCGGCATCAATGCTTAAAACCCAAGCATTGGTTACATATTTTAGCGCAACATTTTTCTGGATTCCATCGCCCAAATAATCCTGAAAATAAACTTTCGCTCCCATATTTTCTGCTATTTCTGCAGTTCGGTCAGTGCTATTTGAGTCAACTATAATCACCTCATTGCAAACTTGTTGTAGAGATTTTATAGTTTCAGCAATATTGTGTTCTTCGTTTAATGTGGTTACAATTCCGCTAATGTTCAACATTTACAAATCATTTTTTTACAACCTGCAAAGATACGTTTTTTTATTTGAATTCTTCACCTTTTTTCTTTTTTTATTTGGGCGTGCCGGCTCTGCCTGCGCTTTCGCCATGCTTTCTGTTATTTCTTTGCGTTCATTTATTCGTTATAGTGAAGTTGTTTCCTTCCTGCTCACCTTTCCACCCGCTCGCCGTCGGGCTATCCGCTCAAATTTCGCAGCGCTGGCCCGCGCATCCTATCAGCAAAAACGAAAACAGAGAAGCACAAACCTCTAAACTCTTCGCACTACACTCTGCCACTACCTATTCCAAGCCGACAAAAATTCCTAATTTCGCATAAATTCCAAATTTCTAATTCATTCCCGCGCTGCTCATAACCGCTGCAATCCCTCACGCAATCTCTTGTGCGCAATTCTCACCGTATAATGACTAATGTTGTCGCAAACTTTTTTTCAAATTGTCATAAAAGCTCCATCAATATGAAAAAAGTATTCTAAAAAAAGTATTTTAAATCAATTTTAAATTATAAAATATTCACATATTACAAAATAATATTGATATTGTTCGGGATTTTTCTTGAATATATCCATCATAATTTTCTTTTATCTTATGCTTTGAAAATTAACGACTGCGAATCAAGTTAAAAAAATCATTCTTTGTTTTGTAAAATACTGATTGATAACTATTTTTGAGCAAGAAAACTGTTTTTTATTTTTAGCGTAAAAAAAAACATTTTTTTAGGCGGTTTATATCTTTTTTTGTGTACCTTTGCCAAGTTATAATTAAACATCATTTTAGTAACAAAAATATTTTTAACATGAACAAGATCAAGTCATTAGCTGATTTAAAAAAGAAAAGAGATGAGTTAAAATCTACCTTGTCTATCCGTGAAACTGGTGACAATGCAGAGTCTCTAGTTCAAATCAAAGTTGCTATGGCAACCTGCGGTATCGCAGCTGGTGCAAAGCAAGTGATGGACACTCTCATCCAAGAATGTAATGCAAAAAACATCACCGCTGTTATTACACAAACTGGTTGTATGGGTTATTGCTATGCAGAACCAACTATCGAAGTGAAAAAACCAGGTAGCGATCCTATCGTATTTGGTCACGTGAATCCTGCTAAAGCAGAAGAGATTCTTACTAAATATGTCTTGAATAACGAAATCGTTGACGGAGTTATTCCAGTAAATTATGAAACTATTGACAAATAAAAAATAAGGAGAAATAAAATGGCGCAATACAAGTATCACATTTTGATTTGCGGCGGTACAGGTTGTCACGCTTCTCAAAGTGAAAAGATTATTGAAAATTTCAAACAAACTTTGGTATCTAAAGGTTTGGATAATGAAGTTCAAGTAGTACAAACAGGTTGTTTCGGTTTCTGCGAAAAAGGACCTATCGTGAAATTATTGCCTGACAATACTTTCTATGTACAAGTAAAACCAGAAGATGTAGAAGAAATTATTAACGAACACATCATCAAAGGTAGAAAAGTAGAACGTTTACTTTATATTGACCCAAAAACTCAAGAGCATAAAACTGACTCTAAACACATGGGTTTCTATAAAAAACAGATGCGTATCGCTCTTCGTAACTGCGGTTTCATTAATCCAGAAAATATTGACGAATATATCGCTCGCGAAGGTTACGAAGCTTTGGCAAAAGTTTTGGAAGATAATGATCCTCAAAAAACTATCGACATTATCAAGAAATCTGGCTTGAGAGGTCGTGGTGGTGGAGGTTTCCCAACAGGTTTGAAATGGGAAATTGCCAGCAAAAATGCTGCTGACCAAAAATATATGATTTGTAACGCTGACGAAGGTGACCCAGGTGCATTTATGGACCGTTCAATCCTTGAAGGTGACCCACACTCAATCATCGAAGCTATGGCAATCGGTGGTTTCTGTATCGGCGCTACTAAAGGTTTAGTATATATTCGTGCTGAATATCCATTGGCTATCCACCGTTTGCAAGTGGCTATCGACCAAGCTCGCGAATATGGTTTGTTAGGTGAAAAAATCCTCGGTTCAGACTTCGATTTCGATATTGAACTTCGTTACGGAGCAGGTGCTTTCGTATGCGGTGAGGAAACCGCTTTGATCCACTCTATGGAAGGTCAACGTGGTGAACCTACTTTCAAACCTCCATTCCCAGCACAAGAAGGTTATTTGAAGAAACCAAGTAACGTAAACAACGTTGAAACATTCGCTAATATCCCAGTTATTATTAATAAAGGTTGGGAATGGTTCTCTTCAATCGGAACAGAAAAATCTAAAGGTACTAAAGTGTTTGCTTTGGCAGGCCAAATTAATAACGTTGGTTTGATCGAAGTTCCTATGGGTATCACCCTCCGTGAAGTTATCTACGAAATCGGTGGTGGTATTAAAGGTGGAAAACAATTCAAAGCAGTTCAAACTGGTGGTCCTTCAGGCGGTTGCTTAACCGAAAAATTCCTCGATACTCCTATCGATTATGATAACTTGCTCGCTGCAGGTTCAATGATGGGTTCTGGTGGTATGGTAGTTATGGACGAAACTAGTTGTATGGTTTCTATCGCTAAATTCTACTTAGACTTTACAGTAGAAGAATCTTGCGGTAAATGTGCTCCTTGCCGTATCGGTAACAAGAGACTTTGCGAAATCCTTGAAAAAATCACCTTGGGACAAGGTACTATGGAAGACCTTGAACAATTGAAAAACCTTAGCAAGGTTATCAAAGATAGCGCACTCTGTGGTTTAGGTCAAACTTCTCCAAACCCGGTATTGTCAACTATCGATAACTTCTGGGATGAGTATGTAGCTCACGTTGTTGATAAAAAATGTCCTGCCGGCCAATGTAAAGCGTTGAAACAATACTTTATTGAAGCAGATAAATGTAAAGGTTGTACACTTTGTGCTCGCAATTGTCCTGTTAACGCAATTTCAGGAACAGTTAAAATGCCACACGAAATCAACCAATCCGTATGTATTAAGTGTGGAGCATGCTACGATAAATGTAAGTTTAACGCGATTAGTATAAAATAATAAAGAAAGTTTGAAATAATGGATACAGTAAAATTAATTATAGATAATAGAGAAGTAGTTGTTGAAAAAGGTACAACTATTTTGAAAGCAGCTCAACAAATGGGTATCAATATTCCTACCCTTTGTCACTTTGAGTTGAATGGCTTAAATATTCATAACAGACCTGGTGGATGCCGTATTTGCGTTGTGGAAGTTGCTGGTCGTAGAAATTTGGCTCCTGCATGTGTTACTGAATGTATGGAAGGTATGGTGGTAAATACCCACTCAATCCGCGTAATCAACGCTCGTAGAACCGTTTTGGAACTTATCCTTAGCGATCACCCTAACGATTGTTTACAATGTGCAAAGAGCGGAAATTGCGAACTTCAAAACCTTGCTATCAAATTCGGTATCAGAGATATTCATTTCAAAGGTGAACAATCTTCTTACCAAATTGAAGTTTCTCCTTCTATCATCCGTGATATGAACAAATGTATTATGTGCCGTCGTTGCGAAACCGTTTGTAACGATATGCAAACCGTTGGCGCATTGTCCGCAATCGAACGTGGATTCCCAGCAGTTGTTTCTACCGCTTTTAACCAACAACTTGACCACTCTCCTTGTACATTCTGCGGTCAATGTGTGGCTGTTTGTCCTGTTGGCGCTTTGACAGAAGTTGACCATACTTCTAAAATTATCCGCGCTATCAACGACGAAAAGAAAACTGTTGTTGTTCAAGTGGCTCCAGCCGTTCGCGTTGCACTCGGCGAAGAGTTCGGTATGGCTCCTGGTAGCATCGTAACCGGTAAACTTACCGCTGCTTTGAAACAGTTAGGTTTCAATTATGTATTTGATACTGATTGGAGTGCTGACTTAACAATTATGGAAGAAGGTACTGAGCTTATCGGCCGCCTTAACAAATTCTTGGCTGGCGATAAAGATGTTAAACTTCCATTGTTAACCTCTTGCTGCCCTGCTTGGGTTAACTTCTTCGAACACCAATTCCCAGAATTGCGCGACATTCCTTCAACCGCTAAATCACCACAACAAATGTTCGGTGCTATCGCTAAATCTTACTTCGCTGAAAAAATCGGCGTAAAACGCGAAGATATGGTGGTTGTTTCTGTTATGCCTTGCTTGGCTAAGAAATATGAATGTGCTCGCGATGAATTCAAAGTAGATGGTAATCCAGATGTTGATTACTCAATCTCTACTCGCGAATTGGCTCGCTTGATTAAATTAGCTAATATCGACTTCACTGCATTGGAAGACGCTCCTTTCGATAGCCCACTCGGCGAATCTACAGGTGCTGCAGTTATCTTCGGAACTACAGGTGGTGTTATTGAAGCTGCTGTTCGTACTGCTTACGAAGTTATCACTAAAAAACCTCTTCCAAAAATCG
>Ga0233362_1000060_pt1 | contig 27303 bp, 19 predicted proteins | sample ElkDunMinimDraft_22_FD_180674 | JGI IMG/M metagenome (GOLD analysis project Ga0233362, IMG submission 180674) | Fecal eukaryotic communites from dung pellets of Tule Elk in California, USA - Elk Dung C1 | ecosystem: Host-associated > Mammals > Digestive system > Large intestine > Fecal | place... | reverse complement strand
GGGGGGAGGGTGCTCTGTCCAACTGTTTGCGAACTTTCCGGCCTGCCGGGGTGTCTGAAACGGAGATGAAAGCTCCCTGTTCCTTGGTGTTGACCCCGTGGTTGTACCAATACCACATTGGTATTCTGTTCTTGCGTGTGGCGGTTTCTGTCATGATGCTCACGCATGGTATTCCCAAGATGTTGATGCTATGGCAGGGGCAAGGCCCTGCGTGGATGAATCCCCTAGGGCTGGGAGCCACGGCATCCCTTTTTCTCTGCGCTTTTGCGGAATGCGTGTGCAGCATTACCCTCATGCTGGGTTTTCTGAGTCGCTTGTCGGCTCTGGTGCTGGTATTCAATTTCTGGGTCGTTGTGTTTGTGTTCGACCGCGATGCCGCTTGGGCCCAAGTAGAGCTTCCCTTGCTTTATTTGGTGTGCTACGGCACATTGCTTTGTACGGGGGGCGGCGCTTTTAGCTTGGATAGACTCATCTCCCGCAAGCTACGCACTCCCGATGAGCGAGGCAATGCAGGAGCTGGCTCACTCCCTCCGGAGCCGCGTTAAATTGGGTCTTGCCAGTGCGGGGTAGGGGTGGTATCATCTGTGGCAGATGGAGACACTGTATATACTTGATGGAATGGCATTGATGTACCGCGCGTTTTACGCCTTCATCAATGCACCGATGCGCAATTCTGCCGGGGTCAATACCTCTGCCATGTTTGGGTTCAGTAATACGGTGCTTTCCTTGCTGGAAAAAGAAAATCCCACACACGTGGTGGCCTGTTTGGATCCCTCCGGCCCCACCTTTCGCCACGAGCGCTATGCCGAGTACAAGGCCAACCGCCAAGCCATGCCGCAAGAGCTGCGCGATTCCATCCCGTGGATTATCGAAATCCTCAACGCCATGCGCATTCCCGTGGTGCGAGTGCCCGGATTCGAGGCAGATGACCTCATTGGCACCTTCACCCGCATGGCAGATGAACAGGGGGGCATTCACAGCTACATGGTCTCGTTGGACAAGGACTTGGGGCAGCTGCTCTCCCCCACCTGCTCATTCCACAAGCCCGGTAAAAAAGGAGCTGATTTTGAAGTGGTGCATGAGGCTGCTTTCCTGAGCGAATGGGGTATTGAAAAGCCCGCTCAAATTATTGATATCCTTGCATTGATGGGGGACTCTTCCGATAATATCCCCGGGGTGCCGGGTGTGGGCGCTGTGACGGCTCGCAAGCTCATTGCCCAATTCGGTAGTGTGGAAAATATGCTGGCGCGCACCGCAGAAATCAAAGGCAAAATGCGCGAAAAAATTGAGCAAAACGCACAAAACGCACGCCTTTCATACGAGCTGGCAACCATCCGCCGCGATGCGCCCGTCCCCCTGAGCCTGGCGGAATGCAAGCGCCGTGACTTTGACCTTGACGCCCTGCGTCGTATCTTCCGCGAACTGGAGTTCAAGGGCTTGGAAAAGCGCTTGGGCATGCCGGATGCCGACTTGGGCGAACTCTTTGCCTCAAGTGCTCCGTCTACAGAAAATGCGGGGCCCGTGCAGCTCTCTCTTTTTGATGCGCCCTCGCTCACGGATATTCACACGACACCCCACCGCTATGAATTGGTGCACACTCCTGAGGCTCGCGCAGCTCTGGCGGCCCGTTTGGAAGCCGCATCCCGCTGGGCGTTTGATACCGAAACGACGGGGCTGGATGCCCTGCAGGATTGCCTGCTCGGTATGTCGTTCTGCTTGCAGGAGCATGAGGCCTACTACGTCCCCGTGGATTCGCCGGAGGCCTTGGCTCCCTTTCGCGCCGCCTTTGCCGGTGGTGCTGAGAAAGTGGGCTTGAACCTGAAGTTTGACCTCAAAGTCATGCATACTGCCGGGGTGCAGGTGAACGGCCCCTTCTTTGATGCCATGTTGGCGCATACCGCCCTGTACCCGGAGCTGCGCCACGGCATGGATGAGATGGCCGAATCCTTGCTGCAGTATCGCACCGTGCACCTAGAGGAAATAGCAGGCAAGGAAATGAATACCGCTGCTGTGGCACCGGAAATCATGGCAGATTATGCCGCCGAAGATGCGGATGTGACCCTGCAACTGGCCAACGTGCTTGCCCCCATGCTGGAAGAGCAGGGGCAGATGCCACTGATGCGCGAAATCGAGTTCCCCCTGCTGCGGGTCTTGGCCGATATCGAGGCCGAAGGAATGCGCGTAGAGCCTCATTTGCTGCATGAAAGCTCTCTTGCCCTCGGGGAGCAGGTGGAAACGGTGAAAGCGCGTATCGATGCCGCCATTGGTCGCCCCATCAATCTCAACTCCCCCAAGCAATTGGGCGATTTGCTCTTCGGGGAAATGAAATTGCTGGATAAACCCAAGAAAACGAAGGGTGGCCAGTTCGTGACGGACGAGGAAACTCTGCGTAAACTTGCTCCCACGCACCCCTTGGTGGCAGATATCCTGAGCTACCGTGAAATGGCAAAGCTCAAGGGCACCTATCTGGATGCGCTCCCCCGCTACATCTCCCCCGTAGACGGTCGCATTCACTCCACCCTGCTGCAAATGGTGACCGCTACCGGGCGCTTGGCCTCGCAAAATCCCAACCTGCAAAACATCCCCGTACGCTCAGAGGCAGGCCGCCTCATCCGCAAAGCCTTTGTTGCCCGTAGCGAGGAGTTTTGCATCCTCTCCGCAGACTATTCTCAAATCGAATTGCGCCTCATGGCGGCCCTTTCCGGCGACCCCGCCATGATAGCTGCCTTCACCGGCGGGCGGGATATTCATGCAGAAACCGCAGCTCGCATCTACGGCGTAGATCGCAGCGAGGTCACCGCCCAAATGCGCCGCGCCGCCAAAACGGTAAACTTCGGCATCATCTACGGTATCTCTGCCTTTGGCCTTTCACAGCGCTTAGACTGCTCTCGTGGTGAAGCTGCCGCCTTGATAGATAGCTACTTCACGCAATTCCCCGGTGTCAAAGTGTGCATGGATAAGCTTGTGGCCGAGGCTCGCGAGCGCGGCTACGCAGAAACACTCTGCGGTCGACGCCGAGCCCTGCCGGATTTGAACAGCGCTAACTTCAACCTCCGCGCCGCCGCAGAGCGCACCGCCATCAACACCCCCATCCAAGGCAGTGCGGCGGATATGATTAAGATTGCCATGATTCGCGTGGCATCCCTGCTTCAAGGCTTCCGCAGCCGCATGATTATGCAGATTCACGATGAATTGCTCTTCGACCTGCACCGCGATGAAAAAGATGAGCTGCTCCCCCGCATCACCGCCGCCATGCGCTCTGCCATGCAGCTACCCCATGGCGTACCCTTGGAAGTAGAAGCCAATACCGCCGATAACTGGCTGGACGCGCACTAAGCGCTGCACCATCTCCAAAGAATAAGGGAAAGCTCAATCAGAAAGGTGAGCGGGCCATGAGTTCTTTTGCTCGTACGGCATCTTTTTGCACAGATTGCGCGTCATTAAGTTGGAGAATGACGAATAATGAACTTTTTGTATTGGACAAGCGAGGACAGGGTGTCTATAATGCCTGAGGAAGATGTTAAACCGTGGATTCAGAACACAGGAGAGCCTGGCTCGCTATTGGGCAGAGCAGGCTGTGGACTTGTGTAATGATATTGACGATGAGACTCTTACTGATTATATTGAGCCTATTCATACAGCCATTAGCGGGTTGCAGAAGGACCGCCGCATCATGGTTATCGGTGGTGAGGGGTGTGGCAAATCGACCTTGCTTTCCATGATTGCGGATGCTCCGCTCATTGCGCGTGTACCGCTCAAGCGCCAGTATGTGTGCTGGCGATATCGCTGTGCGGATGGCGATGCAACTTGCTCTCGCTTTTTGCCATACGAGCACCTTTCCGGTTTGGAATTGGTGGATACCATGTCTTGCGCAGATGCTGCGGTGGCAGATACTGTAAGCTTGCTGATGCAGGGTGCAGATGTGGTGATAGCGGTGGTAGATGGGCGCAGCTATGCGCAGTCTCCCGTGTGGGATGTGCTGGCCACCTTGCCGGAAAAGGGGGTGGGTGAATGCTTGCTGGCTGTGACGTACACCGATAAACTTGGTGCGGATGCCGCCTTGAAGCTGAAGGATACCTTGCGTGATTTTTGCCGTGATAAGCTGGGCAATACCTTGCCCTTGTATTTTGTGAGCCCTACCTCCAAGCAAGCATGTGAGGTGTTTGCCGAGCGCGTGCAGGAGGCTCTGCGCATGCCTAATGGGGTGCGTGCCACAATCCGCCGCGTGTTGGACAAGGGGGTGGAGCTGGTGCGCAAGCAGGGCCGCGTGCTCAATGCACGTGCAGCCGTGGGCCGCACGGATAGCGGTTTCCTGGCCGGCATCGAGCAGGAAATTGATAATTTTCTCTCGCACCAGATGTTGGGGGTGAAGCAACGAAGCGAAGCTTATGTGGGCACCGCTGCCGCGACACTGCCGCTTTTGCTGGGCTGTGTGCGCCGCGCCTTGGGGGTGACACTTTCCCCGGTGGTGCTCATGCGTTTGGAGCAGATGGGGGCCGGCACGGAAAAATGCTTCTACCGCATGATTTTTGATGAGGTGACCAAGCAACAGGAGGAATCTGACCAGCAGTTCATCCTCTCCTGCGCCGGGCACTGGAAGAGCGTGCGCCCACGCATGAAGAAAACGCTGGAATGCGAGATTGGGGAGTTCCCCACCGAATCACTGGAGAGCGAATTGAGTGAGTTGCGCACGCGCATGGGCCGCGAGCTGTATGAGCCGTTCAAGAGTGCCGGATTGCGCAATAAAATGGCAGATTTGTACAAGAAAAGAATCGGCTGGATGCGCGCGTTTGTGGGCTTTGTATGCTTGTTCCTCTTTGTGGCCGGTGTCTTGGGCTTTATCGGGCAGGACGTGCCTGCCGTTTACAGTGTGGGCGTGGCCGGTGTGATATGGCTGGTTGGTACGTTGGCTCACTTGGTGGCATCTCGCCGCATTCGCCATGAGGTGCAGCGCCTAGCGAGTTCACTTGAAGCCCCGCTGCGCAGCGCCATTTCAGCGGCTGTGGAAAAGCTGGTTATCTCACGAGTGGCGGCGTACAGGCGCTTGTATACTGCGCCGCGTCACAAGGTGGCCCAGCAGGAAGCCATGTTGGAGCCCTTGCAAAAGCGCTATAGCACCATCAATATACAGCTCAGCTCTGTGTTCCCGCGCATTTGATGCAGCCTCTCCCTCTCATTTGGCATGGATGACCTTTTTACACCACACGGGCGCAGTACTGATAGCGAGGTGCCGGAGGCGGATGCCTTGACCGCCATGCCCTTGGCAGCGCGCATGCGTCCCGAAACGCTGGAGGAAGTGGCCGGGCAAAAGCATTTGCTGGCTGATGGAAAATTGCTGCGCCGCGCGATTGAGACAGACCGCTTTTCATCGCTCATATTCTATGGGCCCCCCGGGGTGGGGAAGACCACATTAGCCTATGTGATAGCACAGCAAACAAGCGCTTATTTTGTGATGCTCAACGGGGTGGAGTCCAACGTGAGCGAGGTGCGAGACAAGATTGCCGAGGCTCGGGCTCGCCAAACGCTGCATGGACAGAAGACTATCTTGTTTGTGGATGAGCTGCACCGCTTCAACAAGGCGCAGCAGGATGTGCTCCTGCCTCATTTGGAGAAGGGAACGGTACGCTTTATTGGCGCGACAACGGAGAATCCTTACTTTGCTATCAATTCAGCCATGTTGTCGCGCTCCCAGATTTTTCCCCTAGAGCCGGTGCCAGCCGATGAATTGGTGGCGCTCATGCAGCGCGCAGCAGCAGATACACGCCGCGGTCTGGGCAAGCTGAACCTTCGGGTGGATGCCGATGCTCTGGAGCACATGGCGCTCAAAGCGGATGGAGATGCGCGCAAGGCGCTCACGGCGCTTGAGGTAGCGGCCCTTTCCACCCCGGCGGGGGCAGATGGCTGCATTCATGTTGATTTGGCCGTGGCGGAGGAATCCATCCAGAAAAAAGCAGTCAAATACGACCGCGCCGGGGATGGCCACTACGACACCATCTCCGCTTTCATCAAATCTATGCGCGGGAGTGATCCCGATGCCGCCCTTTATTGGCTCGCCTACATGCTCAATGCGGGGGAGGATATACGCTTTATTGCGCGGCGTTTGGTCATTTGTGCCAGCGAGGATGTGGGCTTGGCTGATTCCAATGCGCTGCGGGTGGCTCTTTCCGCCGCGCGTGCTGCGGAGATGGTGGGCATGCCGGAGGCTCGCATCCCCCTAGCTCACGCTACTGTGTATATTGCCACCGCTCCCAAGAGCAATTCTGCCTACAAGGCGCTGGATGCCGCTTTGGACGATGTGCGCAATGGCAAGACACTGGCTGTGCCGGATCACTTGGCGACACCCACTCGCAAAAAACTGGCGCGTCTGCGCGGCGTAGCGGAGGAAGCCACCCGCTATAAATACGCCCATGATTTTGGGGACGACCACTTTGTGCCGCAGGCTTATTTGCCGGAGGGGCGTGTGTACTATCACCCCACTACAAATGGCATGGAGCTGCGCATTACCGAGCGTATGGAATACCTGCGCCAATTGCGCGAGCGGCAGGGCGAATGAGGCGCGCCTTTTTATCGCCGCTCGCGCTTCCGCTTTTTCTTGTCTCCGTCCTTATCGTCCTCTTTCTTCTGCGCGGGCTCTTCGGCGGGTACGACTGTGGGGTTGATGCGCTGGATGACATTGATGCTGCGGGCTTTCATGCCTGTTACCTGAGCGTGTTCCAAAATCATAGCCAAGCGCTCCATCTGCTCCTTGATTTCGTATACCTGCATGGTGACGGAGGTCCCATTATCAAGCGTGAGTTGGATTTTCCATTCTTTGGGGCGGAAAATCTCGCGGATAGCGGGAATCTCCGTCAAATCGTAGGCGTTGGATGCGGCAATCAGCTCGCGGATGGGGCGGCAGCGCTCTTCTGAGATGCGCTCGCCCACCTTGAGCTCCTTCACATCTGCCAGTTGCAGATACCACGTAGGCACCCCCATGTACTTACTGTGGTATTCTGCATTCACGGGGAATAAGACCCCCTTGGGATCCATGAAGAGCCGCGTACGGCGCCCGGTACTAGCCCCGCTTTCCATCTCCACAAAGACGATGGGGATGCGTTCATCCACCTCGATGTGCAATGTGTCCGGCAGTTCAGCGCGAATACGCACGGAGTCGATGCTCGGAATCTCTTCCAGCTTTTTCTGCATCCCGGCCACATCGAGCGTAGCCATGTTGACAGAGCCTTCGATGCCAAGGATTTTGAGGGCTTGTTCTTTGCTGATGAGGTCGCGGTGGGATTTGTAGCTGATGTTGTCGATGCTGAGGCTGTACGCCTTTTCAATGGCGTAGTTGCAGCAGACCCAGATGCCATAAGCCAGAGCAACCGCTCCAATCACGATGAGCGAGTAGCGGCGCAGCCAGCGCCCTGCACGCCGCAGGGCAATCATGCTGAAAAAACGCGTTTTGAGCGACAGAGCCTTCTCAAGAAGCTGGACGTTTGTCTTCTGCTCAGAGCGGAATTTGTTCTGTCGTTTCATCGCGTGCGAGGGGCGGTGTTCAACCGCGAGGCTGGTTCAGGGAAATTTCTGCAATGCGGGTGCAGAGCTCCCCAAAAGAAATCCCCACAGCCTTGGCCGCTTTCGGGAAGAGGGAGGCGCTGGTCATGCCCGGGATGGTGTTGATTTCCAATACGTAAGGTTTGCCATCATCGGTAAGCAGCACATCTACGCGGCCATATACTTCTACATTCAGGGCGTTGTAAGCTGCCAAGGCAGCTTGTTGCACGGCTTGTGTCTCCTCTTCGCTGATGTCAGCCGGGCAGATGTAATCGGAGCCTGCTCCACCGTACAGGGAAGGGTATTTGTTGTTCATGTCGTAGAAGCCGGAGCGCGGGCAAATGTGGATGACAGGCAGAGCCTCGCCGTTGAAAATGGCTACGGTAAGCTCTTTGCCTTGGATGAATTCCTCCACCAGCAGGTCTTTGCCGTATTTGCCGGCTTCTGCTACAGCGGGGGCCAGTTCAGCTGCTTCTTTCACGATTTGCACCCCCACGGAAGAGCCTTCGCACGGGGGTTTGATGACACAGGGCACAGGGATGCTCGGCAGCTGGTCTGCGGTGATGACCTCGCTGGCAGGTGTGGGCACGCCGGCAGCTACAAAGGCTTCCTTGGTGAGCACCTTGTCAAAGCACTTGCGACTAGTCTCCGAACCGGCGCCGGTGTAGGGGAGCCCCAATTTTTCCAAGTAGCTTTGCAGGCCCCCATCTTCGCCGTAGGTGCCGTGAATGATGTTGTAGCAAAGTTCTGTGCCTGCTGGAATAGCGGGGGATTCTGAATCTACGATAACGGGGGTTACGTTGGTGAACCCTTCTTGTTGCAGGGCTTCCAATACTGCTTTGCCGGAGGTGATGGACACCTCTCGCTCCGAACCGGGGCCACCCATCAGCAGTGCGATGGCCGTCTCTTTCGTCAGTGTTTTCATGATGTATTTGAAAAGAAATGAAATCAGAATTCAGCTTCGCGATCGCCCACGACTTGGACTTCTGTCTTGAGGGTGATGCCGCGCTCTTCTTTAGCTTTGCTGCGGATGTAATCAATGAGCTCGGTTACATCCGTGGCTTTGGCTTGCCCGAGGTTTACGATGAAGTTGGCATGCATCGGCGAGACTTGAGCCTTGCCGATGGTGTAGCCCTTGAGGCCCAGCTCATCGATAAGCTTGCCGGCGGGAATCTCAGCCGGGTTCACAAAGGTGCAGCCGGCGCTGGGCAGCTGGGGTTGGCTGGCCTTGCGTTGCTCGCGGTTTTGCTCGGTACGTGTTTGGATTTCCTTGGGGTCGCCAGGGGTGCCGCAGAAGGTGGCTTGCATCACGAGGTTGTGCTCAAAATCGGGGATGAGACGGTAGCGGGCAGGGCGCATGTTTTCCTTCTCGAACTCGATCATGTCGCCATCATCATTGAGCGCAATGGCAGAGCGGAAGACACTCCACATATCGCCACCCATGGCACCGGCATTCTGGCGCAGGCTACCGCCTACGTAGCCGGGGATACCATCCATCCATTCAAAGCCGCTGATGCCATTCTGCGCTGCAAAGGTGGCCAGTTTTTTGAGCTTCACGCCTGCACCGGCAACGATGTGTTTGCCGCGCATTTCCAATTTTTGGAAATCGCCAGCCACGGGGTGAATGACAGCACCGCGGATGCCGCCCTCGCGGACAATGAGGTTGGAGCCACGCCCCACAATGTGCACGGGGATGCTGCGGTCCTTGAAGAAGTTGACCACGGCCTGCATCTTTTCAAAGGTATCAGGCTCAATCCAGTATTGAGCCTCGCCACCAACGCCGCAGGTGGTATGTTTGCTCATGGGTTCATAGAGGCGGCAGGTGAAATCTTTGCCGCATTCTTGCTGCATTTCGGCCAGCACGCGCAAATCTGCGGCAATTTTCTTGCCGGTTTCGTGCACATTGCCGGCACCTAGGGTGATGAACATATCCCCGGGGCGCAGGATGTTGCCCACTTTGTGGTGAGCCAAGGGAAGATTCGGCAGGAATTCGGCATCCACAGGGCCGTTCTCCAGCACGGCATCCACGATGGTTTGCCCGCTGATACCGGGGATAGGAAGCTCGCTGGCTGGGTATACATCTGCCACGTACAGCTTGTCCACGTTTTGCAATACGCGTCCAAAATCATCTCGCAGCAACTGGGTGCGGGTGTAGCGGTGCGGCTGGAAGAGCACAATCAGCCGCTCCGGCTTCAGGCTTTGGGCCGTTTGCAGGGTGGCTGCAATTTCCGTGGGATGGTGCCCGTAGTCGTCCACAATGCGGTAATCGCGGGAAAGATACTTTGTTTCAAAGCGGCGGCGTGCACCGGCAAAGCTGACCAAGCCGCGGGTGACGCTGGCAAAATCGCAGCCAAGTTCCAGCGCAAGAGCCGTGGCTGCCAGCGAGTTGAGCACGTTGTGCCGGCCGGGGATGCCGAGCTCCACGCGGCCTAGCGGCGCGCCCTTGTAGTTGATGGTATAGAGCGTGCGGCCGCGCTTCACTGTCATGTCGGTAGCGGTGTAATCCGCATCTTGCCATCCGTAGGAGATAGTGTTGGGGTATTGGGAGCACACATCGGCGGCCCCCGCATCGCTCTTGCAGTAAATCAGCTTGCCGCGCGTCTGTTTGCACAGGCGGTGGAATACGCTCTTGATGTGATCCAAATCGCGGTAGAAATCCAAGTGCTCAGCCTCCACGTTGAGGATGATGCTGTGCTCGGGGATGTAGTTCACGAGGGTGCCGTCGCTTTCATCGCCCTCGGCCACCAGGTATTCGCTATCCTGTGTCCAGTGCGCATTGGCACCCAGTACGGGGATTTCTGCCCCCACGTAGTGGCAGGGGCGCATGCGGCCTTCGCGCAGCAGGTGTGCGCTCATGGCAGAGGTGGTGGTCTTGCCGTGGGTGCCGGCTACCACTACGCCCTTTTTGTTGTTGAGGATAGCGGCCAAACATTCGGCACGGCGCAGGCACAGACAACCGTTCTGGCGAGCTGCGGCCAAGGCCACATTCTCCTCGCGAATGGCGCTGGAGTAGATGACCACTTCTGCGTCTTTCACGGAGTCTGCGCTGTGCGGGCAAGAGAATACGAGCCCTGCCTGCTGCAACCTCTCCGTTTCATCACTCGTCACGCGGTCACAACCGCTGACACGGTGCCCCATTTCCAGCAGCATACGCGCAAGCCCACTCATGCCTGCACCTGCCACACCAATCAAATGAATGCGTACGGGGTTTTCCCGATCCAGAAGCCGTTTGCGTAACTGTTCGATCATAATACTCGCACCGCATTATACACAAAACATCCTTGCTACGCAAGACTAATGCAAAGACGATGCGGAAAAGCGGGAGAAAAAAGCTTGGCAATCGGGCATCTTGCCGATTGCCAAGCGCTCAATTCAATCGTGCGGCGTTGAGAAAAGGGGCTTACCCTATTATTCGCCTGGCTTGCCTTTTTTGCTGCCGGTTTTTTTGGTGGTTGTTCCGGTAGCTTTCTTGGGGGACTTGGCGGTTGTTTTGCGCGGTGATTTGGGCTTGCACGGCGCTTTTTCTACAGGTGGCATCGCGTTTTCAAACTCGATGCGCCCACTTTCCTCGTTGCGCTTGGCAAGCGAGGCTGTGCCGGCTCGTAAATCGCCCCGCAGGATGGCTTCGGCAATGGGGTCTTCCAGCATGCGCTCAATGGCACGGCGCATGGGGCGCGCACCGTACTGCGGGTCGTAGCCCTTGTCCACCAGCATGCCGATAACTTCGGGGGAGAGTGTGAGCTGTATTTGCTTGTCGGCCAATCGCTTGATGAGTTTGCGAGCTTCCAGTTGCACAATTTGCTCCAAGTCGCGGCGTTCGAGCATGCGGAAGACAATCAACTCGTCGAAACGGTTGATGAACTCGGGGCGGAAGTGCTGCTTAGCCGCCTCGGAGATGCGTTCCTTCATGGTGTCGTAGTCTGCCTCATCGGAGCTTGCAGCGCCGAAGCCGACTTTGCCTTGGCGGGAGGCAAGGCTGGCACCCACGTTGGAGGTGAGGATGATGATGGTGTTGCTGAAGCTGACCTTGCGCCCCATGGAATCCGTCATGTTGCCTTCTTCTAGGATTTGGAGCAGCAGATTCATCACATCAGGGTGGGCTTTTTCCACCTCATCGAAGAGGATGACGGCGTAGGGTCGGCGGCGTACTTGCTCGGTGAGCTGTCCGCCCTCGTCGTGCCCCACGTAGCCGGGAGGCGAGCCGATGAGGCGGCTGGTGCTGAACTTCTCCATGTACTCGCTCATGTCTACCTGAATGAGCGCATCAGCCGTGCCGAACATGATTTCTGCCAAGTTGCGAGCCAGGTAGGTCTTGCCCACACCTGTGGGACCCATGAACAGGAAGGAGCCAATGGGGCGGCGCGGGTCTTTGATATCCGCACGGCTGCGACGCAAGGCGCGTGAAATGGCGGAGCAGGCTTCGTCTTGGCCTATCACTTTGCTCTTGAGCTCCTCTTCCATGCGCAGTAGCTTTTCTGTCTCCTTTTCCTCCATGCGGGAAAGGGGGATGCCCGTCCACTTGGAAAGCACCGTCATGATATCTTCCTCATCCACATCGGCGTAGGAGGAATCCATGGATTCTTTCCAGCTGGTGAGCTTCTGCTGCAGGTCGTTGTGCAGGGCATTCATCTCATCGCGCAGGCGCGCGGCTTGCTCGAAATCCTGGCGGTTGATGGCTTCGCGTTTAGCGGCATCGAGCTCGCTGTGTTTCTGCTGGCTGGATTTGATTTCTGCCGGGCGGGTCATGCGGGCAATGCACAGGCGGGAGCCTGCTTCATCCATCACGTCAATCGCTTTATCCGGCAGGAAACGCCCGGAGAGATAGCGCTTGGACAAGCTGGCTGCGGCTTCCAATGCTTTTTCGGTGTAGCGTACGTGGTGGTGTTCCTCGTACCGCGGCGCTATGCCTTTGAGGATGAGGAGAGTATCCTCCACAGAGGGTTCGCCCACCTGCACTTGCTGGAAGCGGCGTTCGAAAGCAGCATCTTTCTCAATATGCTTGCGGTACTCATTGATGGTCGTGGCACCGATGGCCTGCAACTCGCCGCGGGAAAGGGCGGGTTTGATGATGTTGGAGGCATCCATCGTGCCTTCTGCCGAGCCTGCGCCGATGAGGGTGTGCATCTCATCAATGAAGAGGATGACGTTCTTTTCCTCGCTGATTTCATCCATGATGGCCTTGAGACGCTCCTCAAACTGGCCGCGGTACTTGGTGCCGGCTACCATGAGCGCCAAATCCAAAGAGATAATCTTCTTGCCAATCAGGAACTCCGGCACATCGCCGCTCACAATCATCTGCGCCAGCCCTTCCACTATGGCTGTCTTGCCCACCCCGGCCTCGCCCAGAAGCACCGGGTTGTTCTTGGTGCGGCGGCACAGTATCTGCATCACACGCTCAATTTCCTTGCGGCGGCCAATCACGGGGTCCAGCTCGCCATTGGCGGCTTTTTGCGTCAAATCACGCCCAAAGGCTTTGAGCGCAGGTGTTTTGCTGCGTTCCTGTCTGCCGACACCGCGGTCTGCCTTGCCGGAGTGCAGGAAAGCGTTGGCATCTTCTTCCTCTTCATCGGGGCGGAAACCACCTCCTCCATGGGAGGGGGCTTCATCTCGCTCATCGCCGCCATCGTTGTCGAAACGCGGGTCGATTTCCTGCAAGACGCCTTTTTTGGCGGATTCGTAGGTTACCCCGGCAGATGTGAGGGCATGCCAAGCCAAGCCATCGGAATCTTTCAGAATGGCCAGCAGCAAGTGCTCCGTGCCGACGTATGTGTGGCGCAGCTCGCGGGCTTCGTTGCCGGCGGTGGTCAGGAGTTTGCGGACACGCGGGGTGAAGGGCAGGGATCCGTTGTTGCTGCTGCTGCCGTTGCCCGGCATGATAGATTGTTCGATGCGGGACACCAGCTCAGGGATGTTGACGCCTATGTTTTCCAACACGCTTACAGCCACGCCTTGGCCCAGCTTGAGCATACCCAGCAGGATGTGCTCTGTGCCGATGTAGTTGTGCAGGAAGCGGTCGGCCTCGCGGCGGGCAAGGCTGAGCACCTGTTGAGCTCGGGGGGTGAAATTATTATTCATGCGTTTTATCAATCCAATGGGGAAAGACCTTCGTTGGGGGATATACACATGCCAATGCTGCTTAGCATGCTCATCCGCAGGATTTGGTGCACCTGGGTAGTATCATCTTCCGTTGTAAAGGCTAGGTGCGCAGGCGCAGCGAGCAACAATACGTTGCTCATCGATGCCTGCAATGCAGCCTTCTCCTTGCTTAGTATCAGTATTTCCTGCTCCACGCCAAGGTGCAGTATCGAAAGTATGTGCAGAAGCTCCGTGTAATCCATCAGGCAGCCGTAGCGCAGGGTGCCATACACGCGCCCCACCATGTCGTTCATCTGGATGGGGTCCTCTATGTCAATTTTATCGCGCAGCATCAGCTCCTTTTCCACCAGGTTCTCCGCAATGTTGAGCATGTGCCCCATTACGTCTTCGGTGGCGCCCTTCGGAATAGGGGTGGAAAAGAGTACATACAAATTGCCCGTTTCATCTCCGAATTCGTTGAAGAAGGGGGAGAGATTCAGGTGCATTTTGTTGAGCGCGCGCTCCAGTTTATCTATCTGGTTCATCATGGCATGCCCCGGCAGGTGCAGCACCATGTAGAGCTGCAACCCATCGCCACATTCCGCAGCCATGCTGGTGAGGAAACCGTACTCATTTCCATGGGCAAACTCCACGTTCTTTGCCAGATGCTTGGCTTTTTTGTTGAGCTCACTCACAATGCTTTCCATCTTGTTGCCGGCAGCAAACTGGTGGATGGCCAAGTGCTCCTCCTCATTGAGCATGATGATGGTATCCTGCTTCTTGTTGATGAACACGTGGCAGCCATCCTGCCTGGCTGCCATGCAGGGCGTGATTTGTTTGCGCTCCAACAGGACCTTGCGCTCAATCTTGCTCAGCTCGGTCATCTCGGCATGCGCCGCCTGCCGGAACCCCGGCAAGCTCCGCACAGCCGGAGTCAGTTGTTCCGCTATGCGAGCGCGGCTTTCGCCTGTGCTCCACCCCGGGAAGCTTTCTCCTTTCAGGTTGCGTACAAGCCGCCCCATTGTGCCCAAAATGACCCCATTTTCATACCCGCAATGGTCGAACCACGGGGGCAGGTGCTTGAGATGAGAGGTAAATCTAATAGCCATGAGGAGAGTCTTGATCAGTTGAGGCTTTTAAGCTGGTCTCGCAGGCGGGCCGCCAGCTCATAATCTTCGCGGGCAATGGCTTCCTTCAAGCTCTTTTCCAGAGCGCTGCGGTCCGGGGTGGTGGCCGTATTTGCTTGAGGCGGTTCTTGGTCTGCGCCTGTGCCCATGATATCCAGCTCGCGGGAGAACACGGTGTAGCAATCGGGGCAGCCCAAGCGCCCGGTTTTGCGGTATGTTTCCAGCGGGAAATCGCATACGGGACACTTGGTCAGCACATCGGTCTTGCCCTTGCGCGGCATCTCATCCCGCTTGCCTTCTGCCAGCTCGCGTACAAGCTTGTCCACTTTCGCCTTGAACTCCTCCGGGAAAAACTTCTCTGCAAAGGTGAGACTTTGGGGGTCAAACAACCCCTTCGCGCGTGCGCATGCTTCGCATAAAGCTAAATCTGATACCTGCCCGTTGACAATCTGGGTCAACAGCATCGTGGCGCGCTTTCCGCATATTTGGCACTTCTTCACGTGATGCATTTTACATGACACCTCACATCCCTTCCAGTTTTCCGCGTGTCAGTATGCCTTTGCTGTCACCATTTTCAAAAAAAATGTCTTTTCATCCCAATTTGCTTGACAATTCGTAAAAATGAAGTAAACTTCCTCCACCAAAACGAAAAACCAATTCTCAATTTTACTATGGCTCACACCCAGTCCGCTAAGAAGCGTATCCGTCAGACGATTGCCCGCACCGCTGTCAACCGTTCCACCATGTCCCGCGTTCGCACCCTTCGCAAGAAGGTAGCAGTGGCCGTTGCCGGTAGCGATAAGGAAGCCGCCGTGGCTGCTTACAACGAGTTCGCCTCTGCCATCGATAAGGCCGCTAAGAAGGGCACCGTTCCCGCCAATCGCGCAGCCAACTACAAGAGCAAGGCTGCCAAGTCTGTGGCTTCCATCGCCTGAGTTCCCTTTCAGGTTTTCCGTTTTTGATAAAATCTCCGGCTGCTACGTACGAGCAGTCGGAGGTTTTTTTGCTTTTGGGTTTCACTTGGCAAAACGCGATGATGCAAACATCCCCACGTACTATAGATGGGCAAAGCGGCAATTTTGCGCATTGAGTGTGCGGGTGAGTATTCCCCGCGCCTTGCGCGGCTAATTCTTCACTCCTAACATCTGAAATCCGATTTTCAACGCCCCCTCAAATTGCCTGCCCTTTGGTGCTTACTACACCAAGCACAGAGCAATCATGATACCGGAAACAATCAACTTGCACACCACCCCGGCCAGCAATCCCATGGTGGCACCGAGACCGGTGCGGGCAGATTGTTTCATATCGCGGCGCGCAATGCACATTTCAGCAATAAAAGCGCCCAAGAACGGCCCGATGAGAAGCCCCAAGGGGAAAAAGAACACGCCGATGAAGAGCCCCAGCATACTGAACCAGAAGGCAGATTTGCTACCACCGAATTTGCGGGCTCCCATGGCGGTGGTCAGGTTATCCACGAGGGTACCGAATACAGCCAACAGCACTTGAATAATCCAAAACCACCATTCCGGATAGGGCTCGCCCATGGCTGCTGCCAGGAAAATACAGCCGACAAGTGTCACAAAATTGCCGGGGTAGGGCAATACTGCACCCAAAAAGCCCAACGCAAACAGCAGAATGGCCGCAAAATACAAGCCACTGGTCGCGCTCCATTGAAGTATATCTTGCCACATGGTGAGAAGTGGGGTGGGAGTGGGGGTTACTGCTGCTGCATTTGGTAGGCCGCGCGCTTGCGTGCCGTGGCATCGAGAATACGCTTGCGCATGCGGATGAAATGCGGGGTTGCTTCCACCAACTCATCGGGCTCAATGTACTCGATAGCGCGCTCCAGCGAGAAGACGCGCGGCGGTGTCAGCTGGATGGAATCATTCTTTGTGGCCGAGCGGTGGTTCGTCAGGTGCTTCTCGCGTGTCGGGTTTACGGGAATATCAATCGGCTTGGGGTTTTCGCCCACAATCATTCCCTCATACACCTCATCGCCCGGGGCGATGAAAAGGGAACCGCGCTCCTCCATGGCTTGCAAAGAGTAGGGGCGCGCAATGCCGTTTTCCATGGAGACGAGGGTGCTGCTCTGGCGGGTCACAATCTCTCCGGCGTAGGGGGCGTACTCCTTGAACAAATGGGAGAAAATGCCGTGTCCGCTCGTCAGGTTCACTAGTTCGAACTCAAAGCCAATCAGACCGCGCGTGGGAATGGTGGCTTGGATGAAGGTGCGCCCGGTTCCCTTTGTTTCCATGTTCTCCAAAATGCCGCGGCGATTGCCTAGGATGCGCACCGTGCCGTTGGCGCATTCATCCGGCACCTCGATGTACACCGTCTCAAACGGTTCGCAGCGCACACCGTCAATCTCACGGGTGATAACCTTGGGGCGGGATACCAGCACCTCGTAATTTTCGCGGCGCATCTGCTCCACCAAAATGGCAATCTGCATCGTGCCGCGGGCGGATACCATGAACACGCCCGCCAAATCTGTGTCCTCCACCTTGATGGAGATGTTCGTGCGCATCTCGCGCATCAGGCGGTCGCGAATCACGCGGCTGGTCACATTCTTGCCATCGCGCCCCCCCAAGGGGCCATCATTGATGCTGAATTCCATCTGCACCGTGGGCGGCTCAATCTCCACAAAGGGCAGGGCCTTGCCCTCGGGGTCGGCCGTGAGCGTCTGGCCGATGTCCACATCCTCAAAGCCGGAAAGGCCGATGATGTTGCCGGCGGTGCCAACCGTGGAGTCCGTTGTTTGCAAGCCGCTGTATTCAAAAATCTTTGTTACCTTGCCGGGGGTGCGGCTGCCATCCGGGCGCAGCAAGTAGAGTGTATCGCCTTTTTGCACACTACCGCGGCTGATGCGCCCCACCGCTACGCGCCCCACATAGTCATCCCAATCGATATTGGAAATCAACATCTGAAATTGCCCCTCCGGGTCGGCATCTTTCGGCGCGGGAATGTGCTTGATAATCTGGTGAAGCAGGGGTGTGCAATCCACAGGCGGCTCATTCTCCGGGCTGTTCATGAAATAGCCATCACGGGCAGAGCCGTACACAAACGGAGCTTCAAACTGCTCATCGTTCGCATCCAAATCCATCAGCAGCTCCAGCACCTGGTCATGCACCTTCATCGGGTCGGCATGCGGGCGATCTATCTTGTTGATGACCACAATGGGCAGCAACCCCTCTTGCAGCGCCTTGCGCAGCACAAAGCGCGTCTGCGCCTGCGGCCCCTCGTAGGCATCCACCACCAAAATCACACCATCCACCATCTTCATCACGCGTTCTACCTCGGCCCCGAAATCCGCGTGCCCCGGCGTGTCTACAATGTTGATGGTGTATCCATTCCAATGAATGGATGTATTCTTCGCCTTAATCGTGATGCCCTTTTCTCGCTCCAAATCCATGGAATCCATGGCGCGGTCCTGCACCTCCTGATTCTCGCGGTAGGTGCCACCTGCCTTCAACAGTTGGTCCACCAAGGTGGTTTTGCCGTGGTCTACGTGCGCGATAATGGCCAGATTGCGAAATTTGCTGGGGTCACTCATACTATTATCTTCGGCGCTACTGCGTGCCGTCACCCCATTTTACCACATTTTACCCCCAATAGAAAGCCAAATCATGCATGTAGCTTTTTTATCTCATTGTTATTCTCACCGGAAGAAGGTGAACTTTGTCGGGAAATCGACGTGTTTTTAGTCAAAGGTAGTTGACTTGGGGGAAGTAGCATGGTATATGATAGAAAATCTGTGATGCGTGGGCAGGGAGTAACATTCAGCCTTTCGTATGGCAGATGGGTATACGATGTTTATTCGGTATGCTCTTTTCGCGTTTTATATGGAACGTAAAAAAACAAACTTACCACCTAAGTAACAAAATGAAAAAATATTACATATCTGCACCGGGGGGAAGCCCGGAGGGGCCTTTTGATGAAGAGACAATCAAAAAGGGTATAGAAGACGGTACCTACAAGTCAGATTCTCTCGTGTTCAGCGAGGGAATGGCAGATTGGGAACCCGTGAGCAAGCATATTGTTGTGGCGGCTCCGGCTTCTCCCGTTCCCCCCGTGCCCCCCGCGCCTGCTGTGCCTCCCGTGCCTCCCGCGCCGCAAGCCGGTATTTCCGCTGCCGGTAACACCGGGTACAGTTTCGGTCAGTCCATTTCTTCATGTTTTAAGCGTTATGCCAAGTTTGATGGTCGCGCTTGCCAATCTGAATATTGGTGGTTCTTCCTGTTCACGTTCATTGTGGGCTTCATTCCTGTGATTGGTCTGCTTGCGAGTCTCGCGTGCATTGTGCCTAGCATTGCCGTGGCATGGCGCCGTATGCATGATATCGGAAAACCAGGTTGGTTTGCATTGATACCCATCTATGGTTTGATTCTTTGCGCTCAGCCCTCGGTGGGTCCGAACCAGTTCGGTAATGCTCCGGATGCTCCCGCAAATTAACGGCTCGCGCGACACAATTAAAACGCTCAAAAATAAGAACAACACGGGCAGTATGTGTTACGTAGCTCGTGCGTTAGGCATGCCGAACTGTTTTTACCTGCAGCTCGGCATGCTTGTTCTTTTTGCGGACCCTCTATGCGGAGTTTGGTGCGGAATGGCGGGTGAACGGCATTGGGGGCTGTCTCTACAGATGAAAAAACGCCGCAACTGCCGGGCCGGCGGTAAAAAGGGCTTGCTTTTTGGGAGAAAATAGCGCATGCTAGTGGCACGTGAGGCTGAAGACTCGCTCCCATAACACACTCCAACGAGCAGCGGAACGATGATACGCATCTACACACAGTCGGAGAAAGGAATCTCACGCACAGTCGGGATGGAGGATCAACCCGACAGCTTGGGTGCAGTATTTTGGATTGATTTGCTGACTCCCAGCGCGGAGGAATTGGCGTATGCGGAAAAGCTGTGCGCCATTGAGATGCCTACCAAGGACGAGATGCGGGAAATTGAGGCCACATCGCGCTTGTATTGCGAGGACGGCGGCCGCTTCATGACCACAACGGTGCTGAGCCGCGTGGAGACGGATGAACCCATCATCGCCGAAATCACGTTCATTTTGAAAGGGCGGCAGCTCATCACCATCCGCCACACGGATTCGTATTCATTCCGCGTATTCTCGCACCAGTTGTTGCGCACGCAGGATACGAACCGCGATTTGGTGTTCATCGGGCTGTTGGAGACGCTGGTAGACCGCCAAGCAGACGTGCTGGAGCGATTTGGCACAGATTTGGATGCTCTTTCCAAAAAAGTATTCGGCACACACCACACACGCCGCAAGGGCCGCCGCGAAGACCCGGATACGGACGATTTGCGCGATGCGCTCGAAGAGCTCGGCCGCGTGGGTGACTTGATTACCCGCCAGCGTGATGCGCTTGTGAACCTGCTGCGCATGATTACCTTTGCCGGCAATGAAGACTCCTGCATGAGCGCGCACGACAGCCTGTATGTGCCGCTGCGCCCCGTGTCCCGAGACGTGAACTCCCTGGCAGAATACGCTTCTTTCCTCTCCAACAAAATTAACTTCATGTTGGATGCCGTGCTGGGCCTCATCAACATTGAGCAGAACGATATCTTCAAGGTATTCACCATCATGTCGGTGGTGTTCCTGCCGCCCACACTCATTGCCAGTATTTTTGGCATGAATTTCAAGTACATCCCCTTCTTGGAGACGGAGTGGGGCTTCTGGCTCTCCATTGTGCTCATGGGCCTAGCCGGTATTTTGCCGCTCATCATCTTCAAAATCAAACGCTATATCTGATACCACCACACACGCCATGATTAGTACTCGCAAGGTAGAAAAACCGGAGCAGGAAATCCAGAAGGCCGATATTCTCATCGAGGCCCTTCCGTACATGCAGTCATACCGCGATAAGACCGTGCTCATCAAGTTCGGAGGCTCTGCCATGGATGACCCCGCGCTGGTGAAATCGCTCATGCGCGATATCGTGGTGATGGAGGCCATGGGGCTCAACCCCGTGGTGGTGCATGGCGGTGGCAAAGCCATTTCCAAGGCAATGCAGGAGGCCGGGCTGGAAGCCCGCTTTGTGAACGGCCTGCGCGTGACAACCCCTGAGGCTGTGAGCATTGTGGAGCGCACCCTCACGGGCACCATCAATCCCGGGTTGGTGGAAATGGTGCGTGATTGCGGCGGCAAGGCCGTGGGCATATCCGGCACCAATGTGTTTGTGGGCGAAAAACTTGTGGAAAAAGATGCAGATGGCAATCCGCTGGATATCGGCATGGTGGGGCGCGTGATTGGCACGCAGCTCTCCCGGGTGGAAGAGGCGCTCTCCCTGCAGCTTACCCCCGTGATTTCTCCCTTGGCTCGTGAATTGGGCACCAATCAATCCCTCAACGTGAATGCAGACCTGGCTGCCGCCGCGCTGGCCCGCGAGCTCAAACCCGTGAAGCTGGTCTACATCTCCGATGTGCCTGGGCTGATGCTGGACCCGAAAGACCCCAGCACCATTATCAAGAGCATCAACCGCAAGGAAGCCTTCCAGTTGATAGACGAGGGCATCATCTCCGGCGGCATGATACCCAAGGTGAAAAGCGCCGTGGATGCCCTGAACGCCGGCGTTCGCAAGGTTCACTTCATCGATGGTCGCTTGCCCCACACCCTGCTGCTGGAAATCTTTACACCCGAAGGTATCGGCACAGAGATTGTGCGCGAACAACGCTAAGATTTCGCTACGTGAATATCCCCTCATCCATCGGCATTTTTGCACCGCATCGCACAGCCGCGGGGCTGCTGGTAGCCCAGCAGCTGATGGAAGCCTGTGCTGCCGCCGGGCTGGTTGCCTATGAACTGGGCCGCCACACGCTTTCCGACCCCGCTCTGGGTACACCGGAAGTGATTATATGCTTGGGGGGAGATGGAACGATGCTCTCTGCTGCTACGGAGGCGGCTCGTAACGGTTCCGTGCTCTGCGGGGTGAATCTGGGCCACCTGGGCTTCCTGAGCGCTTGCGGCAAGGAGGATGTGGATGCCCTGGTTGCGGCGCTGGCCACGGGCAATTACGAGGTAGAGTCGCGCTCGCTGCTTCAGGTCATGCAGTGCAATGCCGAAACCGGCGTGTGTATGGACCCGCATTTGGCACTCAACGAAGTAGCCCTCATGCGTGCGCAAACAGGCCGCATGATAGATGTGGATGTAGAGCTGGATGGCCTGCTGCTGAACCGCTACCATGCGGATGGAGTACTGGTATCCACCCCCACCGGCTCCACCGCCTATTCCCTTTCGGCCGGGGGCCCGCTCGTGTGGCCCTCCACCGGGGTGATGTGCCTCACCCCCATTTGCCCCCATAGCCTCACCAGCCGCTCCGTGATTTTGCCCGAAGGGGTGGAAATCACCATGCGCCCGCGTGCCCGCCGTGGCCGCGTGGGCGAATCGCTCATCTATTCGTTGGATGGTCGCAGCACGCATCCCATTGCCATCAACGCCACGCTGACCATCCGCAAGGCAGATGTCTCCCTGCGTCTACTCAATCTGCCCGGGGCAGATTATGCTGCCCGTCTGCGCGCCAAATTGCGCTGGTAATAATGCTATTACAGCACGAGTGCCATGATGAGCATACCCGCCGTCACGCCGTAAATGGAAATGTGGTGGTGGCCCCAGCGCTCGGCCATGGGCAGCAGCTCATCGAATGAGATGTAAACCATGATGCCCGCCACCCCCGCAAACAGGATAGAAAGCACCACCGGCGAGAGAAAGGGCATGAGCAGCAGCATACATACCAAGGCCCCCAGCGGCTCGGCCAAGCCGGTGAGCATGGCCAGCCGGAATGCCTTGCCACGCTGCCCCGTGCCGTAGAGCAGGGGAACAGCCACCGCGATGCCTTCCGGTACATTGTGAATAGCCACCGCCAAAGCCACGGATGCCGCAATCTCCATATTGTCGAACGCCGCCGCCACCGTGGCAATACCTTCCGGAAAATTGTGAATGGCAATAGCCGCCGCAAAAAGAAAAGCCGAGCGGCGCACCTGCGTATTGCCGGCAAATTGCCCCGTTTTGCGGATGGAATCCATCTCGCTCAAATCATGCACCTCGTGTGGGTTTTCGTCTTCGGGGATAAGCCGGTCAATCAGCGCAGCCATCAGCATCCCCCCGAAAAATGCCGCGATTGTAATCCACTTGGCGGCGGCATGCCCCTCCAGCATCTCTGCCGCCGTAGGCATCAACTCCATAAAAGAGATGTACACCATCACCCCCGCGCTTGAACCCAGCGCAAAGGTCAGCATCTTCGTATCCGTGCGCCGCATAAACAACGCTACGGCCGCCCCTATGCCCGTGCACAAACCTGCCAGCAGCGATAATCCGCCACCCACCAGCAATTCTTGGCTCATCCAGGCATCAGGCATGCACCCTTTATACCCCGCAGCACCCCACAAATCAAGGGAAATCTGGAAATTGTAACATTCATATTGCAAATTTCACATTGAGCGGGATTGGCGGCGGTTGTGGAAATGAGTGAACGCGTACGGCCCCGAGGCGAAAACTTTTCAAATTCCGGGGCATAAAACGCAGAAAGCGCGTGACATTCCCGCCATTTGGGCATACAATGCCCGCATGCACTACACTCCCTACACACTCTACCCCATCGGGGCCATGAGCGCTCGCGCCGCGGCTCAACCTCGCGAGGGCGTACTCCTGCGTGGCGACAACGGCGGCTATGCCTGCTTGCAGCCTTGGCCGGAGCTGGGCGATTCTCCCTTGGAATATGAGTTGGACGCTCTGCGCGAAGGTAGCCCCATGCGTTTGGGGGCTCGCGCGCTCAAGTGTATCGAGCTGGACGGCGCTGCCCGCGCCAAAGGCGAAAGCTTGTTTGCCGGGCTCAGCATCCCCCGCAGCCATGCCACTCTCACCGTTAGTGCCACCCCCTCTCAAGTGTACAACCTGCACCAGCGTGGCTTCCGCGTGGGCAAAATCAAGGTGATTCCCAAGCTCGCCTCCACCGTAGAGCGCCTCACCAACTTGGCCTCTATGGTCCCCGAGTGGAAATGGCGTGTGGACTTCAACTGCACCCTCAGCCCCGATGAAACGCTGGAATTCTGGGATATGCTCTCCGATGCCATGAAAGAGCGTATCGACTTCATCGAAGACCCCTGTTACTACGATGTGGCCGCTTGGCAGAAGCTCCAAGATGCCGGTATCCCCTTGGGCTACGACACCCCCGTGCAGGATGAGCGCATCATCCCCCAACGCACCACCAAACCCATGATGCGTATCGTCAAGCCCGCCCGCCACCACAGCAACAGCGGTCTGCCCGTCTTCACCACCTACATGGATCACCCCCTCGGCCAGTGCTGGGCTGCCTACAACGCCGCCCTCTTCTACTCCGATAAACCTGCAGAAGAAATCCCCCTCTGCGGCCTCGTGACCCACCATGTCTACCGCCCCAACCCCTTCTCCGAGGAGCTCGGCATGGACATCACCCCCGATTTTGTCCCCCCCAAGGGCACGGGCCTCGGTTTCGATACACTCCTCGCTTCTCTCCCCTGGAAGAAGCTCTAAAGCGGGTGCTTGCATCCTCCCTTTCTCCCAAGCGGGGTAGCCTTGGCTACCCCGCTTGTTCCCTCTCCGCTCGCCCCTCATTGAGCGCGGGGCGGCGTAGCCAAATCTCATGATTTTAATTGCCGCTACCCCATCTTTTCTGTATAAAATTTGAAATTGATTTTCAAATATTTGTGGTAGTTTTTGCTGCATTTAGTTCTTTTGCCTTGCGCTAACCGTTTTCCTGCTTGACTCCCCGGCCCGTTGGGGTATACTGTTAGCCGTCCCATTTACGCGCGTATATACGCGCGAGCTGTCTCTTTACGATTACACACACTCCCCCTTTCTCTGCCATGTATACCATCACCGTCTCCAACCTCAACGACTCCGGCACCGGCTCCCTCCGCCAAGCTATCCTCGAAGCTGAATCATACGCAGGAGAGCAACCTGTCAATATTGTGTTTGCTGATGATATCTCGGCGGGCACTATCGTGCTGGAATCTGACTTGACCATTCCGGCTAATGCTAGTTTAACACTCAAAGAAGGTGTAGTCATTGATATCAAGCAGGCAAATGTCTATATAAACGGTGTCGTAAGTGCTGATTTTGCTAAGATGCAGGATGCGTTCATCAGCTCTTCGGTCGAGGTAGAAGGAGGTGATGGGTCATTCCCTATCATCAGCCATTATGGTATACAGGTGATGGCCGGGGGCGCGTTAAATCTCACCAATGCTTCGGTTCGCATAGGTAGGCAAGACGATAATGTATATCGGTATTATACATTTGCTGTAAACAGTGGAGGTTCTTTGAGTGCCAATGGAGGTTGCCTACTCAACTTAGAATCTAATTTGTACATCGAAGATGGCGCGACAGTTTCCTTGTGCAACCTTACATCATGCAGTAGTATCAATAATAACGGGAGCCTTACGCTCTCTGATATCAGCTCGCTCGAATCCTTGAATATGTCTGCCGATGCCCAGCTGGATATTTCTCATGTACAAATAGTTGATTCTTTGCGTTTGGCCGGTTACATCAACTTGGATGACGTTTCTTGTGGCCGAATCATGTTGGGGGCTTCTCCGGCCACTTTGACCGTTTCCGGGAAAGGCATTACAGTGACGGGTGAAAAATCCGTGTCACAATATGGCTTCTCCGGTGGATCAGTTCAGGAGGTGTTGGATTATTTAGATTCGTTGGATATTACGTGGAAAAACGATTCTGAAACATATAACGTGGAACTTGGAGGCTCTTTCTCGGGAGATACGACCCTTACTGCCTTGCCCGGTGGCGGTGTCTATGATTGCTCGAGTGGCATCAGTCTAGCCGATGGTGCAAAAATGACCATCGAAGAGGGCGTTTTTTTGGACTTTGAATATAACTATTTGAGTGTAGGGAAGGGGAGCCTCATCATTGACTGGGATGTTCCGGCAGATGCCGTTCGGATACAAAGCGATTATCAGGATTTGTCTTTGAGTTCCGGTGGCTCTATTTCTCTTCGGAACGCCAATATCATAGGCAACGTGTACCTGATGGGTGGCTCCTTTACGATGCAAGGGGGGAGCCTCAAGCCTACGAGTGAGGCTTCTGCCGTTGATGTTTGCCCCGATGCTACTTTATCACTCAATGGCGTGGAGGTGTATACTAGATTGGAATCCCGCGATGTTGCTCTTACGTTGAACGATTGCGATGTGTACAATACCATCATGGTAAAATCAGCATCCTCGCTGAAAGGTTCTAATAATGTCTTTTACAATGATTGCTTACTGAAACTGTACCAATTCTCCGGCAATACTTCGAGCCTGACTTCGTTCTTTGGTTCCATCAAGGCCGAGAACCCCTATTTTGGCCTGAACGGTTACATGTACAACAGTACGTTTTCCCGACTCCCTGACAACTTCAAAGGAGGCTACCGTTTTGTTTATCATGTACGCATTGCATCGGGAAATACAGCTACACTACAAGACGGTGTTTGCTGGAATATGATGGAGTATAATCTGGATGGACTTTATGGCAAATTAGCTGCTTCTTTCTCCTCTGTGGCGGATGCTCTGGTGTCGCAGCAAGATAATGCTTGCATTCAAATGTATGGTGGTTCCTCTCTGAACTTTAGAAAAGCTAATATTCGCATGGTTGGAGACTCCTCCTCTGTGCAATTGAACTCGAATGCCACCTTGAATATGACTGGCTCTACTCTGGAGGCGGCTCACATTTCTACATCGAGTGGCTCCTCTTTGGTGCTGGATAAGATGAATGTGTTTGCTTCTTGCAATGTCGTGGCGGGCTCCTCCGTTTCTATTACCCATTCGGTTGTGCGTGGTCAGTTGTCTCTTTCCGCTCTTGCCTCTGTCTCTTTGCAGGGTAATGATTTTAGTGAAGCGACTCTTTCCCTGTCGGATTTGGGGGGCGATGCCGTGATTGATTTGTCCGGCAACTACTGGGGGACTTCTGATATGCAGGAAATCTATGCCAAAATTCAAGGCTACGACTCCGAACATGTCATCATCTCATCCGTGCTTTCCGCTCCTGCTACGGGGGAGTTTACGACCGTTGTTTCCAACTTGGAAACCTCCGGCAGCGGTTCTTTTGCCGATGCTGTCGCGCTGGTCAATGCCGGAGAAGGCAACATGGTGCCTACTATTCAGGTTGATGCCGCTCTTTCTGCTTCATTATTGGCTCTTTCCTCATACTTGTCCGTGAACCGCACTTGCGAGATTAAGGGCAATGGGCTTACGATTACTAATCACTATCTTCAACTTACTGATGATGTATCTATTCATGATTTGACACTCCCGCAAATCAGATTGTCCGGCGCTACTCAACTTTCGGCTCACAACGTCACGCTTACCGGTAATGAGGCCATTCGCCTTTCCGACTGGAATGGGTGTTTCAACAGCTCCGGCCTCTCCGCTACCGCCGAGGGAGCTTACATCGGCTTGGTTGGTACCTTCGGTACGACCGAACTGACGGATATCACCGACACCTTTGCAGGTGGCTACAAGATGGTGGGTAACGTGACGATTGCGGCGAATCAGACGGTGAGCTTGGCAGAGGGCGTGCAGATAAATCGCACGG
>Ga0233362_1000059_pt1 | contig 27589 bp, 24 predicted proteins | sample ElkDunMinimDraft_22_FD_180674 | JGI IMG/M metagenome (GOLD analysis project Ga0233362, IMG submission 180674) | Fecal eukaryotic communites from dung pellets of Tule Elk in California, USA - Elk Dung C1 | ecosystem: Host-associated > Mammals > Digestive system > Large intestine > Fecal | place... | reverse complement strand
AACTAACAACAATATGAAGAACAAACTTTGGTTACTTTTCATCCTCATTACCGTGGTTACATGGGGTATTTGGGGAGCATTCTCAGGTTATCAAATCAGTCATGGTATTCCTGACACAGTCGTTTACATCGCATGGGCACTCTCTATGTTGCCTTGCGCCCTAGTGGCACTCATCATCAACAAAGGCAAGCTCACCTTCAGTTGGCGCGGCATTGGCTTGGGTGCTATCGTAGGTCTGCTCGGAGCAGGTGGTCAATTGGTGCTTTTCAAGGCCCTCACCCTTGGCCCAAGCTACATTATCTATCCATTCATCTCCATGTCACCAGTAGTGGTAATCACCTTGGCATCTATCTTCCTCAAGGAGCGTGCTAACAAGTGGCAAATGGCTGGTATCGTAGTGGCTTTGGCTGCTATCCTCCTCCTCTCGCTCGAGACAGGCAACGAAGGTAGCCCTGTTACTGGCTGGTTGTGGATCGTATTGGCAGTGCTCGTACTCCTCGCTTGGGGTATCCAAGGCTTCTTTATGAAGTTTGCTAACGAGTCTATGGACGCAGAGTCACTCTTCGTGTATATGGCGCTCTTCGCTGTTGTATTGGCGCCTGTAGCTTATTTCATGACCCCTGATGCAGCTGAGTTCTTTGCACGTGAGGCAGTGGCTGGCACATTCTGGTCATCTTTCGGCATCCAAATCCTCAACTCGATTGGTGCATTGACCCTCGTGTATGCATACCGCTATGGTAAAGCAGTGGTGGTTTCTCCAATGGAGGGTCTTGCTCCTATGGTGACTGTATTGCTCTCACTCGTTATCCTCCACGTGATTCCAAACCCATTGCAAATCGCAGGCCTCGTATGCGCCGCCTTCGCAATGTACGCATTGTCTAAATAAAGATCAAAGGTTAGAGATTGTTAGGTTAGAGGCAGGTAGTTCAGCTATGCTGTATCCCCGCCTTTAACCTATAAACTAAAAAAACTAATTTTAATAAAAACTCAACATTATGAAACAATTATTCTCTTTCGTTAGCGCAATCCTCGTAGCAGGAACAATGTGTGCGCAAACAATTACTATTGATGGTGATAACACAGACTGGGCTACTGTTCCAATGCTCACCGAGCCAGGCGCTGAAGGTCCTATAGTAAAGATGATTATCCCACAAGAAGGTGTTGGCACTACCCTTCCTGAAGATGCTGCTTTTACTGTAATGGTAGAAGGTGACCATGCACAAATCTTAGCTGGCTATCCTGTTATCTATACTGACGCTGACATGAATAACACCACAGGTACTGCACCTTGGTTTGCTCCTGCTATGGGTTATGACTACGAAATGGCAACTTGGTCAACTGGTACATGGTTCGAAACAAACGCAACAGGTTCCGTACGCGAGATGTGCCTCACAAAGGCTGCCTTCGATGGTGTTCCTTTTACTGGTAAACTCGGAGCTTGGTTAACATTCAATTGGGGAGCATTATATATTCCTGCTACTCCAACTATGGATGAATGGGCTTGGAGCGAAAACGACTATCACCCATTCTATGTGGCTCCTTATACATATGCTGACTTGGCAGGTACACATACAGCAGAGGAAATTTATTCTACTCACCGTGCACTCCATCCTAGCGCACCACTTCAGTTAGGTAGTGATAAGATTACCGACCCTGAATTGTGGGCATCATGGACAGTTGAACTCAAAGAGGCTACTACCTATTATATCACACTCGACATCACTGGCACCACTCTTGCATCTGCTGATTTGTGGTTGGTAGATCCTGCTACGAATAAGGTTGTTGCTGAATTTGTTGGCGAAGACATCGACGCTGCTCTTGGCAAACAAGTATATGGCTCTTGGAATCTTTCTGCAGTGCCTGCAGGCAAATATATGCTCAAGCTCAAAAATCACGTAGAATGGGCAACTGTGGCACTCAATGCAATTACCTTCTCTACAGAGGATCCTGTAACTGCTATTGAAAATACCCTCGTTGAGACTACTTCCAAGAGAATCGTAGAGAACGGTCAAATCTACATTATCCGTGGCAACGAGCGCTACAATGTATTAGGAACATCTGTTCGCTAATCTAAATGATTTTTCATCCATTGTTTGTTGCTACGTACAACAGTTGCAACATGCAATGGATGTTTTATAAAAAGAATATCCAATAACCATTATTCGTATGAAAAAGACGTTCATAATCTTTGCAGCAATGCTTTTTACAGCAGTTGCTTTTGCTAGTTGTGAGCCAACACCTGTCACTCCACCAGAAGAGCCACAAGATACCATTCCTGCGGAACTCCTTCCCCTCAAACAATCGGTATCTGTGACAGACAACTGGGTGTTCGACACAAAGCCTGCTATTACTATTCATATTGATAACCCTAATGCCATCGCGCAAACTGCGGCTATCAAGGTGACGATCACTACAGATCTCAAAAAAGCCGTGACTACCATTGAACAAACCGAAGAGATTCCTGCCAATAGTTCGAAGGGCGTGGTGGTGACCACACCTGATGACCTTGCTCCTGGCTTCTATCGTGCCAACTGCACGGTCAATAAGAAGAGTGCGCGTGCATTCAACTTTGGTATCTCTCCAGAAAAAATCGTTTCTGCTCCAGACAAACAACCTGACTTCGACGAATATTGGGCTGCTGCTAAAGCGCAATTGGAGGCCATTGATATGAATGCTCAACTCACCGAGTTAGAGAAGAAAAGTACCGACAAGCGCAAAATCTACCTCGTAGAATTGCAATCCGTTCCTGACTCGCCAGACGGCGACCCTGTCATTGTACGTGGTTACTATGCCGAGCCACAAGATGGTCAGAGGCACCCTGTCATCATGCACTTCTATGGATATGACACACAAGGTGCTACCTCTTGGCCTCCATGTCCAGGTGGCAACGACAGCGAATACGCAGAGTTCTTCTTCTCTATCCGCGGACAAATGCTCAACAACCGTGGCGCAAGTCACCGTTATCCAGATGGCAAGGAAGACTTCAAGAATATCTATGGTGACTGGTTCGCATACAATTTTGGTGTGAAAGATGGTTACTACTACCGTGGAGCGTTTATGGATTGTGTACAAGCAGTGCGCTTTATGGCTACTCGCGAAACGAGCGATATGACTCAACTTTTTGCAGAGGGCTCTAGCCAAGGTGGTGCACTATCTTATGCAGTAGCTGCACTTAGCGATTACCCATTCACCGCCATTGCTCCATGCGTAGCATTCCTCGGTGACTTCCCAGATTATTTCAATATCGTATCTTGGCCAGCACAGACTGCCAAAGCCAACAAGGGCACTATGACCGACGAGGAGATGTATGCCTTCCTCTCGTACTTCGATACCAAGAACCTCGCTACCCGTATCGCTGCTTCTGTCATCGCATGTAGCGGTTTGCAAGATGTCACTTGCCCATCTCACACCAACCTCGCTCCATTCAACAACCTCCCTACCGAGGACAAGGTAATGTACTACTATCCTGAGATGGGACACGAGATCCCCGCTGGTTGGAATAAGAAAATCATGGACTTCTTCCGCGAACGCATGAAGTAATCTTGCATTTCAACTATAAACTTTAAACTTTCAACTGAAATGCAAAGCATTATAGATCAATTTCAATTAGACAACCCCGTCCTTTTGCCCGAGGCAATCAAAGTCGGTATTATCAATCAGTCCTTTTGCCTAAAGGCAGCAGTTGAGGGTGGTAAGTCCTACTTCCTCCAACGCATCAACCACAATATCTTCCAAGATGTAGAGGGCTTGCAAAACAATATCGAGCGCGTCACTTCCCATATTCGCCAACTCCTTACCGAAGCGGGCGAGACAGACGTGGAGCGCAAGGTACTGCGCGTAGTGCCTACCAAGGATGGCAAACTCTATTACCAAACCCCAGACGGTGACTATTGGCGCATATATGTGCTCATTGAGAATGCTATCTCCTACGAGCGTATTGATGCACATTCTGCCTATTTGGCTGGTCAAGCATTCGGTCACTTCCAATGTCAACTGTCAACTATCAACTGTCAACTGGTAGAGACCATCCCCAACTTCCACAACTTAGCATTCCGCATTCAGCAACTCCACGAGGCACTTGCCAACGATGCAGCAGGTCGCAAGGCAGCTACCCAAGATATAGCCGACTACCTGCTTGAGCGCGCAGATGCAATGTGTATTGCAGAAAAGTTATACGCCGAAGGAAAACTGGTTAAACGCGTCAATCACTGCGATACCAAGGTCAACAATATGCTCTTTGACCAAAACGGTCAACCCATGTGTATCGTGGATCTCGATACCGTGATGCCAGGTTTCGTGCTCAGCGACTTTGGTGATTTCATTCGTACTGCTGCCAATACAGGTGCAGAGGATGATCCTAACTTAGAGAACATCCACGTGAATATGGAGATTTTCGAGGCCTATGCCAAAGGCTACTTATCCACAGCAACCTTCCTCACCGATTTAGAGAAGAGTTTGTTGCCTTATGGCTGCAAGCGCATGAGTTTTATGCAAGCAGTACGCTTCTATATCGACTACCTCAATGGCGACACCTACTATCAGATTGCTTACCCTGAGCACAACCTCGTGCGCACCAAAGCACAAATCCGCCTCTTCGAGGAGCAAGAAGCCGTAGAAGAACAAATGAACGCAATTATCGCACAAGCAATATGATCAACGAAGCAAGTTTTAATCAAATAGTCCAAGGTAAGCAGGTGGGTTTATACACCCTCGCTACTCCCGATGGCATCACGGCTCAAATCACCAACTATGGTGCAAAAATCGTATCACTCTTGGTGCCTAATGTCAAGGGCGAAGTGGCAGACGTGGTATTAGGCTTCGCTACTTTGGACGAATGGCTAACCCAAGAGGTCTATTTCAATGGTATCAATGGTCGCACCGCAGGACGTATCCGTGGCGCACAGTTTGACATCGATGGTACTACCTACCATGTCACCCAAAATGCAGGTGAACATTGCTTACACGGCGGATATCATGGTTTTAATGATAAGGTGTGGGACGTCGTAGAAGTCAGCGATACCGCCATCCAGTTACATTATCTCTCACCCGATGGTGAAGAGGGATTTCCAGGTAACTTGCATGTGTATGTGACCTATATGGTACAGGGCAAGGATTTGGTGATACAATATACGGCTACCACTGATGCACCTACAATCCTCAATCTTACCAACCATGCCTACTTCAACCTCAAGGGAGAAGGCAATGGTACTATCCATGACCATACCTTGCAAGTCATAGCAGATGAGTATATCCCTTACGATGACAAGGCTGTGCCATTAGGCAATGTAGCAACCGTAGAGCACACACCTATGGACATGCGAGAGCCTGTGCTGATAGCCGATCGTATTGATTTGCCATTCTTTGCTGCGGGATTGGGTATCGACAATGGTTGGGCACTGCCAGGGTGGAATCAGCCCAATGAGACACCAGCATTGCGACTTGCTGCCATATTAGAGGGTGGGGGACGCACTATGGAAACATGGACTACTTTCCCATGCATGCAAGTGTATTCAGGCAATTATGTGGAGAAGCATATGGGCAAATCCGGACAGATGTATGATGTACAATGTGCGATATGCTTAGAGGCAGAGATGTTCCCTGATGCGATTCATTATGAGCAATTCCCCAATACGATACTTCGACCAGGCGAGAAGTGGGCGCATACCACGAAGTATCGTTTTGTGTGATGACTCAATATAAGTCTCCGTCGTAATCAATAGTCTGCAAGAAACCAGAAGTGGTTTTTTGCTGACTTTTTAAGTGGGGTGTTGCATATCTCAAAAAAAAGTTGTAACTTTGCGGGCAAATTGAGTAATTACGAGAAAAATGAAACACAAAATAGCTATTATTGCAGGAGGAGATAGTTCAGAATATGGTGTTTCGTTGCGTAGCGCAGCGGGCATATATTCTTTTCTGGATAAGGATAAATACGACATCACTATCGTGAAATTGCGTGGTACAGTATGGCAGGCGTTGGCGCAAACGGCATCTGTACTTGCGGAGAATAATGGCATCGTGCCTGAAGACACTGAGCAATGGGTGGAGATAGACAAGAATGACTTTTCATTTACCTACAAAGGCGAAAAGACGAATTTTGACTTCGCGTATATCACTATTCACGGTACACCAGGCGAGAATGGGGTGTTGCAAGGATACTTGGATATGGTAGGTGTACCTTATTCATGTTGTGGCGTGTTGGCTGCGGCTATGACGTTCAACAAGTTTACGTGTAATCACTATCTCAAAGGATTTGGCATACGCGTGGCAGAGAGTGTGTTGCTACGAAAATCGGAGTCCCAACTCCTGACTCCCGATACCATCATCGCCCAAGTAGGCTTGCCATGTTTCATAAAGACCAATGTGGGAGGTTCTTCATTTGGCGTGACTAAAGTTAAGACCATAGAAGAAGTTGTACCTGCTATAGAGAAAGCATTTGCTGAAGGTAGTGAGGTGATTTGTGAAGCGTTCATGAAAGGTGTGGAGATCACTTGTGGTGTGTATAAGACCAAAGATAAGGCGGTAGCTTTCCCAATCACTGAGGTGGTGACCAGCAATGAGTTCTTTGACTACGATGCGAAATATAATGGGCAAGTGGATGAGATTACTCCTGCTCGTATCCCTGATGAGGTGCGCGATGCTGTACAAGCAATGACCTTGAAGATATACGACATCTTAGGTTGCAAGGGTATTATTCGTGTGGACTATATCTTAACAGGTGATGGAGCGATAGGGCGAGATGCTAAAGGCGATTGGCAGATTAATCTGTTGGAGGTTAACACCACGCCAGGTATGACTGCTACATCGTTTATTCCACAACAAGTGCGTGCCGCAGGATTGAATATTGGCGAGGTACTGAGTGAGATCATTGAAGATAATTTCTCTAAACAGTAGCGAAGCGTCCACTAAACACTAAACTACATATGATGGATATAAACCACGAAATAGCAAAACTAAACTGGGAACGTGAGCCCAAAGGCTTATATGCTCCTATTGCTTATACCATGGCAGCAGGCGGCAAGCGTGTGCGCCCTCAATTAGCCATGATTGCATGCGGTATCTTTGGCGGCAATGAGCAGGAAGTGGCACCTGCAGCTATGGCGCTGGAAGTGTTTCATAACTTCACATTGCTGCATGATGATGTGATGGACAAAGCTGAAGTACGCAGAGGAAGACCTACAGTCCATATTCAATGGAATGAAAATACTGCCATACTCTCAGGCGACCAAATGATGATAGAGGCGTACAAGTTGCTCGCTGAGGTGCCAGAAAGCAAACTACACAAAGTGTTGCGCCTGTTCAACAAAATGGCTACAGAGATTTGCGAGGGACAGCAATACGATGTCAATTTTGAGAGTCAAGAGCATGTAACCATCGAAGAATACTTAAAGATGATTCGGCTGAAGACCTCAGTACTATTGGCTACAGCCCTGCAAATCGGATCGTACTTAGCGGGTGCGAATGAAGCACAACAAGAGGCATTGTATCAGTTTGGTATCAATGTGGGATTGGCGTTCCAAATACAAGATGATATCTTAGACGTCTGGGGTGATCCTAAAACGTTCGGAAAAGCAGTAGGTGGAGATATCTCGTGTAACAAAAAGACGTATGTATATCTTACTGCGCAGCAGCTGGCAAATGCAGAACTCGCAGAGGAATTGCATCAATGGTATGGAAGCGTATTAGATGATAATACGGAAAAAATTGCAGCAGTCAAAGGCATCTTTGAGCAGCTGAATGTGCGTGCGGCATGTGAAGCCGTAGTAGAAGACTACACGCAAAAAGCCTTGCTGATATTGGACACATTGCCTCAAAATGCAGCGACTGAGCAATTACGTCAATTAGCCAACAAACTCAACACCCGAAAAGATTAACACTTTTAAAACTCTTTAACTACATAACATATGCCTTATCGTCGATTACCAAAAACAGATCAAGCACGTCTGCGTGCTTTGCAACGAGCTGTGCAACAAGCAGGTAATGCTGCGTACAATGATCAAGCGGTCAATTATCGTACTATCACTGAAGCGCAACGATTCTTGATGCAGTTTGAGAATCAAGTGGCACAATACCATGCTAATTTTGATAGCAAAGTAACTGCTAATAAGCAGTATCGCCATCGTGTGCGCAACGCGCGCATGTACATATCTCATTTTATACAAGTGCTGAACTTAGCAGTGATTCGTGGTGAGATCAAGCGTAGCCAAAAAGAGTTATACAAACTTGACCCCAAGAGCGATTCTTTGCCAGACTTGAGTTCAGAAGAGGGCTTGATGGAATGGGGACAAAATATTATTGATGGCGAAAACCAACGTACAGCTGCTGGTGGATTTGCTATTTATAACCCAACTATCAATAAGGTGAAGGTGCACTATGAGATGTTCAAAGAGGATTATACCAGCCACCTGTTGCACAAACGCACCCATAGTCGTGTGTTTGAAGATACCGAGACGCTTCGCAAGCAAGCGGATGAGATTATCTTGGATATGTGGGATCAAATAGAAGCCTTTTACAAGGATGAGTTGCCTTATGCCAAGTTGCAAAAATGCCAGGCGTATGGAATGATATATTACTATCGTACGGGGGAAGCCAAACTAACTCCTCAAACCGATCAGCAGATCATTGCACAACGTGCACAACAGACGAAACTGGAGTTGTAATAAATAAAAAGGGATTCAATAATCAATCCCTTTTTATTTTGATAATGCCATTGGAAGGCGAAACTACATAATTCATGCGCTTGTCAAAGAGGTTGGTCGGTACACTATCCACCATCTGAAAATCATATCCCACGCCCACTAATAGCGACTGGAATTTGGTGGCGCTGATAAATCGATCGTAGTATCCTCCACCACGACCAAGACGATTGCCTTTGGCATCGAATGCTAAACCTGGTACAATCGTCAGATCGATTTTCCCTGTGTAAGGTGCAGTAGTAGGCTCTGGAATATTGTATTTGCCTCGATGCATCTTCTCGTTGCCTTCATAAGGACATGCATCCATAGAGCGACCTTTGACTACAGGAAAGAGAAATGTCTTGGTTCGTTTGTATTTTTTTATCAGTGACAATACATCTATTTCGTTGCGTGTGGGATAATAAATCAGCACTGTTTGCGCAGCTTGAAAAGCTGGCAATTGCTCGATCAGTGCTACCACTTGGTCGGAACTTTCACGCACCATCTCTACTGTTAGCATGCGACGTTTTTGAGATAGCAATTCGCGCATACGACTCTTCTCACGTTGTTTCCGACGGTAGGGAAGAATCTTTAATAAGTCTAAAATATTGGATTCAAAAAGCATAATTCTTCAAAAAAACATACAAAAGTACAACTTTTTTTGCATACGTGCAAAAAAAGCAGTATCTTTGTGCGAAATTTTATGATTATGAGGTATTTTATCCCTATATTAATGCTATTATCTGTTGTATTGATAGGATGCAACAAGACCGAGACGATGCTTACCTCGTCGGATGCGCGTGTCAATTCCTTTACATTTCAAGCCGACACTACCAACCCAGGCCTGACACGTGCAATATATAAAGTGGAACATAGAGCAGATACAGGTTGGATATACAATATTGACTCGCTGGCATACGGTACACGTATTGATAGCGTTGTGCCTATGGTAACTTATAAGGCTACTCCTGGTTCTGCTACATTTATTCTGCCAGACACCTCCATTACAAGCACCGGGGCGGATACCATTGATTTTACCCAGTCACCAGTATACCTCTATGTTCGTTCCTCTGATTTGGAGCATGAGAAATGGTATCGTATTCATATCACGGTGCATCAAGTAGATCCTGATTTATACGTTTGGAAACAATTAACAGAGCAAATATTCGCTCCTCAATATTGTGAAACGCAAGCATTGTTGGTCAACGACGAATTGGTAGTATATGTCAACAATGGTTTTTCTACGGAGTTATATACATCTGCTACAGGCGAGAATTGGATCAAACAAACGTCGCTAACGGGCTTGCCAACGCCATGCTCAGTACGTGAGATTATGCAACATGAGAATACGTTGTATTATATTGCTAATGACCAATTGTATTGGTCACAAGACAATATCCATTGGACTGCAACCGATTATTCTTCAGCAGACTTTTCGCCACAAACGATGTTGATGAACTTCGATGGTAAAGCGTGGTGTGTGGTAGAGAATCGTGCTGACAGTCAGCTATATTTGGCGACTGTGACGGATACACTTATTCAGCCATTTACGGATATGCAAGGACTAGTCGATGGTGCATTGCCCGCGCAATTCCCTATCAGCGATTTTGCAGCTTTGACATTCAAGAGTAGTAGCGAACGTCCACGTGCTATGGTGGTAGGTGGGCGCGCAAAAAATGGTCAAGCCGTTAATACGCGTTGGAATTTTGAATATGCAGCTAATTCAGGGTATCGATTGAAAGACTTCACCATTGAGCAACCTCAATTCAACTCGCTTACAGGTGTGTCGATTATTCAATATGCAGATCATTTGATGATGTTTGGTGGTATCGACAACGACCTAACATGGCGCAGCGATATGCTTATTTCGGATGACGAAGGTATGAATTGGCATATGCCCGATACGACGCATAATCAATTGCCAAAGACCTATACAACACGCCAGAAACAAAGCGTATTGGTGGACAAAGCGAATAATATCTATATTATTGGTGGGCAAAATCAAACGCAATCCTTTAGCGATGTCTATCGTGGATACTTAAATTCAATCAATTGGTAAACAATCCGATGAAAGCATTGCGTCAGCCTATACAAACCGAGTTTATGCAATTTGAGCAAGCGTTTAGTCAAGCGCTGGCAGCAGACAATACATTAATAAGTAATGTGTTGGATTATATCCATACCAAACGTGGCAAACAGTTGCGTCCTATCTTGGTATTGCTATCGGCTGCGATATGCAAAGGCGTGACGGATAAGACGATTCAGACGGCTGTGTCACTGGAGTTGCTGCATACGGCATCGTTGGTGCATGATGATGTGGTGGATAATTCTCCCATGCGCCGTGGGGTCAAAGCAATACAAGAGCAGTGGAGCAATAAGATTGCCATCTTGGTAGGCGATTACCTACTGGCAAAAGTGATAGGTCTATTGGCTGAATTGCGTAATACCACCATCCTTGGTATTGTTTCTGAGGTAGGAGCAGCATTGTCTTCGGGTGAGTTGATTCAGTTGCATGATGGTGAATCCATGTGGATTAGCGAAGAGCAATACCTACGCGTGATTCAGCATAAGACAGCCCATCTGTTTGCTGCTTGCTGCGAAGCAGGTGCTGTTAGTTCGGGTGCCACAGCGCGTCAGAGCCATGCCCTGAAGCAGTTTGGTATGTACTTGGGATTATGCTTTCAGTTGAAAGATGATGTGTTTGATTTCTCGGATATTGAAGACTTGGGTAAACCAACTATGAATGATATCCGTGATGGTAAAGCCACCTTACCTATTATCAAATCACTACAACGTGCTACTAAGGAAGAGGCAAATCAAATAAAAGAATTAGCCGAGGCATTGGCCAATAAGTCTCCACATATTGATGTGTTTGAGGCGGAGCAGGAGATTCGCTCCTTTGTGCTTCGTTATGATGGTATTCGCTATGCGCACCAGTTGATGGAGAAGTACCGCAAGAAAGCAACAGATGTGCTCGGTATTTTCCCTGAGAATAAATATAAAGAGAGTCTATTGTCGCTTTTGGACTACGCCATCAATCGCATGTACTAAGGCGTACCTTATTTTCGTCCAAAATCGGCGGGTATCTCACCCCAATGTTCCGTATCCCACTTGTAGATAGGTGTAGTCCATGTATGCTCGTGTAGCCACTTCTCTGCCGCACGTACAGCCAATAAGAGGTCTTGATTCTTTGTACTCCATGCTAATTTGGTTTTGCATTGTTTCTGCCTTACCCATGCGATGGCAGTTTTGCTATCGGAGTACAATGCCCAAGGTAAGTTTTGCTGCTGCAAATAGGCCAATCCCAATACGATGGCTAGAAACTCTCCGATATTATTGGTACCATCTATATATGGCCCACGATGGAATACTTGTGTGCCCGTGTCGGCTATTACACCACGCAACTCCATCAGTCCTGGGTTGCCCGAACATGCAGCATCCACTGCTAGAGCTGGGAGGTGAATCCCCTCTATCTCTCCTCTCAAAATGGGACTACGCTCCTCCCTCATAAGCGAACTACTCCCTCCCTTTGAAGGAAGGGCTGGGGAGGGCCTTTTGATATAATCCTCCGCATTGGCTTGGAATGCCACTTCGGCTTCTTCGCGGGTAGCAAAACCTTTGTATTTAGCAGCAACGCCCTTCACTTGGGCTTCGCATGCCGCCCACGAGTCGTATATCCCCGCCTCGCGACCTTGCCAAACAACATAAAATTTTGCTTTCATTGTCACCTATCAACTCTTAACTGTCAATTGTCAACTGTCAACTCTCAACATGTAGTCTCATCGGGAATCGAACCCGAATCTAAGTCTTAGGAGGACCTTATTCTATCCATTGAACTATGAGACCTAAAATCGGCTGCAAAGTTAGTTGTTTTTTTTGATATATGCAAAAAAAGTTGTACCTTTGCACAAATAAAAAGAATGAACATGAAAAATATGATGGCATTGTTGCTGACCTTATTACCTTTGGGTATAGGGTATGGGCAGATGATTCAAGCGAATTACAAGTCGCCGTTGTCCGCATTGCAGCAGCAGGGGTGGCGAATACACTCACATAGTTTGTCGTTTGACGAGCAAACGATAGTTTTCTCAGCAAAGGCACCTGAGCAAACGCATTATGACTTGTATTGTGCTCGTAAAAACGGTAAGGTATGGGATCAAATAACTGCTTTGACAATGCTGAATACCTCTGCTGATGAGTTGTATCCTAGTTTAGGCAGTAGTGAGCAGGATTTGTTATTTGTGAAGCGACGTGAGGAGCTGGGTAAGGGTAAAAAGATAGTTGAGCGCTATTACCTGATGTCCTCCAGTCTGGTACACTCGCAATGGAGTGCTCCGGATGTGATTATTATCTCGCAAGGTGGGGATATCTCACCTGTATTGTTAGCCGATAATAAGACGGTGATATTTGCTTCAAGCCGTACGACGGCGGATAAGAAGGAGGGTAACTTTGCACTTTTTTATACGCAGCGCATTGATCAGCGCAATTGGTATCAACCTCAACTGATTCTTGCACCAGAAAATAAGAATGAGCATTACTATGCTCCGTATGTGAAGAATTTTGTGCGGCAAGGTAATGTGTGCAATGTTACAATTGGTTATACACATCAAATTTGTAATAATCGGGATACTTCTTATATCGCAGAGCAATTGGTATTGCCTGAACAATTCCACCCACAGCCTATTCTCACATTAGAAGGCAGAATACGAGATGTGAAAACCAAACGTATAGCGCCTGCACAAATCAGTGTGTTTCATGCCATTAGTTTCAAACCGTTGGCACAAATTCAAAGTGGTTATTTGGGGACATATAAATTGGCTCTTCCTGCGGGAATTCCTTATTTTATTGATATAACTGGTGAGAATTATTCGCATCATTATTGTGAATACGATTGTACTCAATTAAAGGCAGATACTATAATAAAAGCGAATATTGAATTAGACAAACAGTTAAATATTCGCATCAATGCGTACGATGGTGATATATTATTGCCAATATCACCCGATAGTATTTTATTGAATGGGCAAGCAATAAAGAGAGCTACCTATCAAACGGATATTGAACTGAATATAGGTGGTGTTTATGATATTACATACAAGAAAAAGGGATATGAAGATACCACTCTGCATATTAACACTCAAAATAGTATCTTACTCACACGGTCGGAATTAGACATTGAAATGTTACCATGCAAAAACCAAGTGACTCTTCGAGTTGTTGATGCAGATAGTTTGTGTCCTGTGCATGCTGTGGTGGAGATGCGTAATAAAAACAAAGATGAGGTGTTAGCAAACGTAAGTAATGATTCTTTGCACCATATCACTATGGCAAGACAGGATAACACTTACCTCGTATATGTGCGAGCTAAGGGATATATCTATAAGGACACCCTCATTCATATTCCAAACGTAGCGGCAGAACTGACCTATACCATTCCTCTTACTGCTTTACGGAAGGAAATGGTGTTGCAACTGCGTAATATCCAATTTGATCATAATTCATCCGTATTGACACCAGCATCGTACGCCGAATTGGATAAATTGGTTAAACTGATGCAAGATAATCCATCCATGTATATTGAATTGTCGGCACATACAGATGATGTGGGTAGTGAGCAGTATAACTTGCGATTGTCTCAACAACGCGGTGAATCGGCGAGAAAATACCTTATCAGAAAGGGAGTTGCTGCCAAGCGTATTATCGCCAAAGGATATGGCAAAAGCAAACCATTAGTCCCCAATGATAGCGATGAGAATCGTGCTATTAACCGACGTGTAGAATTTACTATTAATGAGATAGAATAATGAGAAATATTTTATTACGATATATCGCATGTGCTTTGATGTGCATGGTTATGACTTGCTTGTACGGACAAGAGAATTTTGATGAGCAATTGGTTGCCATTACTCAAATGACTAAAGAACAGGCTATCTACCAGTTGGAGCAATACCAGTTGGCGCATCCTCAATTTGCTGGTGTATATTACCATTTGGGAAAACATAGCGAGGATTTGGTGGCTACTATACATCCGATTTTGAATTATGACTACCTTATCCGCGTTCTCTATAATGTAAGGGTGTATTATGGCAATTGCATACACTATGCGCAAAATAGCAGTCTAAAGGACGAGGATTTTGTAGGTATCCCTACACAGGGTAAGAAGATAGCATATGAGGATATTATGCGATTTGCCCGTGAGAAACTAAATCGCGTAAAGCAAACTAAGACATTAGTAGATAACCTATATAATAACTACAATCGTATGGTGGAGCGTTATAGTGTATGTAGGCGTATGTTTACTGAATTTTGTGAACTCTATCCGAGTGAAAAACAAGCGCATTTGCGACTGCAACAGCAAGATGTTGCGCTTCTGAATCAATTGGCAATGCAGTTTGATTCGTTGCAGTTGGATATAAAGGCATTTGAGCATTCGTTGCAACAATATCCCATTGAAGGCTATCATCCTACTTTTATATATAATAAGATTCAATTATATCGTTTGGATGGACTGACACAAACGAACTTTATGGAATCAGCCATTCCGCTTTGGAATTATGGCGAATTTGCAAAGCAGTTTTTGACTAAACAAAGTGATGAATATGATACGTATTATCAAGCTATTAAACATGAATATAGATGCATTGATGATGCTATTCATAAAGTGAAGAATGGTGAGAAGCAAGCGATTAAGATAAATAAAATTCTCACGAATTATATCAACAAAATGGATTATGCGTCGTTTATGGAACCATTAACACAGATTCAACAAATGTGTGCAGAGTTAATCCAATGCCATGCACAAGGTTTGTTTTTACCAAACGATAGCATTATACAAGAAGATATAGAACTGGCATTGAATACGCTGTATGAGAAATACCAAAAAAAGAAAACTACTTGTAGTGCGTTGGAGGTGTTACAATCAAGAGTAACTGATATTGAACTGGATAAATATAAACAGGTGCTGGGCTCTGATACTACGATTCAATCGATTCTTACTATGGCACAGCAACGCTTGGAAATGGCTGATAGCATGTATAGCGAGATTTCCAAGCAATTTTACGATGCGATAGATGAAACACTTGCACCTTTTGAGCAATATCGTGATGCACTAACTGATATGGTGATTTTTGCTCACCAACTGCCACAGGAGAAGGCAGATATAGTCAGTATTCTTCCTATAGGAGAAGATTACCTTTTGGTCTATGCAAATGGTGTATTCATTGTGATTAATCCACAGCTGGAATCTATTCGTCGATTTGAATGTAAGCAGCATCTACCAATCAAAGCTGCATATAAGATTAGTGGCGACAATATAGTATTGGTTAGTCCATCATGTGTATTTTTTGTTGATCAGCAAGGAAAGGAGAAATAATTTATGAAAGAGATACTGAATTTTTTAGCGGAATTGTCGTGCAACAATAATCGTGAATGGTTTAACGAGCACAAAGATTGGTACCGCGATTGCCAGCAACGCTTTGAGCTGTTTACTGCTGAATGGTTGGAGCGATTGAAGGAGATGGACCCCGATTTGGCGCCTTTACAGCCGAAGGATTGTATATGGCGTATTTATCGCGATGTGCGCTTTTCACATGATAAACGTCCGTTTAAGGAATGGTTTGGCGTGTTTCCTGCTGTGCGAGGCGGCAGAAAGAGTGATCGAGGAGGGTATTATGTGCATATTCAGCCTAGTCAGTGTATGTTTGGCGGCGGTATATGGTGTCCAAATAAAGATTTGCTTAATGCACTACGCAAAGAGGTGTTAGCCAACTATGATGAGGTGGAAAGTGTCTTTGCTAATCCTTTGACAAACAAGTATTTTCAGGATTTTGATAGCGAGTATATGCTCAAGAAGGTGCCACAGGGTTTCCCTGCAGATTTTGAGCATGTTGATTGGTTAAAGCGAAAGTGCTATACCTTCTCTACACCTCTGACGGATGAGCAAGTGTGTGCACCCGATTTCGTGGATTTAGCAACTGAGATTGCTTATGCTGCTAAGCCCATCAATGACTTCTTGAATTATACGTTCGAGGAGTACGGAGAGTTTCCAGAAAGACGGTAGCCGAGGATGATTTAGCCGATATATTCATTGATCTTTTCTACGATGTCTTCTTGCATTTGCTCGTTAGGCAAAGTGCGCAACACGTCCTCAAAGAAAGCACAAAGCAGTAGTTTGCGTGCCGTTTCGCGGCTAATACAGCGTTGCTGCATGTAGAAAAGCGCTGAATCGTCGAGTTGTCCTGTAGTAGCACCATGGCTTGCTTTGACATCATCAGCATAGATCTCGAGTTGCGGTTCGGTAGTCATCTCTGCTTGGCGCGAGAGTAATATATTGCGGTTGGTTTGGTATGCCTCTACTTGTTGCGCATCAGGCAATATCTTTAGTTCGCCCTTGAAAGAAGCCTTTGACTCATCATCCAAGACAAACTTGAAGAGTTGCGATGAATAGCCCCTGCCTACATTATGAAGCACGCGTGTGGTGAGATGATGTTGCTGCTGTGAGTGCAGAAGAGCAAGACCATACATCTCTGTCTTACAACCTGTTGCCTTATGTTCTATAGTGATTGAAGTATGCCATTGGGCTTCATCGTTGGGATGAGGCAATGCTATCACATGGAGCAAGAGGGTAGAACCAGCCTCTTGAATGATATGCCAATTGGTATCAGGCTCGTTGAGCAAGATGATCTCACGATGTTCGCCAGGATGTAGGATGATTTCGTTCAACATTGTTCAAGATGGTTCAAGGTTGTTCATTAAGAAAGGCGTAGCCTTTGTCTTCGAGCTCGAGTGCAAGTTCTTTGCCGCCTGTACGAACAATCTTGCCGTCCGCTAGGACATGTACGAAATCAGGTACAATGTAATCGAGGAGACGTTGATAGTGGGTGATGACAATCGATGCTGTGTGAGGCGTTTTGAGTGCATTAACACCTTCTGCCACGATACGCAGCGCATCAATATCCAAGCCAGAATCTGTTTCGTCAAGAATGGAGAGGCAGGGTTCAAGCATTGCCATTTGGAAGATCTCATTGCGTTTCTTCTCACCTCCCGAAAAGCCCTCATTAACAGAGCGTTTGGTAAGGCGATTGTCCATACCGACAAGCGCTTTCTTTTCGCGCATGAGCTTGAGGAAATCGGTGGCAGAGAGGGCCGGTTTGCCCTCGTGCTTGCGCTTCTCATTGACAGCAGTACGCATGAAATTGACCATTGATACACCTGGTATCTCCACTGGATATTGGAAAGATAAGAACATGCCTTCGCGCGCACGCTCCTCAGGCGACATAGTTAGGAGGTTCTTGCCACGGAAGAAGACTTCGCCCGCTGTGACAGTATAGGCAGGATGACCCGTCAGCACATTAGATAGGGTAGATTTGCCTGCGCCATTGGGACCCATGATAGCATGTACCTCGCCCTCATTGACGGTGAGGTTAAGCCCCTTAAGTATTTCTTTGCCAGCAATAGTGGCATGTAGATTCTTTATTTCGAGCATATTGTTGTTAATACAGTCTCTCCGACTGCCTGTAAGGTTTGTTTGTTGATATTTTGCATATTATCTTGACGAGTATGCCACCACTCGGCAAATCCCGTCTCTGTATTCGGCTTGTAATCAATGATATCCACGCATGGAATACCTGCGATAGTACTGACATAGTAGTGATCGTCGGTAATGGGATAATAGGTGGATTGGTTGACAAAATAGCGGCTGTAGCCTAGTCTAGAAGCAGTGCGCCATAATTGCTCAACATAACTGCCAGCATACTGTTGTGAGAAATACTCGCGTGGGAAAGTGGCAGAAGGGTCGCCCACCATATCAAGAAGAATACCGTATTGGCAGTTGACAGTTGATTGTTTGTACTCTTTTGCCCAGTATTGGCTGCCAAGGCACCAAGTGTGTTCGTGCTGCGTTCCTGTATAGTGGTTAGGAGTGCCCATATCTTCACAATCGAAGAAGACGATTTGGATAGAAGGAATAGCCTCACCTTGTGCTTTGAGGATGGATAACTGACGAATAATCTCAAGTATCACGCCCACACCACTTGCACCATCATTGGCACCAAGCACAGGGGTAAAACGATTATCATAGTGCTCTTCCTCATCGCTCCAAGGGCGCGAATCCCAGTGTGCACAGAGCAGAAGGGTATTTGGAGTCGTCCCCTCGAAGTAAGCAACGATATTGCGCAGAGCTTGTGATTCACCTGCATAATTGGTCATAGTACCATACTGATTGTGCACCTGCGCACCAAACTGCGCCAGTTTACGTACAAGCCAATCTCCACAAGCGGCATGTTCGTCAGAGCCAGGCACACGTGCGCCGAACGCCACTTGCTGGGCGATGTAAGTATATGCAGAGTCCGCTGAAAAAGCACAGCGGACATCTGTAGAAGTCTTGGTTTTAGTCTGGCAAGAGAACAAAACCAACGATAGGGCAATATATAATAATTGTCTATAAATCAAATTAGTGTATATTCAATTCACTAACAGAACGATGGTTTTGGATAGCAAGGATTGTCTCAGCGATAGGCTTTGCCATAGACACGATGCTTACCTTAGAACAACGCTCTTGATTAAACGGAATGGAATCGGTGTAAACGAGCTCTTCAAGTGCGGAATTGGTAACACGTTCGCAAGCAGGTCCTGACATCAATCCGTGGCTTACCAATGCGCGAACAGACTTAGCGCCATCTGCCTTCATCACTTCAGCTGCTTTGCAGAGCGTACCTGCAGTGTCTGCAATATCATCAATGATGACTACGTTTTTATCTTTTACATCACCAAGGACACGCATTTCGCCGATTTGATTGGCATTAGGGCGGTGCTTGTAGCAGATGACCATTGGCACATCTTGTTTGGTAAGAGCTGTAAGTTTCTTAGCGAATACTGAAGCACGTTTGGTACCACCTACGTCAGGAGATGCTACGATAAGATTGTCGAGATTGAGTGCTTGTACGTAGTCAGCCAACACATTTGCGCCATAGAGGTGATCAACAGGGATATCAAAGAACCCTTGAATTTGGTCAGCATGGAGATCAACTGTAATCACTCGGTCAACGCCTACACCTTGCAATAGGTTCGCACATACTTTTGCACCAATTGATACGCGTGGTTTGTCCTTGCGATCTTGACGTGCCCAACCGAAATATGGGATAACAGCAATCACTTTGTACGCACTTGCACGCTTCGCTGCATCAATAGCGAGTAGCAACTCCATGATGTTATCGCTACTTGGGCAAGTGGATTGCACGATATACACCGATTGTCCACGAACGGATTCCTCAAAACTTACGGCAAACTCACCGTCAGAGAAACGAGCTACTTGGATGTTGCCTAATGTGCATCCTAAATAGTCACAAATACGTTTAGCGAGCTCACCTCCTTGAGAAAGAGCAAAAACCTTGTACGGACTGGTTTCAACAATCATATCAGATAATTTTATAAGTTATTTTTGAATTGACGTGCAAAAGTACTACTTTTTTTTGAATTTTGCAAGTGTTATTTGGATATTTCGGCAAAAAATCGTAACTTTGCACGCAAATTGTATATTGGGTAATATGACCAACAAAGAATTATACCATGAATTTTGCTTGAAAAATAGCGAATTGCCACTATTTATGACTGATTGGTGGTTGGATGCAGTATGTGCGGGAAAGCATTGGGACGTGCTACTGAGCCACGATGAGCAAGGCACTATTCAAGCAGCTTTACCATATCTACTGCGCAAGCGCGCGTGGATGAAATACATCGTCATGCCGCAACAAACACAAATTGGCGGTATTTGGTTGCGCGAAGATATAGCTAATGACACAGATAAAACAGCTACCGTTTGTCAGCAGTTTGCACAACAGTTATCCGAATTAGGACTGCATTATTACTATCAACATTACGCTATCAATAGTGTGGCAGTTGAGCAAATGCAGCAGTTAGGATTCAAGATCAAGGAGCGTGTGACATATCGTATCGGAGATTTATCGAACCTTGATAAGGTAATTGCTTCTTTCTCCAAAAACAAGAAACGTCAATTACAAAAAGCACTTTCTTTACATGCTGATACGAATCTGAATGTAGAAGATTTCTACCGTTTTCACGTTAAATGTCTACAAGAGCAAGGTAAGCAAATTAGTTATTCGCGCGAGTTTTTGTTGGTTTTAGAGCGTAAGGCTCGCCGTATGAATCAATGTCAAATTCTCTCCATTTGCAATGCAGATAATGAGATGTTGGCGGCGGCTTTTTTGGTTTGGGATAAACAAAGCATGTACTATCTTATACCTTGTTATAGTCCGAGCTACAAAGATTCAGGAGCGAGCGCTTTGCTTGTACTAGAGGCAATTAAATTAGCTCGCCAACAAGGCGTGGCATTTGATTTTGAGGGCAGTATGATTAGAGGTGTCGCTAATCATTATAAACAATTCGGAAGTACGCGCACCTTATATTATAGTGTGGAGAAATATTATAAGTGGTATTTCTGGTTTGCCAATGCATACAACTGGTTGAAAGAGAGAAGAATGCGATAGATTTATTCGCACAACGAGCGGTCGTATCGGCGTACCTGCAGTAACATCCAAACGATTTGTACTACAAGTGCTAGCGTGGTGAAGAGTGAGTAGCAAATGATAGAAAGCATAAAATCGCCCGCCCGTACACCAATATATAACCCTACCACACGCATCACGGCCAATATTACTTCGAAGAACAAGCCCCAATTCTGTTTCATAAACACATCAAAAAGATAATTGATGCTACACGAGAGCAGGGAGACATACAGCCAGGGCAACATCCAACGGATATACTCACCCGATACATGCCATTCGGAACCTAACAACCATGCAGTTAAATTGGGCAACACGAACCACAAACCCACAAACACAGGGATAATAATTGCAGAGGCACTTAATATGAATTTTCTAAAAATCTGACCTATAGGCTTATGCTCATGCACTTGTTCCGTTGTGTGTTGGTACATCACTTGATAGATTGCCCTAGTGATGGTGCCTATTGGGGTATAACCCAACAAGATAGCCAAGCTTAAAAATCCGACCGCCTCACCTCCAAAGAAAGGCGTGAGCAATAATACAGGCATCTGACCAGCCAACATGTTCACAAAACTACGAGGCAGTACAAAACAAGGGAAATTACGATACACTTTCGCCTGCTCACCTACCTCTCGCCATGACATTCGGCGCAATGCAGGTAATAGTGTTTTTCGTGCATAGAGCCAACTGCTAGCGAGCGATATCATAGGAGCTATGACCACCGAATAGATCATTCCACCTTGGAATATCCCTCCCAACCCTAGACCCAACTTGCCCCCGGCTGAGAGAATGTTTTGTGATACCTGATAATGACTAATTGGATTATACTCTTTATGACGTATATACCAATAATTCAGTAAATTCCACGCTCCTATCGCAAACACGTACAACGGCATTAGCCAGTAGTACGACGCTAGATTGGGGGACTTGAATAGCAAGCTGATAGGTTTTGCAAAGGCTATACTTATACCAATCAATACTGTGGTTGCTATCAACCACAGCACCCCCACCCCAAAGACGTTTTCCGCCTCTTGCTCCTCTTTTGGCAGAACGATAGCATAGTAATATTCTGCAGTGGACAGTATTGCCAACACTCCACCAATACTCAAAAATAGATTGAGCAAACCAAAGTCTTCCGGAGAGTATATGCGCGTAAGAATGGGATATACAATCAAGCCAATGACTTGTGCCACCACATTAGCAGAGAGCAATTTGGCAAAATTGCGGGCTCCTGATGATTTTATCAAATTGACTATATCCATTTCGCTTGCAAAAGTACTACAATTATCCCAAAATCGCAACTATTTTGTGAAAAAAATGTAAAAAACGCAGGATATATTTGCTCATTTCAAAAAAAAGCAGTAAATTTGCACCCTGAAAGGATAAGTATGTCCAATTAAGAGACGATTGAAATCTTAAAATTATTAGTATATGCAACTGAAAAAATCACCAAAGGCAAGCTTAGAGGACAAGAAATTGACCTATGTACTCATGGGTCTCGTGCTTGTCTTGAGTATCTGCTATGTTGCTTTCGAATGGACAGAGAAGGAAGTGACAAAGTACGAAGTAAATGACACTGATTTCTTCTTTGAAGAGGAAATTGACATCCAGCAAACCTCTCAAGAAACTCCTCCTCCACCTCCACCACCAGCAGTGCAAGAAGTAGAAGTATTGAATGTGGTTGAAGATGACGTGGAAGTAGAAACTATTGAAATCAACACAGAGGACGATAAAGATGTGGAAGTGGTAATCGCACCTCCAGTAGAAGCACCTGTAGAGGAAGAAGAGGAAGAGGTTATCTTCATGGTTGTAGAGTCTATGCCAGAGTTCCCTGGAGGTCAGCAAGCACTCTTTAAGTACCTTGCAGAAAACGTTAAATACCCAGTTATCGCACAAGAGAATGGTATTCAAGGTCGTGTAATATGCCAATTCGTGGTAAACAAGGATGGTAGTATTGTAGATGTTGTTGCTGTGCGTTCTTCTGGTGAACCTTCATTAGACAAAGAGGCTATCCGTGTGATCAAGTCCATGCCAAAATGGAAACCAGGTAAACAACGTGGTAAGCCAGTACGCGTAAAATACACTGTACCTGTAAACTTCCGTTTGCAATAAGCATTGCATGTTTCTTGCGATGGATTTATCCATCCAAAATATAGAATTTTGTAAGGGTGTCGGCGCTAAGCGTGCCGACATTCTTCGTAAAGAGCTCGGGGTGAAATCCGCGCTCGATATGTTATACCAGTTTCCATACAAGTACATTGACCGAAGTCGTTTTTACTTTATCCATGAGATTGACGACGAAGACACTTATGTACAAATAATAGGTCATATTACCGAATGGCACACCATTGGCACTGGTGCTACAGCACGTTTATCTGCAACCTTTACAGATGGAAGACACACTATCGAACTCGTATGGTTTAAAGGGATTAAATATCTCAAACTAGAACGTAATGTTCAATATCTGCTTTTTGGCAAACCCTCACGCTTCAACCATCAATACAACTTCGTGCATCCAGAGTTAACACCTATGGCGAAGGTTAAACCTGAGATGACACAAGGGCTTGAACCCTATTACAATACTTCAGAAGGGATGAAACGTGCAGGACTCAACTCCAAAGCCATTCGCAACATTGCTGCCGAATTGATGCCGCTACTACGACAAAATGGTGTGCGTGAGACATTAGGCATTGACCTAATTGAGCAACAACGCCTTATGCCACTCAGCGAGGCATTGGCAAATATTCATTTTCCGAAAGATTATATTGCCATGCAAAAGGCACGTGAACGGCTGAAGTTTGAAGAACTCTTTTATATTCAGTTGCAAATTCTGCGACAAATGAAACGTCGTGAACAGAATGAAGGTTTTCGTATGCCTATTGTTGGGAAAGCGTTTCATGAGCAATATAACTCGCTCCCTTTCCCTTTGACTAATGCGCAAAAACGAGTTCTTCGTGAGATACAAACAGACTTGAAATCTGGTAAGCAGATGAATCGTTTGCTTCAAGGTGATGTAGGTAGTGGAAAGACTATCGTAGCATTGCTGACAGCCCTGCTTGCTGTAGATAATGGCTATCAAGCATGTATCATGGCTCCCACGGAGATTCTTGCAAATCAACATTATGAAACTATTACCCAATTGCTTGGTGCGTTGGGTATCAATTGCCAATTATTAACAGGATCTACCACGACTAAGCAACGCCAACCTCTGCATGAACAACTACGCAATGGCGAAATTGATATACTTATTGGTACACACGCACTCATCGAAAAAGACGTCCAGTTTGCAAATCTTGGATTGTGTATTATAGACGAACAACACCGTTTTGGTGTGGCACAGCGCGCTAAACTATGGGAGAAGAATGTTCGTCCACCCCACGTATTAGTAATGACTGCGACCCCTATACCACGCACTTTAGCGATGACCGTCTATGGTGATTTGCACGTGAGTATCATTGATGAATTGCCACCAGGAAGGAAACCTGTACATACACTTCATTACAACATCGAACGGCGTACGACGATCAATCAGTTTATTACCCAGCAGATTGATCTTGGGCGTCAGGTGTATGTGGTTTATCCACTCATACAAGAGAACGAGAAACTTGATCTGCAAGACTTGCAAAATGGCTATAATCGTTTGTGTGAGAGTTTTCCAAACTATAGGATTTCTATGGTGCATGGACAGATGCGCGCTAAGGATAAAGATGAGCAAATGCAACGCTTTGCTAAAGGTGAAACACAGATACTAGTCGCTACAACTGTGATAGAAGTAGGTGTAAATGTACCCAACGCCAGCGTGATGATTATTGAGAATGCAGAACGCTTCGGACTTAGTCAGCTACATCAACTACGTGGACGTGTAGGACGTGGTGCAGAGCAGAGTTATTGTTTGTTACTAACCAAGTTCGAGATTAGCAAGGATACCCGCAAGCGTATGGATATCATGGTGGCTACCAACGACGGATTCCGCATCGCAGAAGCAGACTTGCAATTGCGCGGTCCTGGCGACCTTGAGGGCACGCAGCAATCAGGCTTACCATTCGAATTGCATATTGCTAGCCTCACCCATGACGGACAAATTCTGGAAATAGCTCGCCAAGCGGCACTCGCTATCTTAGATGCCGACCCATTGCTAGACGAGATGCACAACCGTATCTACAAACAACGGCTTGACCTTCTTCGTCAAACCGTTGTAAACTGGGGAGAAATATCCTGATATTTTTTAGCATATCTGCTCGCTGTCCCGTCCTGAAAAAGGTTTACACATACAACAATAAAAATGTGCCAAAAATTAAGATTAAGTATTATGTGTAAACGGGAAAAATTCCCCACAACTCTTCAACGCAAGAGTTATTCTTTGTCAGAAAAGCAATCCATTCTTGTGGATAATGATCAATTGTCCGTTGCGCATAATCTTCTGCGTATCGTTGGTCGTATAAGCAGGGTTATGCTCCACGTTGGACTGTGTGTCTTCTAGGTAGAGGGTGGGGAGAGGGGGTGAATATATGCTAGAATATATAGGAAAGGTTCGGGGAAAGTATTGGATGGTAATGGAGTGCTAATGAGATGGTATCGAGGTGGTAATGAGAAAGGAAGCGGAAAGTAATCTGTATCCTCTTGCAGATATTGCATATCATGCAACAGAAGAAAAAAACTAATTGACACGAAAAAAGAGGCACCGTCTAGATGCCTCTTTGTGGATATAAGCTATTTCGCTATAGGGATTAAGCGTTAACCTTAGCCATGTGAGCGATGAGGTCGAGAACCTTGTTAGAGTAACCGATCTCATTGTCATACCAGCTAACAACCTTAACGAAGGTGTCAGTCAATGCGATACCAGCCTTAGCATCGAAGATAGAAGTGCGAGTGTCACCCAAGAAGTCAGCAGAAACTACTGCATCCTCTGTGTAACCAAGTACACCCTTCAACTCGTTCTCAGAAGCCTCTTTCATAGCTGCGCAGATCTCAGCGTAAGTAGCAGGCTTAGCCAAGTTAACAGTCAAGTCAACTACAGAAACGTCCAAAGTAGGAACGCGCATAGCCATACCGGTCAATTTGCCGTTCAACTCAGGAATAACTTTACCTACAGCCTTAGCAGCACCAGTAGAAGAAGGGATGATGTTGCCAGCAGCTGCGCGGCCACCACGCCAGTCCTTTACAGATGGACCGTCAACAGTCTTTTGAGTAGCGGTGGTAGAGTGAACAGTAGTCATCAAACCATCGGTGATACCCCATTTGTCGTTCAACACCTTAGCGATAGGAGCCAAGCAGTTGGTTGTACAAGAAGCGTTAGATACGAATTGTGTACCCTTAACATAAGTCTTCTCGTTAACACCGCAAACGAACATTGGAGTGTCGTCCTTAGAAGGAGCAGACATAACCACATATTTAGCACCAGCCTCCAAGTGAGCTTGAGCTTTATCTTTAGAAAGGAACAAACCTGTAGACTCAACTACATACTCTGCACCTACCTCATCCCATTTCAAATCAGCTGGGTTACGCTCTGCAGTTACACGGATAACTTTACCGTTAACGATGAGCTTGCTGTTCTCAACATCAGCCTCGATAGTTCCTTCGAACTGACCGTGCATGGTGTCGTACTTAAGCATATAAGCCAAATAATCTACTGGGCAGAGGTCGTTGATACCTACGATCTCGATGTCATTGCGTTTCATAGCTGCACGGAAAACGAAGCGTCCGATACGGCCAAAACCATTGATACCTACTTTTGTCATTGTTGTAAAAGTTTAAAAAAAATTAATATTAATTTTGTTTCTATTGTTTCGTTTTTGAAAGCCCTTCCCTTTAGGGAGGGGTTTGGGGTAGGCCCCCACTTTATCAAAATCGCTGCAAAATTACAGAAAATAAATGAAACGTGCAAATTTTCGTTGAAAGTTTATCGTTGAAAGTTGAAAGTTTTTTATTTTTTGTTATTTTTGTTTTACAAAAAGGGGTATTTGCTGGGCTTAGATGCGTTCGAGATGGGCGAGTGGCATCCATCCGATATTGTTGCCCACATGTACGCAGCACCATTCGCCGATGACCTCTTTGATCTCGACCTTGGTGCCCTCGTGGATGGTAAAGAGGTCGGTGCCTGAGCGATCGGGCGAGGACTTGGCATTGACGATACCTTGTGTGATGATGGCCTCGGCGCGCAGGGTGTCGCGCTGGTGGAGTGACCCCGCATTGGCGCATGCAGCCATGGAAATGATAAGGGCGACGAGACTGGTGTAGAAAGCCGTCTTGCGAAGCCATATTATTTGGCTGAACGCAAAGAGGAAGAAGCCTACTAACGCCAATATAAACAGCGAGATAGATAGGATAATCCAAGTGCGTTGGCTGAGCGCATTGCGGATGGCTTGGAGCCAGTTAGAAAGGAAGAATGATTGGGTG
>Ga0233362_1000058_pt1 | contig 27830 bp, 29 predicted proteins | sample ElkDunMinimDraft_22_FD_180674 | JGI IMG/M metagenome (GOLD analysis project Ga0233362, IMG submission 180674) | Fecal eukaryotic communites from dung pellets of Tule Elk in California, USA - Elk Dung C1 | ecosystem: Host-associated > Mammals > Digestive system > Large intestine > Fecal | place... | reverse complement strand
ACTTCCAGAGGGTGAGTACCATGTAGCAGTAGCAGATGGCAAGTGCCCAGCAGCGGCTCAAGGCTTGCTCAAGGGTAGCGCAAAGGTTGCTGCGCAATCTGCAATGGTATTGTATCTATAATGAAAAAAACATTGGTTATATTGCTGCTAATGGCAGCAATGGGAATGTCGGCACAGGAAGTGCCGACATTTTTTCCACGCAAGTTCTTGTTGGAGCATTTCACAAGTGCGAATTGCAATCAATGTCCAATGGGAATGAAGTATATCGTAGAGTATTTGGACAAGCAGACAACACCCTATATCTGGGTGAGTCATCATGCGGTGTATGGCACGGATGAATATACCATCCCAGCGAGTAATGCCATCGCGATGAACTATTTAGGTATGAATACAGTACCTAGTGTGGTGTTTAATCGCAGTGAGCAAGATGGTCTCCTGGTGATAGGAGCTTGGAGTATTGAGAATTTGGTAGTGAAAGATGATAGTGTGGCAGAGGCATCAGTGGTTATTGAGCATCAGTTTGATGAGGGTAGTCGCCGTTTGGATGTGACAGTGAGCGGTCAGGTGGCAAATACGGATAGAAAGGAATATCTGCTTAGTATATTGATTAAGGAGAATGGTTTAGTGGGTAGGCAGGAAGATGCTTATTGCTCTTGGAAGGGAGCTAAGTGGAAAGAGTATATGCACCCTCGTGTGGTTCGCGATATGGTGACTGCTACTTTTGGCGATACGGTCAGGGTGGAGAATCAGGCGTATAGTTATACGACGAGTTATGTGGTTGATGATGAGTGGGTTGCGGAGAATTGTTGTGTGGTGGTGTATCTGACTCCGTTGGAGAAGAGTCCTGTGATCAATGCGGAGCAAGTGGCATTGGTGGCTGGTACTGAAGGTGGCGAACAGTATGGCCCATATGGTATCACGGAGGGTAAAGGTCCTAATACGAGTATTAGTTTTGATAGTGTGCGAGTGACAAGGTTGGGTAATGGTCAATTGGAGATGATGTTGATCTCTTCTAAGACGATTAAGACTAGTTATTTTGGTATTTGTAAGCAGGTGGGTTATGTGTGTGTGAATACAGAGGATAGTGTATTGCAGCCTGGCGTTTATGCGATAGAAGAGGGAACTGCTGATGGTACTATTACGGCAGGTTATCGTGTGGACGAGGAGGAGACGTTGGGTGGTTCGAGATTATTGTATGCTGTGTCTGCGGACTTGAAGAATGGAATAGTAACCCCTATACATATGTGGCGTATGAACACAGGTGAGATGACGATAGGTGCAGATGGTAATATATCGTTGAACTTCACGACCTATAATGGCACGAGTGTAACGGCGACAGCAAAGTATGACTTCTCGCCTGCGGCGACGGGAGTGGAGGATGTTCAGGAGTTCAGGGGGGTAGGAGTGAGGAAGGTGTTGAGAGATGGGCAATTGCTCATTGAGCATCAAGGACAATGGTACACGGTTTTGGGCTATAGGTTATAGGCGAAAGGCTAAAGGCTAGAGGCGATGGATATGAAAACAGCGTGGTTCGAACCACGCTGTTTTTTGTTAGGGGAACTAGTTGTACTAGTGAGACTAGTCGTGCTAGGGGCTCTAGGAGCTCTAGGAATACTGGTTTGCTAGTAATACTAGATATTATTTTACAAGTGCGCCGTTGGCGTTGTAGGTTTCTCCGTTGCGGATAATGAGGAGTTGACCATTGATTAGGCGCTTGCTGATATTGGTATTACCAGTGGTGATATCCTCTACAGCACTTTGAGCTGGGTTGTAGTGGAGTTTTACAGACATATCGTAGGAGTTGAGTGCATCTACCTCTACTTTCATCTTGCCATCTACTTTCTCAATAGTTACAGTACCATCTACCATGCACCACAAGTTCAATGGGTCCAAGTAACCTTCCGCATCTACAAAGCAAACATATGAAGGAAGTGGACCATCAGGTGCAACACCAGAGCAAGCTAGTGTGGTACCTGATTGCCATGAAGCATTGACAGGATAAACACCAGCTGGGAGAATAATATCAGGATCAGCTGCAACATCTTGATCTACAACGAAATAGAAATCTGCAGCAACTGTCTCGTCGGCATCTACCATGAACAACTCAATGAGACGATAATCCTCTGGTCTCCAATCTGTTACCTTGATGTATGAGTCAGGTCCAAAGGTAAAGTCAAGATCCTCATCTTCCTTATCAAATGGAATACGCTCGCGCGTATGTTTGGTTATGAAGGTGAGGTTGTATTGTACAGCGTTATCGCAGATGAACGAAGCTACCGCAGTGAGGATACCATTTTCTACGGTAACGGTCATAGTACCCTTTTGCACAGAAAACTCATCGTATGCTTTGGTAGTTGTATTCCTAACCTTGACATAGGTATCTGGCGCATAGAAATCGGTATGCTCAAAATTGCCATCGTTGTAGAAAGTACCTTCAATGCTCTTATTGGTAATGCGCTCCACATTCACTTTTGCCATCAAGTCACCATCGTCGCTCATACCATCTAGGATAAAGATACCAGAGGAAGATACGGCATTGGTGAGCAATACAGCCTCTTCGTTTTCAAGTCCGTCGAAGGTATAAGTGACAGTCTTTGTAGGAGTTGGAATGGTGTAGAACATAGAGATTTCGTATTGGATAGAGTCAAAGCCCAAAACGGTAGCTGTAAGGAAAGTAGTATCATTCTTTTGCCAAATCTCACCGCCAAACTCAGCGAATCTAACAGGAACATCTACAACATGTCCATCTTCTACAACGTGATGAATGAGGAATGTTTGTTCCTCAACGGTATTTGCTAAATCAAACTCGCCGCCCATCACTTGATCAATGTAGAAAATGTCAAAAGACACAGAGTACTCCTCGTTGTAGTTCGCCATTTGCAATTCCTTGGAGCCAAGTGGATCAATGTAGAACATAGTCTTAGAGATATTAGGGAAGTCCAAAACTTTGGTTTCTTTTACCTCTGGCACACCATAAGAAAGGTGCATGATGTAGTACTTGTAGTCCGTACCGAGCATGCGGATTTCTACTTGGTAGCCATCATTCCTGCTACCCGTAATCTTGAGGTTACAAATGATAGACTCAATAACTTCTTCCGTCTTCAAGTCAGTCAAATATACGTAGGAAGAACCAGTAGGATATTCAGCAGGAGTAGTGATTTTAGAGGCATTGTATGCAGCATTGATTACGTATTCAGATGTACTAGCATCAACCAAAATCGTTTGCTGTGACATGCCATAAGCATCGTTGATGATGGTGTTGGTAGAGGTAATCTCGATGGTGTCTTTAGCTTGTACAGGTGCCTCCATAGCGATGTTATAGAAGCAAGTGTCGGTGGTAAATGCCTCGCACATAAAGATATATGTCAGACCACCATAGATGTTCTCTGCACCATAGATGACACCTTCGAGCTCCATTATTTCTTTGGTTTTGCCATTGTGAACAATCTTGCTGTTCTCCTCGTCCATGAGTTTGTGTGAGTAGTAACCCTCTACGCCAGTCTCAGTGAAGAAAGTGAAGTCCACTGCGATTTCGCTATCTTTACCCGCAATGCGGAAACGGTCTTCTTCTGGGGTGATAGAACAGTTGTAGAGTGCAACATCCAGTTTGGATTTAGCTACAACTACTTCGTGTTCAGCATGTACTTTGAAGTAGCCGTATTCTTCGCCACCGATGCCGAGTGTGGCTAGGATAAGTGCATCAACGATGTATTTGATTTTGGTGTCGCTTACTTTCTCCTCTTGGATAGTCAATTCGCAAGTCTTGTAGTAGTGGGTCTTGCCATTTGCCTCTGGGAACATACACCATGAGAACCACTCGTCTAAGTCCTTTTCGGTGTATGTACCCGCCAATGTTTCAGGCTTGGCGTTATTGATGATGTCAAAGTTGAATTGATAGCGTTCGTTGATAAGTACGAAATACCATTCCGCATTTGTAATAACGGTGTCACCTTGACGACCTACCACTGTGTCAGCAGGGTAGAAGTTAGGGTCTTCGTAGAAGGAAGTGAAGTACACTTCAGTAGTGTCGAGGCCCGTGAGCTGTGCAGGAGCTTTAGCAGCATAGGTGGTAGCAGTCCAAGTAGCTGGTTTCTCGGCTACGAGTTTTGCTTGTTGGCGAGCAGGTTGCTGCTTAGATTGCAGGGTATTGCTCAAGTGCTCTTTTGCCATGAGGGTTTTCAAGGCTTGTGGCTTGGTCTGTGCAGTAGCAGCCAGAGTCAAGCATGCGAGCAAGATGAAAGAAAGAATTTTTTTCATTAGAATGATGTTTTTGTTGTTATTTTATTGGATTATTGTTCCTTGGAGGTTGTATTCTATATTATCGTAGTTGATGATGAGTTGACCATTGCGTAAATATTTTCGAGGTTGAGCAGTAGGTTTTAGCGGGTTGATAATACTTGTTTGGGTTGAACCATCGTATATGATGTGTACGGGAACATCATAGGAGTTGAAGGCGTTGACTTCGAGGTAGAGTTTGCCGTTTTTCTTAGCGACAGTGATAGTACCTTTTACCCACATATAGATATTGGTCAAATAACCTAGATTATCAACAGTTGCATAGAAAGGAGTAGATATTTGGTTTTGGTCATCAGGTCCTGCATTGCCGAGTACTGTACCAGGTCGGAAGGACTTGTTGATTTTGTACTCGCCTTCAGGGATAAGGATATCCGCATCGGTAGAGTCCACAAAGAAGTGCATCGCCATGAGGTCGGATTGGTCAGCCGCTCCGACAGCGAGGTATATCCATCCTTCATCTTCGGATTTATCCATGGTAGACAGAATATCGGCAGCCGTATATGTTCGCTCTATTGAGCCGAAAGGCATATCGCCACGCAGGTATTCGCGCTCGTAGTGAGCGGTCATAGTGATATGATAATACACGCTATCTGCACAAATGGCTTCAGCGACCGCGGTGATATTGCCATCAGCGTCCATGGTGACTGTCATTTTTCCCTTCTCTAGTGGCATGATAGCGGTCACGTAGTTACCATCCATCTTGGCAATATAGGTATTGCGGTATTCCATCTCCATTCGTCCACCTTCTGCACCAAACTTGCCGAACAGACCGTCATTGACAAATATACCTTCAATCTCATCAGACAATGGACTGAATGCTACTACATAACTGGTATCCGCAGAAGGACCATAGAGCTGGTAATAACCATCTTCGTTGCGCATGTCGCCAAAAGTGACAGGGAAAGAGAGTGTGACCGTGTCAATCGGTGTTGGTACGGTGTACCACAACTCAATGTCGTAGAGGGTAGCATCCATGCTGATGAGTTCGGCTTGCATAAAAGTCGTGTCCCCCACTTGGAAAATACGACCATTGATATCTGCCAATTCGGTGTAGGACCCCGTAAGCGAGTCTTTGACGCCACAGAAATCTCTATCCACATCCATGATAGAGAAAGAACTCTCCATAGGTATGTTGCGAACATTGATGGAGGCGTAGAAACGCTCGTCTTCGTTCTCGAAGAGCAAGTCATTATCCATATCGGGCGTAAAGAATGCTTTGGCGGAATGGTCAAAACGTACTACCACAGTATCTTTAGGCGTTGGTACAACATAATTCAAATTCAGATTATATACCACATTATTATCTCCTCGCATCGTGCCATAGATTGTCCAACGTCCGAACTCATCCAACATGACGTGTATGGTGGCATCCAACGAATATACTGTCTGATTATTTTGTATATCTTGCAATTCGATAGATAAATCGTCTTTAGAATAGCTACCCTCTTGGGCTTCTATATCCACCCAAGCTCCAGAAATAATGTATTGGTCGTTCTTCGCATCAAAACTCACCACACCCAATTCCTCAGAAAGCGCATCAGTAACAATCAGATTAGTGGCTTTAATATCCACATATTCGGTGGGCGCAGGGAAAGTGTTTGTCATCTTAATGACATATAATATAGTATCGCGTGTGAGGAGAGCCACATTCGCCACACATGCCAAATCATCGTTCTTGAGTTCGGTCGTTACTTCTGCTTGGATAGATAGAATATCCAATTTCTGCTCGTTGTAAAAGAAATACGTTTGCTGCAAATCAATATGCTTCATTGCATATTTACCAACCAGTTTGTTGCTATTGATAGTGATGGTGGCTTCTGTGTTATCATTCATACCTTCCAATGTGAAGGTATCTTCAGTGCGAGATAAGGTGGTATTGCTGATTTCTGCTGTAATTTGCTTGGTGGGTGTAATGCTATTGTGGATACATGTCACAATGTATGTAACACCATTTTTGCCAAGCAGTTGGGCATTTGCGATGGTTTGTGTAAGGTTGTCGCTCACTTTTTTCTGCTCCACCGTCAGGGTCACCTCCTCAAACAGCACATCTCCGCTGGGTGTATGGATATAGGAGTCTGCCATATTGATTTGATTGTCAGCAGAGGTGAACGTACCAAAACCGTTATTGGCTGGCGCATAGTATGCCAACTCTACTTTGTAGCCGTATTCGGGCTGCGAGGGGTCTGTGCCCTCAATGCGCATAAACCAATCTTTGTAATTGGTGTCGTAGCCGAATTGGCTAAAGCCAGCGAAGTTGAGAGTAACCGTCTCTTGCTGCTTGTAGGTGCCTATGATATGGAATACCTGGTCTTCTGCCGTAGGTTCTTTATCGAATGGGGCTGTAGAAAGGTTAGCATCTAAGATTTCTACTTTTCCATCCTTACTCCATGCGGCATTGCCTGTCAATGTGAGTTTACCGACAGTAGCATAATACACTTCATACGTTTTGTAACTGCCATTGTACTCGTTGAGGTAAATGGTAATCTTACCGTATGTATCGTGCTGACCATATAGTACAAGGTTAGCATATCTGCCTGTACCCTGTACTTCTTTGTTAGTAATGTCAAATTTGATTTCCTCAACTGTTTGTGCACAAAGATTCACACTACACAGCAGTGTAATCAAACAGGACCAAATGAAGACAATTTTTCTCATACCCTTACAAAACTATCTCATGATTGCACCTTGAGCATTGTATGGAATGCCATTCTTGATGATGATGAGTTGTCCATTTTTAATCACCTTGCTTGCATTTTCTGGTTGTTGCACTTCATGCAATGCAGTTGGATTGTCTTGCTTCGAGAGGTGAATATGATATGCTTTGTGATTTTTACCCAAAGCCACTATTTCTGCGGTATATCCTTTTAAGACATTACCAGCTATAGTGAGTGTAGTTTCATACATCTCAATCGTTTTTTCCGTTGCGGTTTCCGTAAGGTAAATCGTGACATTTTCACCTTGATACGTAGCAGCACTGACTTTCGCAGCACGGAACAAACCATCTATAGAATATTCTCCGTTGGAAGCATTGAGCATGATGGTTTCTTCTTTTGCTTGTGAACTATCCCACAGCAAATTGTAACAAGTAATATCCACCGTATCGGTAGCCACAATAGGTGCTTCAATTTTCAAGTTGTATGCAACTACATCTGGGCTCATAAATTGCATAGCAGGAATAACGTAGCCCATCTTGCCACTACTCAAAGTATCATAAATCACTTCCATCTCCAACTCTGATGGGATAAAGGTTTGTCCCTTGTGCGTAATGGCGGTATTGACAGAATCTACGTGGTAGTTTTTGAAGTAACCAGCTATACCAAATGCCGCTCTGATTGACAAGTTGATATCCAACTGCAATGCTTCGTCCTTAGCTACAAGTACAAAACCATAATCAGTAGGGTTGATTTGTGCGTCTAAAATTTCAGCCTCTACCACCTCAGTAGCGGTCAACACATCGTGTGTGGCTTTCACCAAGTAATCGACATCATCGGTTGATACGATAGTTGCCTCCAATGTGTAACGAGTAAGTGTAGCACTTGGTTTGCTCTCTGTAATGGTCAGCACACAGGTTTTGAAATTAATTCTCTCAGCATAAGGTTTTACTTGCTTATCATAACCATAAGTGTAATCCTCTAAGAAATCACTCTCCTGCAACGAATATACACCAACGAGGTTATCTCCATAAAAGTTAAAAGAGAAACGATAGGTATCATGCTCCAACTTCACTAACCAGTTGGCTGGAGTGATGATTGTTTCGCCAGTTCGGCGACTAACCGTAGTATCTGCAGGTGTGTAAATAGGATCTCCATCAAAGGCATCAAAGTTTACCTCTATCACCTCTTGTCCATAGGTGGCGAGTGCTAAAAAAAACGCACAAATAAATAGAACGAATTGCTTCATAATCGTAAATCATTATTGATTAATTATTATTCCTAATGCGTTGTATTTAATGCCTTTGTAGATGATCACAACCTGACCATTTTCGATTACCTTTTCCGGAACTGCGTTAGAATGGATATTATCAAGACCAGTATTTACTTCTTCTGCTGTCGTTGCATGGATATTATACCATACATGGTCTGAAGCAAGAATACCAATCGCAGCGGATTTATTTGTGTCTGCTTCTAAAACTTTAAGATTACCACGCAAGATAGTTAGCTTTTGTCCCGCTACTTTGACATAGGATCCATAAGAGAAACAACTCTCATCCACTCCATTGAGCCAGTTGCCATTAGGCACTTGGATCTTGATTTCGATAGCATCATTCTTTCCTGATACCGTATTGAATCCACTCATCTTACCGATATAAGCTTTGTAGATGGTATATTCTACTGTGTCATTAGGAACGATGTTTGCAGGATCCACGTATGGTGCACCCGTCAGCGTGAGAGCAAGGGTATCGCTTTCATATACAAATGAAGCCACGAACTTGGCCAGCTCTCCCTCTTGAGAAAAAACAGCAGAAGTGTTTTCAACTAAGGATACTGAAGTATTGTTGATAGTAGCAAAAAGGGCATCCGCAGAATAGGTGGCATATTGCTTTTGCATACCACCAAAGAGTGATATTTCGAAGGCGTAGCCTCGTGCATGGGCGGTTAGTTTAAGATCGTTTGGTTCCCAAAAATCTGGAGCCACTTCCATGTTATCGCTTACAATCTCTATGGTAGTTGCTTTCTTGGGGCCTACTTGTACATTCAGCTGATAGTCATATAGATATCCCAACATCTTGCCAGTAATAGTGATAAGGTCTTGATTTTTAGTAATCATCAATCCTTCGTCACAAAAAGCGGTTTCTTCGCCTGCCAACTGCAAGTTGCCAGCATATCCCGCAGCGGCACCTCCCGTATTATCCCAGCCATAAACAATCAAGGTAAGTGAGCCCTGATAGCCGACTTCTTCGGCAGAAAGGCCAGTAACTGTAAGAATCTCGCCAGTAGTGTAACTTGCGTTAGCACCAGCAGTAACAACAGCGGTGGTTTTAGCAGCAAAACCCATCGTAGAGAAAAGTAAAGCAGCAAGTAAAAGTGTAAAAATCTTTTTCATACTATGTTTGTTTTTAGTTGTAATACTCCATGCCTTTCATTATTAGCAAAAATATAAATAGCCCACAAAGGTAGTAAAAAATTGTCAAACTTGCAAATTTTTGAAATGAAAAAAGTTTTTCTCCTGCACCTCTTTATCAAATACTATGAGATTACTATGTGATTCCGCCTATACTCCCACCTCGCGCTCCGCGCGACATCATCTTACTAATAATGGCTTTGTATCCAATAAGTCATAAAAATGTCATATACGGAATAGACCCCTTGCTCTAATGTAACAAAGTCTTTTTCTAATAACCCACGAATAGCAGATTGTACCGAACTCGCAGATTGGAGTTTATACTGATTGACAAACGCAGATGATGTGATTGCTTTTGTAGCCCCATTCTTTGCCAGCGCAATAAGCACCATTTTTTGTTTTTCTGGAAGTCGGAAAAGCATCTCTTCGTAGTTATACGATTGAGTTTTTAGTACATAATTTAAAGCATCATTCACATGGTTAGGTTCGCACGATTCATTCTCTGCTGTATTAGCAAATAGTGTATTAAATAATTTTTGTGTGTACCATGTTACGCCACGACTGATTGCATAAACTGCTTCTGTTACTCCATGTGCTAATGTTCTGTTTCTTTCGGAAAATAGTGATTTGGCAAAAGCGTCATACGTGTTCATATCAATGGCATCAAGATGCATAATAGATACACTTTGATAGAAAGGTCTAGAGGCATTCATAAACATAGCACTCATGGTATGTCGCTGACTTCCAGAGAATATGAATTGTGCATTATGACTATGCTGTACGTATGTGCGCAATTTGGCTTCAATGTTTTTTTCAGGGAAGGTGCTAATTTGTTGAAACTCATCTATAGCCACAATACATGGTTTGTCAGCAGTTTCAAGATACTGAAAAATTTCCTCCAGCGTTGCTTCGCTCTCTCGAATATCTCCTATCTGCACGTTGAAGCTAGGTTCTCCCATTGGCGAGAAAGTAATACCTGGTTGCAACGAACGCATCGTTTCCCAAAAACGCTGCAAAGCACGTGTGCCATAAGGTTTTAAGCGCATAAGAATTTCTCGACTTAATTTTTGCACTAACTCACGCAAAGATTGCGTGTCATATATATCAATAAAGAAGGTGTAATATTGTTCTCGTATCTGAGGAAGAGCAAAATAGTGTTGGATCAAGCCACTTTTTCCCATACGGCGCGTGGCTACAAGCGCAACATTGTTGCCATTGGCTATTTCTCGTTCTAATTGAGCTGTTTCTTCCGCTCTGTCGCAAAAATAATGTGCACCTTCATATCCACTGATAATAAATGGGTTACTTTGAGTTCTCATAATTTTATTATTTTGCAATTATTATAAAGTAATAAAACAAATTTCGGCTGCAAAGGTACTACTTATTTTTGAATTGTGCAAGAAAAAATCGCTTAAAGGCGATTTTTTTGTTTAGAGGACGCCTCTTTGAGGCTATAGGACGGTGCACAGCACCTATGGGACGCGGCAGAGCCGCTATAGGTTATGGGACGCCCTGAAGGGCTATGGGCCATAGGGTCCATTACCCTATAGGCGGTACGCCGTCCATTAGCGAAGCGTCCATTACCCCATAGGTGGTACCCGTCCAAAAAAACAGGGCTCCCTCAGATGAGGAAGCCCATTTTTAGGTATGTATTAGTCCGTTTTCTATGTTCTAACAGCCACATTGTGGCGGTCTAACAGCGAAGCGGTCTAAGGTCTAACTTCTTATTTTACCACAGCACCTTGAGCGTTGTATTGAACGCCGTTCTTGATGATAACGAGTTGACCGTTGTTGATCATCTTCACTGGAGCTACAGTAGCGTTAAGGTTATCAACAGCGGTAGTAAGATTATCTGGCAATGTACCAGAGATGGTTACATGGTATACGTCACCAGTACCCATGCATTCAAATGTACCAGTAATAGTTACGATACCTCCACTTACAGTTGCTTCGACAGTTCCTTCTGCTTGGTTACCACCGTTTATGATGCCACCGTCAATGAAGAAGTTAGCCAAAATATTATCAGCTGTTAGCTCGTCGCATACCTCTACTTTGATAGTGTGTCCATCCCACTCGCCGGTCATATCAATGTAGTAGCCAGAAGTGTTTTCTGTAACAGTAGCGTTAGTGATGACAACGTCGTACTCAGCAGCAACAGGTTCTTCGTTGTATAGGGTGGCCCATACTTTCAATGTTCCGTCTCCAGATGTGAGATCAGCATACAAGACATCTGTTCCTGCCCAATCTGCGTACTCAACAGTAACTGTACCATACATGTCGTAATACTCAACTGTCTCATCACCATAATATACGTTTGCTACCTCATAAGTACTATGACCAGTATAGTTCTCAATGTAAAGCTCCAAGAACCATGACCAATCACTTGCAGCATAGCTAATAGACAATGTGCCTTCTTCTTCGGTAAAGAGGACAGAACCTTCCCATTCTTTGTATTCTGGCTCTACCACAGGATTATCACCTGTAAGAGTGATGTTGTAGATAGCACCTTCAGAATCTGTCGCAGTAGCAGTAAATGTGAATGTACCATCGCTGTTGTCAGCATAAACACCTTCAGAAGTTGGAGTTAACTCAGCAGCACCCAAGAAAATAGGAGCATAGTCTTCAGCAGCATAGGTACCAAATCCTTGGGTAGCACCACCTTGCCAAAGCATGACAGTCAGTGCTTTTTCCTCCCAACTACCTGAGAGAACGATGTTTTGACCTTGTGTAGAAACAGTGGCGGTGGTAGTAACGTCGTAGGTAGGAACTGGGTAAGTCACTACCAAAGTTTTAGTAGCGTATGTGTATGTAAACACATAGTCACCAGCGAGGTCGGTAGTGAGTTTGCCGTTGCCCTCACCATTCTCTGCAAAAGATGCTGAGTTTTTGTCTTTGGTAATAGTAATAGCGTTAGAGCCATACCACTGTCCGTTAACAGTGAGTTTGAGTTCATAATCTGTAGCTGCTTTCAAATTAAGAGTAACAGAAGCAGAAAGATAGTCATCAGCAACAGTCATCTTGTCGCCGTCCCAACCTGTCACACCCATTACTGATACTTGTGGGAGCAACTCTTTGAAGTTTTTATTCACATTTTCGAATGCTAGTTGGTCAGCAGATTGAATATCACCTACTACAATAAGGTATTTAACGCCAGTTGCTTCGTCCACATCTTTGATGGTGTATGAGTAAGTATTCTCCTCGCCAGTAGCCACCATATCAGGTTTGGTTTCCCACTCGGATCCCGTTACCTTGTCACCACCTTCCCAGTAGTGAATCTTAGGAGTAGCATTAGCTACAACAGTGATGGTGATGTCTTTGTAAGTTTTAGGTGCATCGGGTGCATATACAGACCATGTACCAGTAACACCAGGATTTCCCCAAACAGGAGAAGTACTAGTGATAGTGTATAGGTTCTTGTCATCGGTTGGAATGTCTAGGTCAGCTGTTTTTGCTCCCCAATCAGATACTGTACCTGAACCATTAACACGAGTAAAGATGATATTTTGATATTTACTCACATCAATATCAATATACCATAAATCTGTCTCACCTGAAACCTTGGTCATACGGGTACCAGGCCAACTTGTACCATCACCGGCAGTGCCCCAATAATGAGCGCCTACAGCAGCGCCGTCTGCCTTCCACCAATCTTGGGTGTTCTTGCAGTAAATTCTTGTTGTTGCTGCAAACATCGACATTACCATTGCCAATGCAGTGAATAACGTAAAGATTTTTTTCATAATAATAATGAATTTTAAGTTAGTAATAAAGTTAATTAAAAAAGTTAATTGTTTTGTTGATTATATATCTTAATGTTTTTTACTATATATGTTTCGTTGTTCGTGAAAGACATAGTTTTTAAATGCCTTGTGGGTTTGTTATATAATTTCTCGTAACAATTCTACAACTTTTTCGTCAGATATATTTGCCATTTCTGATTTGTCGTATATGTACAAATACGTAATAGTACCCTCGTTCTCTTCTAATATGATGTTGATGTGCGTAATCACACGCAAGCCACCACTCTTCCCTTTTCCTTTACTGCGTACCGCTAAGCGTATCTTTCGAACCCCTTCCCCCAAATCAGTCCCTAAGGTAGGGTTTTCTATAATCTGTTCTGATAGTGAGCGTATATCTTCAGATAAAGACCGATACTTTTTGAGCAATCGTTTAAATTGTCGCCCAAAATCTTTTGTAACGCGTAGCTGAATCATTTTGTTTCTTGCAGTAAAGAATCAAGTGATTGTATTTCGGCTTTACCAGTACGAAATTTTGCGATAGCTTGTTTGGCTTCAAAAATAATCTCTGTCGCCCGTGCGCTATCGTTTGATTCTAATTGGGAAGATAATGTCTTGGTTAGCCAACCCATTTTTTTCATCATAGCCACATATAACCTACGATCAGCAGATGGGATGTTTGTTATAAATGTAGTAGTACTCATAATGAAATAAAAAGTTAATTGTTTTGTTGATTATATAGTTTCACTTGATTCGAAATATATAGTTTCATATCCTCCCATGCATCTTCAATAAACATTCGTAGCATAAGCAACGCCAATGCAGTTCCGCCCACAAGACGCAACTCACACAAAGCTGGTTCCTGCATAAGTGCTTTTAGCAGTTCCAGAGTGTGGGGTTCGATTGTGCGTAATGATAGCATCTATAATCTTCTTTTTTAGTGTCAGTTATACAGCAGATATAACTAAGTGCCTCAGGACTGAGAGTGCGTAAACTTTTACAAACCTCTACTACTTGTTTTAACCCATAATAATCACGAACTAAACACCAGTCACTCCATTCGCCTCTCTCTAATACGCGTTGGATAACCTGCGCAGGGCATTTGTCCACATGAAAATCAGTTGGAGCAACATCCCAGAAGAGGTTCTTGCTAAAGTGGTGTATAGATGGTGCTAACATCATAGCATAGTGTTAATTAAAAAAGTTAATTGTTTTGTTGTATATGTACAAATACGTAATAGTACCCTCGTTCTCTTCTAACAACTATCTGCTACCTCATTAGAATCAATATCTACATCAGTACGCAGCTGCATATATACAATTATTTCGATTTCAACCTGCAAAATTACAGAAAATAATCCATATACACAACAATTTTAATAAAAAAATACAATTTAACGATATTTTTCGTATATAATAATAGCAACAAAACAAAAAAATAGGCTCCCTCAAAAGAGGAAGCCTATCGTTTGTATGTATTAGTCCGTTTTCTATGTTCTAACAGCCACATTGTGGCGGTCTAACAGCGAAGCGGTCTAACTTCTAACATCTCATTTTACTACAGCACCTTGAATGTTGTACTCTACATCATTCTTGATAATGATAAGTTGACCGTCACGGATAACTTTCATCGTTTCATTGCCAACTTGGATATTGTCAAGAGCAGTGGTAGGAAGTTTACCAGAGATGGTGAGGTCTAATGCAACGCCATTGCTTGTAGTAACCAAACCCTTAGCTGTAATGACGCCATCCACCGTAGTGAGATTGAGGAAGCAGCCATCAACACCACCTAACCATATTTCACTAAAGATATTCTCACCTACTACAACGTTAGAAATAGCATCTGCTTGCTCTGTTACGTTAGGATCGTAAACCAACACCTCTACTTTTACAGGATAGGTCAAACCGTCAGCCTCGTTGGTCCAATCTGCGGTCATTGTCAAAGCGTAGTTGCTTGTTGGAGCCTCAGGGAAGTCCTTCCATTCCTCTACCTCAACAAGAGCGTCTTCAACTACGATAACTACTGTTTCAGCAGGAGCACCACTCATAGTGAGGTGGAATTCATATGTCTCCGATTCACTCAGTTGAGCAACAATGACAGCTGTTGCAGCAGGTGCAGACTGATCAGACAGATCAATATCTTTGACATAACCAGAGAGGATAGTGAGATCATTGTCATTGAGAGCAATAGAGCTTTGTTCGAGATCCAATGCGAAAGTGCCATCAAGATTATCTTGACCGAGTACAAGGAAGACTTCAAGACCATATTGAGTACTTGGACCACCGCTAAATGATTGCTCTTCGGCATTATATGTCAAGTTGGTGATATTATCTTCCATAACTGGGTACTCAGGTTCAGATTCCAATACCACCTCTAAGGTATGGAGAGTAGCATCAGCAACGAGAGTGATAGTGAGTGTGTTCTCAGCAACAGCAACTGCGGTAGCAGCAGCGGTAGCCTCAACAGCAGCGTCAAGATCAGCAGTAGCTACCTCAGTAGCAGCATCCAAACCTGCGGTGATGTCAAGCACCTTCACACCAGCGAGGAGACCCTCAGCAGTAGCATAAGGAGCTACCATGAGGTGTTGCTCACCTACGGTTACGATAGAAGTACCGTTGAACTTCTTACCAAGGTCGGTAGAGAGAGCAACGCAAGAAGAAATCTCTACATTGTTGGTCTCTGGCTCAACGATCTCAACTGGGTTAATCAACTCTGCGTCGAGGATCCAGTTCATAACACCAAGAGGAGAAGCAGTCAACTCATATTGAGTACCAACGGTAGTCTCAAGAGCTACAGCATCAGCAACGTCGTAGAAGTGATAATAGTCGTTGTTGTTAAAATCTGGCTCAGTGTAAACACCATCGATTACGCGATAAGAAGATGTGCGTGCCCATGCTTTTGTTGCGTGGATACCAGTTGTGAAGATCTCCATGTTGTCAGAAGTACCCTTAACAGCCATGGTCAAACCTTGCTTGCTACGGAACCAGTTAGAAGACATCTTAGAGGTGAACAAGATAGCTGGATCACCTGCGAGGTTGTTCCAGAGGTAAACGCGAGTCTCACCACGTTTGTAACCTGCGTCTACATAGTCGTCACCTGATTGAGTTTGCATGTAGTTGATAGCAACGAGTTTGCCATCCTCAGTTACAGCGATATCAGAGATTGCGAGGAGGTCGCCTGCGTTCTCAGGATCGCGAGCGATAACGCCCTCTTGAGATACCTTGTAAGCTTCTCCATCGATAACGTTGTAGAGGTTAGCAGTACCATCAGCCTCGTGAGTGAGGACAACGGTGCTTTCGCCAACAGTGAGGGCGCGCTTAACCACACCAGTCATCTCAGTCTTCTCGAGCAAGTTGCCGAGGTGGAATGCGTACTTAGAAGCAGCAGGAGTCTCAACAACACCGCTGTAAGGCATAGCGTAAGCGATGATTTTCTCACCAGAGTTACCTACTACATAGAGATTCTCAGCATAGTCAACTGCGAACTCGTTGAGGTTACGTCCAATACCGTTAGCTACAACAGACCATTTCTCGGTCAAAGTAACTTTACCATCAGCATCTTTACCAATAGTCCAAACGCCGAAGTTACCAACTGTACCACTTGTACGAGCTTTACCCTTGAAGAGCATACCATTGTGAACCAATACACCATCACCACCATAGAGACCAGCGTCCTCAGTGTAGTAGTCTTGCTCACCTGCAGCATTGATGTGAACCAAGTTAGGTTGGCCTGCATTACCTGCACGGCTACCACCGAACCAATAGCCACCTTCACCGTCGTAGATAAACTCTACGTTGGTGTGAACAACACCGTAAGCACCACCATTGATAATATTCTTTGGAGTGCCTGTCCATGTAGTAGCAGTACCGAGAGCGTACTCATCCAAACGATAACCTGATTGGTTGAATGCAATACCCTTATTGTTGGTAGAATAGAGCAAGAGTTTGAGGTCTTCGCCCTTACCAATTACATCCATAGAGCAGTTAGGGCCTGCTACGAAGTTACTATCAGCGTCATAGATATTGTAGTCAGTAGCATCGTTGGTACCAGCGATAACTGGAGTCCAAGTTTGGAGATCTTTAGATACCTCCCAAACAACAACACCGTTCAAGTCAAGAGAAGAAACGAAGATACGTCCGTCCTCAGAAATCTTAACGCGCCATGGTTGGTAACCGTTAGAAGCGAGGATACGAGTAAAGTCGTTACCACCCTTGTAAACGGTAGAGTCGGTTGTGAATGATGGGTTGAATGCATGGAGACCAGCACCAATACCAGAACCGAGGTAACCAGCTTTATCCTTAACTATGTTCATAGCGTCAGCTACGAGGATACGACCGAAGTACTCAGACTCAGGATCTTTATCAATAGCTAAGCCGTGAGGGCAGTACATGCTGTACATTTTCTCCTCTTGTGTAGGAGCTTCTACAGAAGTACCCTTAACAACCACTTTCCATGTCAATTGGAAGCCTTGTGGGAGGGTCGCAGTAGGAATAGCAACGGTGTTCTTACCGATAGTAGTAGTACCAGGAACAGTAGCAACCACTTTGTCGCCCTTGAGAACAACTACATCCACTGAAGTAGCGTTAGAGTTGTTCAAGCGGTAGGTAACAACCAATGCAGTGTCATTGAGCTCAGACTCAAGACCGAATGCGAATGGGTTGAGTTTGTTCTCGGTGTAAGTTGGCTCTGGTTGCTCAGCTGCTGGTTCGTCGCCAGCAATGAGAGTGAAGTTGTATAGAGTAGCCTTACCCTCAGCATCAGGAGTAGAGGTAAATGCAACAATTAATCCATCAGGGGTGTATTGACCATCGCCATAAGGTTGGAGTTGAGCGTCACCATACCAGATGTTGCTAAATGCATCACTGAAGTAGAAACCATAGTGGTTCTCCAGAGTTGAGAGATTATTCAACCAGAATGAAACACCTGTCTCACCACCTGCAGAAACCATAGCCATGTTGCCTTGAGCCTCGAGGGTCAAGTTGTAGAGAGTAACATCAACGGTGTCTGTAAGAACAACTTCAACTTCTCCGCCAGCGAGTGGAACCCACAATTCGATGTTGTAAGTGTTACCTGTCTCGTCTTGAGCAGTACCCAAAACAGCGAGGTTTCCTTCTTCCTCATAGAGAGAAGTAGCAGTACCCATTACGAATACTTCATTGATGACACCTTCAATGTTTTTCAATTGGTCAATCATCAATTCGAACTCTACAGGCTCTTCATCCAACATACCCGCACCTTCAACGGTGTATACGATGAAAGGTTCGCCCTCTTCGCCTTGATCTTCAGAAGTAGCCTCTGCGTCATCCATAGCAAAGAATGTGTACTCCTTTGTCTTTGGATAAGTAACAGTCATTGTTACATTGAAGATTGTGTCAGCAGAAGTAGCAGCAGCGGTGTAAACCTCTTTGTAGTTTGCACTGTCAGCAGCAAAAGTAGCAGTAGCAGCATATGTGCTATCACCTACCGCAAGAGAAGCCTCTGCATACTCCGCAGTTTCTGCGTTGAAAGTAGGGAGGATGATCTGTACACTACCCAAAGTAGGATCCTCTGCCATTACATAGCGACGACCCATACGATCCAATACGGCATCATTAGTGAGGTCGTAAGTAAGGGTAAGTGTATCCAACTCTAATTCTGGAGTTGGAGTTTGCGCAAAACTCATCAATGAGATGAGCATTGCCGAAAGAAATAACGTAAATTTCTTCATAATAATTTGAATTTTGGTTAATAATATGGTTAACTATTTTGTTATTACATAACAATCGGGACTGCAAAGATAGAGAAAAAAATGAAATTGCCAAATGAAAGTTGCATTTTTTCATTTTTTTTTCACAAAAAAAGGGATTTTTTATGGGATAATGGACGCTTTGCTATGAGATTGGGCACAAATGGGCAACTTGGGTGCTATAAATAACTAATTTATCACTAATTAATCACTAACTAATCACTAATATATCGTTAATAATCTAAAAGGAATTTATAGAACGGCAGACCTATGGGATAAAGGACGCTACGCTATGGGACGGCAAAGCCTATGGGTTATGGGAGACAAGAAAAAAAATCGCACTCTATGAAAGAATGCGATTTTTGGGTAGCAGTCGGACGTGTCGGAAAGCTCAGGCACGTCGGACAAGCCGTATTTACTCAGCAGCCTCAGCAACTGGAGCTTCTGCTGCAGGAGCTTCTGCAGGAGCCTCAGCCTTAGGAGCAGCTTTCTTACCAGCACGACGTGTGGTCTTCTTAGCCGCAGCCTTAGGAGTCTTGAGCATGTTCTCGTTGTAGTCAACGAGCTCGATGATACACATCTCAGCAGCATCACCAAGACGGAAACCAGTACGGAGGATACGTGTGTAGCCACCTGGACGGTTAGCGATCTTCTCTGCTACGTTTTGGAAGAGCTCGGTAACAACCTCTTTTTGTTTGAGTTTAGCGAAGACGAGACGGCGGTTAGCTGTGGTGTCCTCTTTTGCATGGGTAAGGAGTGGCTCTACATACATGCGGAGCGCTTTTGCCTTAGCCAAAGTGGTCTTAATACGCTTGTGCATGATGAGTGAGCAAGCCATATTAGAAAGCATTGCATGACGGTGCGCAGCTTTACGACCAAGATGATTGAATTTCTTATTATGTCTCATTTTTGTTTTACTTTTTTAATTAATCATTAAGTTTGTATCTGCTAATATCCATGCCAAACGCAAGACCGTTCTTCTCGAGGAGTTCGTCGAGCTCGGTGAGTGATTTCTTACCGAAGTTGCGGAACTTGAGGAGGTCAGAACGATGATACTTCACCAATTGACCGAGAGTGTCCACCTCAGCAGCTTTCAAGCAGTTGAGTGCGCGGACAGAGAGGTCCATATCAATGAGGCGTTGGTTGAGCAATTGACGCATCTTGAGGTGCTCCTCGTTGAGCGCATTGTCCACTGGTTTGCTGTGATCCTCAATCACGATACGTTCTTCAGAGAAGAGCATGAAGTGATAGATAAGGAGCTTAGCAGCCTCAGTGAGTGCGTTTTGAGGAGTGATAGAGCCGTCGGTAGTGATTTCGAGAGTAAGTTTCTCGTAGTCAGTACGTTGCTCTACACGGTAAGGGTCAATGCTGTATTTCACATTGCGAATTGGAGTATAGATGCTATCAATAGCCAAAACACCAATAGCATCGTTAGCTTCATGATTTTCGTCAGCAGACACGTAACCACGTCCTTTATTGATTTTAATTTCAATCTCAAAATCAGCAGTTTCGTCCATCTCTGCGAGGAGTAGCTCAGGGTTGAGCACATCGAACGATTGGAGGTAGCTATTGAGCTCGCCAGCAAGGAGAAGGTTGTTGCCCTTCACGTGCATGCGGATAGTCTCTTCAGTAGCATCCAATCCTTCTTTGCGGATGAAACGCACTTGCTTGAGGTTAAGGATAAGATTGGTCACGTCGGTGATAACACCAGGGATAGTAGCAAATTCATGATCAATACCATTGATCTTAATAGAGCAGATAGCAAAGCCCTCGAGCGAACCGATAAGCACGCGACGAATAGCGTTACCAACTGTGATACCATAACCCGGCTCGAGCGGACGGAACTCAAAAATTCCGTGTGTATTGCTCGCATCCAACATGATCACCTTTTCAGGTTTAATAAAATCTAATATTGCCATGAATTTAATTATTATTTAGAGTACAACTCGACGATTAATTGCTCCTTGATGTTCTCAGGGATATCCTCACGTTGTGGGATGTTGAGGTATTTACCTGCTTTCTCAGCTTCGTTCCACTCGAGCCAGCTATATTTGCTGTGGTTGAAACCATCCAAAGAAGCAGCGATTACTTCGAGTGATTTAGCTTTCTCGCGTACAGCTACTACTTGACCAGGTTTAACCTCGTAAGAAGGGATGTTTACCACCTTGCCATCTACAGTGATGTGACGGTGGCTAACGAGCTGACGAGCAGCAGCACGAGTAGGAGCGATACCAAGGCGGTAAACGATGTTGTCCAAACGAGACTCCAAAAGTTGGAGAAGGATCTCACCGGTAATACCTTTGATACGTGAAGCCTTAGCAAAAAGGAGACGGAATTGACGCTCGAGTACACCGTAGGTGTATTTAGCTTTTTGCTTCTCAGCGAGCTGAGTACCGTACTCAGACATTTTTTTACGGCGGTTTACGCCGTGTTGACCTGGAGCGTAGTTACGTTTGTCAAGCACTTTGTCTGGGCCGAAGATAGCCTCTCCGAAACGACGTGCGATACGTGATTTTGGTCCAATATATCTTGCCATTTTATTACGTTTTTAATAGTTAAACAATTATACACGACGACGTTTAGGAGGACGGCAACCATTATGAGGCATAGGAGTAACGTCAACGATTTCGGTTACTGCGATACCAGCGTTAGCGCACGCACGGATAGCGCTCTCACGGCCTTGTCCAGGACCTTTAACATACGCTTTTACTTTGCGCAAGCCGAGGTCAAAAGCGACCTTTGCGCAATCCTCAGCAGCAGTTTGAGCTGCGTAAGGAGTATTCTTTTTAGAGCCACGGAAGCCCATTTTACCAGCAGATGACCAAGAGATAACTTGACCCTCGCCGTTAGCGATTGTAACAATCACATTGTTGAAAGAAGACATAACGTGAAGTTGACCAACACCGTCAATCTTTACAACGCGCTTCTTAGCTGCAACAGTTTTCTTTGCCATAATTGATAGATATTATAGGTTGTTGATACTTGATTACTTCGTTGCTTTCTTCTTGTTAGCAACAGTTTTCTTTTTACCTTTACGCGTACGAGCGTTGTTTTTGGTGGATTGACCACGCAATGGAAGACCAATACGGTGACGCACACCACGGTAGCAACCGATATCCATCAATCGCTTGATGTTGAGTTGTGTTTCAGAACGGAGGTCACCTTCTACTTTGTAGTTAGCACCGATGATCTCACGAATTTTAGCTGCTTGGTCATCCGTCCAATCTTGTACCTTGATGCTTGGGTCAACGCCTGCCTCTGCCAAGATCTTCTTTGCGCTTGAACGACCTATTCCGTAGATGTAAGTCAAACCGACTTCGCCACACTTGTTTTGTGGTAAATCTACACCGACAATTCTTATAGCCATAATTAATTACTTAAGGATAATTGTTGTTAAATGTTTACCTCTATGAAATGCTTATCCTTGACGCATTTTCATTTTTGGTTCTTTTTTGTTAATTACATACAAGCGACCTTTGCGGCGTACGATTTTGCAGTCCGCATTGCGCTTTTTTACAGATGCTCTAACTTTCATTTTAATAGAGTTTTAGAGTTTGTTATTTATAACGGAACGAAATACGTCCTTTAGTGAGGTCATATGGACTCATCTCCACTTTCACACGGTCACCAGGAAGAATCTTGATATAGTGCTGACGCATCTTACCTGAGATGTGGGCGATGATGACATGACCGCTTTCTAATTGTACACGGAACATTGCGTTGGACAAAGCCTCGGTAACAGTTCCATCTACTTCGATTGCATCTTGTTTAGCCATAACTGATTACTTGGTTAATATTAAATAAAACGATCTCCTAAAACCTGTTGAATATAGTCGAATGTGGATAGGATGTCTGCTTTGCCGTTGCGCACGCACACGCTATGCTCATAGTGAGCAGCAGGTTTGCGGTCGGCCGTGCGGGCAGTCCATCCATCGTTCTCAATGATCACATTGCGGCGCCCTAGGCAAATCATAGGTTCGATGGCGAGTGTCATGCCCGATTTGAGCACAATACCATTGCCACGTCGTCCGTAGTTGCATACCTCTGGCTCCTCGTGCATATCGCGTCCAATGCCGTGTCCTACAAACTCACGAACAACCGAATAGCCAGCTCGTTCGCAATGTTGCTGTATGACAGCACCGATATCGCCAAGACGGCGACCAGTGATAGCTTGCTCAATGCCGAGATAAAGTGCCTGTTTGGTTGTACGCAAGAGTTGCAACACCTCTGGTGCGACTTCGCCCACAGGGAAAGTGTATGCAGAGTCTGCGCAAAAGCCACCAAGATTGACCACTGTATCCACCGAAACGATATCACCATCTTTGAGTATTACCTTATCGGAAGGGATACCATGTACGACTTGCTCGTTGACTGATGTGCACAAGGTGGCAGGATAGCCTTCGTATCCGAGGCAAGAAGGGATACCTCCGTTGTCGCAGATAAACTCATATGCCACTTTGTCCAACTCCGCAGTAGTAACTCCTGGTCGGATGACCTTGGCGATTTCCGCCAAGGTTCGTCCGAGCAGGTCATTACTGCGACGCATCAGTTCGACTTCTTCATCAGTCTTTAGGTATATCATTCTTCTTAATAAGCCATAGCGGAGCGACCCTTGATGCGCATACCAGACTCATAGAAGCCATCGTAGTGACGCTCGAGGAGTTTGCTCTCGATTTGTTGTAGCGTATCCAAGACTACACCTACCATGATGAGCAATGATGTACCACCGAAGAATTGTGCGAATCCCATGCTAACACCGAAGAGGCGTGCAAAAGCTGGCAAAATAGCGATGATAGCCAAGAGGCAAGAGCCAGGCAAAGTCAAGCGTGTCATGATAGAGTCGATATACTCAGCAGTCTTCTTACCTGGTTTAACGCCAGGGATGAAGCCGTTGTTGAGCTTGAGGTTTTCAGCCATTTGTACAGGATTGATGATAATCGCGGTGTAGAAATAGGTGAAAACAATGATCAAGAGTGCAAATACAGCGTTGTACCAGAAGCCGTCGTTGTTCATGAACGCACGTGTGAAGGCATTTGCTTCAGAAGAAGAGAAGCCTGCCAATGCGATAGGAATGAACATGATAGCTTGTGCGAAGATGATAGGCATCACATTCGCAGCATTTACCTTAAGAGGAATATACTGACGTACGCCACCATATTGCTTGTTACCCACCATACGCTTAGCGTATTGTACAGGGATACGACGTGTACCTTGTACGAGGAGGATAGCAAATGCAAACACAGCCAAGAGGATAATGATCTCGAGGAGGAATACCATCAAACCACCACCTTCGTTCAAGCGTGAAGAGAACTCTTGGATGATAGCGGCAGGGAAACGAGCGATGATACCGATGAGAATGATAAAGGAGATACCATTACCAATACCGCGATCGGTGATACGCTCACCCAACCACATCACGAACATAGAGCCCGCGCAGAGGAGAATAGTAGATGAGATGGTGAACCAGTTGAAACCTACCGCAAGCGCTTGACCAGCTTGTGCCATTTGCACAGAGAGGTTAACGAGGTAGCTAGGTCCTTGGAAAAGGAGGATAGCCACGGTGAGGTAACGTGTGATTTGGTTCATCTTTTGGCGACCCGACTCACCCTCTTTTTGCATCTTTTGGAAGTAAGGCACTGCGATAGTGAGCAGTTGGATTACGATAGATGCAGAGATGTAAGGCATGATACCCAATGCAAAGATAGAAGCATTGGAGAAGGCGCCACCTGAGAACATATCCAAAAGTGCCATCAAGCCACCCGCTGTCTGCGCATGCAGAGCAGAGAGGGCTGTAGGGTCAATACCAGGAAGAACAACGAAGGAACCGAAACGATAGATGAGCACAAAAAGGATTGTGGTCAGCAATCGAGCGCGGAGATCTTCGATCTTCCAGATATTTTGGATTGTTTGAATAAACTTACGCATACTAATTAGATTTTGTTGATAGTACCACCAGCAGCTGTGATAGCAGCTTCAGCAGTTTTGCTGAAAGCGTTAGCTTCTACAGTGAGTTTTGCAGTAAGGGTACCGTTACCAAGAATCTTCACCAATTGAGTTTTGTTGATGAAGCCAGCCTCGTGGAGTTCGATCAAGCCGATTTTCTCGAGGTTTTTAGCTTCAGCAAGTGCTTGGAGAGTAGAAAGGTTGATAGCTTTGTACTCAACACGATTGATGTTTTGGAAACCAAACTTAGGCAAACGGCGTTGCATAGGCATCTGACCACCCTCGAAACCAATTTTCTTAGAGTAACCAGAGCGTGACTTAGCACCCTTATGACCGCGAGTAGAAGTACCACCGAGTCCTGAACCAGGACCACGACCGATACGTTTAGCGGTCTTTACTGAACCAGCAGCTGGCGTTAAATTATTTAATTCCATAATGCTTGCTAAAATTTAAAGATTAATCAATTACTTTAACCAAGTGTTTAATTTTGTTTACCATGCCGAGGATAGCAGGAGTAGCCTCGTGCTCAACTACAGCATTCATCTTGCGAAGACCAAGAGCCAACATAGTATCCTTTTGCACTTGTGGGCAGCCGATTGTGCTGCGTACTTTTTGAATTTTGATTGTTGCCATGATTTTCACAAATTATTATCCGTTAAACACTGTTGAAAGACTCACGCCACGGTTTTGAGCTACAGTGCGAGCATCGCGCATTTCGCCGAGTGCTGCGATAGTAGCCTTAACGAGGTTGTGAGGGTTAGAAGAACCTTTAGATTTAGCCAAGATGTCAGTTACACCAGCAGACTCCAATACGGCACGCATAGCACCACCGGCTTTTACTCCGGTACCGTGAGATGCAGGTTGGAGATAAACGCGAGCGCCACCGAACTTAGCATATTGCTCGTGAGGTACAGTACCTTTGAGTACTGGTACTTGGATAAGATTCTTCTTTGCAGATTCTGTAGCCTTAGAGATAGCTGCGGTTACTTCGCCAGCTTTACCAAGACCCCAACCTACGATACCAGCCTCATTTCCTACAACAACGATGGCTGCAAATGTGAAAGTACGTCCACCCTTTGTAACTTTAGTTACACGGTTGACAGCAACGAGGCGCTCCTTGAGCTCCAAGTCTTGTGTTGATTTTACTCGATTCATAACAGTCACTTTGTTTTAGAATTTGAGACCTGCCTCGCGAGCAGCGTCTGCCAATGATTTAACTCGACCGTGATAGAGGTAGCCGTTGCGGTCAAATACAACAGCCTCAACGCCAGCAGCCTTAGCAGCCTCTGCGATGAGCTTGCCTACTTGAGCAGCTTTCTCTGTTTTGGTCATTTTATCTTTAATAGCGAGCGAAGAAGCAGCTGCAAGTGTTTTGCCTTGCAGATCGTCGATAACTTGCGCGTAGATTTGGCTGTTGCTACGGAATACTGTCAGACGAGGACGCTCAGCTGTACCCGAAACGCGTGTACGGATAGATGCTTTAATTTTAAGTCTTCTTGCAATTTTCTGATTCATAACTTATTCCTTTCTAATTATTTACCAGCCGATTTACCAGCTTTACGACGAACAACTTCACCTTGGAACTTAATACCCTTACCCTTATATGGCTCTGGTTTGCGGAATGAACGAATCTTAGCGCATACTTGGCCAATGAGTTGCTTGTCAGCAGACTCGAGGATAACGAGAGGGTTTTGGTTACGCTCTGACTTGGTTTCTACCTTAAGCTCAGCAGGGAGTTGGAGGTAGATTGGGTGTGTATAACCGAGTGCAAAGTTGAGGGTATTTTGCATACCAGCAGCCATTTCAACACGGTAACCAACACCGACGAGTTCGAGCACTTTCTTGTAACCCTCGCTAACACCTACAACCATGTTGTTGATGAGTGCGCGATAAAGACCGTGCATAGCACGGTTTTGCTTCTCATCATTTGGACGAGTTACGGTGAGAACACCTTCCTCAACGGTTACAGTGATATTTGGGTTAACTTGTTGTTTCAATTCACCTTTAGGACCTTTAACAGTCACGAGGTTCTCAGGGCTAACTGTTACAGTTACACCTGCAGGAATAGCGATAGGCAATTTACCAATTCTTGACATAGCAGTTCCTCCTTAATTAATAAATGTAACAAATAACCTCACCACCGAGCTTCATGCCGAGCGCCTCTTTGTTGGTCATCACACCCTTAGAAGTAGAGAGGATGGCAATACCGAGACCGTTCAAGACGCGTGGCATCTCGCGATAGCCAACGTATTGACGAAGACCTGGTGTTGATACACGTTTCAAACTCTTGATGGCGTTAACTTTGTTAACTGGATCATACTTCAAGGCAATCTTGATAGTACCTTGAGGGCCATCTTCCACGAACTTGTAAGAGAGGATGTAACCCTTCTCGAACAAGATGCGTGTGATCTCTTTCTTCAGATTCGAAGCAGGCACCTCAACTACGCGGTGACCAGCTTTGATTGCATTTCTGAGTCGAGTCAGATAATCTGCGATTGGATCTGTCATAATGTTTGTTAAATTAATCCCGCCTTTCGGGACAATATTTAATAAATTAATTTTATTTATTCCCCAGAGGCACCTATGTCCTCTGGGCGAAATTTAGATGTTTACCAGCTTGCTTTCTTCACTCCTGGGATAAGGCCTTTAGAAGCCATCTCACGGAATTGAATACGACTCAAGCCGAATACGCGCATATAGCCTTTTGGACGGCCTGTGATTTTGCAACGGTTGTGCAAACGTACTGGGCTAGCGTTCTTAGGCAATGCTTGGAGACCTTCGTAGTCACCATCCTTGAGGAGTTGAGCGCGTTTAGCAGCGTATTTAGCAACGAGCTTAGCGCGTTTCACCTCGCGAGCTTTCATTGATTCTTTTGCCATAGTCTAATTACTTTTTGAATGGTAAACCAAACTCGCGGAGGAGTGCAAAGCCTTCCTCATCGGTCTTAGCAGTAGTCACGAAGGTGATGTTCATACCAAGAAGTTTGGTGATGTTATCAATGTTAATTTCAGGGAAGATGATTTGCTCTTGGATACCAAGTGTATAGTTGCCATGACCATCCATCTTG
>Ga0233362_1000057_pt1 | contig 28097 bp, 21 predicted proteins | sample ElkDunMinimDraft_22_FD_180674 | JGI IMG/M metagenome (GOLD analysis project Ga0233362, IMG submission 180674) | Fecal eukaryotic communites from dung pellets of Tule Elk in California, USA - Elk Dung C1 | ecosystem: Host-associated > Mammals > Digestive system > Large intestine > Fecal | place... | reverse complement strand
CCCCAATGCTTGTCGATTCGCACAGGCCGCTCAGTTTTGCATTGACCAAATTGTCCCAGCTGAAGGTGTCGGAATCATAGCTAATCAGCTTGTACACACCTTCTTGCAGTGCAGTGTTTGCCGTCAGCGTCAACGTAGGTGTTGATGCCGACCCGGAGGCTGAATCCTCCGATGAGCCAAGCGTGACAATCGCATCCTCCCTATTTACCGCACTCAGGTTCAAGGTCCAGGCCGTAGCCGTCAGCTTAGAACTGCCGGCACCGGACAGAAGATAATTGACCCCGCTGAACTCAACCGTCGTGGTCTTCAAATCATCAAGAGCGGCTATACCACTATCCTGTAAACGCAAGATGCCGCCAGTCTGCACAAAGTCAGCCGTGGCACTCAAATCAATCCCGTCAACCAACTCTACTACACCGGCCTTGACGTATGTGTTCACGGTCTTAACCATACGCGAGCTCGAAACATCGGATGCGGTATAGTTTTTGTTCACCCGCGCCAAATCCTCTTCGGTGAACTGACCGGAGAAGGTGATGGTGCCCGTGTTGGTCGCAGCATTATTCAGATACAAGGACGAGGCAACAATGACGGAATCGTGAATGTCATATTGCTGCCCGGCATTAGCGTTGAAATAAGTATTGGATTCAGCATAAATGCCATTGAGAATATAGCGATTTCCGTTTGAAATGTAGTTACCACGAATGGTAAGCTGCTCGTTATTGCTGAAAGTCAACTCACCTTCCGAGTAAATGGCACCACCCAATGTGCCGGATAAGGTATTAGACACGGCAGCATTGTTGGTCATCTTTACCGTACCACTATCAGAAAAAGCTAAATCATCTTCTGCGTAGATTGCACCACCTTTTACAAGCGTAGAGCCACCAGTAGAAACGACAGAGTTGGAATCGAAGGACATACTGTCTGCACTCAACTGCAGTGCTTTTTTGGTATACACAGCACCACCAGCCGCATCGATTGCCTTCGCCGTGTTCCCGGAGAAAGACAACGCCCCTATTTCTTCATTGAGCGTTAATGCGTATTGAAGATACATAGCACCACCGTATGCATGCGCACCACCTTCAGCCTTATTGCCAAGGAAACTGACCGTGTCACAATTCTTGATGTACCCGGCAGCATTCTGAGAATACACAGCACCACCGCGCGCATAACTACCGGTTCCGGTAGCAATGGCTGCATTGTTTTCAAAAAGCAACTCACTGGCCGTATCAACCTTGAGGGAAGAACACACGGCACTGCCATGAGCCTGAGCGGTGTATGAGGAGCCATCTACCGTATTGCGAACGATATTTCCACTGAATGTTACCTCCCCCACGTTGGTCAGTGTCGTGGTGCCGTTGAGCATCCCCATCAACGAAGAATTAGCAGAAGGTGCATCGGATTGCACCGTGCTGACATTATCCGCGAACTCCACACTTGCCGCGCCTGTGATACTCAATGTGATGGATTCCTGACTCGCGGCAGTGGTGGCATTGAGCTTGTTGCCACTGATTGTGATGGTAGCCCCCGATTCCGGGTTTACAGCGCTAAATGAGCCAAAGAGGGAACTAACACGCCCGCCTTGCGCCGTCAGTGTATTGTTGCATACAGATATGCTCTTGTAGCCATCTGCCGATACGGATTCCAGCAACCATTCGGCCTTTTGGGTGTTAGTATACACATTGTTGTCTATCTTAATAGCCCCCACATCGGTGACGGCTAAGCCTTTCATGAACCCATAAGCATAAGACGTGCTCAATTCCGCCGTATTACCACAAATACTCAGCGTATCAAAGTGCGAGACCTTTGTAGTATCGGTGAAGAATGCATATCTAATGTCATCATATGTCTTATTGTTGCCAATGGTCAGCAAAGCCGCACGTTGTTCTCCAGCTCCCACACCCGATATGGTGATTGGACCTCCCGAAAAACCAGCCGACTGAGCCCCATCCGAATCGCTCGTATAAGTCACCTTGTTGGAACTAATATCAAATGTTCCTTCTATACCAGTAAAGGTTAATCCTCCCGCACCATTGATTCCACTGGAGCCAATAAGCAACCCATCTGTGACAGTATTGGACGCAAAACTGATATTCTTCACGTTTTCGAACGTGATGGTGCGACACTCAAACAAATTCGTAGTGTACTCATTGCTAGAAAAGGTCACAGAGTCACTATTGCGGAAGGCTATACTGCTACCACTGCTATCCTTGATGAACAAACCATCCTCCGCAGTATTGCCGGAAAAGACGAAATCACCGCAATTTTCTAAAATAAACGACACATGCTGATTATAGCCACGAGCAAAGCGCGCAGTATTATCTGAAATGAGCACATGTTCAATATGATTGAACTCCAATGTACCCGGAGTGTAGAAGAGGTTTACACCACTATTTTCTGAGATCTTAAGCGTATCAGTCACGTTGGCCACTTTGAAGTTTTCTCCATTGTGGCACCAAGCAATCGCTGTCGCATCACTGGTCTGCTTTGAAAAGGTGACGTTTTTGGCTCCGTCAATTTCGAAGTTCGCATTATATACTATGCCATTGCCCTCATTTTTCATGGTGTTGTTTTCAAACAAAATCGTGTCGACATTCTGAAAACGAACCAAATCAGCAGTAGATACCAGCACACCATTTGCTTCAGTGTAACCATTGCGGAAAGTAAATGATTGCGTATCCTTCACAAGCAAGTCAAACCCTACACTCGGCATGGATACAACACCCGGGTTGTGATAAAGACTTGCGTCAAAATGTCTTAAAGATTCCGTGTATGATACACTCCCGTCTGAGCCGATACCCGTAGCCTTACAAAACACATAGCGATGATCGCACCCATCTACCACCATATTCCCATAGTTGCGGAAAACGATAGGAGCCTCCGGTGAGGTAAGCTCCGAATCTGCCAAAATCCACACACCGGGCGTATCTTCGGTGGAGCAATTCCATGTGATATCGTTCCCCTTTCCGTCTTCCACCCCCGTAAAGGAGAAAGAGTAATTCGAGCCGGTACTCACACACTCACCATCAGTATTCAGGGTGCAGGTATGATATGAGTTGATTGCGAAAATTAATTGATAACTGTACCTATAACGATTCGCTACCTGATGTTCGTTCCCTTCTTCATCTGTAACTCGAGAAAAACCCGGATCATCCCAAACAGAATAATCGCGCCATGAACAATTGCCATTGTCACCATGAGCACTGAGCGTTCTGTACGTATCTACGCTCGTGAGGTAGTAGCCTCCTGTTGAGGTTCCGGCCACAGCAGAGATACCGGTCGCATATAAAGCCATAAGCGCCAAGCGCAAGGAAGAAGGTAAATGTAATTTCATAAGTGAGAGTAAAATGAGAATGAAAACGATAAAAAATTGAGGTGCAACATCACATCCTCGTCGGCAGTCTAGCGCATTTCTAATGCGATGTACAGCATGCGGGTATATAACAAGAAGAGTATGTATGAATTATGGATATTGTCAGCAAAATAAAGAAAAAAATAATCCCCCAAAAAGCGGGGCCTCTCAAGTTTAATTTTTCTTTTATAGTGTGTGAATTGTCGTTGTTTTTGCTGTACATCGCATTAGAAATCCGATAACCAACAAATGAAAGAGGGGCGTACGTTAGCGACATGTCAGTCTGCATGGCTTCAAAATCCAGCCATCTCACTACCACTTCTCGTGATTTTGGCGGCCACGCGAAAAGCCGGAAAGCTTTAGATGTGCTCGTCCGGCGAATTTTACGGCGCAAAAAGACCGCCTGTGGTGCGATTTCTCCCCCACACACGGCCATTCAAACAAAAAAGCCGAAAAGCGGTTCCCCGGAGAGAGAACCGCCAACGGCAGAAATACACAAATGGGTCGCGCTGACCCGCAGCGCTAATTACTTAACGCGGTAGTACTGGTAGTGAACGCGCTCGTCGATAGCGAGAGCCTCGCGCACGGTGCGAATCACGGTGGGTTCGGCGTCGAACGAGAAGAGCATGTACTGACCGAACTTGAGGTGGTCAGACTCATAAGCGAACTCACGGCGGCCAATGTTCTTGGTCTCCGTCACTTTGGCGCCGGCTTCCGTCAGCTTCTCCGTCATCGCGGCGGTCAGCTCATCGAGCGTGGCAGATCCCTTCATGTTCAGGACGATCAGTGCTTCGTACTTTCTCATAGTGATGTTTTTGTAAGGTGTCTTGCAGTCTGCGTAAATAACGCGCTGCGCAAGAATGCACCTTTTTTGAACAGAATGCAAGCCTAAAATGTGTTTCGAGCCAATTTTTCTGCGTATGCGTACTAAAATCAGATGAGTTTGAGGCGCACAAGGTCCTGCGTATCGATGAGGCCGACGGGCTTGTTGGCAGCATCGAGCACCACAAGGTCGTCGATTCGGCGGTCGCGCAGCGTTTTCACAGCAACAATGGCGAGTTTATCAGCTTCCACATAGACGGGATTCTTGGTCATGACGGAGGCAACGGGTTGCTCGCCACAGGCAGAGTTGGTCTGGTAAGCGCGGGCAAAGTCGCCATGGGTGAAGACGCCGGCCAATGTACCATCCGGGTGAGTGAGCACGCATGCGCCCGCGCGGGCGGCGGTCATGGCAACAATGCAATCCATGATGGAAGCGCTTTCCGGCTGGGTGGCGAATTCCTTGCGCATGATATCGCTGATACGAGTGAGCAAAGCACGACCCAAAGAACCGCCGGGGTGACTGCGAGCAAAGTCTTCCTTGGTGAAGTTGCGAGCCTCAAGCAAAGCCATGGCCAGGGCATCGCCCATCACCAACATGGCGGTAGAGGATGAGGTGGGAGCCAAATTCAGGGGATCAGCCTCGCGCTCCACGGCGGTATCAAGCACAACATCGGATTCCACAGCCAAGGTAGAGTGCAGCTTACCCGTCATGGCAATAATGGGCATATCAAAACGCTTCAGGAAGGGCAGCAGGGTGAGAAGTTCGGCCGTTTCGCCGGAGAAGGACATGGCAATGCAGGCATCTCCATCTTGCACAATACCGAGGTCGCCGTGCATGGCGTTCATCGAATCCAGCACCACAGAGGGAGCGCCGGTGGAGGTGAGAGTCGCGGCAATCTTATTGCCCACCAAACCGCTCTTGCCTACGCCAACCACAATGATTTTGTGGCCGGTTTCTACAGCTTTGCGCATGGCATTAACAGCCTGCACAAAGGGTTCGCCCAATCTGTCAGAGATGGCTTTGAGGGCTGCGATTTCGTCTTCAAATACTTGTTTACCGCGAATGGTGTGATCTGTGGTCATAACTATGTACTGCTCCTAATAAGCTTGTCAAAATCTACCATACAGACTTGCATACTGCAATGAAAAAAGATAGACCGGAGGAGATAATGTGATTTTTTTTGCAACTTTTCCTCGAAGTGGGGGTTGCACTCAGCAAAGGGCCACCATTCGGAGGTTCGTTCACGAAATACACAAGCAAACAAAGAGATTATGAAATCCGCACTGATCGCACTCGCATTTGCCGTGGTACCCGTGCTTGCACAGGATGCCGCCCCGGCACCCGCCCCTGCCCCGGAAGCACCCGCCCCTGCAGCAGCTCCTGCTGCCCCGGAAGCAGCCCCCGCCGCCCCGGAAGCACCTGCTCCTGCAGCCCGTCCTGAATGCTGCAAGAAAGATGGCATGAAGCCTGGTTGCTGCAAAAAGGGAGGCAAGAAGCAAGACTACAAGGGTCCCCGCCGTGGCATGATGAATCCTTTTGCCATCTCCTTCGGGCGTGGCTATGAAAAGGGCTTTGAAGATGGTTTTGAGGCCGGCATGCGCATGGCCCGCAAGATGCAGCACAAGCGCCACCACCATGACAAGCCCGGCCACCGTGGGCCCAAGGGTGGCATGCACAGCGGCTTCCATGGACCGCGCCCCGGCTTTAATGGGCCCTGCCCCGAACCGCGCCCCGGCTTTAATGGTCCCTGCCCCGAACCGCGCCCCGGCTTCAAGGGGCCCCGTCCCGGCATGATGCCCGGCTGCCCCATGAAAGGGATGAAGCCCTGCATGCCCGCACCGGCACCGGCTCCTGCTCCTGAGGCGTAATCCAACAAGCTCATTTTTTTAACAACAGCGCCCTCATTGCCTCGCGATGAGGGCGTTTTTTATGTCTCACAATTCATGCCATGCCATCCCGGCTGCACAGCCATAGGAAGGGTGTGCCCATAGGCGGCGAGCCATCAACCCGGGGGATGCGATACCCAACAGGAAACGACGCCGCTGAGCAGCACGCGAAAATTCAGGCAACGCTGTTTCCTCCGGCAAGAAAAGCGAGTGGGATTGTACCGGGGGAATCAATCTTTTGAGACCGGCACAGGCAGCACAATGCCCGCAGGGCGGCGGGGCATCTCCTGTAAAATAACGAGTCAGCGCAGTATTGATACACGTTGCCCCCGTCAGCACATCCAGCAGGGTATGCATGCGTTCCAAGTCTGCATCACGGCGGCGGGCATAGGTGGCAGAGAGCTCCGCAGCCAAGGAGCGGGCATCGCCGCTTTCCTGCGGCACCAGGTAGAGAGCCTGCTGCCGGAAGGTGATTTTCCATTCGCCTGATTGCTCGCACTCGCGCAAGAGCGTCATCGCTTCGGTATAAGAGCAATCCCAAGCATCAGCAGCATCGGCAACTTCACCTTCGCGGTGCGCATCCAGCCACCGCAGCTGCGCCACCTCCTCCGCCCCGCGACCATCCAAAATCGTACTGAGCGGGAACAGGGGTTTGACCTTGTAATACTTGTAGCCACGTCCTTCGACTGTGACGTTTCCGGCTTGCTGCAAATGCGATAGCAAGCGAAGCGGCACATCCTCCGAGACGTCACATGTGGTTCCCAATTCCCACAGAGATACCGCAGACGGCGCCGTCGGCAAGAGCCATCGGCTTGCACGCAGCACCCCCTCAGCATCGGGTTCAGCAGCATAGATACGATTGCGTGCATCCTGTACATCGGCGCCATCCAGCAGCACCAAACTCACAGCAGGAGCCCCATCTCTCCCGGCTCGCCCGGATTCCTGCAAGTACGCCTCCGGTGAACCGGGCGCATTATAGTGAACCACGGCGCGCACATCCGGCTTATCCACCCCCATACCAAAAGCAATCGTGGACACCAAAACCCGGCGACGATTGGCAAGAAAATCATCTTGCAATTGCTCCCTCAGCTCGGGAGGTTGCCCGGCATGGTAGGCTGCCGCATCCAAACCGGCATCTTGCAAAGCAGCAGCCAACTCTTCACATCCCTTTCGCGTGCGCGCATATACGATAGTGGGCACATGAGCAGCATCCTGCAAGAACTCACACAACGCCGCCATGCGGTCGCGTGTACACAGCACACGGCGGGAGATATTGGGGCGGTAGGGGGAGATGCTCACCACATCCGCATCCGCAATGTGAAAGGAGCGGCATAAATCTGCCCGCACGCGCAAGGTAGCCGTGGCGGTGAATGCCATGACGGCATGAAAAGCCCGTGATTCGCACCAGCGAGGCAATTTCAGATAATCCGGGCGAAAGCTATGCCCCCATTCAGAAATGCAGTGAGCCTCATCCACCACAAAAACGCCCAATTTGACAGCGCTTAGCGCTTGCTGCAAAGCTGCATTATCCAGCGATTCCGGGGCCACATAGAGCAACTGCACATGGCCCCCTGCCAGGGCGCACAAGAGGGACTCTCGCTCTGCCTCCTCCAGCGTAGAATCATAGCGGCACGCCGCTACACCGAGCCCTTGCAGGTAGGCCACCTGCTCGCGCATCAACGCAATGAGGGGTGATACTACCAGCGAGGTGTACCCCGCCAACAAGACTGCAGCCATTTGGTAACACAAACTTTTGCCGTGACCGGTCGGCATAATACCCAAGCAATTACGCCCCGCCAAAGCAGAGCGCAACAGCCGCTGCTGCCCGGGGCGAAAAGCATCCCGGCCAAATAAGCGCAGCATATTTGCCTCCTGCTCCGTCATCTTCATGATGATGAGTTTTTTCCCATAAACTGATAAAAAAAGGGAACGTGTCACGCACACATTCCCTTTCTGCAAGCGGATGGGGTGGGATTCGAACCCACGGAAGGCGCAAACCTTCGGCGGTTTTCAAGACCGCTGCATTCAACCGCTCTGCCACCCATCCATACGGGCATACTGCCGATGCGCACGCATTGTAGCCCACTCCATGCCGCGTGGCAAGTTTTTTGTGTTAATGCTGACGCGATATACCTTCATTCCGGAATTTTCAGGGCTTGAAATGGCACAAAAAATTTGATAGACTACGGTCTAGAGCGTATGAGCCACGACAGTACACCGGTCTATTTACAAGAAAACCCCAGTACGATTCACCGTATGTTTGGGGATTACTATCTGGAGTACGCATCATACGTGATATTGGAGCGAGCCGTACCGCACATTGTGGACGGGCTCAAGCCGGTGCAACGACGCATTTTGCACTCGATGGAGCGCATGGATGACGGCCGCTTCAACAAAGTAGCCAACATTGTGGGTGACACCATGAAATACCACCCGCACGGCGATGCCTCCATCGGCAGCGCGCTTGTGACACTGGGGCAAAAAGGCTTACTTATCGAGACCCAAGGCAACTGGGGCAACATCCTGACCGGTGATGCAGCCGCTGCACCGCGATACATCGAAGCTCGCTTGTCAGCTTTCGCCAAAGAGGTGGTATACAGCCCCAAGGTAACGGATTGGAAGCTCAGCTACGATGGCCGCAACAAGGAACCGGTAGCATTGCCCGTGAAGTTCCCGCTACTGCTGGCTCAAGGTGCCTTGGGCATTGCTGTGGGCATGAACTGCCTTATCCTGCCGCACAATTTTAATGAAATTATCGATGCTGCCATCAACTACCTGCGGGGCGAACCTTTCACCCTCTTCCCGGACTTCCCCACGGGCGGGCTCTTGGATGTGAGCACCTACAACGATGGCACCGGCACCAGCCGCCTGCGCTGCCGCGCTAAACTGGACACCAGCGCCAAGCGCCTCATCCGCATCACAGAAATCCCCTTCGGCACCACTACCGAGTCTGTCATTCAAAGCATTGAGACAGCCATGGAAAAAGGCAAGCTCAAAGTGGCCCGAATCGAGGACAACACCGCCGCCACGGCAGACATCCTCGTCCACCTCCCCGCCGGTGCGGATATTGAGAAAACCTGCAACGCCCTCTATGCGTTCACTGAATGCCAAGTGAGCATCTCCCCCAAGGCGGTGGTCATCATGGATCGCAAGCCCGTATTCATGGGGGTATCCGAAATTCTGAAGCACAACGTGGACAACACCCGCGAAACACTGCGACGTGAATTGGAAGTCCACTTGGCAGAGCTACAGGAAGCCTGGATGCAGTGTAGCTTAGAAAAAATCTTCATCGAAAACCGCATATACAAGGTGCTGGAAGAAAGCGAAAGCTGGGAGCAATCCATCACCGAAATCGGCGAGCGGCTGGCGCCCTTTGTGGTGAATTTCATCCGTGAAGTCACGCGCGACGACATCATCCGCCTCACAGAAATCCGCATCAAGAAAATTGCGAAATACGAGATTCACGAGGCTGAAAAGCACATAGCTGGTTTGGAAAAGGAAATTGACCAAACACGCAAGCACTTGGCCCAGCTCACCCGCTACACTATCCGCTGGTTTGAAAATCTGCGCAAAAAATACGGCGAAGCTTGGCCCCGCCGCACCGAAATCACCACCTTCGATTCCATCTCCCGCGCAGAGGCTGCCGTAGAGAACGAGACGCTCTACATCGATGAAGAAGGCTTTGCCGGCTACGGCGTGAAGAAGGGGGAGCCCGTGGAAAAATGCTCTACCCTGAGCGATGTGCTCACCATCGACAACCAGGGCGTGCTCATGGTACGCCGCATTCAGGAAAAATTCTACGTAGGCAAGAAACTACAAGACATCCGCGTGTTGCGCCCGGGAGATGACTGGGTGTTCAACATGATTTACCGCGATGGTAAGGACGGCATCACCTACGCTAAGCGTTTCCACTTGGGGGGCTTCACACGCGATAAGGAATACCAGCTTACCCAAGGCACCAAGGGTAGCCGCATCTTCTTCTTCTCCGTGCATCCATCGGAGGATGACAGCGCCACCCTCTCGGTCAACGTTTACCTCAAAAACCAGGTCAAACGCCTGCGCCGCCCCATCCCCTTCGACTTCGCCAGACTCCGCGTCAAAAATCGCGCCGTCCTCGGCAACATCGTCACCAAAAATCCCGTGGAACGCATTGCTCGCATCATCCCCTCCATCCCCTCACCGGAGGATGGTGCAGGAACTGAAAACAACAACCTCCCCGAAAGCATTCCACCCCAGCTCCCCCCACCGGCGGAAGCCCCTGCCCCGGCCCCCCAGCCCCTCACGGATGTACCGCCCGAGGATACTTTCACCCAGCTTGACCTCAACCTCTGATTCGCACCCGCTATGCTCGCGGCTATACTCATTCAAGTTAGTTTACGCTAACACAAAACAAAGAGAATCAGGCACGGAGAAAGAATCCATAAAAACTGTGATTTGGCACTTTAGGCTTGAAATTCGGGGTTAAAAGTAGTTTAATGACGGAGCACCAATGTGGCCGGATGAGGCCCGAAATACGAGCATATGAACACGACAAAGATTTTACAAGTACCTGACGCGGCGAGCGCAGCGTTGGATTATCTGAAGAACGATGCTGAAGACCACGGCGAACTGGTGACCCTGAACATGGGGCCGTCGCACCCGGCGACACACGGTGTGCTTCGCTTGAAGCTCGTAATTGACGGTGAGGAAGTTGTATCCTGCGATCCCGTCATCGGCTACCTGCACCGCGGCATGGAAAAAATCGCCGAAAACTGCCACTACAACCAGTACGTAGCCTACACCGACCGCTTTGACTATCTGGCACCGATGAGCAACAACATTGCCTACGCCTGCGCCGTAGAAAAGCTGCTGGGCTGGGAGCTACCGGAACGCGGCCAGGCCATCCGCGTACTGTGCTGCGAGCTGTCGCGCATCTCCTCCTGCTTCTTGGGCACGGGTGTATACGCCATGGACACCGGCGCTATGACAGCTTTCCTGTACGCCTTCGAAGAAAAAGAGCGTGTACACAACCTTTACGAACAGATTTGCGGTGCTCGTTTCACCTCCAGCTACACCCGCATTGGCGGCATGACCCGCGACCTGCCCAAAGGCATTGAAAAGCAAGTCTTAGACTTCTGCGACAGCGCCCTGCGCACCGTGGACGAGATGGAGAAATTGCTCCTTCACAACAAGATTTTCATCGACCGTCTGGTCGGCGTGGGTGTTATCCCCCGCGAAATGGCCCTTCAATGCGGCATGACCGGCAACAACCTGCGCGCCAGCGGTGTATGCCGCGACCTGCGCAAAACCAATCCTTACTTGGGCTACGAGAAGTATGAATTCGACGTACCTGTGGCCTACGAAGGCGACTGCTACGCCCGCTTCCAAGTCCGCATGGAAGAGATTCGCCAGTCTGTACGCATCATCCGCCAAGTGATCAAGACCCTGCCCTCCGGCCCCATCTGTGTGCAGCTGGACAAAGGCATCCTACCCAACAAGAAAGACGCGATGATGGGCATCGAAGAGCTGATTCGCCAATTCATGGTGAGCACCGAATGCGTGAATGCCCCCGCAGGGCAAGTCTACTTTGCAGCAGAAAACCCGAAGGGTGAACTGGGCTTCTTCTTGGATTCCAAGGGCGGCGGCATAGCCAACCGACTGAAGATGCGCAGCCCCTCTTTCTGCACCCTTTCCATCCTGCCGGAACTACTTCCCGGCCACCTTGTAAGTGACGCAGGCGCCATCTTGGGCTCCTTCGACTTTGTGCAGGGCGAATGCGACCGTTAACATTTAACTGATGACCTTTATCATGTCCGAAAACACCAACGCGATTGACGCCGTCACGGCAGTTCGTCCTTCTCCGGGCGAAAAATACTTCCCGAAGTTTGAGGTAACCCCCGAACTGACAGAAAAGGCGAAGGAACTGATTGCCCTCTACCCGGAAGGTAAAGAACAGTCGGCCATTCTGCCCATCATCCACCACATCCAAGAAGAATTCGGGTACGTATGCCCCGATGCCATGCCTTGGATTGCAGAAATGTGCAAGAGCACGCCCGTACACGTGGCGGGCATCGTAACCTTCTACCCCGGCATTCACCGCATGTGCCCCGGCAAGTACCACATCCGCATTTGCCGCACTATCGCCTGCGCCATGGCCGGCAGCGAGGAACTGCTCCCCTACATCTGCGGCAAAATCGGCGTAGATCCTGCCGCCATGACAGATGATGAGCCCATGGCTGTTAGCCCGGATGGGTTGTGGAGCATCGAGGCTGTAGAATGCTTGGCCAACTGTGGTTTTGGGCCCAACGTGATGATTAACGATACCCTCTACTCCCAAGTGACCCGCCGCAAGGTAGATGAGCTCATCGCCGAATACAAGAAAAAGTAACCCTCTCCAGCTGAAATCATGAGCGCTATTACCTATAAACCCGGTAAGGAACCGCACCCCCGCGAAACTCGCCGTATTTTCAGAAATATCGACCGCGAGGGCTACGATCCTTCCATCAAATGCTTCATCAAGGACGGTGGCTACAAGACCCTGAAGAAGGTTCTTGCCATGGAACCGGCTGATGTTATCAACGAAGTCAAGAAGAGTGGTCTGCGTGGCCGCGGCGGCGCAGGTTTCCCCACGGGCGTGAAGTGGACCTTCATCCCCAAGGGCAACACCAAGCCCGTGTACCTCGTCTGCAACTGCGACGAATCCGAGCCCGGCACCTTCAAAGACCGTTTCATCGTACACCAAGACCCGCACCAGCTCATTGAAGGCATGATTATTGCCTGCTACGCCGTGCAGGCACACTACGCTGTTATCTACATGCGCGAGGAGTTCCCCGAAGGGGCTCGCATCATGCAAACTGCCCTCAAGGAAGCCGAAGCCAAGGGCTTCTTGGGCTCCAACATTCTTAAATCCGGCTTCGACCTCAAGATTGTACTGCACCGCGGTGCCGGAGCCTACATCTGCGGTGAAGAAACCGGCCTTATCAACTCAATTGAAGGTGTGCGCCCCTACCCGCGCATTAAGCCGCCCTTCTTCCCTGCTGCCATCGGCCTGTACGGCTGCCCCACCATCGTCAACAACGTCGAATCGCTCTGCCAAGTGCGCCAAGTCATGATGATGGGCGGCGAAGCCTATGCGGCAGAAGGCGCCCAGCGCTCTCCCGGCACCCGCATCATTGGTGTATCCGGCGATGTGAAGCGCCCGGGCTACTATGAAATTGTGTCCGGCTCCGTGACCTACGGTGAGCTGCTGTACGAGATTTGCGGAGGCCCGAAGGTGGGTCGCAAGTTCAAGGCCATCATCCCCGGTGGTGCATCTGCCAAAGTGATGCGCTGTGACGAGGTGCTCAAGGGCCGCAACCCCGATGGCTCCGTGCGCAACATGACCATCTTTGATGTACCCATGGATTTGGACAGCATCGCCCAGCATGGTTCCATGAGCGGCTCCGGCGGCGTCATCGTGATGGACGATACCCGCAGCATGCCCAAAATGCTCAATAACCTCAACCGCTTCTTTGCCTGGGAGTCTTGCGGGCAGTGTTCCCCCTGCCGCGAAGGCAACCCCTGGATGTACAAACTCTCCACCCGCATCTGTAATGGTCAGGGTTCCCCGGAGGATGTTGATTTGCTCAAAGACGTGGCAGACAACATCTGCGGGCGCACCGTCTGCGCCTTTGGCGAGGCATGCTCGTGGCCCACGCAGGCATTCACCACCAAGTTCCGTGATGAATTCCTGGCTCTCACCAAACCCATCAATGCCCTCAAGCCCCACTCTCCTGAGGCCGCTGAGGCTCGTAAATTCCTGACCCGCGAAGACTAACCTTTTGAACGCATGAGCAAAAAACCCGCACTACTGCCGAAGGACGAGGCCGCAGCCGAAGGCAAGGTCAATGTCCAGATTAACGGCAAATGGTATCGTTTCCCCAAGGGCACACGCATTGCAGATGCCTGTAACTCCGTGGGCGTACACGTACCCTGCTTCTGTTATCACCCCAAGTTGTCCGTAGCCGGCTCCTGCCGCATGTGCCTTGTAGAGCAAGGCATGCCGCCGCGCTTGGCTCCCGGTGCTACCCCCACGTACAACGAAGATGGCTACCAAACCATCCAGTGGATGCCCCGCGCCATCATCGCCTGCGCCAACACCGTGGCGGAGAACATGGGTATCCGCACCGATGGTAAACTCTGCACTGAAGCTCGCCGAGGCGTGCTGGAGTTCCTGCTGACCAACCACCCGCTTGATTGCCCCATCTGCGACCAAGCAGGTGAATGCAAATTGCAGGAATACACCTCCGACTACGGCAGCGGCACCCACCGTTTCACCGAATCCAAGACCAAGAAGGGCAAAAACCTCTCCATTGGTCCGCGTGTGAATCTGGACCAAGAACGCTGCGTCCTTTGCCGCCGCTGCGTGCGCTTCATGAAGGAAATTGTGGGCGAGGAAGTGCTCGGCGTGGTAGGCCGCGGCACGCACAACGCCATCTCCTGCTACCCCGGCACCCAGCTGGACAGCAACTACTCCATGAATGTGGTGGATCTCTGCCCCGTAGGCGCTCTCACCAGCAAAGATTTCCGCTTCAAGATGCGCGTGTGGTTCCTCAAGAGCACTCCCACCATCGATGTGAACTGCGGCACCGGCACCAACATCAACATCTGGACACGCGAGCAAAAGGTATTCCGCATTACCCCGCGCCAGAATGACGAGGTGAACAGCTGCTGGATGCCCGACAGCCACCGCCTCAACTACAAGTACATCAACGCACCCGAGCGTATCCTCACGCCCTTGGTCAAGACAGATGCCAAGGCTCCGCAGCGCCCCTCCACCTGGGATGCCACGCTCAACCTCGTAGTCGAGCAGCTGCACAAGTGCGCCCCCGTGGAAGTGGCCATCATCGCCTCTGCCCGCATGACCAACGAAGAACTTTACATGGCCCGCGCGCTGGCTCGCCAGCTGGGAGTCACCAAGTTCGATATCGTGCCCCGCAAGGGTGAAAACGATGGCATGCTCATCAGCGAGGACCGCAACCCCAACACCAACGGTGCCAAGCTTATCCTCAACAAGACAGGTGCAGGCCTTGCCACCATCCGCCGCGGCGTGAAGAACGGCAGCATCCGCTCCCTCATCGTATTGGGTGAGGACGTGACGGAGAAAGCCGGTATCCCCGCCGAGGACTTGGCCGAGCTGGATTACCTGCTCGTCATGGCACACAGCGAGAACGCCACCACTAAGGCAGCTGATGTGGTGCTGCCCGGTGTAACCTTCGCGGAGAAGTACGGCACCATGATTAACGTGGCCGGTCGCATCCAGCGCCTGAACAAAGCTATTGAGCCCTTGGGCGAAGCTCGCTCCGAGTGGGCCATCATGCGCGAACTCACCGAGTTGCTTGGCTGCGATTGTCCGCGCGTCATCGCCTGCCCCAGCCCGATGATGATACTGGAAGAGATGGCCTTGGAGTTCGAGCCCATGAAAGGCCTGACTTGGGGCAACATCGGCAACGAAGGCAAAGTCATCCTCGACACCGGCGTGACCATCCCCCTCATCGAACGCGAAAAATCCAAGAAGTAACCCATAGAAGACCCATCACAACATGAATACAATCCTTCAATGGTGTGACTCTGTCCTGAGCAACGAAATTTGGTTCTACCTGCTCACCACAGTCATCAAACTAGTACTCATCTTTGCCGTGATTCTGGCCTTCGTGGTTCTTTCCGTATGGATTGAGCGCCGCGTAGCAGGCTGGATTCAGGATCGCCCCGGCCCCAACCGTGCCGGCATCCCTCTCTTCTTGTTCAAGCGATTTGGCAGCAAGGAGAAGCAACCCCTCAAGAACGTGCTCCACTTCTTCGGCATCCCCGAGGATTGCTGGATTGCCCGCCTCTGCAAATGGCTTCGTCTGGATGGTGAAATCCCCACCTTTGGTCTCATGCAGCCCTGTTTGGATGGCGGTAAGCTCTTCCTCAAGCAGGAACTGACCCCCAAGTATGTGCGCAAGGTATACTTCACCATCGCACCCATGCTCGTGTTGGGCCCGCCCATGGTGGCAGCTGCCGTCATCCCCTTTGCCTCCACGGTGAACACTTGCTACGGCGAGATTTCCATGTGCGTGGCCAATCTGGGTATCGGGCCGCTGTGGATTTTTGCTATCTCCGGGCTTTCCGTATACGGTCTTTCTCTGGCGGGTTGGTCCTCCAACTCCAAGTATCCCTTCTTAGGTGGTCTGCGCGCCTCTGCGCAGCTCATCTCCTACGAAGTGGCCATGGGCCTTTCCATCATTCCCCTGCTCATGATGTTCGGCACACTCAACCTGCAAGACATCGTGCAATTCCAAGCAGACAACGGGTGGACACTTCTGCCCTTCTGGGGCGAGGGGCTCTCCGTGCAGCGCTGGGCCATGTATGCGCCCATCGCCATCAGCTTCGTCATCTTCGTGACCTGCGTCTTTGCAGAAGCCAACCGCACCCCCTTCGATATGGCCGAGTGTGAAACCGACCTCGTGGGTGGTTACCATACGGAATACTCCTCCATGAAGTTTGCCTCCTTCTTCATGGGTGAATACGCCGCCATGGTGATTGGATCTGCCTTGGTTGTGACCCTTTTCTTCGGTGGTTGGTCCATCGGTTTCGGGGCAGATGCCGCCCTTTCCGCATGGAACGAGTGGGTGGCCGTGCTTTGCCAGTTCCTCATGTTCCTCATCAAGCTGGTAGCTTTCATCTTCTTCTTTGTGTGGGTGCGCTGGACACTTCCGCGCTTCCGCTGGGATCAGGTGATGAAGCTGGGCTGGCTCGTCTTCTTGGAAGTGGCCGTTGCCAATATCTTCCTTGCCGCCGCCATTCTTTATTTCATCCAGTAAACCAGACATCTTTTCACCACTATGTCCTACGTCCCGATTAAACGCCCCAAGTTCTCCTTCCTCGACAAAATTTACGTCGTGGAACTTGTCAAGGGGCTCATCATCACCTTCAAGCACTTGGCTCTCTCTCTCCTGGGCAAGAGCCGTAGCAAAAAAGACTTCAACGGCAAAGGCGTCGGTGCCTGTATGCCCTTCCCGGAACAGCGCTGGGATGCCCACCTGCCCGAGTACTACCGTGGCGCCCCCACCTTGGTACGCGGTGAAGATGGCCGCGAGCGCTGCGTCTCCTGCCAGCTCTGTGAATTCATCTGCCCGGCTCGCGCCATCACCGTGACCCCCGGTCCCGTGGCTGAAGGCTCCGGCTTGGAAAAACAGGAAAAGGCTCCGGCCGAGTTTGAAATTGATATGCTCCGCTGCATCTACTGCGGCATGTGCCAGGAAGTCTGCCCCGAACAGGCCATCTTCCTCTCCAAAGAGTATCTCATCACCCTGACCGACCGCAAGGATGCCATCCGCAACAAAGCCCAGCTCTACAAACTTGGTGGTACGCGCAAGGGCCTTGTCAACAAGTGGAACCAATACAAATAATCATACGACCATGGAATCCGCCATTTCCTCCATTCTTTTCTATGTCTTTGCGGCAGCCGCCGTGCTGTGCGCATTCGGCGTGGTAGCATTCCGCAACCCTGTTTCGTCCGCCATGAACATGGCGCTCTGCTTCGGGTTCACCGCTGCCGTTTATTTCGGCATGGGTGCACAGTTCCTCGGCATTGTGCAGCTCATCGTCTACGCAGGAGCCATTCTGGTGCTCTTCCTCTTCATCATCATGATGCTCGACATCAAGGCTGAGGAACACGCCCGCAAGAGCTTCCCGCTGGCCTGCATCGCCGTCATCATCGCCGGCATCTTTGCCGGGTTTGTCACCAAGGTAGCCATCAGTCTGCCCGGTGCCACGGTAGGTGAATGCCCCGCCATCGTGCTTTGCGAGAGCCTCGGTGATTTGGCACCCGGCTCCATAGCCCAAAAAGCCGCAACAGAAGGGCTCGCCCCCTACGGCTCTGCCATGCCCGAGCTCAGCCCCGCCGCTGCAGCCAAGGCCTTGGGAGCAGATGAAGCCACTGCAGCAGCTGCTACAGCCTTCCCCGACACGAAGCTTCTCGGGCAAAGCCTGTTCACCAAGTACAACATTCCCTTCGTCATCCTCAGCTTTGCTCTGTTGGCCGGCACCGTGGGTGCTGTAGCACTGGGTCGTAAGCTTCGCAAAGATTAACCTTCATTTTCAAGCACGTATATGACTCCTCTCGCTCATTACCTGATTTTCTCAGGCATCCTGTTCTCCATCGGGTTAGCAGGTGTGATTATCCGCAAGAACATCATCGTGGTCTTCATGTGTCTGGAGATGATGCTCAGCGCAGCCAATATCTCCTTGGTGGCATTCTCCCGCGCACAGGGAGTGAACGGCATCCCCGTGTATGATGCACAGGTGCTTGCCCTCTTCATCGTCGCCATTGCCGCAGCAGAAGTTGCCATCGGCCTTGCACTCATCGTGGCCATGTTCCGCGCCCGCAAGTCGGTGGAAAGCTCCTCCCTCAACACCCTTAAAGACTAACTTTCGAGCCAACCATGATTCAGAATCTTCCCTGGTTATTCCTCCTGCTGCCCTTGGTCGTGGCAGCAATAGACTGGCTGTGCTTCAGCAAATGCCCCCGCACGGCTGCCGGTCTTTCCACCCTCTCGGCCATTGCCACCTTTGCGCTCTGCGTTGCCTACCTGAACGGCTGGCAGACCGGCACGCCGGACATCTACACCTGGCTACCCACCGCAACGGAAGGCATGACCTCCCTCAGCATGGGCTTGGTGACAGATGCTCTGGCCATGCGCATGATGCTGGTGGTCACCGGCATCGGTGCCTTGGTCCACATCTTCTCCCTCGGCTACATGAAGGGGGACTCCAGCAACCTGAGCCGCTACTTTGCCGGGTTGAGCATCTTCATGTTCAGCATGAGCACCATCGTACTGGCAGACAACCTGGCCATGACCTTCATCGGCTGGGAAATGGTGGGCTTCTCCTCCTACCTGCTCATCGGCCACTGGTTCCACAAGGACAGCGCAGCCGATGCCGCCAAGAAAGCATTTATCACCAACCGCGTGGGTGACTTCGGTTTTCTCATTGGCATCCTGCTCACCCTCGCCGTGTTCGGCACCATCACCTTTGCAGAGATGGGCGGCAAGGCAGCCGGCATTGCTCCGGCACTGCTCACAGCCACCGTCATCTGCCTCTTCTGCGGCGCCGTTGGTAAATCTGCCCAGTTCCCGCTGCACGTATGGTTGCCCGATGCCATGGAAGGCCCCACGCCTGTATCCGCCCTCATCCACGCCGCCACCATGGTGGCCGCCGGTGTGTATATGCTGGTGCGTCTGCAAGTGAGCATGGGTACAGAAGCCTTCACCGAAACAGCCTGCATCACCATCGCCTCCGTGGGTGCCATCACCGCTGTGCTGGCCGCACTCATGGCCATGCAGCAGGACGACATCAAACGCGTGCTGGCGTACTCCACCCTTTCCCAGCTGGGCTACATGGTCATGGCCGTGGGTCTGTTGGCCGGTGAGGCCGCCATGTTCCACCTTTACACGCATGCCTGGTTCAAGGCTCTGCTCTTCTTGGGTGCCGGTGCCATCATCGTATGCTGCCACCACGAGCAAGACATCTGGAAGATGGGTGGCTTGGCCAAGCGCATGCCGCTGACCGTGCTCTGCTTCCTCATGGGCACCTTTGCCCTCATCGCCATTCCCGGCTTCTCCGGCTTCTTCTCCAAGGAAGCCATCCTGCACGCCGCATTGGAAACCAGCCCCGTCTTCTTCTGGATTGGTGCCGGTGTGGCCGCGCTGACCACCTTCTACATGACCCGCCTGTGCCTCGTGGCCTTCTGCGGGCAGGCTCGCGACCACGGTGCAGCCGAGGCCAAGGAAGCCGGCCCCACCATGTTGCTTCCCCTTCTGGCATTGGGTGTCATGGCCATCATCTCCGGCTATGGCTTCATTGCCGACTTCTTGGTGCCCTACGCCGGGTTTGAGGCTCACGGCTTCGAGCTGGGTCTGCCCTTCTACGTGAGCATGGGCTCACTGGCACTGGGCATCATAGCCGCCCTCCTCGTCTATGGCTGCGGCAAGCGCACCACAGACCCGCTGGCCGGCAACTGCCTCTCCACCGCCCTGCGCAAGCGCCTTTACATCGATACCATCTACGACAAGGGCCTCATCGGCGGCATTCAGGAATACGGTGCGCAGATTATTGAGTTTGCGGATGCCGCCCTTATCCGTGGCGTGATTGTACAAGGTTTCGCCTGGCTTACCGCCAAGTTCGGCATGCTACTCAGCTGGATTCAGAATGGCTCCCTGCGTGGCTACGCCCTCGTGGCAGGCATCGGCATCGTCATCTTCGTGTTCATCCTTGCCTTCACCATTCCCACCCTTTAACCTTTTCTCACAACCATGCTTATTTGGCTCATTCTCATCCCCGTGATTGCCGCAGCCCTCATTGGTCTGCTGCGCACCCCCGGTCGCGCCACGGCAATCGTCAGCGCCACGCTCACCCTCATCTTGGGTGTATGGGCGGTTCTCTCCGCCACCTTCTGCCCGGAATGCTGCGACAGCAGCTGCTGGTCGGCCTTTGGTGGCTCTACCCTGCAATTCCGTTTGGATTTGCCCATGTCTCGCATCATGGTGCTGCTCTCGGTCCTCGTGACCTTTGCCGCCATCCTCGGCATGAAAGCTCCCAACAAGGACGCTGAGCGCAGCTGGAGCATCTCTGCCCTGCTGCTCTCCACCGGTGCCATCGGTGCCTTCATGTCCGACAATATCATCTCTTTCTACGCTTTCCACGAATTGGCCCTCATCCCCACCTTTGTGATGATTGGCTTCTATGGCCGCGGAGATCGCCGCACCATCGGCTGGACGGCTACCGTCTACCTGGGCTTGGCCTCCATGGTGCTGCTGGCCGGTCTGCTTTTGCTCTGCGCCGAGACAAGCGCTTGGAGCTTCACGGACATGGCAGCCAACGTGCGAGAGGGGATTGTCCCCACCTCCACGTGCCTCATCGCCGCTCTGCTGCTGGTAGGCTTCGGCACGCTGGTATCCCTGTTCCCCTTCCACAGCTGGGCAGCCCCGGCCTACGCCAGCGCCCCCACCCCCATAGCCATGCTGCATGCGGGTGTGCTCAAGAAGTTCGGCCTGTACGGTCTGTTCACCTTGGCCTACGTATTCGGCCCGGCCTGCACCGATTTGTTCGGTTGCTGGAACAACGTTCTGCTGGTACTCCTGCTGGGCAATATCCTCTGGGTGGGCTACGTCACCATCTCCCAGACGCGACTGGACAACATGCTGGGTAACTCCTCCGTCATGCACATGGGCTACATCTTCTTGGCTTTTGCCGCCTATGTAGCCTCCGGTGCTTCCAACGAGCTTGCATTCAAGGGGGCATCCCTGCTCATGCTGGCACACGGCCTGACCATCGCCATGCTCTTCTTGCTCTGCGGGCAGATTGAAAGCCAGACCCGCACGCTGGAACTGGATTCCATGGGAGGCCTCGGCAGCAAGCTCCCGGCCTTGGGCTTCCTCTTCGGGCTGGCCGGCATGGCCTCCATCGGCCTGCCCCTGCTGGCCAACTTCCCCGGCGAGTTCACCATCTTCATTTCCTGCTTTGAAGGCTGGACACCCGGCGCTCCCCAGGTGGATGGCTGTATCCTCGGCACGATTGCCGGGTGGTTCGGCAATCTGGGCCCGGTGCAGCTCACCCTTATCTTCGCCCTGTGGGGCTTGGTCATCAGCGCCATTTACATGCTGCGCGCTTTCCGCCGCATCTTCGAAGGCAACACCGTGCTGGCCACCGAGCGCGCTACACGCCTGAGCTGCGCGGATATCGCCGCTGCCACCTTCCTGGCGCTCTTCATCGTCCTCTTCGGTATCATTCCCCCCGCCCTCTGATTACACGGTCAACTAACATAACGGAACAATATGGATACAACACTCTCATCCTACACCTGGTGCCAGTTTGCGCCCGAGTTCGCACTCGTGGCTGTGGCCGTCATCATTCTTCTGGCAGATTCTTTCCTGCCGCAGATTCCCAAGCGCATCTACGCGCTGGTGGGTGCTGCCGGGGCGTTCATCATCACCTGTCTCATGGCCCGTGGGGAATACGCCAACTGGTTCGGCTTCCTCGCCTGTGCAGCCACCACCCTCACCCTCCTGCTGGCTTATGATTACCGCAAGATTACCTGCGAATCCATTGCCGGCAACGAGAACGAGGACGGCACGGCAGAGTTCTACGCCCTGCCCCTCATTGCCTGCGCAGGCATCTGCTGCTTGGGCCAGGCCAAGGACTTAGTCATGCTCTTTGTGAGCTTGGAAGTCATCACCCTGAGCTCCTACGTGCTGGCCGGGTACTTCCGCCGCAATCAGGGCTCCATTGAAGCCGGTGTCAAATACCTCATCCTCGGCGCCATGAGCACAGGCTTGCTGGTATTCGGTGCCGCATGGTACTTCGGCACCACCGGTTCCTTCGATTTGGATCCGCTCATGGCTCACACCGCCCTTTCTCATGGCTACCTGAGCACAGGCTTCCTCATGGCCACAGCTCTGTTGCTGGCCGGCGCGCTCTTCAAGGTAGGTGCCGCTCCCATGCACATGTGGATTCCCGATGTGTACCAAGGAGCTCCCACCCCCACCTCCAACTTCTTGGCCATTGCTTCCAAGGCTGCGGGCTTTGCAGCTCTGTGCCTGCTGCTGCGACCCTTCCGCCCCTTTGCCGAGGCCTACCCCGGCACAGTCAGCATCTTGGTGCACAGTCTCTCCATCGTGGCAGCAGCCACCTTGCTGATTGGCAACTTGGGTGCTATCAGCCAGCACAACGCCAAGCGACTGTTGGGTTATTCCTCCATTGGTCAGGCCGGTTTCATCCTCATCTTCTTTGTGAACCTTGGTGGTGATATTGAACCCTACGTGTTCAACTACCTGCTTGCCTATGCCTTGGCCACAGCTGCCGCCTTCTTCGCCATTGCCATGCTGCGCACGCAGCGCGGCAGCGAGGAAATCTCCGCCTTCCGTGGCTTGGGCAAGACCAATCCGCGCACCGCTTTCCTCATCACTGTGAGCTTTGCCTCGCTGGCCGGTGTACCCCTCACCATGGGCTTCTTGGCCAAGTACTATTCCTTCTGCGCGCTCATTCAAGCCATGGGCAGCTGGAATGGGCTGCTGTGGTTGCTCCCCGTCATGATTGTGTGCGCCGCTGCCGGTTTCTACTACTACTTCAAGGTGCTGCGTGCCATGTACTGGGAGAAGCCGCTGGAGAGCGACAAGCCTCTGCGCGTGCCCGCCGTCACGGCTGCGGTGCTCACCGCTTGCAGCATTATCATCATCCTGATGGGCACCTACCCCCTGCTCTTCAGCTGATGCGGAGTTAGGTCATCAAAAATACTTTTCCCCCCCTTGCAGCAAATAGCTGCAGGGGGATTTCCTTTCCCCCATACATGCGTACAAATTCCTTCAAAGCTTGGTTTCTCGGCATCCGCCCCAATAGTTTTTGCGGTGCGGCACTACCCGTCATTGTAGCAGCGGCCTTTGCATGGGCAGATAGCTGTTTTCACTGGGTTGTGACACTGCTTTGCCTCCTCTTTGCCCTTTTTGCCCAGACCGTCACCAATCTCATCAACGAGTATTGCGACTTCCACAACGGCATGGACAAACCGGAAAACCTGAGTCCGGATCGCATGTACGCGCGTGGTTTCATCACCCCCCGCGCCATGAAAATCGGTATCCTTGTGTCTGCCCTCGGTGCCTGTGGCGTAGGGATGGGGCTCTTGTTTTACGGGGGCTGGGCATTGATGCTCATCGGTCTGGCCTGCCTGCTGGCAGCCTATCTGTACACCGCCGGCCCCTTCCCCTTGGCCTATCACGGACTGGGAGATATAGCTGTTGTTCTTTTCTTTGGCATCGTACCTACCTGTACCACCTACTATATTCAAAGCGGGTGCTGCCCTCCGGATGTCATCTGCGCAGCTGTTGCGTGCGGTCTTATTGTAGACACCATGCTCATGCTCAACAATTTCCGCGACCGCGACGAAGACCGCACCAATGGCAAGCGCAGTATCGTTGTCCTCTTGGGGGCAGCCGTGGGCAAATGGGGCTATCTCTTCTTGGGCGTGGCGGCTGTTTCACTTTGCGCCCTGATGCTTCTGTTGGGTCGCACATGGGGCGGCATCTTGCCGCTACTCTATCTCATTCCTTTCCTGCACACGTGGAGACGCATCGTGCGCATCGACAAGGGACCGGAGCTGGATCTATGCTTTGCATCCACAGCGCGCAACATCGTCATCTTCGGCATCTTGCTTACCACGGGTATCCTATTGGGGGCTTAAGGCATCTCGTACCAAAAAAAGAACAAGGCACATAACAAACCGGGCAACAGAAGAGTGAACGTACACAACGCGCTTCTCTTCCACGACAAGCGGAAGATGACAAACTGCATGAGCATATAGATTGCAAATGGTATCAGGTAATCAAGCACCCCGTGAGCAATTGCCAACACCACGAGCGGATTTCCGTCAAAGATATCACACAACCTGAATCCCATATAGATTACCCCCCATATATACTTGGCCAGCCAGCCGCATTGAAGCGCGGCAGCCGACAACAGCAAGCAGCGCCCATAAGAGTGCCCGTAAGCTCGTGCAAACAGCCACACAATCAGGCCGTTGAAGAGAGCACTCAGATACCCACTAAAAGCTGCCATCACCTGCATGCCAACCTCGTATTGCTCGCAGGCTCTCCAGGCATCCAAAAAACTCGTCAACCATGCCACCAAGGTATATACCCCTAAGGCCAGCAATACCTCTCTCCACGATTTTTTCAGGAGGTAGCGTCCCATCAACAAAACCAGCACGTCGCCTCGGTACAACAAGGATGAGCAGCAGTGGCTCACCCATGCATCATACGAGCGGTGCAGAAAAATCAGGAGCAAACCGAAAAAAGCCAGAGACACGATAACGCAGCGCTTGAACACCCCCGCATGAGGGCGCAACGAGGCCAAGGCCACCAACAACGCCACCAATACAACTGCGTACGAGCAACACGTGTATAAATCAATATGCATCACTTATTTCCCCCTGTGTGCGGAGCCCCCAAATACACGTAGGTTTGTGAATAGAAATGGTGCGGCGCGTTTCCTCGCCGGGCATGTAGAGCGCATACTCCTGCGGGGCTGCGCAGCGCCTATCCTGCCAGCGGCGCTTCAAATTACACCAGCGGTAGGCAAAAGCGTGGCGTTTACGCACATGCCAAGGCATTTCCGTGTTGAGCTCGGCCCACTCTCGGCGGGAAGTCTCCGTCCACGCCAAATTGCTGCCCGTCACGGTGAACGTACTCGTCAGCAGCTCCGGCAGCACGAGGAAACGCGGCCCGGCATTCACCAAATCCCGGTAAAACACCACATCCGCTATGGCCTTCCAGCGTGCTTCAAAACGAATACCATGGCGGCGGAATACATCTGCACGGTGAAAGCAGGAGCAGGTGATGATTTCGCACACGGTTTGGCTGCTCCACGGGTGGGGCATGATGGGGCGGCGGTGGCAAATATAGCGACTCTCCGCATCCACAATGATGTATGTGCCCAGCGCCACCTCTGCCTCCGGGTGTTGCAGCAAGGCCCTCGCCACACCGGCCAGGGCTCCGGGCAGGTACTGTTCATCGCTGTTGAGGTGGGCGGTCACATCCGCATCCGCAGGCAACTTGGCCCAAGCGCGGTTGATGGCATCATACATACCGGCATCTCGCCCACTCTCATAGCTGAATGTATAACCGGGCACACCGGCATGGGCATCCTGCCACTGTTGCAACCACGCAGCCGTGCCATCTCCGGCAGCACCATCCTGCACATGGTGGTGCACCTCCACCCCCTGCCCTGCTTGGTCTGCCACCGAGCGAACACAACGCTGCAACCAATCCAGAGCTTTGAACGTTGGGGTGACGATATAGAACTTCATGGCATTTTTTCTAATATGATTCAGGCGCGCTCCGCCAACAAAGCACTCACGGCATCTCGCATGGCATCCAGCCCCATGCGCAACAGCTCAGGAGAGGTGGCAAAATTGAGCCGCACGCACTGAGGCGAACCGAAATTAGCCCCGTTGTCCAGATACACATCTGCCTTTTCTAAGAAAAACTCATGGGGCGATTCCACCCCCAGCGCAGAGCAATCTATCCAGGCCAGATAGGTGGCTTCTTGGTGGCGGGTCTTGAGCATGGGCAGATGCTCCGCAATATAGTCATACACCATCTGGCGGTTGGCGCGCAGGGAGCGGATGAGTTGCTCGTGCCACTCCCAGCCCTGCGTATACGCAGCAAGAGAAGCAGCATAGGCGAATACATTGAGCGTGGGCAGGCTATGCCCCTGTGTCTTGCAGATAGCCGCCCGCAATGCATCATTGGGCACAGCCATGTAGGTGAAGCAAATACCCGCAATATTGAATGTCTTGCTCGGCGCGCTCAGCATCACCACACGTTGCAGCAATGGCTCCGGCAAAGTGAGAGAGCATTGGTGTTGCAACCCCTCATCCAGCACCAAATCACAATGAATCTCATCCGAGCACAAAATCAAATCATGGCGCTCGCAAAAATCGGCCACCTTTTCCAGCTCATCCCGCCGCCACACACGCCCCAAGGGATTATGCGGGTTGCACAGCAAGAACAAACGCGTATTGGGGCTTACGGCGGCTTCCATCGCCTCCCAGTCGAATGTCCACAGTCCCTCGCGGTTCGCATAAGGCACCGTCAGCAAGCGGCAGCGGGCATCCTCATGGCAATGCAGCATGGGAGGATACACCGGAGAGCATACCATCACCTCGTGCTCCGGCCTGTGGCACACCGTGCGCGCTACCAGCGTGAACGCCGGTACGCATCCGGGCAGCGCGTGCAGCCACTCCGGATTGGCATCACTCACCCCATGCCGATTGCGCAGATACGCGCAAATGGCCTCGCGCAAATCATCCGTCATGTAGGCATAACCATAAAAGCGGTGGTTCAGGCGCCGCTGCAAGGCCTCTACCACACACGGGGGAGATTCAATATCCATATCCGCAATACCAAAGGGAATCGGCCCTTGCAAATCCCACTTGATGTTGCCGGTCTCGCGGCGGCTATCGGTAGAAGCAAAACGTATCATGTCTCTTCGGCGGTGGCTGTTCCTGCTCCCCGTCCTCGCCATTCTACCACGCTCTTGTCGGAGCGCAAGCCCTGAATGCTCTTTTGCGGCATTTTCCACATGTTTGTCGCCCGCCCTACAGTTGATTCAATCCCGGGTTCCCGAAGCTTCGCAACTCCGCGTAGGCGGTCTCTGCACTGCGCACATATCACGCCGGTTGAACAAAACAAAAATCTTTAGAAAACCGGGCATCCTTGCGGGTGGATTCCGGCTTATGGCGAGAGTCTTTTGAGTTGTTGAGTGCGAAATCAGCAACATCGCTCCCTTTCTTTTTCACCGGAAAGTTTTTATGATGTCCGTTAGACGCCCAGAACGCATAAAAGCACACCTGTGTGTACAGATGTGCTTTTATGTTAGTTTTGTGCATCAAAGCACCGGCGTTTATCGCTTGGCAGCGCTGGGCGGGTTGCCGTAGTTGCTGCAGCTCTTGTTCGTGCACTTGCTGATAAGGGTATCCCCCAACATGCAGGACATGCACAACTTCTTAGGAGCAGAAGGCGCAGGCTTTTCCGCAGGCGCGGGTGCAGGAGTAGGAGCGACAGGCGTGGGTGCAGGAGTAGGAGCGACGGGCGTGGGCTCCGGGGTAGGAGCGACAGGCGTGGGCTCCGGGGTAGGAGCGACAGGCGTGGGCTTAGTATTATCACCCTTCCCGGGGCGCTGATTCTGCACAGGCTTGTCAGGGCGCTGAGCTTGTTGATGGCCGTTCCCGTGGTTGGGACGCCCGGCATGGTGCGGCTGACCATGGTTGGGGCGCCCGGCATGATGCGGCTGACCATGGTTGGGACGCCCGGCATGGTGCGGCTGACCATGGTTGGGACGCCCGGCATGATGCCCATGACCGGGACCATGACCGGGGCGGCCGGCATGATGCCCATGGCCGGGACCATGACCGGGGCGGCCGGCATGATGTCCATGACCGGGACCATGACCGGGGCGGCCGGCATGATGCTTGCCATGGCCGTGG
>Ga0233362_1000055_pt1 | contig 28941 bp, 21 predicted proteins | sample ElkDunMinimDraft_22_FD_180674 | JGI IMG/M metagenome (GOLD analysis project Ga0233362, IMG submission 180674) | Fecal eukaryotic communites from dung pellets of Tule Elk in California, USA - Elk Dung C1 | ecosystem: Host-associated > Mammals > Digestive system > Large intestine > Fecal | place... | reverse complement strand
CCGTTCTTTCCCTACTTTGAGTTTTTGTTCCAATTGTTTCTTTTCAAAGATAAGTTCCTCTAAACTTCCTATATTTGCATATCGTGCATTGAAGTTATTCCTCATCAGTAACCTCCTTTCTCTCCTCTGCTTTGTTAAATATAATTGCGCTTATAGTTTTGATTATCGGATTGACAATCAGACGTTTCTTAAAGAGAATCAGGAGGAGGAAGATGATGAGAAAGATGGTAGCAATGATGAGTAGCCCCACACTAAAACTACCTGTATGATTTGCTATCTGAATGACAAAGATAATCGATAGGTATAAGAAAGCCCCTAGCGTTAGTAGTATTCCTGCCATAATCGTTATGATTAGCGAAATCGTTTGAGAAATTTTCTCTACAAGATTCAGTTTTAATAATTGAATTTGCAGATTTAGATACTCTTTCGTCTCGTTGCCTAAGTTGCTGTACGTAGTACTCATCTTAACCTCCTGATTCCAGTTGTTTCATTGTTAACTCTTTTCAACGGACTTGTTGCTGTAACAACCTCCTTTTATTTTTTCAATTAGCAACTCTAATTGTTCTGGAGATAGCTCTATCCCTTTCTCTTTTAGTTTGTTATAAATTTTGTTTCGGGTGTTCTTTCCGCTGTCTGGAGCGAATAACAATGCTGCTGCTGCGCCAATGGCTATGCCACCTAATAACGCAAAAATGTTTAATGTTTTCATAGTTTTGATTTTTTGATTACATTATTCTAACGTTTCTAAATAGGAAAAGTTTGTTCCTCCCAGCTATTATTTCATTATCTTAAAAATTAAAACAAAATAATGTAATTATGATAAAATAATTTATATATTTGCAGATTGAATTTTACTACGATGAAAAAACTTTTTTTACTACGACTACTAATTTCTCTATTTTGTTTAGAATTAATAACTTCTGTGTTGTATGCACAAAATAATTCTCTCTCTTGTGATACCTATTTTAGGTTCTCAGAATCAGAAAATCTTCCAATTTTATTGATAAACTCAGACAATAATCTGCTTTCTTTATCAGTGGAAAATCGCTATTTTCTCAAGGAGATGACTTCTGAGCGATTTTCTTGCTCTTTTGCATATCGGCGACATCGATTTTTTGCTTCGGTTCAACATACGGGATTTTCTCGTTTTGGTGAATTGTTAGGTCGGGTGGGATATGGTTTAAAAATCTCTCCACGTTTTGCAATCGTATCCCATTTTTATTATTCAATGTTTCATGCAAAGAGCTATAATCCAGTTCATTCTATTACTTTTGATCTCTCTTTATGTGCTGAAGTAAACGATCAAATAGGTGTGGTTTTGCAAGCATATAATCCCGCGCATTTACATTATGGAATTGTAAGTGAGAATCCTATTCCCATCACTTTGCAATCGATGTTGTATTACAAAATTCATCGAGATTTATTTCTATCCGCACAACTTTCTAAAGATCTTCCAGGGAATTGGGATGTTAATCTTTCTGCTTATTACGTTTTGCGTTGTTTAGCGCTCAAGGGTACTGTGTCTTTACGCTCGCTTTCAGCCGATATATCGTGTCAATGGCGTTCATTACTCTTCTCGTTACGTTCACAATATGATTATCAAGTAGGATTCTCTCAATCTGCTGTCATCACTTTTAGTTGGAGCCAAAAATAAGCTGTATGAAGAAGATAACTGTAATTTGTTTGTTTCTCCTATTGAGTTTCCGTGTTTGTTGTCAGATAGATACGTTGGTACAAAACTCTGCGATAATTGATGAGGTCATTGATGCTATTGAATGGCAAACTATAGACATTGAAGATGAGGAAGATGTTGAAGAATTATTAGATTTTCAGATAGAAGAGGAAAAATATAATATCAATGATTTGACGGAACCTCAAGCATTTCTCTTTTTGAAACTGACAGATTATCAATATTATCATCTGAAAAAATATATTTATGAATCGGGAGAATTGTTGTCGTTGTATGAGTTGGCTGCGGTGGAGGGATTTGATAGGGAAATGGTTATGAAACTTTTGCCTTACATATATGTAAAGCCCGTTATAACCAAGAAACGCTATTTCTCCAAATTTTTTCCAAGATCCAAACAGAAACTCTTGTTGCGATATGGACAAATTTTAGAACCTAAATTAGGATATGATACCACTCGTAATTCGCACTATTTGGGAACACCGCAAAGATTGATGTTTAAATATACGTTTACTTCAGGCGATAATTTTTCGTTAGGTATTGCAGGTGAAAAAGATGCTGGGGAGCAGTGGGGGAGAAGCGTTCAGAAATATGGATTTGACTTCTATTCGGGACATGTTCAGATTAAGAATATTTCTTGGTTAAAATCTTTGATTTTAGGAGATTATAGAGTTTCCATAGGGCAAGGGTTGCTGTTAGGAAATGGTTTGCGCATGGGGAGTGGAACGGTAGAAGGGGCACGCCAAATGGTGACTACATTGCGCCCGATTACAGCAATGAATGAATCTCAATTTTTTAGAGGCATTGCAGTAGAATTAGGTAATTATCGTTATTTGGCCACGATGTTTTGCTCATTCCGTTTCTACGATGCGCAACTTAACGATACGATAGCGGAGACGCCATTTTTGGAGAGTGCACTTTCTGTAGGTGGCTATCATCGTACGGATACAGAAATAAGTAAGCGAAAAACGGTGCCATGCTGGGTTTATGGTGGAAATTTTATGATTCGATTTCCCCGCTTTAAAATAGGCGTATCCGCCTTGTCCGATAACTATTTGTATCCCAATTATAATTCAGGAAATCTTTACCAACTTTATTGCTTTACAGGAGATAAAGGTGGTAATATAAGCATTGATTATCAACTTGTTGTGAAAAATAGCGTTTTATTTGGAGAGGTTGCAACTACGTTTCAGGGAGCACCTGCAATTTTGCAAGGAGCCATAGTAAAATTGCATCCGCGTTTACATTTGTCACTCCTTTTTCGCTACTATGGAAAGCATTATTATGCAACTTATGGGGGTGCTTATTCTCGCAATACGCAAATGAATAATGAAATGGGCTTACTTCTAAATGCGAAACTTTTTTTATTGCCCAAATTATCACTTAATCTATCGTCTGATTTTTATCAAATTTTCTGGTTGAAGTATCGTTTAGATAAGCCTTCCCGATATGCTGATTTCTCTCTCAAGGCGGAGTGGTCGCCTGCACGCACACTATCAGGAATATTTCAATATAAATATTATCATCTATATCAAAATTTTAGCAATCAATACTATAATAATATTGTTGATTTGCCATCTCATAAGTTGGGAGTTACGTTGAAGGTTTTCGGATTAGGTTATTTCTCTCTAAAAACAGGAGTGAATTTTATTTTCGTTAAGCATCAAAATGGAAAGAAAATGTCAGGAATGCTTCTGTATCAAGATTTTTGTGTAAAGTTTCCTAAGCCCAATTTCTCATTCATTGCTCGTGTTGCGCTATTTGATACGGATAGTTATAATGAACGTTTGTATGCGTATGAGAATGATTTAACGCAAACATTTACTATTGCGAGTTATTATGGGAAAGGGATGAAATTCTACGCTATTTGTCAATATAAGTGGCGTTTTATAAGTTTCCAAATTAAAATCTCACGGTTGCTTTTCCGAGATAGGAATTCTGTTGGAAGTGGGTTAGAAGAGATTAAAGCAAATCATAAAACAGAGATAAAAGGACAGATAATATTGAGTTTTTGAGAAAAGAAAAGGGATGCAGTAGTAGCATCCCTCAGTAAAATATAAGTGGATTTGAGACTATTTTTCAATTCTGATGCGAGCATCAACAGCAGTAATGCTTTTGGAGGTGCCTAAAAGTGGGTTTAGGTCCATCTCAGCAATTTCAGGTGCTGCAGTTACCAATGCAGACATACGGGCAACTGTTTCTGCGAATAACTCTTCATTAACAGGTTCTTGGCCGCGAACACCTTTCAAAATCTTATAACCGCGAAGTTGTTTCAACAATGAAAGTGCTTCGGATTGGCTAACTGGAGCTAATGCTGCTTTAACATCTTTCATCACTTCAACGAAAATTCCGCCTAACCCAAATAGTACTTGATGCCCGAATTTTTCCTCTTTAGAAGCACCAATAAATACTTCTGTTCCAAATAACATTGGATAGATCTCAACTGCATATGTTTCTGGAATTTTGATAAGACGATTGAATTCGCGAATAACGGTTTCTTCATCTTTTACATTCAAGACAACGCCGCCAACATCAGACTTGTGAAGAGGACCAACTACTTTCATAACAAGAGGATATCCAACTTTTCTCGCGAAATCAACAGCTGCGTCCACATTGTCAACTTCAACTTCCATTTTGCGAGAAATTCCTGCAGCATCTAACAATGTACGAATATCTTCTAATCCCAAGTAACCAGCTTCGCAGTTGTCAACAACGCGGCGAATGGTAGCAACATCAACTTGTGGCATTTCAGGCGCAAGAGGTTGTGGTTTAGGTGTGTTTACAACTTTTGCTAATGCGTTTCCGAACACACACTCTTCTGGGAAATTAATTCTCTTCTTGTTTTCAATAAAATCAGCAATCTCCTCTTTTACATTAATAATAGATGGTAAAATTGGGAAGATTGGTTTCTTGCAGGTTTTCATCTTCTTATCTAACACGTCGTAAACCTCCCAGTTCGCAAAAAGTCCTGGTGAACCGAAAATAACAGCCATTGCATCAATGTTATCGAATTCGTTTTCGCAATAGTCGATGATTGTGCCTAACTGTTCTGCAGTTCCAGTTGCTAAAAAGTCGATAGGATTGCCAACAGAGGAGCCTGCGAATAGCTTGCCTAAAAGTTCGTCGGCCTTAGGACCTTCAATATGAGGAACTTCCAAGCCATTATTAGAAAGCACATCGGTAAGCATAACGGCAGGACCGCCTGCGTGTGTAATAACGGCAATGTTTTTACCTTTCACTTCAGGATGCATAAAGATTGAGCAAACGGTTGTTAACTCTTCGCGGTTGTGGCAACGAACAATTCCTGCTTTGCGGAAAAGTGCGTCAACAGCAACATCTGAAGTTGCTAATGCGCCAGTGTGTGAAGATGCTGCACGACTTCCTGCTGCAGAACCTCCCGATTTAATAGCAGCAATTTTGCAACCCTTACCAATTAGTGAAGTAGCGTGTTGTAGCAATTTGCGCGGATTGCGGATGTTTTCCATATACAACATAATCACTTTAGAACTTGTTGCAGGGTTGAAGGTAGTGTCTAAATGTTCCAAAACCTCTTCAATTCCCATTTGCGCAGAGTTTCCTACAGCCCAAACACTATTGAAAGACAACCCGTTGGTCATTCCGTATTCTTTAATAAATACAGCTGTTGCACCAGAACCTGTGATGAAATCTACACCTTGGTTGCTAAGTGAAGGAATGGGAGCATCAAAAGCTCCACAATAGTTAGTATTCAAAAATCCAGTACAATTAGGACCAATTAAACTGCCACCAACACTATTGATGCTGTCAACAATAGATTTCTCTAATTGTGCACCAATTTCGTTCTCTTCAGAAAAACCTGCAGAAAGAATGATATAGCCGCCCGTTCCTTTCTCTTTTGCTAAGGTTTCAACGGTTGCTGGGCAATATTTTGCAGCAATCGCTAAAATTGCACAATCAACTTGAGGAAGTTCTTCCACTGATTTATAACATTTTACGCCTTGAACTTCACTTTCTTTAGGGTTGATAGCATAAACATTACCTTGGAAGTTGCTCTCTAAAAGATTTTTTAATACTTTTCCACCAGGTTTGGAAACGTCATTGGAAGCACCAATAACAACGATGCTTTTAGGGTCTATTAATTTATTGTTAATCATATTGTTATGTGTTTAGTTTAGATTTAAGTCAGAAATGATATTGGCGATTTTTTCTGTTAAGATCTGATTGCATTTGTCAAAATGTACAAATTTTTTAAGCGTAGTGGAAACACCGAAGTAGAATTTGATTTTCGGCTCGGTACCAGAAGGGCGTACTGTAATGACTGTATTGTCTTCCAAGTAGAATTGCAATACGTCAGAAACAGGGAGCTGAATTTCTTGGCGTTCACCAGTAAGTAGATTGCAGGAAATTCTCTCTTGATAGTCTTTGATAATCATAACCCTTTGTCCTGCAATTTGTTTTGGAGGGTTATGTCGATATCCTTTCATCATATTTTTAATCTCTTGAAGCCCATCTTTCCCTTTTTTGGTAATGGAAAGAAGATGTTCCTTGGGAAAGAAATATTTCTTGTAAATATTGAGAAGTTCTTTATAGGCAGAACTTTGATTGCTAATTGCATGAACAGCCATTTCTGCCAACATACAACATGCCGAAATGGCATCTTTATCGCGTACGAAGTCTCCTATCAAGTAGCCAAAACTTTCTTCTCCACCCACAAGGAAACTTTCCTTCCCCTCTTTTTCTAAAATTTTCTCCGCAATATATTTAAATCCTGTTAATACATTGTAACAAGGGATGTTAAAGTCTAAGGAGATTGTTTGTAGAAGTTCAGAAGTAACGATAGTTTTAACGGTAAAATGAGAATCTGTTAATGTTTTTTGACGTAATTTTTGTGAAAGAACATAGTGAAAAAGTAGTGTAGCTGTTTGATTTCCATTGAGTAGAATATATTTACCAGTTGGGTCTTTGATTGCCAAAGCCACACGATCAGCATCTGGATCCGTTCCGAGTACAATGTCTGCATTAACTTCTTCTGCTTTACTAAGAGCCATCTGCATAGCTGATGTTTCTTCAGGATTAGGCGATTCTACCGTTGGAAAATTACCATCAGGAATGCTTTGTTCATCAACAAGTACTACGTGTCGAAATCCTAATGCTTCTAAAGCTTTAGGAACCATTGTAATACCTGTTCCGTGTAGTGGGGTATATACAATTTTGAATTTTTTACGATGAGTAATTTCATCAGTATTGAACATTTGCTTTTTGAGAAGAGCAAAATAAGCATTATCAACCTCTGTTCCAATCCTATGGAAATAAAGATTATTGCGTTGCCATTTTATTTTACTCACACTCTTCGTGCGATTTACATAATTGATTACGTTTTGGTCGTGAGGAGGTACTAATTGTCCACCATCTTGCCAATATGCTTTGTATCCATTATACTCTTTCGGATTGTGTGATGCCGTAATCATTACACCGCCTTGACATTGAAGGTGGCGCACAGCAAATGATAAAATCGGTGTGGGACGCATCTCATCAAAAAGAAAACAATGAATTTTGTTTGCTGTGAAAATATCTGCAGTAATCTCTGCAAAGTATCGACTGTTATTTCGAGAATCGTATGAAACAACTACTTTGATAACCTCATTGGGAAAACATTTCTTTAAATAAAGTGCAAATCCTTGAGTAGCAGATCCTACCGTATATTTATTCATTCGATTGGTGCCTACGCCCATTATCCCTCGCAAGCCACCAGTTCCGAACCTTAAGGTTTTATAAAAGGCATCTTCTAATTCTTGAGGATTTTCCTCCTGAAGACGAAGAATCTCTTGGTGCGTGTTTTCATCATATTCTTCAGAAAGCCATTTATTGATGTTTTCAACGGTGATACTATTCATTTCTCTTCTGTTTTTTGCAAAAATAACGAATAAATTAACACTCTCAACCCAAAAAATCTATTTTTTTTTCTGTTTTTGTTTTTTTTATATTGCTCTGAAAATTAGAAAAATATCAAAATTATATTTCTGTTGTTAGATTTATTTTCTATTTTTGATTCTTTTTTATTAATTAATATAGTATTTTTCTTGGATGAAAAATCATTGTATTGATGTTTTTGTAATATGAAAAAAACTTAAAAAAGAATGCAGAATCGCATTTTAAGATACGTGGTTTAAAAGTTTATTGTATTTTTGCGGTTTGCTAAAAAATAGATGTTATGAATTTTATCGAAGAAATTATTGAGGACGATTTAAAAATTGGGAAAAATAACTCGAAAGTACAAACCCGTTTTCCCCCGGAACCTAATGGTTATCTGCATATAGGACACGCAAAGTCAATCTGCTTGAACTTTGGTTTGGCTCAAAAATATGATGGAAAATGTAACCTCCGTTTTGACGATACTAATCCCGCTAAAGAGGATGTGGAATATGTAGATTCTATTAAAGAGGATATTCAGTGGTTGGGGTTCCAATGGGCTGGTGAATACTATGCCTCAAACTATTTCGATCAACTATATGAATGGGCAGAACGTTTGATTTCTAAAGGTTTAGCCTATGTTGATGATTCAACACAAGAGGAAATTAGTAAAAATAGAGGTGTGCCTACCAAGCCAGCAACTCCAAGCCCTTACCGAGATAGAAGTGTTGAAGAAAATTTAGATTTATTCAGAAGAATGCGTGCTGGAGAATTCCCTGAAGGTAGCCGTGTGCTTCGTGCAAAAATAGACCTTGCTTCACCAAATATGCACATGCGCGACCCAATCATCTATCGAATTCTTTATGCCGACCACCATAGAACAGGAAATAAATGGTGCATTTATCCGATGTACGATTTTGCACACGGACAAAGTGATTCTATCGAAGGAATTACCCACTCAATCTGTACCCTCGAATTTGAAGTGCATAGACCTCTCTATGATTGGTTCTGCGAACAATTGGAAATTCACCACCCACAACAGATTGAGTTTGCGAGATTGAACTTGAATTACACAATTATGAGTAAACGTAAATTGTTACAATTGGTTCAAGATAAATATGTTATGGGTTGGGACGACCCGCGTATGCCCACTATCTCAGGTTTGCGTCGTAGAGGTTATACCGCGCGCTCTATCCGTAATTTTGCAGAAACGGTTGGCGTGGCAAAACGAGATAACGTCATTGATGTGGCACTCCTAGAATTTTGCGCTCGCGAAGACCTAAATAAGGTGGCTACCCGCACAATGGCTGTGCTCGATCCAGTGAAGTTAATTATTGATAACTATCCTGAAAATCAAACGGAAATGATGAACGCTGTAAATAATCCCGAGAACCCAGAAGCAGGAACTCGCGAAGTTCCTTTCACTCGCGAACTTTATATCGAGCGTGCTGATTTCCGTGAAAATGCTGATAAAAAATTCTATCGTCTCTCTATCGATCGAGAAGTGCGTTTGAAATATGCTTACATTATTAAATGTACTCATATCGTAAAAGATGATGAGGGTAATATTACAGAAATTCATGCTACCTATGACCCCGAAACTAAGAGTGGTATGGAACAAAGTAACCGAAAGGTAAAAGCTACAATTCATTGGATCTCTGCTCAACATCACCAAAAAGCGGAAGTACGCCTTTTCGATAGATTGTTTAGTGTGCCAGAACCTGATAATACTGAGGAGGGTAAGACCTTTATAGACTATATTAACCCTAATTCTTTGGTAGTTGTAGATGGATTGGTGGAAGAAAATTTAAAGTTAAATGCTGCTGATACTCACTACCAATTTGAAAGGACAGGTTATTTCTGTATTGATAAAGATTCTACTCCAGATAGAATCGTATTTAATAAAACGGTAAGCTTAAAGCAATAGATGTGAGAATGTTACATTGCTTAACGGACTATGATGCTAAACTGTTGCTGGCTCTTAACGAGAGCCTAAAGGGAAATCGTCAATTTACAGATTTTTTCATTCAAAATGGATTTCCCGAATTGGCAGCACTCTCTGCCGCTATTCACTCAGATACTGATGCTCTTAAGTGGCTGATGAATAATGGATTCCCTGAATTTGCAGTCTTAAGTGATGCAATTGATAATGTGGATAGTGCTATCGAGTGGCTCGATCGTTATAATTGTACTTTCCTTTCTAAATTTGCTGCTGCTTGTAGAAAAGAAGATGAAGCTATTAAATGGTTTGTAGATAATAAGTTAGATCTGTTTATTGTTCTTATCAGAACTATTCATTACATACTTCTATATCAATCTTGGGATTCTTCAGATGTGCATTGTCGCCGTCGCTCTTGAAAAATTGAAATATTTGATTTAAGTTTGCCAACTCTAAAAAAAAACATATACATTAGTATAATTGATTGAAAAACAATATTATAAGAAATGAAAAAAGTTATTATTCCTGCTATGATTTGCGCAGCTTTACTCTTCTCTTCTTGTAACAAGAAGAAAGAAAGTGTCCCTGAGTTGACTTCAGGTGTAAATTTTGAAAATCTTGATACCACAGCAAATCCTGCTGATGATTTCTACCAATATGCTTGCGGCGGTTGGATGAAAAATCACCCACTTACTGCTGAGTATTCCCGTTATGGTAGTTTTGACGAATTAGGCGAAAATAACAAAAAACAGATCAATGATTTGATTACTGAAATTGCAAAAACAGAACATGAAAAAGGTTCTGATATGCAGAAAGTTGGTGACCTTTACAACTTAGGTATGGATGAAAATACCATTGAAACACAAGGTGTTGAGCCTATCCGTCCTGAATTGGAAGCAATTCAAGCTCTTGGAAATGTAAAAGATTTGCCAGCACTTTTGGCTGATATGCACAAAAATGGTGTAAATCCTCTTTTTGGTGTGTTTGGTGAAGCCGATCCTAAAAATAGTACTATGACTATTGCTTGGATGTGGCAAACAGGTTTGGGAATTGGTGCTCGTGAATATTATCTTGAACCAGATTTGCAAACTATTAGAGATGAATATGTAAAGCTTCTTACCCAAATGTTCCAAATTTCAGGCTATTCAGCTTTAGCAAATGCTGAAGGTAAGGAAGCTGATTTGGCAAAAGCAGTCTTTGATTTTGAAACAAAGTTGGCTACTGCCTTTATGTCTAAAGAAGATTTGCGAAATCCAGAAGCAACCTATAATATCTATACAATTAGCGATTTGCAAACTCTTACTCCTAACATTGATATGAAAGCGTATCTCGAAAATATGGGACTCGGAGCTTTGGAATCTGTGAATGTGGGTCAAGTGGAATATTTTAAAGCTATGGATAAAGCAGTAAGTACTACTGATTTAGCTACTTTGAAAGCATATTTGGCTTGGAATGTAATCAATGCTGCAGCTCCGTACCTAAACAAAGCAATGGTGGATGCTGATTTCAACTTCTTTGGAAAAGTGCTTAGTGGAAAAGAGGAAAATCAACCTCGTTGGAAACGTGTTGTTGACGTAGTAAACGGCTCTCTTGGTGAAGTAGTTGGAAAACTATATGTTGAAAAATATTTCCCAGCTTCAGCTAAAGAAAGAATGGTGAAGTTAGTGGAAAATGTTAAAGTTTCTTTAAACGAAAGAATTAATGCAGGTGAGTGGATGCAGCCTGAAACGAAAGAAAAAGCAGTTGCTAAATTAAATACTATGCGTGTGAAAATTGGTTATCCTGAGGAGTGGAGAGATTATTCTAACCTTTCTATCGAAAAAGATAGCTACTATGCAAATGTATTGCGCGCTCGTCGCTTTGAAAATGATTATCAACTTGCTAAAATCGGAAAACCTGTTGATCCATCCGAATGGTTGATGACTCCACAAACCGTAAATGCATACTATAACCCAACAACTAACGAAATCTGTTTCCCTGCAGGTATTCTTCAGCCTCCATTCTTCGATATGAATGCTGATGACGCTGTAAACTATGGCGCAATCGGTGTCGTTATTGGTCACGAAATGACACACGGCTTCGATGATCAAGGTAGAATGTATGATAAAGATGGAAATATGACCAATTGGTGGACTTCTATCGATAGTGCAAATTTTGCAGAACGTACACAAGTGCTGGTTGATCACTTCAACGCAATTGAAGTACTTCCAGGAACCTTCGCTAACGGAGTTTTTACTTTAGGTGAAAATATTGCTGATAATGGTGGTGTAAATATTGCTTTCCAAGCTATGCAAAAAGCAATTGCCGATGGAGGAATTCAAGGAGAGATGGACGGATTTACTCCAGAACAACGCTTCTTCATCGCTTATGCTAATGTTTGGGCAGGTAATATTCGCGATGCAGAAATTATCAAACGTACAAAAGAAGATCCACACTCTTTAGGAAAATGGAGAGTGAATGGAACCCTTCCTCATATTACTTCTTTCATTGAAGCTTTCAATATTAAAGAAGGTGATAAAATGTGGATAGATCCAGAAAAACGAGCTCGCATTTGGTAAGAAAAAATAATCTTTTATCCCGTTGCCGGTTTCAACCTCTTCGGATCTTGTTAGCGGCAACGGAATAATTCTTTTTAATAATCATTAAAAACCATTTTGTTTATGGCAAAATTAGCAGTTATAGCATTCGGAGGTAATGCACTTCTTAGAAGTGGGCAGAAAGGAACTTATCAGGAACAAATCCAGAATGTTACAGAAACTTGTCAGTCATTAATAAGTTTAGTAAAACAAGGTCACAATATTGTAATTGGACATGGTAATGGTCCGCAAGTAGGAAATGTTATGCTTCAACATGAAGCTGGTAAGCAGGTGTTCAATACACAAGTAATGCCAATGGATTTTTGCGTTTCAGAAACTCAAGGCTCTATAGGCTACATGATTGAACAAGGTTTTAGAAATGTGTTCGCTCAAGCTGGTATTAACCGCAATGTGGTTACATTGGTTACTCAAGTGGTGGTGGATAAAAATGACCCGATGTTTCAAAATCCTACTAAGCCCGTGGGGCCTTACTATTCAAAAGAGGAGGCAGATGCATACGCAGAAAAAACGGGTGCAATCTTTAAAGAAGATCCCAAAGGAAATGGTTGGCGTAAAGTGGTCGCTTCTCCCAAACCTTTGGCAGTAAAAAATATAGAAATCGTTGAAAAACTCGCTAACGAAGGTCATATCGTGGTTACTGTTGGTGGCGGTGGCATTCCAGTTGTTGAGGATGGGAAAGAGATTCGTGGCGTAGAAGCTGTTATTGATAAAGATTTAGCTTCCGCAATTACGGCTGTGCAAATCCGTGCCGATGAGTTCTATATCCTGACAGATGTGCCTAAAGTGTATATCAATTTTAGAAAACCCAATGAAAAAGCTTTAGATACGATTACAGTAGAGGAAGCTAAGAAATATCTTGCAGAAGGCCATTTTACAGAAGGTTCTATGGGTCCTAAAGTACGTGCTGCTATCTATTTCGTTGAAAATGGCGGTAAAGAGTGTATCATTACTGAAGCTGGAGAACTCGGAAATCCAGCATGTGGTACTCGAATTGTAAAATAGTTTTATATGAAAAACCAAATCCAAAAGGCAATCCAGAATTCTATCTCAGTAAAGCAGCAAATCTTACAAGATGCTGAACTACTTGATCGTGTTGCCTTGACTGTTTCTCAGATGGTGAAAACTTTGAAAAATGGAGGTAAGATCCATTTTTGCGGAAACGGAGGTAGCGCTGCCGATGCTCAACATTTGGCTGCGGAGTTGTCGGGTCGTTTCTATTTCGATAGAGAACCTCTTAATGCGGAAGCACTCCATTGTAATACCTCATATCTTACGGCTGTGGCTAACGATTATGGGTATGATGAAGTGTATGCTCGTCTGCTAAAGGGAACAGCCCATAATGGAGACCTTTTGGTAGCTTTGTCAACATCAGGAAATAGTGCAAATATTTTGAAAACTTGTAAATTGGCAAGCGAAATGGGGGTGTTTGTGATTGGAATGACAGGCGCTTCTGGCGGCGATCTGAAAAAATATTCCAATATACTGCTTAATGTACCTTCTTCCGATACTCCCAGAATTCAAGAAGCTCATATCGTGTTGGGACATATTTTGTGTGAACATGTTGAAAAAGAAATTTTTGGATAAGCTTGTTTTGAAATAAATGGATAGGGCAGAAGTTAATTTCTGCCCTTTTTTATTGGAAATTATTCCAATTCTGATAATTAGGTGTTTCTTGTAAGTGTAGAATTTTCTTGTACAAACGAGAATTTTATTAATTTTTTTGTGTGAAGGGATGTTATTTTTTCTTATTTTTGTGGCAGTGTAAATCTATTTGCCGCGGAAGAGGATATGCTTGGGTTCTCATATCCTATTGCCGTAGAAAATTGTGTCAGAACCTGTCAAAAAAAATATGCTATGGCTAATGAGTTAGATGAATTGACTGGAAATGTAAATCAAGAAGGTCGTGATGTAAATGTTATTGAAAAACAGCTTCCTGTAAAAATCGGAGTGGGCTCTTTAATTTTTGAAATTTTTCTTTGGATTTGCGGAATCCTTCCTGGTATCATCTTTTTGTTTATGAAGGTGAAAGCTAAGAATTATTTTCAACAATTGGAACAGAAAATCCAAGCGGATGCTTCTACTATTGACAATTATTTAGAACAAAGAGTGCAGATTCTGCAAAATGTGGTGCCATTGTTGGAAAAAGCTATTGACTTAGATAAAGATGTTATGAAAACGGTCGCAGCCTATAGAGGTGGAGTAAATCCAAATAAATCGCGCAATGAGGTAGCACGCGATATCGATATGAGTTTTGCACGCTTATTCCCGCAAGTTGAAGCTTATCCAGAACTGAAGGCTCATGCGGCTATTGCTGATGCTATGCAACAGAATTCATACTTGCAAAAGGAGATTACTGCAGCTCGATCATTGTATAATGATACGGTAAACCAGTGGAATCGCGATATTTTTGACTGGCCAACAAAAATGATTGTGGCTGCTCGCGCGGGCTATACAACTCGTATTCCATTCTCTGTTTCTTCTGATGTAAAACAGCGTGCCCGCGAAGTTTTCTTCAAATAGTATGGCTTATGGATGATATCTATGAACCTTTAGAGCGCTATAAAAATGAACTAAAGGCTGCTTTTAGAAAAAATGCAGAAGAAGCTTTCGCTGAAATTGAAGCAAAGGCAACTATTAATAAACAAGAAAACCAAAAGTTATGCGCAACAGCAGATTCGCTCTTAGATAAAATTAAAAAACATAATAAGCGACTCTCTTGGTTACTTTTATTCAGAGTGATTCTTGTCGTTGCTTCAATTCCGCTCCTGCTCTCATTCCTCTATTATGAATCGATTTTTCATCCTGCTTTTTACACCTATTATATTGTTATATCGGAAGTTATAGGAATATTTCTTTTAATTTGTGTTTTCACAACGTTGAGAAAAAGAAAAAGGGTACTTCATTCTGAACTTGTAGAGTTTAAACAGAAACATAAGAATGTCTTGGATTTAGCTTGGAAGCAGATGGAGTCCGTTAATACGCTTTTTAGTTGGGATATTCCTACAAAATTGATAGAGAAAACAGTGCCCAATATCAAATTCGATTCCTATTTTAATGCTGCTCGTCTTAAGCAGTTGCATGAGGAGTTCGGTTATGATGACTTTCTTAACGTGGATTCATCTGTACTATTTGCTCATAGTGGTGAGATTAAAGGTAATCCCTTTGTAATTGCAACTACAAGGAATTTTAGTATGGGAACTAAAGTTTATACGGGGTCTAAAACAATCTATTGGACGGTGATGGAACGTGGCTCTGATGGAAAGTTGCATTCCGTGACTAAAAGTGAAACTTTGCACGCTTCTGTTGAGAAACCTTATCCATATTATGGAAATAATACATTCTTGTTGTATGCAAATGATGCAGCTCCATCCCTCTCTTTCTCCCGAAAACCAGAAGGATTGGCAAATGAAGGATTTATGATAAATTCACGAAAAAGAAGGAAACGTCGTGAACTTGAAAAATTCTCCCGCAACCTAACGGATAATTACTCCTATACAATGATGACAAATCAAGAGTTTGAGGTGTTATTCTCAACGAAGGACCGCGATAATGAAGTGGAGTACCGTTTGCTGTTTACACCGATAGCCCAGCAGCAAATTATCGCTCTGATGAAAGATACGGAAGTAGGATATGGTGATGATTTTGAAGTACAGAAAAGAAAAAAAATCAATGTAGTCTATCCGACACATCTCTATGATTTTAATATAGATACTAATCCTGCACGTTTCCAAGATTATAATTTTGAATTGGTAAAGGAGCGATTTATGAAAATCAATGAAGAGTATTTTCGCGCGGTGTATTTCGCTTTCGCACCATTGTTGTCAATTCCTCTTTATCAACAAATTAGAACTCGAAAAAATATTTACGGAGTGGATTTGTTAAATAAATCAACTTTTTGGGAGTGGGAATCTTTGGTGAATCACCAAGGGGAAGAAAAATTCGCACATCCTAGTTGTGCTACGTCAAATATTCTAAAAACAAAACTTCTGCGTACGATTGATAATTCACAGCACGACCTACAAGTTACAGCGCACGGTTTCTCCGAAACTCCGCGTGTCGATTATGTTAGAGTGCACGGAGGCGATGGAAGATGGCATACAATTGATGTACACTGGTACGAGTATAATCCTGTCTCAAGACAATCACATGTTTCTATTGCTGAATTTCCAGATTCAGATAAAGGGGTGATTAGAGAAAAAGATATAATGTCATACTCCACCCGCAATTTCCGAAGAAAAATTCTTCTCAAAAAATAAAAATAACCACACACATTTTTGGGGGATTTTGTTTAATGGACTTCGGCAAAATTTGAGAAAATGATGTGAAAGATAAAAAAAGAAGTCCCCTTATGATTATGATGAAAAAACTATTATGTATTATTACTTGTTTATTAGTTACGTTGTTGTCGATAGTTTCTTGCTGTGACTATTATGATGAGTTTTATGATGGTAATGGAGATGTAGATACTTCGGAATATTATGTTAAGTATACGGTTTCCTCAAATTATCCATATATCTTTAGTGATGTTACGTATGCTGATGTTTATGGTACAGGGAGCATGATGGATTATCAAACTCGTGGATGGACAGTTACGATTGGTCCTGTAAGAAAAGGATTTCATGCATTTGTTCGTAATGCTAATGGAAAGGCTACGAATAAGATAGAGATTTCTAAAAATGGAGGACCTTTTGCATTGAAGGCGAGTGGAGAGAATCGCGCATCCTATACGATCAATTTTTAGGATATTAATTACTTCTTGCCACTACATTTTTACAGCTTTTGTACTAAAATAAAGCCGAAATTATCATTTTCTGTCTTGTGGATAAGTAGAATTCCTATTTGCATAAAGTTGTATTGTAAATATGTTTCTTCGAATAATTCCAAATTGGATTAGGGAGTATTACAAGATTTTATGATAGCATTTGTTAAAGAAATAATATCGAAAAAAAAGAGGCGTGAACGCCTCTTTTTAAATTTTTGCTATTAGTTGAAAGAAAGAATAGCTTCTTTGATGCGAGAGATTGCATCTCGAAGTTGTTCTTCTGTGATAACCAATGGAGGAGCAAAACGGATGATGTGTTGGTGGGTTGGTTTTGCCAAAACGCCCAACTCTTTCATCTTCACGCAAACATCCCAAGCTTCTTTTCCATTCTTAGGTTTAATGATAACAGCGTTCAATAAACCCTTACCTCTCACTTGTTGAACCATTTCGCTTTGGATAGATCTCATCTCATCTCTGAAGATTTGTCCGAGGTACTCAGCGCGTTCAGCCAATTTTTCCTCTTTTACAACTTCAAGAGCTGCCATAGCAACTTTACAAGCAACTGGGTTTCCACCGAAAGTAGAACCATGTTCACCTGGTTTGATGGTTAACATAATTTCATCGTCAGCCAAAACTGCAGAAACTGGCATTGTACCACCAGAAAGAGCTTTACCTAAAATAAGAATGTCTGGACGAACTCCTTCGTGGTCACAAGCTAATAATTTACCAGTACGCGCAATACCTGTTTGTACTTCGTCAGCAATGAAAAGTACATTTTTTGCTTTACAAAGATCGTAAGCTTTTTTCAAATAACCATCTTCAGGAACATAAACACCTGCTTCACCTTGGATAGGCTCAAGAAGGAATCCTGCTACGTTTTCTTCTTCTAATGCTTTGGCTAATGCGTCAACATCATTGTAAGGAACGCGAATAAATCCAGGAGTAAAAGGTCCAAAACCACCAAAAGAATCTGGGTCGTTGGACATAGAGATAATGGTGATAGTTCTTCCGTGGAAGTTTCCATCGCAGCAAATGATTTTTGCTTGGTTTTCTGGAATACCTTTCACTTCATAACCCCATCTGCGACAAAGTTTTAAAGCTGTTTCATCAGCCTCTGCTCCAGAGTTCATAGGAAGAACTTTATCGTATCCAAAATATTCTGTAATATATTTTTCGTATGGACCTAAGCAGTCATTGTAAAATGCTCTTGAAGTAAGAGTTAAGGTGTTAGCTTGGTCGCACATTGCTTTTACAATTTTAGGATGGCAGTGACCTTGGTTAACTGCAGAGTAGGCAGAAAGAAAGTCATAATATTTTTTGCCTTCAACGTCCCACATAAAAACGCCTTCGCCTTTGGCCAAAACTGCGTCGAGTGGATGGTAGTTGTGTGCGCCATATTTAGCTTCCATTTCAATAGCTTGTGCGCTAGAGGTGATTTTTTCGATCATAGTTAAAATTTTTATGGGTTATTTATTATGTTTCAAAATTAACGCCTGCAAAGATATAATTTTTTTTACTTAAATTATCTACGTTGCGAATATTTCAATTTTTTTTTGTAAGTTTGCAGCCTAATTTTAAAGATTGATATTTATGAAATTTATTGTTTCCCGTGATGCCCTTTATAAGAATTTGACCGCTATTAATGGTGTTCTTGCTAGTAGCAATTCTACAATGCCTATTTTGGAGAATTTTTTATTTACAGTTGAAAATAACACACTTACATTAACAGCTTCCGATTTGGAAACCACAATGTCGGCAGTATTACAGTTGTCAAATGTAGAGGGTGAGGGTTCTGTAGCTATTCCATCTAAAACACTTATCGAAACTCTGAAATTAATTCCAGAAACTCCTATCGTTTTTGATATTGATGAGGAAAATGAAAGATTGAAATTCTCTGCTGTAAATGGAGAGTATGATTCAAGTTGTAAGTCTGGTAAAGATTTTCCAGAATTGAAGAAAATTGAAGATCCTCGTCGTTTTGAAATCGATGCACCCGTGTTGCAACGTGCTATTAGTAAAACGTTATTTGCAACGGGAAATGATGAGTTACGTCCTAATATGATGGGGGTTTTCTGCGCTTTGTCAGAAAATGATATCACCTTCGTGGCAACAGATGCTCATAAATTGGTGAGATATACGCATACTTCTGTAAGATGTGATGAACCAACCTCCTTTATCCTTTCTAAAAAACCTTTGATTCAGTTGAAAAATGTATTGACAGGTTTGGAAGAAAAAATTCAGGTTGAATACTCTACAGACTCAAACCATGTACGCTTTGAATTTGCTAATATAGTTCTATTTTCATCTTTGAAAGAGGGTAATTTCCCTCCATACCAAAATGTAATTCCTGTAGAAAGTCCAAATAAATTGGTGGTGTCAAGAAAAGATTTCCACAAAACAATAAGTCGTGTATGCTTGTATTCTAACCAATCTACTTACCAAGTGCGCTTATCTTTGTCAGATGAAAAGATTAACGTAACCGCAGAAGATATGGATTATTCAAGTAAAGCCGATGAAGATATTAGTGGAGTTTATACAGGTACAAATATGCAGATAGGTTTCAACTCTAAGTTTTTACGTGAGATGATTGAAAATATGGATTGTGATGAAATTAGTATAGAGATGTCAGAACCGAATCGTGCTGCTTTAATACTACCAACAACACAATATAGCGAACAGGAAGATCTGCTGATGTTGATTATGCCTGTAATGCTTAGTTACTAAAAATCAACGGCGGCCATTCTGTCGCTGCCTGCAAAGGGAGAGGAAAGTCCGGACAACACAGAGCACCATACTTCCTAACAGGAAGGCATTCGTAGAATGACAGATAGTGCCACAGAAAAGATACCGCTTCTTCGGAAGTAAGGGTGAAAACGCGAGGTAAGAGCTCACGCCGTTGTTAGTGATACCAACGGGGGAAAACCTTATGGGTTGAAAGACCAAATAAACCGAGGCTTGAGGGCTGCTCGTCTAACTCGGAGGGTAGGTCGATAGAGCTTGTGGGTGACCACAAGAGTAGATAAATGACAGAACTTGACAGAATCCGGCTTATAAGCCGCCGTTTATTTTTATGATTACGAAATCACCACTCGTCGAAAAAGATCCTTATCTGAAACCTTATTCACAAAGGTTATTAAAACGTTATCAAAAGGCTCGCTTGCGCGAACTTGAGTTCACAGAGGGAAAACGTGAACTGAAAGAGGTGGCGAATGGTTATCTATACTATGGATTGCATAAAACAGATACCTGCTGGGTGTTGCGAGAAAAAGCTCCTAACGCTGTGCAGGTTTTTGTTTATGGCGATTTTACCTACTGGGAGGTGAAATCCAATTTTGAATTGCATAAAAATGAAAATGGTGATTGGGAAATAGAGATTCCCCTCAATTACCTAAAACATGGTGACCTATATAAACTTTGGATTGTGTGGCAAGGAGGTGCTGATGAACGATTGCCTGCATACGTGCAACGCGTAGTACAAGATGAGAATACCAAAATATTTTCTGCACAAGTTTGGGATCCACCAAAACCTTATCAATGGCATTATAGTTCTCCTAATCGTCCTAACCATCCTATAATTTATGAGGCACATATCGGAATGTCAGCGCAGGAAGAAAAAATCTCTACCTATTGGGAATTTAAAGAAAATGTGCTGCCTCGAATTAAAAAATTGGGTTATAATACAATTCAACTGATGGCCATTCACGAACATCCATATTATGGTTCATTTGGTTATCAAGTTTCCAATTTTTTTGCACCTTCCTTCCGATTCGGAACACCAGAAGAGCTAATGGAATTGATTGATGAAGCTCATCATTTGGGAATTTCTGTAATTATGGACGTGGTTCATTCTCACTCAGTTAGTAATGAGAAAGAAGGAATTTCTAAGATTGATGGAGTAGGAAATCTCTATTTCCATTCTGGTGAGCGAGCTATCCATCCAGTGTGGAATTCTCACTGTTTCGATTATGGAAAGCGTGATACTATTTTCTTTTTATTGTCAAATCTTAAATATTGGTTGGAAGTTTTTCACTTTGATGGTTTTCGGTTTGATGGCGTTACAAGTATGTGTTACGTGAATCATGGAATCGGTGTGGATTTTGTGGATTATGCACAATATTTTGATGATAATGTAGATGAAGATGCTATTTCTTATCTCTATCTAGCTAATATATTGGTGAAACAGGTTAATTCACAAGCATTTACTATTGCGGAAGATGTGAGTGGATTACCAGGTTTAGCATTTTCAAGCCAGTTAGAAGGGGTGGGCTTCGATTACCGAATGTCGATGGGCGTGGCAGATTTCTGGACGAAAACGTTGAAAGAGTGTGCTGATGAGTATTGGTCGCCAGGTGATATTTTTTTTCGCCTTACAGATAAACGTCCTGAAGAGCAGGTGATTGCGTATGCAGAGAGTCACGATCAAGCTATGGTTGGTGACCAAACCTTTCTTTCGAGGATGGTGGGAGCTGAAATCTATACGGCAATGCGGAAAGATTTGGCAACCATAGGCGTACAAAGAGCTGTGGCTCTACACAAAATAATTCGTCTTTTAACGCTTTCGTTAGCGCAAGGAGGGTATATGAACTTTATGGGAAATGAGTTCGGACATCCTGAATGGATCGATTTTCCTCGCAAAGGCAACGATTGGTCATATCGCTATGCAAGAAGACAATGGAACTTAGCTACTGATGAAAATTTAGTATATAGTTACCTTTATCTATTTGATAAAGATATGATTAATTTGGTTTTAGAAGAGTCTATTTTGGACTATTTACCGCAAGTTTTAGAACAAAATTTCCAAATGCAAGTGTTGGCATATTCGCGAGGAAATTATCTGTTTGTGGCAAACTTTTCTCCGCAGAATTCTTACACTGATTACTATGTGAATTGTGAAAAAGGAAAATATACAATTGTTTTGAATACAGATTCTGAAAAGTTTGGTGGTTTTTCTCGCATTCATAGTCAGTGCATTTATAGTAATAATGGTGGAGGATTGTCTCTCTATCTTCCTACGCGTACAATGATTGTATTGCGACGAAGTGATGAATTTTAGAATACCATTTCGCATTACGGAATGTGTGAGGGATTGAAGCGGTTATGAGCCGCGATTCGAAAACATAGAATTTAAAGTTGTTTTTTAGTGTTGAATTTTTGAGATGAGTTGAAACTAGAAATTGAGCGGCGAAATTTGAGCGGAAAGCCCGACGGCGTGCGTGGCACTTGTGCGCAGGTAAGCCGGCACACCCAAATAAAAAACATCTAAATATTATTCGATTTTGTAAAATTATTGATGTGAATATATAAATATAATTTGTATTTTTGCAAACCACTAAATACCCGAAATGGGACTGAAAATATCCATATAACTACTCAATAAAACCTCGATGAGGTGTTAACTTATGGAAAAGATATGAATAAAAAAAGAAAAATTTTGGTGACAGGCGGAACTGGATATATAGGTTCTCATACTGTGATTGAGTTGTTGGAAAGTGGTGATTATGAACCAATTATTGTAGATAGTTGTGTGCGTTCTACACCCCAAACCATTCAGCGAATAAAGAAAATAACGGGAATAGAAGTGCCACACTATAGAGTGGATATTTGTGATAAAGAGGCTTTTTTCTCCGTTTTGGAACAGGAAAAAAAGGTTGAAGGAATTATCCATTTTGCAGCGTTTAAGTCGGTGCCTGAGTCGGTAGAGAAACCTTTGGAATATTATCGGAACAATTTAGGAAGTTTGGAGAATGTTTTGGAAGCAACACAAAGATTTTCGATTCCATACCTTATTTTTTCATCATCTTGTTCTATTTATGGAGATGTGAAAAATTTGCCTGTAGATGAAACAACACCGATGGGAGTTCCTTTTTGTCCGTATGCGCATACCAAGCAGATAGGAGAAGATATGATTCGCTTTTTTGTGAATCAACACTCTGATTTGAAGGCAATTCTGCTGAGGTATTTTAATCCTGTAGGTGCCCATATTTCGGGTCTGAATGGTGAACTTTCCCCAGATAAACCGAACAATCTTCTGCCAATAATCACACAAAATGCAATTGGTAAGATTGAAGAGATGGTCGTGTTTGGCGATGATTACGATACTCGCGATGGCTCTTGTGTACGTGATTATTTACATGTTACGGATATCGCTTCTGCGCACGTATTAGCATTAGGTTATGCTGCACAACATCACGCCGAGCCTTTGTGTGAAACCTTCAACTTGGGTAGTGGAAACGGAATTACAGTTTTTGAAATGTTGCAAGCTTTTGAAAAAAATACAGGTGTTTCCTTGCGCTATCGTATCGGTAAGCGTAGAGCAGGTGATATTCCTGCTATCTATAGCAATAGTGAAAAAGCCCGCCGTTTGTTGAACTGGCAGTGCCGTTTGGGTGTTAGTGAAATTGTCGAATCTGCGTGGAAATGGGAACTTGAATTGCAAAAAGAATCTAAAAATCATTGAAATGAGCTATATCGAATTTGATAAGGAAAAATTGGTAAACGTAAATTACTCGAAATCAAGGGAAATTTTACGCTGCAGCCGTACAGGCTCTTTCGCGACCACAACATTGTTGGGAATGAATACACGAAAGTATCACGGCCTTTTTATTGTGCCGCAGGACCAATTGGATGGAGAACGTTATCTGCTCCTCTCGAACTTAAATGAAACGCTTGTTGTCAATGATATGGAGTTTCATATTGGTGTGAATCAATACAAAGGAGGCGTAATCAGTCCGAAAGGACATAAGTACCTACAGAAATTTGTTTGTGATAATCTGCCAACATATTATTATAGAGTGGGAAAATTTAACTTTACAAAAGAGTTTTTATTTCTCTCTCATGAGGATCGATTAATTATAAAATACTCATTTATTGATGATTTTGAAACAGCTACAATGCTCTTTCGACCTCTTTTGGCTTTTCGGCAGATTCATCAGTTAACACACGCTAATTCAGTTGCTAATACAGATTATACACTATTAGATAATGGTGTGCAATATCGTATGTATGAGCAATTTACAACGTTATGTGTTCAAACTAGTCTCACGCCAGCATATCAGCATACACCAGATTGGTATTATGATTTTGAGTATGAGGAAGAGTTAAAACGGGGTTATGAGGGTTACGAAGATTTATACAATCCAGGAACACTTTTTGTATCGATGAAGGAGAAAGAGTTGTATGTTTCTATTGGAACAACGCCGATGGATCCCCAACAAATAGCGACAGTTTTTGAAAAGGAAAAACAAGAGAAAACACACCGTTCTTCCTACTTTAATTGTTTGAAAAATGCAGCTGAGCAGTTTATTGTTAATCGTAATGGAAAGAGTTATATCATAGCAGGTTATCCTTGGTTTGGAAGATGGGGAAGAGACACCTTTATTGCACTTCCTGGGCTTACCTTAGCACTCCATAAACCAGAATTGTGTAAGCAGATTTTAGATGATATGTTAGGTGAGATGCAAAATGGACTATTCCCGAATATCGGTCAGGGAGAAACTGCAGCGTACAATTCGGTTGATGCACCACTGTGGTTTGTGCGTGCACTGCAGCAATATGCAAATTATACTCATTCTAAGCGTAAAATTTGGGCAGAATATGGAGAAAAAATTAAGCAAATTCTAAATCTGTACAAGAAAGGAACGCTATATAATATCAAAATGTTAGAGAGTGGGCTTATCTATGCGGGAACTCCTAATCATGCGCTGACTTGGATGGACGCTGTTGTAGATGGAAAACCTGTTACACCACGTACAGGTTGTCAAGTAGAGATTAATGCATTGTGGTATAATGCGTTGCAATTCTCATTGGAAGTAGCTCAACTTGACAATGATGACACATTTATCCAAGAATGGAGTTCTTTGGTTAAAAACTTTCCTGTTGTATTCAAAGAAACGTTCTGGTCTAAAGAGATAGGTTATTTGGCGGATTATGTAGATGGTGATTATCGGAATTTTCAGGTGCGCCCCAATATGATGATTGCAGTGTCATTACCATATACCCCTATTAGTGAGAAAATTAGGCAGTTGGTGTTAAAAAAAGTGTGTGAAGAGTTATTGGTTGAGAAAGGAATTAGAACGCTTTCTCCTAATGATTCAGATTATCGTGGAAAATATGAGGGAACTCAGGCTGAGCGTGATGCTGCTTACCATCAAGGAACCGCTTGGCCGTGGCTGTTGGCACCTTTTGCTGATGGTATGATGGCTGTTTATGGGAAAAAATCATTGGCACTATTGGAAAATATTCTTTATCGATTCGATTCTTGTATGACAGAATATGGAATATCAACAATAAGTGAGATTACAGATGGAAATCCTCCTTATAGTGCAAATGGTTGTATTTCACAGGCTTGGAGTGTTGCTGCATTGTTACATATTAAGGCAGTTATGGAAAATAATATTTACTGATAAAAAATAGGTATGAAAGTTTTAATGTTTGGTTGGGAATTTCCCCCGAAAATTGCAGGAGGTTTGGGAACCGCTTGTTATGGGTTGACAAAAGGGTTGGCAAAAAATGATGTAGAAGTCCTTTTTGTAATGCCGAAAGCTTCCTCAGAAGAGGACCAATCATACGTTAAAATTATTAGTGCCCACGATGTGGAAGTCGATCCTCGTTATGTTCATCTGCAATCTTTTGAAGATACAGTTTCTTTCATTCAAGTGAATTCACAAATGGTGCCTTATGTCGGCATGAATGAATATTATCAGATTGTAAATCAAATAGAAAGCGGTGTATTTGAAACTGAAATTGCAGATGGGAAACGAAAATATGAGTTTTCTGGGAAATATGGTGAAGATTTGATGCGTGAGGTAGAACAGTATGCTATTGTAGCAGCAGAAATTGCACGCCATAACGATTTCGATATTATTCATGCACACGATTGGCTTACTTATAAAGCAGGTGTGGCTGCAAAACGTGTGAGTGGAAAACCTTTGGTGGTTCATATTCATGCTACAGAATTTGATCGTTCTGGTGAAAATAACCGAAACGATATTGTAATGGGACTTGAACGATTTGGAATGGAGTCTGCGGATGCTGTATGCGCAGTTAGCGATTTAACCCGACGTATTGTAACAGAAAAATATGGTATTTCGGCTGAGAAGGTTTTTACATTACATAATGCAGTGGAACCTAATGACAAAGAATTTGTCAAAGAGAAATTTGTTAAAGAGAAGATTGTTACCTTCCTAGGAAGAGTTACCTTTCAAAAAGGTCCAGAATATTTTGTGGAAAGTGCAAAATTAGTGTTGGAAAAAGATCCAAATGTAAGATTTGTTCTGGCTGGAGATGGGGATATGATGCCTCAGGTTATCAAACGAGTTGCCGAACTAGGAATCTCTGATCGTTTCCATTTTACAGGATTTCTACGTGGAACAGATGTCGATAAGATGTTTGTAATGAGTGATGTGTATGTTATGCCATCTATATCAGAGCCTTTCGGAATCTCCCCATTGGAGGCAATGAGAGCTCACGTTCCAGTAGTGATATCAAAACAGTCTGGCGTTGCGGAAGTACTTACCCACGCTATAAAAGTAGATTTTTGGGATGTAAATGCTATGGCAGATGCAATTTACGGAATTCTTCAATATCCTGCTTTGGCACAATTCTTTGCCCGTAAAGGAAAAGAGGATGTCGATAATTTAAAGTGGGAATCAGTAGCACAAAAATTAAAAAACATCTATCAATGGGTGTTGGACAAATAAATTCAACGATTATGCGCAAAATTTGTATCCATTTTCAGATTAATCAACCTTACTTATTAAGAACATATCGTTTTTTTGATATTAATCAGCGAAGTGATTACTTTGATGATTATCAGAATCGCTACTTAACCAACAGGCTCTCAGAACGTTGTTATCGCCCAGCAAATGCGTTACTTCTTGATTTGATTGAGCGTTTCAATGACCAGGTTGCTTTCAGTTTTTGCCTGTCTGAAAGTGCTATTTCACAATTTAAGGAGTATGCACCAGATGTTTTAGAAGGACTCCAAAAATTAGTAAAAACAGGAAGAGTAGAAATTACAGGAACTACCTTTACGCATAGTTTGGCTTGCTTGAATAGTAGAGCTTCGTTTGAAGAACAAGTCCGTATGCAGGAAAAGTTGATAATGGAAACATTTGGTGTAAAGCCAGTTACATTCTTTAACACGGAAGCTATCTACTCGGACGAAATTGGAGAATGGTTATATGATATGGGTTATCGAGTGGTGTTAACAGAAGGTGCACGCCACATTTTAGGCTGGAAAAGCCCAACCTATTTATATTGCAATCCCTATCAAGTTGATGAAAAATTGATGTTGCGATCCGCTTCCTTGTGCGATGATATTACTTTCCGTTTTGAAGATAGAAGTTGGTGCCATTTCCCGCTTACCGCTGAAAAATATCTCTCTTTCCTGAAAGATATTCCAGAATCATCGCCTTATATTAACCTATATTTTGATTATGATGTTTTGGGTGATATCCATACAAAAGAATCAGGTATTTTTGATTTCTTTTCTGCTTTGTGCCAACAAGTCGCAGAATCATCAGAGTTCCAGTTTGTAAAACCAGAAGATCTTTTGCATGAGGATACTCAAACCTCAACACTGCTGATTCCGTGGCCAATCTCTAACTCTGGCGATGAAAAGGATACTAGTGAATGGGTCGGAAATGAGTTGCAACAAGAAGCGTTCCAGCAGCTTTTTAAGATAGAACCTCTTTATCATCAATCAGAAAATGAAATGGCTAAGTTGGCGTGGGTGAGATTGCAAGATGCTATACATTTCAATTTTATGGGGACACAATGGTTCCCCCAAAGTTCAGTAAAAATGCGTTTTGATATTTATTCATCACCATATCAGGCGTTTATAAATTATATGAATGTCCTTAGCGATGTGAAAATTCAATTAGAAAAATTTTAAATTTATATAATGAGTACTGTAAAACCTACTATTCCAAAGGGGACGCGCGATTTTACCCCTATAGAAATGATGCGCCGCAACTATATTTTCTCAACAATCCGTAAGGTGTTCGAAAAGTATGCTTTCTTGCCTATCGAAACTCCTTCTATGGAAAACCTATCTACTCTTATGGGTAAATATGGTGAGGAAGGTGATAGATTGTTATTCAAAGTGCTTAATTCAGGTGATTTTAAACAAAATGTAGATTTTGAATCACTAAACTCGACCCAGTTGGCATCTAAAATATGTGAAAAAGGATTACGCTACGACTTGACAGTGCCTTTTGCACGTTTTGTAGTACAGCACCGAAATGACTTAGCTTTCCCTTTTAAACGATACCAGATGCAGCCTGTGTGGCGAGCTGATAGACCTCAGAAAGGTCGCTATCGTGAGTTCTATCAATGTGATGTAGATGTAATAGGAACTAATTCGTTGTTGAATGAAGCTGAATTGATTCAGATTACAGATGAAATTTTTACAAATTTGAAGATCAATGTTACTATTAAAATCAATAATAGAAAAATCTTATCTGGAATTGCAGAAGCCATCGGAATGCCCGATAAAATTGTAGATATCTGTACGGCGATAGATAAATTGGATAAGATTGGAAAAGAAAATGTTTGTAAAGAGTTGCTGGAGAGAGGAATTAATGATGATGCAATCGTAAAAATTGAGCCATTCTTTGATTTTAAAGGAACGAATACTGAAAAATTAGCATTCTTGAAAACCTATTTTGAGGGAAATGAAATTGGCTTGAAAGGCGTTGCTGAATTGGAAAAGGTGTTGGAGTATGTTTCATTGATGAATATTAACTCTGCAGTTGAGGTAGATATCACTTTGGCAAGAGGTTTGAACTATTATACGGGTGCAATTTTTGAAGTAAAAGCTAACGATGTGGGCATTGGAAGTATTTCTGGTGGAGGTCGTTATGATGATCTAACAGGGATTTTTGGCTTGAAGGACACTTCTGGTGTGGGAATCTCATACGGTGCAGAAAGAATTTATGATGTGTTGGAAGAATTAAATCTTTTTCCAGAAGGAATCGGCTCACCAGTGCGCGCAATTTTCTTGAATTTCGGTTCAGAAGAAGAAAAATATGCATTGAAAGCTTTGCAAAATTTGAGAAATGCAGGA
>Ga0233362_1000054_pt1 | contig 29022 bp, 25 predicted proteins | sample ElkDunMinimDraft_22_FD_180674 | JGI IMG/M metagenome (GOLD analysis project Ga0233362, IMG submission 180674) | Fecal eukaryotic communites from dung pellets of Tule Elk in California, USA - Elk Dung C1 | ecosystem: Host-associated > Mammals > Digestive system > Large intestine > Fecal | place... | reverse complement strand
GTGGATGACCCCTCCGGGGTGTCCTATCTGGTGGAGATAGCGGACAACGCCGCCATGGAAGGAGCGATGCAGTTCATTTCCGGGGTGCCGTATGTGGCGGTGGAAGGGCAGGCCTATGGCACGTGGTATTGGCGTGTGCAAGCCATTGACGGCGAGTTGAACGCCGCCGAATGGGTGAGCGGCCATCCCTTCTTGCACGCTGCGGCAGACCCCGCCGCCGACAACACGGTGGCGGCCGCGCAGACCATAGCTCTGGGTGATGGTGCTCTGGGCAGCACCGGCAATGTAGCCCCCATCAACAACTGGGTGGGAGCGGGCGATGAGCAAGACTTCTACACCTTCACCGCCACGGCGGATGGGTCGTACAAGGTGGGCATAGAGAGTGCCGATATCAGCTCGCCGCTGTGGTTGAGTGTGGGCACGATGGAAAACGGCACCTTCTGCGAGGAGTCGAGCCTGCTGCTGGCACCGAATCTTGCAGTGCACGCTATAGACCGCATCAACCTGAAGGCCGGTGAGCAGTACTATGTGAGCGTGAAGGTGGCCAACGAGGAAGCCGCAACAGGGTATGGCCTCTATATAGAGGGTGATACGATTGCAGACCGCGCCCACATCAGCGCCAACAACAGCGTGGCAGCGGCCACGAAGCTGGAGGCCGGCGATGATGCGGAAGGTAGCGTCGATAGCTGGGTGGGCGCCGGCGATGCGCTGGATTACTACTGCCTAGAGATGGCAGAAGACGGGCGCCTGAGCATCAACCTGAGCGGGCTGGAGAAGAACGCGAAGGTGCGCGTATACCGCCAGCGCGAAGACGGGGCGGTGACCCAGACGCTGAGCGCCACCGCCAAGGCCGAGGGTGGGCTGGACCGCACGCTCTCGCTGACGGCGGGCACGTACTTCATCGAAGTGGCAGCATACGACAACGGCGCGGGGCGCTACAACTCCACCTACTCCCTGGAGCTGGAGAAGGAGGATGAGAGCGGCAGCAAGCAGCGCTTCACCATCGCCAATGCATAACAGACAAATCTGAAAGAATGAAACAATATATTTACGCAGACGGAGTGGAAAATGTCTCTCTGGCGGGTGGAATGGTTCGCATGGATTTATTCCACTACGCAGGGGGCCCCGGGGAGGGGCAGCATGATTTGCCGCGGGAGGTAGACCAGCAATTGGTGCTGCCCCCGGCGGCGTTTATGCGTGCTTTTGAATCGATGCAACGCTTTGTAGCGGAGCTGGAGAAGAACGGTGTTATCAAGCGGCAGGCAGTCTCGGCAGCTGCGCCCGCGCACCAAGCTGTATCGCCTAATTTTGAATAAGAGATGAATATGACAGAGGCAGAACAGACCGCTCGCGCGTGTCTGGAGGAGATTGCAAAGTTGGTGCCGGATGCCGGAGACCCCGCCGCCCTGATGGGCGAGGAGGCGTGGGGGGAGCATTCGCGCGTGCAGGAGGTGTTGCAAGGGCTGCGATTGGGGCCGGAGCGGCGCACGGAGGTGAGCATCGATGAGTTGGCGACGCATTTTGGCTCGCCGGTGTTGCTGGAGCTGCGCAATGGGAATTGGGTGATATTTTTGGGGCGGCGCCGCGGGGCGGAGGGCGAGGAGGAGCATTTTGCGGTGTTTGACCCGCTGAGCCGTGAGAGTGGCAAGGTGTTGTTTCTGAAGCGGGAATCGCTGCGCAAGGCTTGGAATGGGATTGCGATTTATTTGAAAAATTTTGCGAATCAGCACTATGCTGCGGATGGCCGGCACACGCTCATTTATTGTTTGGTGAGTATTTGTCGGCACCATAATGTGGATGCGGATGTGCGCCGTTTGCTGCATGAGTATGCGGTGGAGGAAGAGCCCAGCCTGAGCTTGCTGCGCAAGATGGCGGATGATTTGGGGCTGACCAGTCGCCGCGGTAAGATGAAATGGGCTGCGCTGGAGGAGCGCGAGCACATTTTCCCCTGTGTGGCGATGACGCAGGAGGGCAAGGGCTGTGTTTTGTGCGGCATGCGCGAGACTGTACCTGCGGGGGATGCCCCGGAGGGTGAGCCGGAGAGCTTGCTGGGGGTGTGGAATCCTGCACCTGAGCAGCACGGCCAAGCTCCGGAGATACAGTGGATAAGCCGTGGGGAGTATGAGGCGCGCTTCACGGGCGAGGTGGTGTTGTTCAAGCGGGTGTTTTCTCTGCTGGACGAGGAGCGCCCCTTTGGCCTGTTGTGGTTTATCCCGGAGTTTGTGAGGCAGAAAAAGCTGCTGGCGGAGGTGGCCACTGCAGTGTTGGCTATCAGCGCCATTGGGTTGGTGACACCCTTATTCTTCCAATTGGTGGTGGACAAGGTGCTGGTGCACCAGAGTTATACCACCCTGACGGTGCTGGGGGTGGCGGTGTGTGTGGCATTGCTGTTCAACGCGATATTGGAGTTTTTGCAGAATTACCTGTTGATTTTTGCCACGAACCGCATTGATATACGCTTGGCGACCAAGACTTTCCGCAAGTTGCTGAATCTGCCGGTGGATTTTTATGAGCGCATTTCGAGCGGTGTGCTGATAAAGCACATGCAGCAGACGGAAAAGATACGTCAGTTCCTCTCGGGGAGTTTGTTTTTCAGCTTGTTGGAGTTGCTGTCGCTCTTGGTCTTTTTGCCGGTGTTGTTCTGGTATAGCGCCAAGCTGACCTTTGTGGTGCTGCTTTTCACGGGGCTGATGGCGCTGGTGATTGCGGTGCTTATCAAGCCATTCCAGCGGCGCTTGGAGGAGCTGTACCAGGCTGAGGGGCGCCGGCAGGGGATGCTGGTGGAGACGATTCATGGTGTGCGCACGGTCAAATCGCTGGCGCTGGAGCCGGTGTTGCAGCGTAAGTGGAATGACACGGCCGCGTATGCGATTTCCCGCTATTTCAATGTGGCCAAGATATCGATGAGTGCGCGTACGCTGAGCCATTGGCTGGAGCGATTGATGGGGGTGTGCATCATTTGGGTGGGCGCATTGGCGGTGTTCGATGGCGAAATATCGGTGGGTGCGCTTATTGCATTCAATATGCTTGCCGGGCGTGTGACGGGCCCCTTGGTGCGCATTGTCGGTTTGGTGCACGAGTACCAGCAGACCTCTCTTTCCGTGCGCATGCTGGGCGTGGTGATGAATGCTCGCGATGAACAGGTGGGCGGCGGTATCCGCCAACCCTTGCGCGGTGAAATTTCATTTGAGAACATACGCTTCCAGTACTTGCCGGATGCGCCGCCTGCCATCCGCGATTTTTCCTACCGTATTCACCCGGGTACCACAGTGGGCTTGGTGGGCCGCAGCGGCTCCGGCAAGACGACTGTGACCAAGCTCATGCAGGGGCTTTATCCCTTGCAGCAAGGTGTGATTAAGTATGATGGCATCGACCTGCGAGAGATAGACCGCGCGCATTTGCGCTCTCACATTGGTGTGGTGTTGCAGGATAATTACTTTTTCCACGGCACGATACGCGAGAACCTGACGCTGACGAAGAAGGATGCTACCATGGAAGAGGTGATTTATGCTGCCCGCGTGGCCGGGGCAGAGGAGTTCATCCAGAACATGCCGCGCGGTTATGACTCGATGCTGGAGGAAAACGCCAGCAATCTTTCCGGCGGGCAGCGCCAGCGCTTGGCGATAGCGCGCGCCTTGCTGCCCAATCCGCGTATCCTCATTTTTGATGAGGCCACCAGCGCGCTGGACCCTGAGAGCGAGACGCTTATCCGCCGCAATCTGAAGCAAATAGCGCGCAATCGCACGGTGTTCATCATCTCTCACCGTTTGTCGATTTTGTGCCGTGCGGATGATATTATCGTGCTGGAGAAGGGGTCTATCCTGGAGCATGGTACCCACGCCGAGCTCTTGGAACAGGATGGATTATACGCCAGTTTCTGGCAGCAACAGATGGGAACGGAGGAGGACTGATGCCATGAGCAAAAAGCGAAAGAAGTTGAAGGAATTGACGGATGCCGACATTGCCGCGTGCGAGCCGGAATCCATTTGGTTGGAAACGCGCAAATGCCCTGTCCCGGCGCACAGTGTGCTGTGGGTCTTGGTGCTGCTGCTCGTATTGGGGGTGGTATGGGCTTGTGTGTCCAAGGTGGATAAGGTGGTGGCGGCCGAGGGAAAATTGGTGACCACGCGCCCCAATATCACCATGAAACCGCTGGAGCGCACGGTCATCAAAAGTGTGCCGGTGCGCGTGGGCCAAGTGGTGGAAAAAGACCAAGTCCTCGTTGAACTGGACCCCACGGTGAATCAGGCAGAGCTACGCTCCCTCTCCGACCAATTGGCGCATTACCGCTGCCAGGCGGCGCGGCTCCGGGCAGAACAGATGCAGGCGGCGGAAATCTCCTTCCCCGAGGAGTTGGCTCACCTGGAGGTGGCCGCGCTGCACCGAGCCTTGTTCGATTCCCGCAAGGTGTACTACGCAAAACGGGTGGAGTACTTGACCGCCAGCGTGAACCGCTATGAGGCGACCTCCGCCTCCGTGGATAAATCCTTGGCCAAGTATGATGAGATGATGGAGCCGCTCAACCGCATTGAGGAGGTGTATGTAACCCTTTCAGAGAAGGGAATGGCACCGCGTGTGGAAATGCTGCAAACTAAAATTCAGCGCATGGGTAATGAAATTGAGGTGGAAAACCAGCGCACGCGCTACGTGGAGGATGAGCAAATGAAGCGCACGGCCGCCGCAGAGCTGGCTACCTTCCAAGCCGAATGGAAACAGCAGATTGATGAGCAGCTGGCTGATACGGAACTGCAAATCGTGGCTTTGCGGGAGAAGGTGCGCCAGGCAGAGTATCTGGCCTCCACAGAGTCGCTCAGGGCTCCCTGCCGCGCCGTGGTGCATGAGATTGCGCCCTATCAGGAAGGCTCTGCCGTGCGCGAGGCTGAATCGTTCATCACCCTCATTCCTTTGGATGAACCCTTGGAGGCCGAGGTGGATGTGTTGCCCAAGGATGTGGGGCTACTGCGCAAGGGGGATATCGCTAAGCTGAAGCTGGATGCTTTCCCCTTCCAGAAGTATGGTACGCTGCAAGGCCACATTAGCTTCATCTCGGCAGATACCTACGAATCCACCTCCAATTTGGACCAGGAAGAGGCTTCCTCTCTCTCTGCCACCGGAGGCCGCCGCCCGCAATACCGTGTGCGGATGCGCATCAGCGGTGATTTGGATGGTGTGCCCGCAGAACTGTGGCAAAATGCCGGTATGCGCCTGCGGGCAGAAATCATCGTGGGCGAGCGAACGGTCATCTCCTACCTGATGCATCCCTTCCTCAAGGCGATGGATGAATCCATCCGCGAGCCATGATGAATGTTGTTTTCCTGAGATAAAGTGATTTTAGACTGGAAATTCAGCAAAAAGAGCGTATAATACCCGCGCTATGTCAGATACACCAGCAACAACTAATGCACCGGGTTCCTCCGAAGAGGAATTGATTGCCGTGCGCCGTGAAAAGGTGGCAAAAATCCGCGAATTGGGGGTCAATCCCTATGGCGGACGCTTTGATGTGACTGCTTCTCCGGCCGAAATTAAAGCTGATTTCGTGGAAGGTAAACAGGTGAAATTGCTGGGCCGTATCACCGCTTTGCGCGACATGGGCCGCACCCAATTCTTCACCGTGGCAGATGTGCAGGGCGGGATTCAGTGCATGCTCACCAAGAAGGCATGCACGGAGGAAGCGTGGGCACTCTGGAAGCTGCTGGAGCGTGGCGACTGGATTGGTGTGGAGGGCGAAACCTTCATCACCCGCACGGGTGAGCCTTCTGTGCGTGTGGATTCCTTCAAGGTGCTTTCCAAGGCACTGCGCCCCATGCCGGACAAGTTCCATGGCTTGGCTGATATGGATTTGCGCTATCGCCGCCGCCACTTGGACCTGATGAGCAATGCCGAAAGTGCAGATCGCTTCGTGAAGCGCTCCCTGATTATTCAGGAGATTCGCAACTACCTGACGAGCCGTGGATTCTTGGAAGTGGAGACTCCCATGTTGCAGGACATTGCAGGTGGTGCAGCTGCCAAGCCGTTTGAATCATACTACAACGCGCTCAAGAAGGCGGTGACGCTGCGTATTGCACCGGAGCTGTTTTTGAAGCGTTTGCTGGTGGGTGGTTTCCCGAAGGTGTTTGAGCTGAACCGCAACTTCCGCAACGAAGGTGTGGACCGCCGCCACAATCCGGAGTTCACCGTGCTGGAGGTATATGAAGCCGGTGGCGACTACGAGACGATGGCCGCTATGATGGAAGAGATGATTTGCACCGTGGCTGAAAAGGTCTTTGGCACGCTCAAGTTCGACCAGTATGATGAAAATGGCAACGTGCGCTGGACGGTTGATTTGACCCGCCCTTGGCGCCGAGCCGATTACAACGACTTGGTCAAGGAGGTTGCCGGGGCTGATTGGTTTGACCTGACACCGGAGCAGCGCCGCGAACGCGCAGAAAACGAGCTGAAGCTGCAGATTGGAGAGGATTTGGATGACACGGCTGTAACCCAGCAGGTGTATGAGAAGCTTGTGGAAGAGAAGCAGGCGAATCCCCTCTTTGTATGCCACGTGGCGCGTGATTTGGTGCCGCTGGCCAAGGCCAACCCCGAGAATCCCGAGGTGGTAGACGTGTTTGAACTGGTGATGAATGGGCAGGAGCTTTGCCCCGGTTACTCCGAGCAGAACGACCCCATTGAGCAGTTGGAGCGCCTCAAGCACCAAGCCGGTGAGGAAACCCAGAAGATTGACTACGACTTTGTGGAAACGCTGGAATCCGGTATGCCCAGTGCCGGCGGTATCGGCATTGGTATCGACCGCCTTTGCATGCTGATGACGGGTGCTTGCTCTATCCGCGACATTATTTTGTTCCCGCAGCTGAAAAATCGCTCCTGATTTTTGACATACTGCCCCCGCAAGACAGTTTTCTCTTGTCTTGCGGGGGCTTTTTTGCTATTCAGGAGATTGCGATGGATGCCCGTGTAGCACAGTGGATTGGAAAGCGTGAATCCCAGCAGGATGTTTACGCCGTAAAGCATTACCCCCAGGGTACGCTGGCGGTGGTGTGCGATGGCATGGGCGGGCATGATGAAGGTGGCCAAGCTGCACGAGTGGCGGCAGATGCTTTTGTGAGAGTGTTTGGCGCAGCCTTGGAGCTTCCTGTGAGGGAGCGCCTGCAACAGGCGCTGGATGCAGCTAATAAGGCGGTTGGCGCGCTTTTTACCGCATCGCAATATGGGGGCACTACCTTGGTAGCGGCTTTTGTGGGAGGCGGTGTTGTGTGGTGGGCGAGCGTGGGCGATTCCCCCCTGTTCATGTGGCGGCGCAAGAGATTGCTGCGTCTCAATGCAGATCATTCTATGCGGGCCATCTATGAGGAGTTTGTGAGAAACGGCACGATGTCGCCCAAGGAAGCGATGCGCAAAGGGCACATGCTGCGGTCTGCCCTTACCGGTGAGGCTCTGGAGATGGTGGATATTTCTATCACGCCCCGCCCATTGTTGCCCGGGGATAGGCTGATTCTGGCTTCTGATGGAGTGGATGCTTTGTTCATCCCGTCCGAGATGACGGCTGATACCCGAACGATGCTGGATACCCGCGCCGGTAATTTGGCAGCCGATATTGTGGAAGCATGCCGCGCGTTGGACGAGGAGCACGCGGACAATGTCACCGTGGTGACGTTAGATTGGATGTGATTTTTATCCATACTTTTTTCAATGTTGGTATGAGGGGGCGGCATCTCACCCCACATGGAAACACAATTGCTGACACACGCTTACCAAGCCGGCAAGTATGCGTTGCCACCGTTGCCCTATCCGGCAGATGCGCTGGCTCCTTACTTGGACGAAGCCACGGTGTTGCTGCATCATGATAAGCACCACGCTGCTTATGTGGCGGGGGCCAATGATGCGGCTGATACTCTGCGGCGTATTGCGCAGGGTGATGCCTCTCCCTCGCTTGCTCCGGCGGCCACCCTCAATCTGGCCTTCAACCTCAGCGGGCATATTTTGCACACGCTGTATTGGGAGAACTTGGCACCGCCGCCTCAAGATGCTCCCCGTGGCGAGCTGGCAGATGCCATAGCGGCAAGCTTCGATTCATTGGCGGGATTTCAGCGTGTTTTTCGCGCAGCCACCTTGGCGGTGCAGGGGAGCGGATGGGGAATTTTAGGTGTAGAGTCGGCGAGCCGTCGCCTAGTGGTATGCGCCGTGCAAAAGCACCAAGATGCGCTCATCCCCGGGGTGAAGCCTCTTCTTGTGTGTGATGTGTGGGAGCACGCTTATTATCTTCACTATCGCAACAACCGCTCATCTTATCTGGATGCTTTTTTCGCTTTAATTAACTGGGAAGTAGTTGCTTCCCGCTTCCGTTCATACTGCCATGGATACGCATGAATCAAACTTTTGGAGCCGCATGGCGGGCAACACGTGGGTGGTGTCCGTTTTGGCTGTGTTGGAATTGATACTGGGGTTCATCCTGTTGAGCTTTCCTGTGCTGTTGGGGACATCTGCCGTGTGGGTGGGTGGTTTTGTGCTGCTCATTGCGGGTGTGCTGCGCGTGGTGCATGCATTCAACTATGCGTATAATCGCTGGTGGAATTTGCTCACCGCCGTACTGTATTTTTTTACCGGCGGCGTGATGATGTACTACACCGGGCAATCGCTCGCCATGATTACCTTGCTGATAGGCGCAGCACTATTGGTGGGCGGCGTGATGCGACTACTGGTGGCTTTTAGCATGCTGAAAGCACCGGGGAGCGCGTGGCGCTTTTTCAACGCTATTATTTCTCTGGTGTTGGGCGGTATGGTGGTTTATGGATGGCCGGAATCATCCCTCTGGCTGATTGGTACGATCATCGCCGTGGAAATGATTTTTTCCGGTTGGACCTTGCTGTTTATGGCACTACCTCCCCGCAGCGAAGCATCCTGAGCTGATTTTGCCTTGCTCCGCTGAGCATATTGTGCCATACTTCGGCCGTCAGTTCATTATTTAGCATGGAGCAGAGCAAGAAAACAATCGGCGTGGATTTTGGTGCTACCACTATTAAAATCGGCGTGGTGCAAGGGGCGCGCATCTTGGATAAGACCGCACCTTTGCCCACGCAACAATTCACCGACCCCGCTGCTATCATGGATGCCATGTGTGCTTCTATACGCGATTTGCAGACCCGCCACCCTGAAGTGGTTGCCGTGGGACTGGGTATGCCCGGATGGGTGGATTTTTACCGCGGGGTACTCTATCAGCTCACCAATGTGCCGGTGTGGAATCACGAGGTGCCTGTGCGCGAAATCATGGGGCGGGCGCTGGGATTACCCATTGTGCTGGATAACGATGCCAACTGCATGGCCTATGCGGAATGGAAACGCGGTGCCGGAGTGGGGCTTGAAAGCATGGTATGCCTGACCCTCGGCACCGGAATTGGCGGTGGAATTGTGCTTCACAATCGCATGCTGCGCGGGCGCACCGTTTCCGCTGCGGAGCTGGGGCAAACGAGTGTGTGTTTCGATGGTCGCCGCGGCCCATTCGGTAATCTTGGTGCCGTGGAAGAATACATTGGTTGCAATGAAGTGGCAGCTGATGCCGCAGTGATGTACGCAGAGCAGGGGATGGCGCGCAGCGCGGCGGATTGCACACCCTATCATTTGGCACAGGCCGCCCGCCGCGGCGATACTGTGGCGCTGCGTGTATTTGAGAATTTTGCGGAGAAATTGGCCTGTTTGATGATGAATATGATGTACGCTTTTGTGCCGGAAGCTTTCATCATCGGCGGTGGGGTGGCTAAGGCGGGAGATTTGCTTTTTGCCCCGCTGCAACGCCGCTTGCAAGAGCAGCTGTTTCCGGTGCATTATGCTGCTTTACGCATTTTGCCTGCTCATTTTGGCGCGGATTCGGGCTTGGTGGGGGCCGGGCTCATGGCGGCAGATTATGCTGATGCCACACTTGCCTAACTGTTTGATTCAACGCATACCTCAACTATATTGTTAAACTCTCTATATATGAATACACCTATTCCTCCAACTGAAGTCGATGTGCAACTTCCCCCTGTTCCCGAGCCGGAGCCTATAGAAGAGCCCACGTGGTGGCGCTTGGGGTGGGTCCCCTTTGCCGTGTTTGTGTTGGCCGCAGCGTCGGCTGATTTTCTGTTTCCGCGCATTCATGGGTTTGGCGTGGGTGCTGCCATTGGTGTGCTTTTGGGGATGGTGGCCTTCTTGTTGTTGCGGCGGGATTTTGCCCGGAGTGAAATCATATTCCTAATCCTGATGACTCTTGTATGCACATGTGGTTTGTTGCTCAATGGGAGTGTCTTATGTTGGGTTGCCGCACTTGCTGTGCCTTTTGTGATGGTGCAAATGCCCGGTAAATCCGGAGCAAAGGCCACGAGCAAGTATCTGAACTGGTGGCAGTTTTGGTTTTCCCACCGCATCCGTGCAGAGGTGAGCAGCCGCGCTAATCGCATTAAAAAGTTTCTCCCGTTGCTGCTGAGCATCCTTATCGGCATCATCTGCTTTGTCTTTTTCCTGTGCATTTTTGCCTCCGGCAATCCCGTGGTGGAGTTGGTGTGGAATGCTATAGCCGATGCTTGGAATAGCGTGGTGGAGTTCCTCAACCTCAACTGGGAGTTTTGCTTCCACGTGATCTGCTGGGGCGGTGGCGTGTTGTGGTTTGGTATATATACCATGAAGCGCCCGGAAGCTCAGGAGCCGATGCCGGCCAAGACCGTAGAAAATAAGCATTCTATCTTGCCTTACCTGGCACCTAGTGTGTTGATTGGCACCAACTTGGCCTTCCTGATTGCTTCCTCCACAGATGTGGCATTTCTTTGGCTGCACCGCGTGCCCGAGGGCATATCGCAGACGGAGTATTTGTATGATGGCGCGGCATCCATTACATGGGCCTCTGCCATAGCAGCTGCGCTGTTGATGGTGTTGTTCCGCCCGAGTGGCAGCTCACGCCGTTCATCGGTATCCCGCGTAGCCGGGTATGCGCTGCTGATACAGACCTTTGTGTTGGCCGCCAGTGTGTACATGCGCTTGTACTACCAAGTGGAGGCCTATGGGTTTACGGCCCGTCGTGTATTGGCCGCAGAATGTATGTTGATGGGGGTTGCCGGTCTGGTGTTCCTGTTTATATACATGAGCCGCCGCGAGCAATGGTGGAGCTTGCTGCGCCCCATTGCCGGTGTGGCGCTGTTGCTGGTGCTTGCATTTTCCATCAGCTCGCCCTCTCAAATAGCCGGGGATTTGAATATGCGCCAGGCTGCTGCACACCCCCATTGGAAATTTGAGGCAAAGGACTTTAATTACCGCGCGTTTTCCGTGGAGAAAAACTTGAACTTTGCCTGGTTCGTGTACCGGCAGTGCCAGGACCCGGATTTGCGTTATAAAATTAACACGCGTTGCAATATCCTCATGAAGCGGGCTGAGAGCAGAACATGGCGCAGCTACTCTGTCTTCTTGTCTCACGAAGAAAAATTGGCGGCTGAGATTCTGAAAAAACTTTGAGTTCTCCCTACAGCAAGGCTTCGCGTACCACGCGCAGTTGCTCATCCGGCGTTAAACTGCAATGCGTTGGAGCGAAAATGCTCTTCAAGTGCGAGGTGCTTTGCACAACGGCTGCGCACAAGGTATCTGCATTGAGGTTGGAATCTGCAGCTCGGCTGGTGAGTCCACAGCTGTGTAAAATACTGTGTAATTCTGTCTCGATGCCGTGTGGAAGCTGCAATGCTTGCTGGTAGAGATGCGGGTGTTTGGCCTCGGCGTGTGCGTGCCATACAGGTGCGAGCTTGCAAAGGGTGGCGCCCAACGGGCATACCGGTATCGCCGTGCAAACGGCTAAAGCGATGGCAATCTCCGGCGGGCAGGGACAAGTGGCGCTTGCCATGGCTGCCAGTAAAGTTGCGGCTGATACGGCGCGGCGGGTGGTATCATCTTTCCCTTGGGCAATGCAACGGGGTAATGTTGTGCGTAGTTGCTCCCAAGCGTGGGTGGCAAGCACCTGCGCGGGTAGGGGCGCATCTGCCGTGAGCATGACCCCCATGGCGGCAATCAGGGCGATGAATCCCAACTGCCCCGTTTGTCGAGGTGGCAGGGTGATGGTGATACTCGGATCAGTAATGCAGGAATGGGCGTATAAGCGTTTGTCTTCTACTAGGCGCATGCCTCCGGAACTCTTGTAGAAACAGAAGGGTAGAATGGATGCAATTTCTGCCACGGTGGGGATGCTTACGACGGGGAGAGGGGCGTTGGCAAAGCCTGCTTGCTCGCAAACTTCCGGGGTAGCCGTATTGGTACAGAGGATGGATACCAGTTTAGCGGCGTTGATGCAGGCAGCGCCCCCCAATGCCACAATGCAGGTGCTGCCAGCTCGTCGCCCTACATCGGCAATGCGGCATGCCTCTTCTGTGCTGATGATGCCGCGTACACCCCCGCAAACGATGTGGTTCACCTGCTGCTCCGTGAGGATATTTTTGAGCAAATTGGTGAATCCGTATGGCCCATCGGCGTTTTCGCCGCTGATGATGAGCACACGCGAACCGGGGAGATGTTTTTTTTTCAGTCGCCGAAACAATCCGTCCTCAAAGCGAATCTGGGTGGGCATGCAATAGGTAAAACAATGAGTCATGGCAGCCGATTATATGCGCCATGTTGCTTGCCTGCAATTTGTTACTCCAACTATTAGTCGTAAACAAAAATCCCCTGTGGGCAGCTGGCTGCACCACAGGGGAAAAGAGAGAGAAAGCGCACGCGTTTATTTGTTCAGCAGACGCTCCAGCAGAGCTTGTGAATTGTCTGCCAAGCGGGCGGGGTCGTCCAGCATGCCGGCGCGGAGCAGGGCGGTGTTGATGACTTGGTCTGCCAGCAGCTCGGCCAGCGCCGTATCCGTCTTGCGCAGCTCGGCCAGCTTCATCACGATGGGATTGCGCGGGTTGAAGGCAATCTCGGGGTGTGTTTCGGGCACTTCCTGCCCCATGGCTTTGAGGTAAGCTTTCACCTCAGGGGAGATATCGTGCTCACCCTGTAGGGCAATGGCGGGGGCGGAGGTCACACGGTTGCTCGTGCTCACCTTGCTGAAGCGGTCCTTGAACGTTTCCGTAATCCAAGAGGTGAGGTCGCCGGCTTCTTCCTCGTCCAAGGCGGGGGCATCAGGGGCGGTGTCTTCCATCTCCGGCAAATCCAGATTGGCGCGGTCAATGGCTTTGATTTCTTTGTCGTCAAAGCGCATGAGACTCTCCATCACAAATTGGTCGCCGCCTTCTGTCAGGAAAGCCACCTCGAAACCGCGGGCGTTGAGCGCATCCAGATAGGGGGAGTGCTCCAACTGGGCGCGGGATGTGCCGTAGAGCACGTAGATATCCTTCTGATTTTCCTTCATGCGGCCCACGTAATCTGCCAGGGAAGTGTACTTGCCGCTTTCCGTGAAGGTGGATTCGAAGCGCAGAAGCTTGCCCAAAGCATCCTTGTGCTCCCAGCTGGTCACCACACCTTCCTTGATGTAGCGGCCGAACTGAGCCCAGAACTTCTCGTACCTCTCAGCATCATCCTTTGCCACACCTTCCAAGTGCTTGATGAATCGCTTGGTGATGATGCCGGAAATCTTGCGCAGCAAGGAGTTGTCTTGCAACATTTCGCGGGAGATATTGAGGGGAAGGTCCTCGCTATCTACAACACCGGTGAGGAAGCGCAGCCATTCCGGCAACAGCTTCTCAGGCTTGCTGTCGATGAGTACCTTGTGGCAGTACAGAGAAACATTGGGCTCGCAGCGGCCAAAGCCCATAGCCTCCGGGTTCTCCTCCGGTACAAAAAGTACGGAGTTGAGCACGATGGGGGCATCTGCGCTGAAGTGCATGTAGGTGAGCGGCTCCGATTCCGTGTGGCCGATGAATTGGTAGAAAGCGTTGTATTCCTCCGGGGTCACGTCCTTCTTGTTCTTCATCCAAATGGCCTGCACGGTGTTGAGGTGCTCACCGTTGAAATCAATGGGGAAGCCGATAAAGTTGCTATATTTGCTGAGGATGTAGCGCACGTGCTCGGCCTTGGCGAAGTTGGCGGCATCTTCCTTGAGGTGCACCAAGATGCTGGTGCCGCGCGGGGTATCGCCGGCGGCATCTTCCAAGGTGTAGCCTTCCTGCCCATCGCTCACCCATTTGACCGGGGTGGCATCCGGCTGCCATGAACGAGTGGTCACTTCCACCTTGTCCGCTGCCATGAATACGCTGTAGAATCCTACGCCGAACTGGCCGATGAGGTCTTGGGTGCCCCCTTGGCTTTCCTTGATGGCTTCCAAAAACTTTTTGGTGCCGGAGTGGGCAATGGTGCCCAGGAACTCGATGACTTCATCGCGGGTCATGCCGATACCGGAATCCGCCAAGGTGATGGTGCGCGCCTCTTCATCGGTGGTGATGCTGACACGCAGTTCACGTTCGGGGTCGGCAATGGCCGCGCCCGTGAGCTGCTTGAGACGCAATTTTTCCAGTGCATCAGAGGCATTGGAGACAAGTTCGCGTACGAACACTTCTCGATCACTGTAGAAGGCGTGAATGACGATATCAAGAAGCTGGCGAACCTCTGTTTGAAATTGATGTGTACTGTTGCTCATGATGTGAAAATGAAAGTTTGCAAGTATTGTATGCCGATGAAGCAAATCGTCAAGATGCGAATGCGGCATACCGCGAGGTTCAGCATGTGCTTACCGAAGGAAAAAACGGCGAGCTGCAGCGGCAGAAATATTGCGTAGATTGAGGTAACGCGTGCGCAGCAGCGAGCAATCGCGGTGGCCCATCTCCTCTTGCAATCGGGGTAAGTTGTGGAAGAACTTGAGGTGCAGGCTGGCGAAGGTGTGCCGAAGCGCATCCTGTTGCCAATTTTTCAAGCCGGCACGGTTGCGAAGCCGCTTCCAAAGCCTATTCCAGTTGCGCGGTGCAATCAGGTCGGCATCCACACGCTTGTGCATGCCGATTTTTGTGGCTTCTCCCCGTAGTGGTATGGCGCGTGCCCCACCGGTCTTGCTGTGTTGCCCCTCAATGTAGACCATCTTTTCCCTCAGGTCTATATCCTGCCAGCGCAGCCGGCGTACTTCCCCCGGCCTGATACCGCACCACAGCATGAGATAGACCGCCGGAGCCATGCTGCGGAACTCCGGCTCCTCGCATGCGTGGAGCAGTGCATTGATTTGTCGGGTACTCAGGATTTCAATCCGTTCCTCCACAACCGGAGGTGCGATGATGGCCTTTGCCGGATTGTGGGTACACCATCCCTGCTTTTGCCCATAGCAGAAAATACTGTGCAGGATGGTTTGAGCTTTCCGGAAAGAGTGGGCGCTGTGTCCAAATATTTGCTCCAGCATATTCCTGCATTCCTCTATACTGATTTCTCGCAAGGGGCGTGCACTGAGCTGCCCCCAGCGCAGCATGCGTTGTGTGAAGGATTTTAAATCTGCCTTGGTGCTGGGGCGGCGGTATTGCCGTGCTTGCACACTCGCTTGTACAGCTTGTTCAAAGCTCACCGTGTGAGATTCTTGGAGCAAGGATTTGAGCCCATAGCGTATGGTTCTGCGAAATGTTTTGATGATATCATGCCGACAGGCTGTACTAAGTCCCGCTTCCTCTGCAAACTCGATGAATAAGCGTGAAACATCACCGGTGTTGATATCGAGGGTAGGGAACGATAATTTTTGGGTGCTTGTTTTCATTCTGTCGTCATATCACGCGCTTAACTAGCTGTCAAACGGAAGAGTGATTAATTTATGTGCAGAAGTCGCACTTTCCGCTTGAATCTGATGCACATTAGGGTAGAATACCGGAGTTATGCTAGATATCCGAGTTGTCCGAGAAAATCCGGAGTATGTAAAAGAGCGGGTGCGCCTGCGTGGTGGTGAGCATTGGCTGCTTGTAGATAAGGTGCTTGAGTGTGATGTAAAGCGCCGCAACGCAGAGACTGAGAAGCAGGCTCTCTCCCAAGAACGCAACAGCTCTTCCAAGCTGATTGGGCAAATGATGAAAGAAGGCCGCCGCGATGAGGCAGAGGCTCTCAAGAAGCGTATGTCTGAGGTGGGAGATAAAATTCGCGAGTTAGAAGCGGTGGCTTCCGCCGCTGCCGAAGAGCAGGAACAGTTACTTCTTTCCATCCCCAATATGCCGCATGATGGTGCCCCTGTGGGCGCTGATGATTCGGCCAACCCTGAGTTGCGCCAGTGGGGCTCCAAGCCTGAGATTGAAAACCCCAAGGATCACGTGGAAATTGCCACCGCTTTGGGCTTGCTTCATTTTGAAGATGCTGCCCGCATTTCCGGTTCCGGCTTCATCGTTTACCGTGGCCTTGGGGCCCGTTTAGAGCGTGCGCTTATCAATTTCCTGCTCGATACACAGACCCGCGAAAACGGCTACCAAGAAGTGGGAGTACCTTTCATCGTGAAGCGTGAGTGTATGTATGGTACAGGTCAGCTTCCTAAGTTTGAGGAAGATATGTATGGGTTGGAGGAAAATTCCATGTTCCTAGTGCCCACAGCAGAAGTGCCTGTCACCAACTTGTGCCGCGAGCAAATCCTGCGCGAGAGCGACCTGCCGGTGAAAATGACGGCCTACACCCCCTGCTTCCGACGCGAAGCCGGCTCAGCCGGCCGCGAAAACAAGGGCATGATTCGCGTGCACCAGTTCGATAAAGTGGAATTAGTGGAAATTTGTCGTCCGGAAGATGGTTTTGCACAGCTGGAGGCTCTCACCTCACACGCCGAATCCATCTTACAGAAACTGGGCTTGCACTACCGCGTCATTGAGCTTTGCACCGGCGATGTTGGTTTCTCCTCTGCCAAAACCTACGATATTGAAGTATGGGCACCGGGGCAGGGCAAGTATCTGGAAGTTTCCAGCTGCTCCTGCTTCACAGACTACCAAGCCCGCCGCATGAAGTTGCGCTACAAGGATGCCAATGGCAAGATTCGCACCCCCTACACCCTCAACGGCTCCGGCACAGCCCTGCCGCGACTCTACGTGGCCTTGCTGGAGCAATGCCAGCAACCGGATGGCTCTGTGCGTATCCCTGAGGCACTCGTGCCCTACTTCGGGGCGGCCTCTATCCAAGCACCCGCCAAGTAAAATTTTCCTCAACCGCAACCCTCAAATTGACCGTTCTCTATGAGTGAAATGATTGCAACAATGGGCCCCACGTTCTGGCTCATCTCCTTCTTTGCTGTGTTGGCACTGGCGGCGGTGGCCGAGCGTTTGTTCTATTTCCACCGGATCAATATCAACTCCGGTGATTTCCTGCGCGGGCTTTCGTCCTTGCTCCGTAGTGGACAGTACAACGAGGCGTTGCACGAGGTTCGCCAGCTACCCGGCCCCATGGCGCGCGTGGTGGAGGCGGTGCTTTCCCGCCCCAAGCTGGCACGTAGCGAACTGCGTGATATTGCGCTCGAAGCCGCGGAGCTGGAGGTGTATCGCATCGATCGCAACATCCGCTGCTTGCAGGTGTGCGCCACGGTGATGCCACTTCTTGGTCTGCTGGGTACCATTCTCTCTCTCGTGGCTTTTTATGAGCAGCCCGGCATCACTGATGGAGCTGCGGCCATGCCGGAGATTGTTTCCACCTTGCAGCAAGCCCTGTTGCTTTCTGCCACGGGAATTGCGCTGGCAATTCCGGCATACCTCTTCTACATGTACTTGGCTTCCCGTGCTCGCAAAATCGTCAACAACGTAGAGCGCGCCGGCTTAGAATGCGTGCACATCATCTGCGATGCCCGAGTGCACAAGGGGGCCGAGGAAGCGAAACCCGCCAAGAGCAGCACCTGCCGCTCCGGTTTGTGCAGCATGGAAGCGGCTCCGGCCCAAGAGGAACAAGAAGCCTGATTCCCTGATACCGTGCTATGAAACGCGTGCGCTCCAGCCTGAAAGGAAATGGTTTTCACATCGTGGTGATAGCCTTGCTCAACCTTTTCCTTTTGCTTTGCATCTGCGTGTTGTTGCACCATCATCGCGTGCCGCGCTACGGTGCCAATGTACGCCCGGCTGCCACACACTTTGTGATGGGCGCGTATGATCGCTCCACCTCCCACATCATCACCGTAACCCCGGGTGATACGCCCCGCTTCTTCTTGGAGGAAAAAGAAATTAAAGGCGGACTGGATGGGGTAGAAGAAATCCTTAAAACGTGGGATTGTGCCTCTCCCGGACGTGTGACGGTTGTGCTGGTGAGCGATGAAGCTGTGGCTGTAGGCACCATGCAGAAGCTGGCAGACATGGTGCTTTCGCATGGGTTTACTTGTACATTTGCCGGGCTTCCGGCGCTGGATTGATGAAATCGGAGAAAGAACACAACCTGATTTATCATTCGCTGCATAGCCGGCCTATGCCGGGCTGTATGCCGCTTTTCATGCTGCTTTCTGCCTTGTTTTTGGGTGGTTTGATGCTGTTGGTGCAAGTAGATATGCCCAAGCGCTTGCGCCCCAAGGGCGAGGGAAATATCTACTATCGGGATGATTCTATCTTACGTTTTCAAATCAGTCAGCGTAGCCCCACTCCTCTTTATCTGCCAGCAGCACTTGATCCTGTGCGCCAAGAGAACGCCTCTGCTGCCGTGCTTTCATGGACAAAGCCTGTGAGCCTGCTGCCGCTTGATTCCCCGCGAATTTACACGCCCGCTCCTGATTCTGCCGTGCTCGATGAGAATGCGCTGATAGCGCTTCCTCCCGTGCAGCAGGAGGCGGCGGGTGCCCCCGCCGCAAATGACTCAGAACCGGCTCCTGCTCCGCAAGAGAATCCAACGGAAGGAGGTGCGCCGCAATCATGAATCCGCTCGTATTTTCTTCTCCCCACGAATTCCTGACGTTTCTGCTCTTTGCCGGATTTGTGTTGCTGTTGGCCGTGTTCATCCCCGTCAAGCTCGTGGCCAAATGGCGCAGAATCAAGCGGAGTCGGGTGCGCATCACCTGCCGGATATGCGGGTACCGCTTCCTGCGCACAAGCCCTGAAGCATATTGCCCGCATTGCCAAGCCCGCAATCGATAGCCGCATCACCCTAACCCTCCATCCGGCTCCCCTATGCTTCCTCGCTTTCTCTTACCCATTGCATTGGTATGTGCTTCAGCATCCATGGGCCATGCTGCTTTATTGGATGATTTGGCCACTCCCTCTACATGGGAGAAGACGATAGATATCATCTTTCAAGGGATGCCGCGAAAGGCACAATTCTCCCGAGTGGATGCGCATGCTATCCGCATTCCGCGGCAGGATTTGTTCAAAGCCGGCGATTTTTCGCATGGCGATGTTGTGTTGCGTTGGAATGATGACAATAAGCTAGAGCGCGTGGAAATCATCGTCTACAACAAGGGGGATGATGGAGATTTAACACAGGATGAGTTCAAATCCAAACTCAAAGAGCTGGAAAGCAGTCTTAACGACGTGTTGCAGATTGATGGGAAGGCCCGCCGCATGGATAAGAGAGATACCGGGGTGAAGGGGCAGACCAAGCTTTGGGAACCGGAGGGGTGTGGCACGTGGCTCTTGGAATCCTCATCCACCGGACGGGGCAAGAATTTCAATTCTGAATTTATACGGCTCACCATTGGTGCAGATATTGAAAAAGGAGGGGCCGGTGATGCAGCTCGCCGAGCCACACTCAAGGAAAATGTTGTCAAGGAAGATGACGGTACTGTGTGGATTAAGAACATCCCCATGGTGGACCAAGGGGAGAAAGGCTACTGTGTGCCGGCAACAGTGGCGCGCGTGTTTGCCTATTACGGCATGGATGGTGTAGATCAACACGCCATGGCTGCCCTTTGCCAAAGCCAAAGTGGTGGCGGTGGTACTACATTGCCGGAGATGCGGGAAGCTTTGCAGAAATTGGGGCGCGCATTTCACTTCCGCGTGAAGACGATGGAGGATTGCTCCATCGAAAACATGATGGCTCTTTATAACAAGGAGGCCAAGAAGAAAAAAGCCATGCCAATCACCCCTGCCACCATCTATTTCTTCTCCTTCGATGAAGACATTATGCGCTCGGCGCGCATCCGCAATGCCTCTAAGGTGAAAAAATGGATGGCCGAGGTGAAAAAGAGTATTGATGAAGGTGTTCCCGTGCTGTGGTGCGTGATGCTCGGTATCTTCAAAGAACAGGGCTTACCGCAGAGTGGCGGTGGCCACATGCGCCTCATTATCGGCTACAATTTGGAGGATAAAACCATCATTTACAGCGATTCATGGGGGGCTCGCCATGCCCGCAAAGAGATGCCGCTGGAAGATGCGTTCTCCATGACCGTGGAGCGCAACATCATGCGCCTCTCTCGCTGATGCTTTAATTTTCATCTCTCCGGCCTTTTCTTTTCCCGGGAGCTGTGTTATACTGGCGCAGTGATGAAAAACCATTGGAGATGGGTACTTTTTGCCGTTTTAGAGTGCTTGGTACAATGTGCCCCCATGCCCTCCACGGAGCCGGCGGGTTGCTTACCGGCCGGGTGGTGCTATGTGGATGATGTGGCACCCTTGGTGCGAGTAGATTTGAAATACACCGGTAATGATAACTTTGTGGGGCGCCCCATTGCCGGCTATACCACAGGAACCCGTGCCATTTTACGCCGCGATGCGGCTGAAGCTTTAGCCCGAGCCTCTGCCGCCCTGCGCCCTCAAGGCTACGGCCTTTTGGTATGGGATGCTTACCGCCCCGCCATGGCGATGCAGGATTTTCGTGCTTGGTCTCGCACGGCGGATGACCGTATGAAAGCCAAATTTTACCCCCGCATCACCAAGCAAGGTATCTATGATGGGAAATACATAGGCGATACCTCCGAACACAGCTGGGGGATTGCCGTGGATATTACCCTTGTGCGCCTGAGCGATGGGCGTGAGCTGGATATGGGGGGACACCACGACTTGCTGGATGTTTCCTCAGCCACCGAGTCACCCTTAGTCACCCCCGCGCAGAGAGCCAATCGGCTTCGCCTTCGCCACGCTATGCAGCAGGCGGGATTCCGCAACTACAGCAAGGAATGGTGGCATTACTTCCTTGCCGATTCGGCCCCGCATTATACCTACAGTTTCCCCCTACACGACCATTTGCCACCATATCCCGCTCCTTAAACGGAGAAAAATCATTTACAGACAGCCATCTGGCTTGAATAAACTGTTCGTTTGCTCTATAATACGCGCGAAATGATGTCAGCCTTCATATTTGCAGACCTGAGTGCATCGGCAACAGCAGCCGGTGTGGATGCTCTTTCCCTCTTTGAAAAAGGTGGCCCTCTGATGTGGGGATTGCTTGTACTCTCCATCATTGCCGTCATGGTGATATTTGTGTGCTTGTGGACCACCCGCACCTCTTCTGTATTGCCGGATCGCATGGTCATATCGGTCGAATCCTACATACGCCGCAAGGACTACGCAGGCTTGCTCAGTCTGTGCGATCGTGATGGCTCCAGCTTTGCCCGTACGGTGCATGTGATTGTCATGTTCATGCAGCGCAACCCTCGCGCCAATATCGATGAAATTCGCGAAGTGGCAGCAGCTGAAGGGACCCGCCAATCCAGCATTTTGACCCGCCAGATTAACTGGCTCTCTGATATTGGTGCCATTGCCCCCATGATTGGTCTGCTTGGTACCGTCATTGGCATGATGAAGACCTTCATGGAAATGGCCGCCGGCAACTTCGAAGGCGTGAAGCAAATGCAAATGGCAAGTGGTATCTCTGAAGCCATGATTACCACGGCCGGTGGTTTGGTGCTGGCTATCCCCAGCATGCTGGCCTACGTGATTTTCCGCAACCGTATCCAAAAGCGTATCACAGATATGGAGGTTGCCGTCACGCACATCCTCTCCGTTATCTCGGTGCAGATGGATCGCGAGCAGCGTTTGGGCAACATGGGACTGCGCGGCGGCGCTACCCGTGAAATCATGGAAGATGACGATTATTGATTGACCCCGGCACCTCCACGCCATGAAATTCAACACCAAGGTACCTGAGCCCATCGGCTTCCAGCTGGCACCCATGCTCGACGTGGTGTTCCTCTTGCTCATCTTCTTTGTGGTGACTCAAAAATTCATCCTCAACGAGCAAGACCTCAAGGTAAAAGTGCCCACGGCACCCAAGAGCACGGAAGAAGCATCCCGTGCCATTGACGAAATCATCATCAACGCCAGAGAGGAAAATGATGAGCTGGTCATCACCATTGACCGCGAGGTTTTCACCCGTGAAAAACTTTCCGACATGCTCAAGCGCATGATCGCCGTGAACCCCAACCAGCCTGTACGTATTCGAGGGGATGCTGAGATGAGCTGGCAGCGCATGGCAGACGTGATATCCACTTGCTCGCAGGCCGGCGTGTGGAATGTGTCCTTCTCCAAGCAAATGCCCAAGGAAACCAAGTGACCACCATGAAAAAATTTGTACCGTGTGTGCTAATGCTGGGGGGCGCAGCTGCGCCTCTTGCCCCGGCTCAGGTAAAAATCAACGATGATGCCCCCCTGCAAGTAAACCGCGAGGCAGATTCCTACGCCATCGCGGAGCAACTTTACGCGCAGGCGCGCATGAGCGGCATGGATTCTGCCTCTCGCCGGGCCATTTATCAACGTGCCGCAGCTCTTTTTGGGGAATTTGCTAAAAACTTTCCTCAATCATCCAACGCCTCCAAAGCTGTCTACCTGCAGGCCGTTTGTCTGGATGAAGCAGGGGATGATGCGGCATCCAGCAAAGTGCTGGCCTCCCTTGCCAATACGAAAAAGGGAGAATATGCCGCTGCAGCCGCCTATAAGTTGGCCACCTTGGCCTCCGAGCGCCATCTGTGGGATAAAGCTTTGGGATTTTACCAAATCACCGTGCGTGAGACCAAGCGCGATGACCTGCGCAACGACTCTACCTACCGCATGGGGCGCACGCTGTTGCAAATGGGCCGTCGGGATGAGGCAGAAGCCGCATTTCGCCAGCTTTCCGTTTTGCGCAATGTGCAGCCTGCGCTGGAGCACGCCGGCGTGATGGCTTTGGCCCAGATGAAGACAGAAGACGGCAAAGATGCTGAGGCATACGCACTCTTTCTGCGTCTTCTTTCCATGCAGAACGTGGATGCCCGCATGATGGGGACCGCCACATTGCAAGCGGCTCGCTTGGCCTCCCGCTTGGGCAAGACCAATGAAGCCCAGCAGCACTATGCGCGCTTGAGCCAAATGCCCGGTATGGAAAAATATGCCGGCGAAGCTCAGATGGAAAGCTTGCTTACCCTGTACAAAAACAAGAAGTATGATGAAGTCGTCAAGCAGGTGACCAGCCGCTACACCCAGCTGGAAGATGCTGCCAAGGAAGCACGCCGCGCCCTGATTGTGGGGCAGTCCTACATGGAGCTCAAGCAGTATGACTCCGCCGCCCAGTGGTTTGACTTGGTGGAAAAGGCCCAGCCGGATACCCGCGTAGCGGCAGATGCCGCATACCGCCACCTCATATGTGCCCAGCAGATGCGCAGCACCAATTTCTTCTCCCTTGCCCAGAAATACCTGAGCAACTACGCGGCTCCGGGCAAGCCTACCTCCAATCTGCCGTGCAATGATTTGGTGCGCCTCATGTATGCAGACCGCATGATGCTGGCTGATATTGCGGAGGCTGCGCGCCAGTTCGATGCGATCAACTTTGAGCACTTGCCGGAATCCGTGCGCCCCGATGCTGAATATAAAAAAGCTTGGTGTGCCGCTCAGGGGGACGACTATGACCCCGTTCCCACCCTCAATCATTTCATTGATACCTATAAGCAGAATCCGCGCTTGCCGGAGGCCCTTGCACTGCGTGGTGCCAGCCTCCTCAAGCAAAACAAAGCAGGGCAGGCTTTGGCAGATTTTGAGCGTGTCATCAACGAATTTCCTAAATCAGAAGCGGCTCCTGTGTGCTGGCAGCGTGCAGCCCAAGCATGCGCCAACTCCGACCCGCGCAAAATGGTGCATTACTATGAAGGGCTTATCTCATGCGGTACGCGCGTGAAACCCGCCGCCATCGCAGAAGCTCACTACAACATAGCTCGCGCCTTGTATGAATCGGACCCCGCTAAGGCCATCCCCCATTTCCAGGAAGCGCGCACCATGAATGCAGAGCGCTATGGCTCGTTGGTGGATTTGAGCTTGGTGCAGTGCTATTTCAAGCTGCAGGATGCCGAAAAGTTGCGCGAGGCGCTTATCACCCTGCAAAGCAGCAATCCCGGCTCTTACAACGCGTTGCCGCCCGCCATCTTGCGTTGGTGCGGTTGGATGTGCTTCCAGAACCGCAACTATTTGGATGCAGACAAGTATCTTTCCGATGCCTTGCCGCGTGAACCCAAAGAGAAATACACGGCAGCGGATGGCTCCGAGCAAGAACGCCCCAAGGTGGAGCCTCTTGTATGGAAGACACTTGCCCGTGCTCGTCTGGAGTTGCGCCAGTATCAGCGCGGCTTGGAAGCCGCTGAGCACTATGTACAAATGGAGCAACAACCTTATCGCAAGGCAGAGGGTATGCGCGATATGGCCATGTTGCTCATCGGCCAAAAACGCTCTGCCGAAGCGCGCAAGCTTTGCGAGGACGCCATAGCTCTTGGTATTGATGGGCCCATCAAATTCTCCGTTTTTATTGCCTTGGGTGATGCGTTCTACGTGGAAGGTAATTACGCAGAGGCAGCCAAGTACTATGGGCGCACGGCCAACGTGGTGAGCGACAAGGAACTGAAACCCGTGGCTCTGTACAAGATAGTGAGCGCACTCAAGCTGAGCGGCAAAGAGGGTGAGGCTGTGCAGTACGAAGAGAACCTGCGCACAGAGTTCCCCGGCTGGGCCCCCTCCGCTAACGTGCGTATGCTGATGAATGCGAGCAACAGGAATCAGGAATAACGTTTCCTAGCATGTTCTACGCACAAAATCCCAACCGCCGCAAGCATTGGTATTCGCTACTCTCCATCGGGCAGCGTAAGATTCTCCTGCTTATCGGGGTTTTCATCACATTTTTGCTGATAGCGCTGGGTATATTGGTGGTATACACTTGCCGTGCCATGCAGTACGATGTGGAGAAGGTATCCTCCGGTTGCGGGGTAAGCATGCTCTACGATTCAGCTAATCGCCCCGTGTCAGATTTGTCCGGCTCGGAATCTGAATATGTGCCGTGGAATCAATTTCCCAAGCATCTCGTGAATGCCTTTGTCGCACGGGAAGATGAATCCTTCTTTGACCATAGCGGTGTCGTGTACAGCTCCGTCATCCGCTCCCTCATCACGAATCTTCTTTCCCTGAGTTATGAGCAGGGGGCTTCCACCATCACCATGCAACTTGCACGCCATGTGTATGAGCTAGGCGGCAAGACGCTGGACCGCAAGTTGCTGGAGGCAATGCTAGCCCAGCGCATTGAGCGCAATGTGGATAAACAGACCATCTTTGCGCAGTATTTGAACCGCATTTATTTTGGGCAAAGCTGCTATGGTATCGGGGCTGCTGCTCGCCATTATTTTGGTAAGCAGGTGAAAGACCTCGACCTCGTGGAATCTGCCACCTTGGCCGGCCTGGTGCGCGCTCCCTCTCTCTGCAATCCCCGCCGCAGTATGGAGAACGCCATGGGAGTGAAACGCGAAACCCTCGCTCGCATGCTGGAGCTGGAATTCATCTCCCAAGAAGAGCATGATAAAGCCCTGCAGGCCCCCATCGACATTGTACCGGCAGAAAAAACAGCCATTACCGACAGCTCATACGCCACCATGTGGGCCGGGCGTGAGCTGGAATCCATCCGCGCGGAGCTGGGCGAAAATACACGTGGCCTTTCCGTCGTATCCAACCTGAATCTGGAAATCCAGCAATACTTGGAACAAGCAACTGAACGTGCCCTCTCGGCGGTGGAAAATCCCAACAAGTTCCCGCAGGAATGGTGCGAGCAGCTGGGAGATGACCCGGAAACTGTCAACAACCTGCGCAAATCATTCATCACCTCCAAGCGTCCTGCCGGGCTGAAGGTGCGCGGCAATGACAACGATTTTTCTGGCTTGTTGCAAGCCTGCGTGTTGGTCATCGATTCTCGCCGCAACAAGAAAGGCAATGTACTGGGTGTAGTAGGAGGCCGTAGCGTGTTTGATGGTGTAGACCGCTGGCAGCATCATCTTGTGCCCGGCCGCACGATGGCGCCGTTGCTGTTCTGCTGCGCCTGCTTGCCGGGCGGGGAAGATTTGCACATTGTTGCGCGCAACTCGGAGGTAACGGGGCTGCGCTTGGGGTATGATGTCGTGCACTCATTCTACGATTCCCTCAAGCTGGGGGTGGAATTTCCCCCCCGCAACCGTGAGCGCGATTTATACAACGGATTCTACACCATGAAACGCCTTGATTTGGCCCGCCTCCTCTATAGCGTGCAGAATCAGGGTAGGGGCTACAAGCTCAACATGGTGCAAACCGTATGGAGCCCCGGCAGCAAAGCTCTCTATGCTTACGAAGCGGAAAAAGCCCCCGAGTACATCCGCCGCGAGAGTGCTGTGGCTGTGTCGCGTCTGGCCCCCTTTGTCTGCACGGAGGGTAAGCCCATAGTGCTAAACGAAACATTGCCGCAGAATAGCGGCCAATGGACCATGGTGTGCAATGACCTCGGTGTAGCAGTATTTGTGTGGATGGGCTTTGATGATTCTGCCACCCCGGGGGCGGCTACCCCGGAAATGCGCCGCTTGCTCTCCCGTGCGTCTCTTTATCTGGCGCGCGAGGTACATGCCAAAGCCCGCGCTGTGCTGCGTGCGGAGATGAAGCAGCAGAATAATGCTAAGCAACAGCCTGCGGAACCCCGGAAATCATGAGTTGTTTCGCCCCCCAGTTGCATGCCGCAGAGCAAGCTGCCCGCATGGCGGGTGCGTTTTTGCGTAGCCGTTTTCGCACCCCGCTCCCGGTGGATGAGTCTTTGGCGCATGATATCAAGCTGCGGCTCGATAAGGAAACGCAACAACTAATTGAGGCAGAACTTTCCCGCCTATACCCCAACTATGGCGTGCTGGGGGAAGAAGGACGCCGGGTGGCAGAAAATCTCCCCGAGTGGATTATCGACCCCATAGATGGCACAGTCAACTACTTCTACGGCATACCACTTTTCTGCGTGAGCATCGCGTTGCGGGTGCAGGGGCGTGTGGTGCTGGGGTGTGTGTATGATCCCATGCAGGACGAATGCTTTTGCGCATTGGAAGGTGGCCCGGCCACCTGCAACGGGCAGGAAATACGCGTATCGACCCGTTCGCATATGAGAGATGCCGTTGTATTTGTGGGGCATGGCACCCACGATGGCTCGGGTGCTGCCGGGTTGAACCGCTTTGCCCACATCTCTGCCCAAGTACGCAAAATACGCATTCTTGGCACGGCTGCACTCACGCTTTGTTACATCGCAGCCGGGCGATTTGATGCCTATATAGAGAATCGTATCAACCTGTGGGATTTTGCCGCCGCGGCTCTTATCTTGGAGAGAGCAGGGGGGCAATTTCTTTTCAACCCTTCTGATGCTTTGGCAGAAAAAGGCTCCGTGATAGCTTGGAATGGAGCACTCCCCCTGCCGCAAGCCGCTTCTATCACCCCTGAATTATGACACCCGCACCTCCCTCTGCTTCTCATAAACCGCTTTCTCCCCGCGCCGCCTCCGTGCGTTGCTTGATTCGATGGGAAAAAGGCGGTGTTTTTGCAGAAACTCTTATCGCGCGCGAAGGTGCCGGCATGACCCCCGCAGACCGCGCTATGTTGCAGGCTATTGTGCTGGGCGTGCTGCGCAATCTGCGATGGCTGGAGCACCTTCGCAAGCTGCTTCGCACCGCACCGCTGGAAGAAAAGGGACATTGGCTGGTGATTGTGGGATTGTGCGAGCTCTTCGTGCTTGAGCACGCAGAGTATGCCGTCGTGTCGCAGCTGGTTGCGCAGGCCCCTGCGCGCTTGCGAGGGGTGGTCAACGGCATGCTGCGCAATGCCTTGCGCCGCCGCGATGAATTCTTGGGTGAGCGCAAGTTGCTCTCTCCCGGCATGCGATACTCTACCCCAGATTGGCTGGTGCGCCGATGGATGCGCGATTTCGGCAAAGAAGATACCCTCGCTTTACTGGAGTGGAACGTGCAGCCCCCTCCCGTCTATGCACGCATCAACCCCCTGCGCCCTATGGAGTATCCCTTGCCCAATGCAGATGCTTTGCCGGGGTTGCCCGGGTGGTATCGTCTGCGTGCCGGGGTGCCTTTGGCGGCGCTTCAAGCCGGCCAAGTGTACGTGGCAGATCCCTCTACACGCCACTGCGTGCGTCTCCTCGCCCCACAGGCCGGCGAACGCATACTCGATGCCTGTGCTGCCCCCGGTGGTAAATCTGCCGCCATCATTGCCGCTACGATGGGACAAGTGAAACTCATGGCTACTGATGCAGAGGAGCATCGCCTTGCGCCCTTGCAACAAAACTTACAACGGGCCGGTGGTGCGGATGTGACTGTTGCCCTGCATGATTGGACCCATCCATGCCCCCCTGAGTGGCGAGGCTCATTTGATGCTGTGTTGCTGGATGTCCCCTGTAGCAATTCCGGCGTGTTGCAGCGCCGCGTGGATGCGCGCTGGCGCTTGAAAGAAAAAGAAATAGCTCGTTTGGCCGGTTTGCAGGCACTTATTTTGGAACAAGCGGCAGAGGCTGTGCGCCCCGGAGGCCGCCTGGTGTACTCCACTTGCTCCATCGACCGCCAAGAGGACCGCGAGGTTGTCGATGCCTTCTTGGCTGAGCACCCCGAGTTCTCATTTGTGGAGGAATACTTGGCGCTCCCACACCGTGAACAGGCAGATGGCGCCTACGCGGCCCTCCTCGTACGGGAAGTCTGAGCTTGGATTTCAAGAAGGTAGAAAGCGGATTTTTCACCGCGCTTGCGCGCTTCCTTCTTGCTCCGAACTCAAGATGAGACTTTCCTTGAGCTCTCTGCCTCTAGGCGCCTCTTCTTCATTTATTTGAACTGTTAGACGTAATTTTTCGTTAACGTGAATTGCAAGTTCAAATGCGACGCTTTTTGAAAAAAATGCATTGTTAGTGTTTTAAGTCGGTAAAATTCATTCCGAAAGCTTTTGCCATGTCCATTGCGGACTTGCCATCGAAGATTTTTCT
>Ga0233362_1000052_pt1 | contig 29273 bp, 26 predicted proteins | sample ElkDunMinimDraft_22_FD_180674 | JGI IMG/M metagenome (GOLD analysis project Ga0233362, IMG submission 180674) | Fecal eukaryotic communites from dung pellets of Tule Elk in California, USA - Elk Dung C1 | ecosystem: Host-associated > Mammals > Digestive system > Large intestine > Fecal | place... | reverse complement strand
CTCTTTTTGGGGTATTGCTATTTTTCCGGGAAAGGCGTCAGTCAATCCTATGAGGAAGCAGGCAAGTGGCTTCGGAAGGCTGCAGAGCAAGGAAATGTATTAGCCTCGGAGTTTCTATCGTCTTGTCCGTGCGAAACTGCACATTTGCTTAATGTTGCGTACGAAGCAAGCTGCAACGAGCTTGCGAAATCTCAACAAAACAAAGAGAAATATTTATATCGATTAGGTAAGGTAAACACTGCTTTGCAGGCTTGGGCTAATCTCAACAATCATCTCTCGAACTGCTCGTCGTGTGGCTCAGAGTACAAGTCTAATCAAATGCAGTATCTCTATCAGACGAAGTCTCAATTAGATGCAATGCATACTTATCTGGAGAATGCTGTTAACAGAGGTCTAAATGGCGACAACGATTCGGAAGATGCCCTCATAAAAATATTTGAGGCCTTAAATGGGATGACGAAACCTTTACAAAATTTGCCTCCCATCCATATACATATATTCTAAGGATTGTCGGCAATTTTTATCTAATAGCCTCTGTCAGTATATCTTACTGACAGAGGTATATGACATCCAAGAGGATTAAATATTCTGATGAAGAAAGCCCAATTTCTTTCTTTTACCTTTTATTTTATTTCGTGTGCACTATCGCGGGCTGCAATCGAAATAGATATAGAGAAAGTGTTCGCAGGATGTGGAAAGGTATTTTGATTTTGGGTGAAAAAACGCACAAAACAGCTGGGTGCCGTACCCTTCTCAAAGGGTGTTTATCTTGATAACTTAGGAATATAACTTGCTCTTATTTTACGCAATCTATAAATATAAGTCAGTAAACACTTATAAATAGCAAGGGCTTTCGATTTCTGCTGTTAGGGTGGTAAAATTAAACTCTCTTTGTAACGGTCGCAATATCATTCAGTTACGAAGTGCCGTACCCTTCTCAAAGGCTAGCACAAAAAAGCGCACCATTCGGTGCGCTTTTTTGTGCTTTATTCCCGGCGAGGCGAGAACGAAGTTCGAAAGCGGGCGACGGCCCCGTTTGGGCGCTCGCGCAGCGAGCGGTAAGCCCGCTTGGACAAACAGCTCTGCTGTTTGCCTCGCAGGGGGGAGCCCCTAACAATCCCGGAAGGCTGCGTTTTGGGGCAATCGGAGCTTATTTTAGCGGTAAAAAGGCATCTCGAAATGAAAATAAGGAGTGGGCTAATTTTCGATTTTTCGGCTTGAGATATTTTCTTGACATGGCGAGGAATATACCTTAGACTCAAGGATGGTTATTAAAAGTACTATGAAATCGACCATTCTTTCATATTTCAGAGAAGTCCGCAATCTTCGCATACCAAGCGGGATTCGTGAGATTTTGGACTCCAATCCGTATGTAATGAACAATCCTGTATGTTCTACGTCTGGCTCATGTAATTTGATGAGCTTTGCCTATAAGGGACTTGAGGTTCTCTTTGAGTGGAATCCTGAGAATAATGGTTTTGCGGTCTATTGTTACATAAAAAATGCAGCAAGAGTTTGCGACCGTGGGAGCTTATTGCAATTTTTAAATTCTTTAAACTATAATGCCGAAGCTTCTCATTTTATTATGGATAATGGTGATATCGGGGTGATGAAACGAGCTTATTCCCCTCAATCTCAATTGAACAAAAGCCTTTTTAATAATATGATGATGGGAGTTTTCTTCGATACGGATATCATTGTAAACACGATTTTCTCAAATAAATAAGGCAAGTCAGCATCTAACGATAACTCAATTACGATTATGAATAGACGTCTTGTTGAAACACTGACCCATTATGCGTACCACACCAATCTGCCATTGCATCCTATGGGGAATGGTGAATACCTTATACCGCTGGGCGGTTCTTACTCCATTACATGCAAAGTGGTGGATGACTTTGTACGAGTAATCACCTTGTTTGGTTCCAGCGGGATTTATATTCCGGAGCACCGCCGAGCCGCATGCCTGGAATTTATCAATATGTTGAACGTACAGCGCCCGTTGATTTTCTGTATCGAGCCGAACGGGCATTTCAGCATGGTTCTCCCGTGCCGTGCAGATGGATTTGACCTGCCGGAATCGTTGCTGGGTGCGCATCTGCAACAACTGGTAAGATTTATGCAGGACGAAAATATTGAGAATATTCTGCTTAACACGTTTGGCGGTTACAGGCAATAAGGCGAGTAAGTGCCTCTTACCGTTTCGGTAAAATCGACATTTGCTATACACAAAACGGGCATGCCTGTATGGCAGGCATGCCCGGTAAATCAAATGGAGTTAGCTATCTCTTATCAGAAGCTGTATACAGCACCAACATTGGCGTTGTGAGAGCCGCTGTCCTCGGTGCCCTCGAAGTGATAGCTGGCGTTCAGTAGCCAGACGCTATTCAGCTGATACTGTGCGCCGATGGTAACAGAACCACCCAAGCGCCCCGGGTTAGCACCGCTGCCGTTGTAGAAGCCATCAACCTCCACAGCCGGATTATGGCGCAGGGTGTCGTTGTGGATGGCCAATTCGCCGTATACCGTGGTACGGTCTGTCATGCTGTAGCTGATGCCGGTACCGGCCTGCAGACGCAGGTTTTGCAGGGAATCAGCCTTCACGCGGGAGGTGGAGTCATCCCCCTGAGCGTAGTATTGAATACCGGCAAAAGCGGAGAGGTCGGTGCGGGCGTTCAGCTTGTAGGAGTAGGTGGCACGGGCATCGAGCTGCATGCTATCCTGGGACCAATCAGCCCCGAGTTCGTTCTGTTCGGAGGTGGTGTTACCCACAGCGGAACTCCAATCGAGAGCCAGGGTGCCCTTCTTGCCTACATTCCAGGAACCGGCGCAACCGTAAAGGGCGGCATGCCAGCTGTTCTGATCTACGCGCGAGGTTGTGCGGGGTGAGGCCTTGCCCCAGTCGTAACCAAGGACTACACCCAGGCTGAGACCGCTCTTGAACTGGTGCTCAATACCGATAGCCGCACCATAGATGGAAAAGTCTGCGCCGCTGAAGGACGAGGAGCTCTTCTGGTGGGTATAGCTGCTATATACGGTGCCCTAGGCAATCGTTTGACCGGTAGCCGTTGCCTGCCTCAGGCCGGACTTGTCGCCAGTCTGCGGTGCATCGATGATAACGGCATTATTGCGTGTACTGCGGAGAGCACTCACGAAGGCCTGTGACGACCTGAAGACGCCCCAGTTGGTGGCTTGAACGGCATCTGCCAGCGGGTCATGCGCTACGAACATGTTCTCGCTGAGAATGACGCTAAGGACACCATCTTCCCAGACCAGCTCACCGTCACCCTCTTGGGCACCGATAATTGTCACATTGTCCGGTGTCCACAGCGTATCCTCTGCATCAAGGAGCTTCTAACTATCGGCATACAGGTTACGGGTGAAACGCAGGTTCAGGGTGATTGTGCCATCCATGGTTACGTCATCAGAATCGATGCTGAATGCCGCAACTGCTGTTCTGGTGGAGTTCATGTCAACGTTGAGTGTAAGCGCGCTACCTTTTTCAAAGGTGATAGCGGAGGCTTTAACCGTAGTTCCGTCGCCATTCATGGTCATGGAGCTACCGTCGGCAAAGGTCAAAGAGTCGGCTTCAATTGTGGCGTTCCCTGCTGTTTTCAGTTCGTTGCTCTTATCGAAAGCGATTGTGCCGGCTTTTAATACGGCATCTTTCACCTCGATTGTGGAGTTGCTGTCTGCCTGTGCTGTGATTTTTTCTGCGGAGAAAATCGCCTGATTCTGCACAATCATCGTGCCGCCGTGCAGCTTGGTCTCGCAGGCTACAGAATTGGTGCGGGATGCTTCGATTTCATCGGCTGTGGGAGCTCTGCCTATGATGGCGGCAAGATCCTTTTCCGTATGTTCGCCGCTGAAGATGATAGTACCCTCGGCGCTGCCTTCCACGCCATCTGTGGCTTTGTTGAAATTGACTACCGGTTCCGCATTATCATCTGTTACGTTGAGGTATGCATCTTCGTGTTGCCGTTGAGCTGCCTGATAGTAGTAACCGAATGCAATATTCGGATTTTGCTCCGCAAAAATGCCGTATTCATGTATTTCTCCCAGCAAATATAGTGCAGCGCTAAGCCCTTGTTCTGCTGCTTTGTTGATAAGCCTGGCGCCTATTTCATTGCATTGATGACTTGTCTTGCTATCCAAGTATTTGCCCCCGATTGTATGATTGACTTCCGGAGCATGAACTTCGGACTTATCTGGCTCAATTTGCGATTCTTTCAGCTGGTGATTATTCTGACGGATAGACAACTCGCCCAAACGAAGCAAGGCGATAATAAACTATTCCCGATTTTCGGGTTCCATAATTTCTTTCGCCTCGTACGCCCAATGGTTGAAGTAACGCCATAAAGAAAATATAGCATTGCCAAGTATTGAAATGTTTGTCACTTGGTCGATTACACTATACAATGAGCTGGTGTCACCAGCCTCAATCTTGTACTTTTTCTTAAATGAAGAACCCATGTCCATCGTAAAGCCGAGAGACCTGCAATCGTCCGCCATATAGTGATCTACCAACTCTATATAGTTGGTTTTGGCGTCCAGGAACTTATTGAGCCATTTAGTGGCAAAAGATTGGATTGACTTCATAAAGCGTGTAATTGGGAGAATATGAATGATTTAGTGGCTGTTGTATGGTAGAGAATATTTCAAAGGGCAAAGTCGCTGCTGTGTTATCCAGCTCTTTGGAGCGGATATCTACCGGACGACTGCTTTTGCCTATCTTCACCCAATCCTCTCGAAAACTCGGGTTCGTGAGGATATACACATAACCTTTATCCTTGTTCTCCATAACTAACTGTCGTTATGATACCATGATTTTTCATTTTTGAAAGTTTGTTTCCTAGCGATAACAGGACGAGAATGTGAGCTTTCAGGCGAGAACAACATGAGATACGAAGGGAAGAGTTCGCAGGACTTGGAAAAGGACTTGGATTTTGGGTGAAAAACGTACAATACAGCGGGGTGCCGTACCCCTCTCAAAGGCTACTAAAGAGCGGTTGTTACCAAATCGGTGACAACCGTTTTTTGTTTGCATACAGTTGCCCTTGTATGGGGAATACGCCACAGAGTATGGATATCCCCATACTGTTTTGCAACAGCGGGCTTCTCAGAAAACCTCAACTATCCTCAATAGGCATCAAAATCTCTCGCCAGACTTTGCTGCGTAGTATATAGGAAACAAGGGGGGAAATGCTATCGGTATCTGCGGTGAGCATGGCCGGGTGGATATGCAGCGATAAGCCACAACCAGTGGCAGCAAGTGCAGCTATTGTTTCGGGCGGCATTTCCCAGCGAATAAAGCTGCCAGTTGAGAAGTAGTCTATTCGAATCGACTTACAGCGGCTATGCGTTTTCGGGAGCGTCTCCAACAGTTCTTCAAGCGTGCACTGATCCGGGGTAAGGGCAAAGAACTGCCCCTTGTAGTCATCTTGGAAAAGCCAGGGAAAATGCGGGGGCGTATGGGGGACGGGCTCGCCATCGGGGTAGGTGATGAGAAAGAAACTCATGATGTTCTGCAAGCGACTTTCGCGGTATGTCTCCGAATAGTAGGCATACTCCAACCCCATATTGCGGGCAGCAAGGTGTTGCAATGTTTCGCGGGGGGCACGCACTGCGGCTGTGTCCGGCAATACTTTTCTATTTGTGCGCATCACGCTCAGGCATTGTGGGATTCCCCGTGTAGGCAGAGGTGTCTGTGCCGCATGGCGCAGGGCAGCATTCAATGCCTGTTCATCGTGGTAGGTGCCTACAACAAGGGATTCCCCCTCTGGCTTCGGTAAATCAGGCAATGAGTCCGTAAAGATATACAACTCCCAGGTAGTATTCTGATTGGTCATATGGCAGTAGGGGTATGAAAGCCTTATACATATAAAGGGGCCAAGTGTCAATCTTTACATGTGTTGAGCAAGGGCATTTTTGAGGCCGGGCATACTTTTGCCCTTGACTTTACCGTTCACTGTGGCAATTATGGGTTAACCTCTACCACATTGTTGATATTTGTCGCGTTTTGCCAAATATCAATCAATAGTTCGCCTAAAACGCCATGAATAAATTACTTTACTTACTACTGTCCTCTCTCTTATTAAGCTCATGCAAAGGCAAAGGGGCAGCAATCGCTCACATAGAAATCCGCGACTTGTCCAAAACAGAAGACGGGCAAATCATCCTGCTTTGCATCACAATAGAGCTCTTGTGCACCGTGCTTCCCGTGTTTGCCGCATTGATGCTTCAGCTGCCGACCAAATCAAACTTTGAGAAAGAAACGGAAGCAAAAGCCAAAGCTGCGGGGTTAGTGGGTTTGGCATCGCTCATCACCTATATCACGCCGGATGCCATTTCCGCGCTCATTTTTCTGGCCATACTCGTTGGCATACCCGTGCTTATGCACAAAATCGCAGGGGTATCCTGGGGCAAAGCATTTGGCACATTGGGGCTTATTATCGTGTTCTCCATCATCATGCAAATCATCGTAGAGAACATTCTGGAAGACATTTTTAGCTAAAGCGCCCACTCACGGTCCTACACCCGCCGCTTTCCAGAAAGCGGCGGCTTCTTTTTTGAGGGTCGGCATCATGTAGCGGCTGCGCAGCAGGCTTGTATCGCGGTAGCCCATTTCGAGCTGCAACTCGGGCAAGTTGCGGAAATAGGCGGCGTGGTACGAGGCAAAGGTGTGGCGGCTTGTACTGCTACCACCCCCTCCCGAATCGTCTGCCGCAGCAGCGAAATGCGAGCCGAGCCGTGTCACTTGGGCTCAAACCGACTTCTTCCCATAATTGTTCTGCAATGATGTTTTTATCCATCATTCGCCGTGTTTTCTTCATACACAATGCTGAAACCCACACATTGTTTTGCCTCTTATGAGCCTATTACGTGCGTGTTGCGTGAATGAAACTCATTTTCGATTTTCATTCATACGTTGCCTGACGTCTTTTAATACGATAAAATGAGTCGGAATAGCATTTTTTCTTGATATAAGCAATGTGAAAGAGTAATCTAAGACTTGGTACAAGGCGAGCACTGACGCCGCACTCATCGTGACAGATATTGACACGACGCAGAATAGGCAGCTACGGAAAGCCACCGCGGTACCCCCGCTGCATGCAGCAAAACACAAAAAACAAACACAACATACAACAATGGCAGTAGAAGAAACAACGACAGAAAGCTGGGGCAGCCGGCTGGGTGGCTCCATCAAAGGCGTTCTTGCGGGCGCAGTACTCTTCATTGCAGGTATCCCCCTGTTGTTCTGGAACGAAGGGCGCACCGTCAAGACAACCCAAGCTTTGGAAGAAGGCGCAGCTAATTGCACGGTGGTTCCCACCGCCGACACGGTAGATGCAGCCAATGAGGGCAAGCTCATTCACATCACCGGCACTGCGGCCACGGAAGATGTGCTGACGGACGAACTGTTCGGCGGCATCAGCATGAAGGGCATGCGCCTGAGCCGCAAGGTAGAGTACTACCAGTGGGTAGAAGACTCCAAGAGCGAAACAAAGAAGAACACGGGCGGCTCCACCACAACCACGACTACCTACACCTATTCCAAGAAGTGGGTAAGCTCCCCGGAAGATTCCTCCGAGTTCAAGGAAGCCGGCCACGAGAACACCATCCATTTTGCAGATGCGGAAGACACCACCATGTATGCTCAGCAAGCTGCCTTGGGTGCATTTGCCCTTACCCCCAGCCAGATTCAATCGATCTCCGGGCAGGAGAACGTGAAGCTGGAAGGCGTGCAGTGGCCAGATGCTCTGAAAGGACGCACCACCGTATCCGGCAACACACTCTATATCGGGCGTCCTGTGAATCCCATGCAAGCAGCCATTGCTGAAAAGGGAGCAGCCCCCCAGCTGCCGGTGGAACAGGGTTACCTGCAAATTGAGAATGAGCCCGGCAAGAATCTGCTGGCTGTGCAGGATGGCGAGAATGTCTACGTGCAATCATCCATGGGTGATCTTTACCTGCTCGGCACAGATGAAGACGGCACTCCCATGGTGCAGTTGCGCAATGGCTCGCTCCGCAACGTGACAGGCGAGGCCGAAATGACCGGTCCCGCCCCCACATTCCCCTACCCCATTCCGGCATCCATTCAGGTGGAGCGTCTGGGAGAATGCCCTGTGGTGTGCATCGGCACATACGCATATGTCCGCACAAGCGACAACCGCCTGCTCTGCATCAAGCCCTATCAGGACTACTTTGTGGTGACGGATAATGGGGTCATGCGCAAGGCCGACATCATGCTGGCACCCGTGACACTGAGCGACAAGGGCACGGCAGACCCCGCCGCCCCGCAGGTGGGTGATGTGCGCATCACCTGGACCTACGTTGGCCCGCAGAAGCCCGTCAGCGTGGTGGCTGTGCAGACCGGCAACACCTTTGCCCCGTATGTATCCAAATCCAGCGGCTACAAGGTAGATTTGCTGGAAACCGGCATCAAGACCAAGGAGGAAATGTTCCAAAACGCAGAAAACGCCAACACCTTTATGGCTTGGATTCTGCGTTTCCTGGGCTGGTTCATCATGTACATAGGCCTGAGAATGATACTCAAGCCCCTTTCTGTGCTGGGAGATGTGTTGCCCATCTTGGGTGATTTGATTGGCGTGGGTACCGGCATCATAGCCTTCCTCGTCTCAGCCGCCGTGGCGTTGCTTGTCATTGCCGTGGCGTGGGTATTCTACCGCCCGGTTTTGGGCATTGTCCTGCTGGCAGCGGCCGTCGGCCTTATCGTGCTACTCATCAAGAAAAAGAAGAGCAGCAAAAAGGAACCTGCTCCGGAAGCCCCGGTAACCGAGTAACAATCAACCATCCGGCGGGGTGCTGTGGCACCCCGCATCTTATTCCGTAGCATCCATGAAAACAAGCTTCTTTATGCTGGTCTCCGCATTAGTCGGGGTAGCCTACGCAGGCACAGAAACCATTCAGGAAATGGTGCAGCGCTATGAGGGCACCCCGCACTACACAAAGCTCAACCAATACTATGAGGACATTGAGCGAACGGGAAATCCCCACGCACAAGATGCCGCAGGGCGCACCATGTTGATGTATTGCTTGCAAGAGCTGCCGGAGATGCACATGGCACAGCTCATCCATCCCCTCCTGCTTGCAGGGATGAACCCCAATGCGGCAGATAAAACAACGGGGCGCACTCCCCTGCACCACGCAGCTCTGAGCAATGATTACCGCTTGGCCTGTCGTCTGCTGGCATTCGGAGCAGATATCAGCAAGCAAGACAAACAAGGGCGCACACCTGCGCAACTTGCGAAGTTGCCCCAGCTTCAACATCTGCTGAGCACCGGCACCCCGCCCGAACTACGCAGTCAACGTGTCAAAGACCTTCACGCCAAGGCCTGCCGCAACAATGGAGCTGCACAATACGAACTGTCACGGCTCTATCGCGATGAAGCCACGGCAGAACGTATCTCCATGAGTGCTTGGGTGAACAACCCGACTGTACCCGATCCCGATGCCGCAGAAAGCCGCTGCTGGTTGGAACAAGCTGCCGCCAATCACTATCCCCCGGCTATGCATGATTTGGCACTTCGGCTCATGTGGGGAATCGATGGCAAGGAGCATGAAGCAGAAGCGTGCAGACTCTTGGAAGAAGCCGCAAAAGCCGGCCACAAGGAATCCATCGACTTCCTTGAAAACACCCCCATCCCCGGCGAGCCATGATCGTATACGTCAACCGACACCACCCACATAAAGCTCGCCATCAGCAAATCATTCAGCACAGGGAAAACAATTTAACGAACTCACACGCTTATTAAAACGGGACACTACCTTTCACCGGCACATTCACACTCAAATCATCACCGTTCATGAATTTCCTTTTCCCACAGCTACTTCTACCCCTGGCCTTTGCCATGCATGCCGCGGCTGTCATGATACCGGCCACACTTGCGGACTCATGTCTGGTGGTGGATTTGAGCGACATCGAAATCTGCGAGGCGCAGGGCAACGCCGCGCCCCATACTGCTTGGAAGCGGAGCAGCCTTACCCCGCTCATTGTCTGCTACCCGGAGGGCTCAAGCAATGAAATCAGCGTGCCGCACCCGGCCAATCGTGAAAACATCGGCATACCGGGCGCCCCTTACCTGCCGGATGCCACCGCCGACTATTCCCCCTTTACCAATGGCGAAAGCAAGGGGGTGCTCTCCTTGGAGCATGCTGATTTCGAGGTGCAAATCATCCTGAACTTTGAGAAATTGAACACGGACGGCACGTACTCCGGCAGCGCAGAGCTCACGTGGAAAGAGGCCGGAACCACCACACACATACGCCACGCCACCTTCTGCACCCGCGCTATCCAGCCCGCCGATTTCCCCTTGCAACTCCCCATGCACCCCGCACACGCAGAGGGAGATGCAGACACCCACGCAACGCTGCAACAAATCCTCAGCGAGCTTCAAGGGCGGCAAACTAAAAATGCGGTAGAATCACTTTACCTGCGCCGCTTGCTCATGCTGCTGCCGCTCATCCTGGAACAAGGGGACGTAAATCTGACCACACCGGAAACGAAAGGCAACACTGCCCTGCACTATGCCTGCGGGTTAGGACACGTGGAGCTGGTACGTGCGCTGGTGCAAGCCGGGGCCAACACCAAAGCCCGCACGCATAAAGGTGCCACACCTCTCGACTGCGTAAGTGGCCCCCAAAGCAGGCGCATCAAAGCTCTGCTGAAATAACCCTCTGTCACCGATTCGACCATGCACATGCGCTTTCTTATCCTACCGCTCCTTGCAGCAGCCTCTTGCTCCGCAGCTGTGCAAGCACCAACTGATTTGAACGATTGTGAGATTCAATTCAGCTACTCTCCCTCATGGAAATTCACCCCACTTCTCATGGGCTTCGGTAAGGCTACGCCCGGCAAAGCCAACAGCTACACCATGCGGGGAGAAAACCGCACCTACGATGTGAGTTACAGCCCCCAAGCCGCAACCGCCAAAGCGCATCTTATCATTGACGGTAAGCGGGATAAAGGCACTATCCAACTGACTTTCCACACAGCAGAAAGCGGCACGGCTCACATGAAGTGGAACGGGGCGGATTACTACGACCTCAGCTTCCGCGTGAAAGCAAGCGATACACCCCACCACCATCTTCAGCGCATGGGCGACCCCGTGGGAGACGTGATTCCCACTTCTTTGGCAGGCAAAGTACTGGAAATTGATTTTGACGGGGCTTTCACCTGCCAATGGGATTCTACCACCATGAAACCCAACTACCAAGCGTGCAAAAGCGCTCCGCTGGTGGTACAATTCCCGGCATCCGGCAGCAACTTCACCTGCCAAAGACAAGGTGCGAGCCCTCATTCCGTGCAATATGAACTGCTCAGCTGCGGGGCTATCGTATCAATTATCAGCGGGCGAGATTACCATACGGAAATTTCGCTGGATTTTGCCGATTCGGAATCCGGCTTGGCTCATGTGAGCCGGTCAGAGGGCGACAAGCAGTGGGAAGAACGCGCCGCCCGCTTCCGCATTCGCCCTGCCACCTCCGATACCGGGTATGTGAGTTTTCTGCAAAAACCGGGGACAGCCCCGGTTCCGGCAGACCTGATACGAGGACCGGAAAACATCACCAACCCCACAGCGCCGGAGCGCCAAGTTGATTAAAAAGCCCCCCCCTGCCCCATGAAAGTGATTTGCAAAGTTGCGTTTTTGGCCGGAGTGGCGCTCATGCTCAACTCCTGTGGGTTGTACTATAGCCTTACCGGCTACAACAAGGGCTTTGGTGATGCAGGCGGCTACTATGCCGGGCATTATGATGATGCAGGCATCCCCATTTATGGCCATGAAAAGGGGCTCCCCGTGTACGGCTACACCCCTGCCGGGCTCCCGGTACATGCGCTCAACCAACTGTATGCCGGTTGCTATGTTCCTAATTGGGGCTCGGCCGCCCCTCATTACCCACATGGGGTGCGTTTGTCTTCCAATCCTCCGCGTATGCTTGATTCTTCAAATTCCGGGAACCCCGCCCCCCACAATGGTAATAACTACTGACATCTGAACCCACCATGACACGACGACGCAGAAGCAACTACAACCGCCGCTCCCCTCAGTATACCCGCATCCCGATTATCCCGGGGATTCTTTACCTCAATCTCAGCCGCAGCGGGGTGTCGCTCAGCTTCGGCAAGAGTGATGTGGGGCGGGCAACCGTGAGCAAAAGCGGTGTACGGCTCAATAAAAGCATCGGCGGATTCAGTATCGGCAAGAGTTTCAGTTTCAGCAAACTAGGCAAGCTTTTCGGCAGAAAGGCCAAGCGCGATGAATGAGCAACAGGCGAGATAGCCGTGGCTATCTCGCCCGATATACAAAATTCCGGGGAAATTAAGCTTACTCAGCCCAATTCCAGGTGATGTTCTTGGCCACAGTGGGCACAATAGCTGCCCCTACGGGACAATTTTTCACAGCGGCTTCCAACACGGCGCGCTCTGCCGGGGTGGTGGGGTGCGGCACGGTGATGCAGAAGTTCAGAGCGCTAATGCCGCTCTTGCCTTCCTCGTACCCGGCGGCGATGGAGATACCCTCGGTATTCAGCTCGCGGCGGGCGCCCATGAAGGCCATCATGCTGGCCATGCAGGAGGCCACGGAGGCAGCCAACATCTGCGCGGGGGTGGGTTGCTCTCCCAAACCTCCCAAGGCGCTGCCTACATCGGTGACAAATACCGCATTTCCCTGCGGAAATTGGGTGGCGCAGCGCATGTTTCCTTGGTGCTCGGTAGTGGATGTGTAGTTGCTCATTTCTGTGTTTCCTTTCTGGTTGTTGTTTGGAATGCTTCTAAATTAGCAAATGCAAACGCACCTGTCAACACTAATTTCTACAATTTTTAAAGGAAATGCGAAATTTATTTTACAATGAGGGAAAGAATATGGTAGATTAGGGCGATGCTGATACGGAAGATTTGGGGAATAACAGTACTGGCAGTAGCCATGAATGCACAGGAACTACAAGCACAGGATTTGGGCGATAGGCACCCGCTCTACGATGCGGCAAGCCCGCGCCAAGCCAGCAAAACAACCGCCGCGACGCGGTTGCGCATCGTCCCGGCAGCGGAGATGCGAGTAGAAGCAGGAGCCCCTGCCCCCGGCAGTGCAGAAGACAAACCTGATACCCTGCGCATGAGTGCGTGGCGCGGGGAACGCTGCAGCGGACAGTTGGTCATCATCACCGATGGAGGGGAAGCCACCATCGGCGTGAGCTGCACCACGCTGCGCCAAGGAGACAAGGAAATACCCGCCACCGTGCGCATGGTACGCTATGTGCAGGCAGGCAAGACACGCACGGCAGATATCATAGGGCATGAGACTCAATGCAACAACCCGGCAGGTATTTGCCGCGCCGTGTGGTATGAAGTGAACGTGCCGCAGGACGCAGAGCCGGGTGTGTATCAGGGGAGCATCGTCGCCACGGCCCCGGGCTGCGAATCCGCCCGACAAGATATTGAGATTCAGGTAGAGCAAGCAGTGCTTCCCAAGCCTCAGGATTGGAAGATGCACCTTGATTTGTGGCAATATCCTTTCTCCGTGGCCCGTTGGCACGATGTGGAGCCGTGGTCCGAAGAGCATTTTGCACTGATGCGCCCGCTCATGAAACGCCTGGCAGAAGCCGGACAAAAATGCATCACCTGCACCCTGCTGGATGAAGCATGGAATGCGCAGACCTACGATTGGTACCCCTCCATGGTACGCTGGATTCGCGGCAAGGATGGGGTGATGCGCTACGACTACGCGATACTGGATAAGTGGATTCATTTCATGCACGATGAGATCGGTATTCGCGGACAAATCAGCTGCTATTCCATGTTACCGTGGCACCTCAAGATTCAGTATTTTGATGAAGCAACGGGGCAAACTGCCCACCTGGAGGCCACCCCCGGCAAACCTGCGTTTGAGGCGCTGTGGGCTCCTTTCCTGCGGGATTTTCACCGCCACATGCAGATAAAAGGCTGGGCAGAGAAGACCTGCATCGCCATTGATGAACGCCCCGACCACATGGTGCGCGAGGCGATGCGGCTGGTGCAGGAAAATGCCCCCACCTTCCGCATCGCTTCTGCCGTAGACAGGCCCTCTGCCCTCACCAATGAGGTATACAGCATCTCCCCGGTGATTACCCACGCCGGCACCGCCTTGGGCGATATGCTGCGCCAACGCAAAGCTGCCGGTAAAATCACCACCTTCTATGTGTGCCTGCATCCCCGCGTTCCTAATACTTTCACCACATCCGCCCCTGCCGAGGCTGAATGGCTGGGCTTCTTTGCCGCCGCTAATCACTTGGATGGCTTCCTGCGCTGGGCCTACAACGCCTGGAATCGCAACCCCATGCAATGCACCGATTTCGGCTCATGGCCCACAGGAGATTGCTTCCTTGTATACCCCGGCAACCGCAGCTCCATCCGCTTTGAGCGCCTGCGCGACGGCATCGAAGAATACGAAAAAATAGCCTTACTCCGCGCCCGCGCCGGAGAATCGCCCCAAGCTGCCGCGGCTATCGAGCGCATGAATGCCCGCTTGTCCGCCATCTTCACCGTAGAACGCAGCACAGCCATGCAGCACGCACAGGATGTAGCCCAAGCCCGCAGCATCGTCGCAGAAACACTTCGTGCCCTCTCCGGAGGGCAATGACAACAAAGAGCCTCGCATGCGCTAAGCAAAAATCGCCACAAAACAACCCTTGCAAAGCAGGAGAACGGTGTGGTAGAATGAGAACATGCCAACACTCCGTGAAATAGCAATGCAAGGGCTTTCCCACATGCAGGAAAGCGGGCAGTTGCGCGTAGCGGTAGATGAAGAGGCCCGTGGTATCTTACGAGAATGGATGCTGGCACAGCGGCATGGCAAAGCGGCTGCGGCGGGCTCTCCCATTTCCCCGGCAAAAACGATCAGTCAAGCCGGAGGGCAAGCGATGCAACGGGTGGAAGAAAAGCTGGCCTACCTACGGGAGCGTGCAGCGCAGTGGAAGGCAGCTCGCGCGCTTGGCACGCTGCGCGAGACGATGGTATTTGCCACAGGGAATCCGCATGCACGGCTCATGTTGGTGGGAGAAGCCCCCGGCTACGACGAAGAGCGCCTGCAGGAGCCATTTGTGGGCAAAGCCGGGCAAAAGCTCAACCAAATATTAGGGGCTATGGGGCTCAAGCGGGAGGAGGTCTACATTTCCAACGTATGCAAATTCCGCCCCTCGATGGGAGAAAACCAAGGTACTGCCAACCGCGCTCCGAGCGAGGAAGAACTGGCGGCCTGTCTCCCGCTCATCATGGCAGAAATACGGGCGATACAGCCGGCGTGCATCGTGTGTTTGGGGGGCACAAGCGCCAAGGGGCTGCTTGGTGTAGCGGCCTCTGTAAGCAGCCTACGCGGGCAATGGCATGAGTGCCAAGGCATACCGGTGCGCGTGACCTACCATCCCAGCTACCTGCTGCGCAATGAAAGCTTGGGGGCCAAGCGCGCCGTATGGGAAGATATGCTGGCCACGATGGAGCATTTGCAACTGCCCATCTCACCCAAGCAAAGAGGATATTTTTTACCGGCATGAGAGCAAGGATGACCAGATGGATGCTACCCCTGCTTTGCTGCCTGGGGCTCGGCAGCTGCCGGAGCTCAACCCACGGCATCCATGAACGCGCCCAAGCCGGCGATGCCAACGCGCAATATGAGTACGGGCGCCGCTTGCTGACCGGGCAAAAAAGTGCGCAAAATCAGGAGCTTGCCTTAGGGTGGTTTCAGGCCGCAGCACAGCAGGGACACGCCAAAGCACAAGCTGCGCTGGGTGCTTGCTACCAGCAAGGGCTGGGGCTTCCTCGCCAGGAAAAACAAGCGCTCAATTGGTACAACAAAGCCGCGGCTCAAGGCAATGAGCACGCCACGATTGCCCTGCTGAATTACGCCGAGCAACAACCCAGCCACACTGCGGCCAAGCGTACCCTGCAACAACTGCTGGACGCAGAAAACCCCGCCGCCGAGCTCTACATGGCCACACGCCTGATGAGCAAATCCAACAGCAAAGCAGCACAGCGACAAGCCATCGACTACCTGCGCTATGCTGCCATGGGCGGTAGCGGTGATGCTGCATTGTTGCTTTGCCTGTGCTACCTGGAAGGAAACGGGGTACCCACCTCTCCCGAACTGGCAATGGGATGGTTCGAAATTGCGCTGGAGCTACAAAGTGACATGGCTCAGTTAATTTTGCAACAAATACAGGTGCAAACTTCTGCTGAGCCCCCAACGTGTGCAACTTTTTTTGAAAAAAATAGTTAAAAAACGTGATATAATTTTATTTTAACAAACGTAACATTCAACATGAAGCTGAGCGTATTGACAAGCATATTGCTACTGACCGGCAGCACTCTGGCCCAGATGCCGGGCATGCCGGCCACCCGCGTGCAGGTGGAAAAGGCCACCACGGGGTTGGATATGATTTTTCGGCGGAGCATCGGGCACGTGGAAGCTATCCGCAAGGTGCAAGTAAAATCTGCCGTGGAAGGATTTTTGCTGGAGACAAAGTACAAGGAAGGCAGCATTGTAAATGAGGGTGATGTGCTCTTTGAAATCAACCCCATTCGCTACAAGGCTGCATTCGAGCAAGCCCAAGCCACCCTGAAGGAAATTAACGCCCAAATCATCTACGCTGAAAACAACCACAAACGCCTGCGAGCTCTGGCTCAAAGCCACGCTGCTTCCGTGGAAAATGTGGAAAGCGCTCTGGCCCGGTTGGAAGGACTCAAAGCAAAAAAAATTGAGGCAGAAGCCAATTTGGTGAAGGCTAAAAAAGATTTGGAGGACTGCACCATCCGCGCAGAAATCACAGGCCGCATCGGCCGCAGAGAGTTTTCCAAGGGCAACTATATCACCCAGGGGGAAATGCTGGCCACCATCACCCAAGTGAATCCCATCTATGTGCGCTTCCCGCTCAGCCAGAGTGATGTGAATGGTATTTTCCGCGGCCCGAAGGAAATCAGCAACGTGACGGATGTGCGCCTCACCACGGCAGATGGCCGCCGATACCCGACCGCCGGGCATATTGAGATTGTAGACAACCTTCTCACGGGCAACACCGATACCTACACCTTGTGGGCCAAGTTCGACAATGAGAAACAAGTGCTCACCCCCCGTGGTATCGGAGCTCTGCATATCTCCTTGAACAACACCGCAGAGGTCACCATGGTGCCGCTCACCGCCGTGCACCACGATGAAGTGGGAGCGTACGTGTATACGGTGGATGACACCGGCAAAGTCGCCCGCCGAGAGGTCATTTCCGGCACGGTGCAAGGGCGCATGCAATCCATTTATGACGGTCTGCAACCGGGCGAGACAGTCATTACCGACGGTTCGCACAAGACCCGCGAAGGAGCCACGGTCGTCCCCGTATATCCGGAAGAACAGAAGCTCGCCACCAAATCCGGCAGCTCGGATGCCACCCAAGAGGCAGCCCCGGTAGAGGCAGATGTGGTGGAAGCCACCCCCATCAGCGACCCCACGGTTCTGGTGTGCCAAGGGGCACGCGTGGAAGCTATCAACCGGGTCAACATCCGCCCGCTGGTGCAGGGTGTGCTGGAAGAGCCCGCCTTCAAGGAAGGCGACCGCGTGAAACAGGGAGATGTGCTCTTCAACATCGACCCCACACGCTACCAAGCCACGGTGGATGCGCAAAAGGCCAAAATCATGCAGCTGGATGTGCTCATTGCAGATGCTACCAGCAAGTATGCCCGCCAGCAGCAACTCATCGCCCGCAATGCCACCAGCAAGGATGATGTGGAAAGCGCCAAAGCCACGCTGGATGAGCTCCAAGCACAAAAGGAAAAAGCACAGGCCGCGCTGGCCGTGGCGGAGGATGACCTCTCCCGCTGCACGGTACGCGCCGCCATCGATTCCCGCATTGGCCGTGTGAACTTCTCTAAGGGCAACTACATCACCGATGTGAAATCACCGCTGGCTACGCTGGTGCAGCTGAGCCCCATCTATGTGCGTTTCTCGCTGAGCGAAAGCAGTATCCTCTCCCACTTCGGCAATGTGGAAGACCTCATCCGCGATGCCGAAATCACCTTGGTGACAGCCAACGGCAAAACCTTTGGCGAAAAGGGCTGCGTATCCTTCTGCGACAACGTGATTCAGCAGGCTACCGACACGCAGAACCTGTGGGCCATCTTCGACAACGCGAATCACGAACTCCACCCCGGCGGTGTTGTGACCATCCGCGTGAAACGCAAGGCCGATATCACCGTGCCGGGCATCCCCGCCCAAGCGGTGCAGATAGATACGCGTGGCAAGTACGTATACCTGCTGAAAAACGGGCGCGCCATCCAAACGCGCATTCATTGCGGCACCGCCAATGAAGACGGGCTTGTACCCGTCTTTGCCGGGCTGAGCCATGGTGCCCGCATCATCACCACCCAGCTGGCAGAATTGGAAAACGGCACCCCGGTCCAGGCAAAATAACCTCACATCCCACTCTCGACTATGTTCTCGCAATTTTTCATTTATCGCCCCAAGTTTGCGTTCGTCATCTCTATTTTGATGATGCTGGCAGGCCTGCTGTGCATCTCCAAGATGCCGATTTCAGAATACCCGGAAGTATCACCGCCCACGGTGTCGGTAAACATGAACTACAACGGCGCCAGTGCAGAGGAATTGGCCCAAGTGGTGGCCGCACCGGTGGAAGAACAGCTGGTGGGTATGGATGACCTGCTCTACTTCTACTCCTCTTGCGCCAACAACGGCTCCTACTCCCTGACGCTCATTTTCGAAACCGGCACCAACGATGACATGGCCATGATCAACGTGTCCAATGCCATCAAGGCTGTAGAATCCAAGCTGCCGGCAGAAATCAAACAAAACGGATACCGCATCCGCAAGCGCTCGGGCGATATGCTTTGTTTCATCAACTTCATGTGCGATGAAAACAAGATGAGCGTGCTCGACCTCTCCAACTGGCTGCGCATGAATGCCAAGGACCGCATCGGCCAAGTGAGCGGCGTATCCAGCGTGGATATCATCCCCAACCGCAACTACGCCATGCGCATTTGGATGAATACCACCCGCATGAGCGCCCTCAACATCACCCCGGCAGATATCCGCAAGGCTATCGAAGCGCAAAATATCCAAGCGGCTGCCGGTTCCGTGGGCTCGGAAGACGAGCAATCATACGCCACTTTCAAAGTGACTGCTACCGGCCGACTCAAAACAGCAGAGGAATTCGGCAATATCATCGTGAAACGCGGTGAGGGCGGCCATGTGACCAAGTTGAAGGACATTGCCACCATTGAGCTGGGCGCCGAGCGCAATTCCGGCTACAGCCGCCTCAACGGCAAGGATGCCGTGGGTATGATTATTCACCGCAACAATGAGGCAAATGCCCTGGCTACGGTGCAAGCCGTGCAAGCCATGATGAAGGAGATTGAAGCCACCATGCCCGACGGCATGGAATGGCAGATGGGTTATGACCCCACACAGGCCATCTCTGCTACCATGGAAGAAATTATCATCACCTTGGGGCTGGCCCTCTTCCTAGTGGTGCTGGTGACCTACATTTTCCTGCAGGACTGGCGCGCCACTCTCATTCCTTCATTGGCCATTCCGGTATCGCTGCTGGGTGCCTTCGTCATCATGTATGCGCTGGGCTACACCATCAACGTGCTTACCATGTTCGGCCTCATCCTGGTCATTGGCTCACTGGTGGATGATGCTATCGTCGTCGTAGAAAACGTGATGCGTCTCATCCAAGAAGAGAAACTGAGCCCGCGAGAGGCCACCATCAAGAGTATGAAGCAAATCACGGGGGCCATCATCGCTACCACCTTGGTGACACTGGCAGTCTATGTGCCGATTGCTTTCTACGGCGGCATGGTGGGCGTGATTTACACGCAGTTCTCCGTGACCATGTGCGTGGCGCTCTGCATCTCCACCTTCAATGCTCTTACCCTCTCCCCTGCCCTCTGCGCCCTCATTCTGCGCCCGGCAGGCGTAAAGCAGAGCAAGCTTTCGGAGTGGATGTTCAAGCCCTTCAACTGGTTTATGGATGTATGCCGCCGCATCTACTTGTGTGGTGCAGGCATCTTGGTACGCAACGCTTGGCTGACAGTACTGCTGCTAGTAGCCGTCCTCTTCGGCAACTATGTCTACTTCGCGGGCTCGCCCTCTTGGTGGTATGATATTTTCCACAGCAAGGAACAACCCGCGGCCCAAGCGGCCCCCCGTGGCAAAGCCCCTGCTAAGAAGAGCTTTGATATCCTCGACCTCATCGCCCCGGATGCCATGAATAGCTCCTTCATCCCCACGGAGGATAAAGGCACGCTCTTCGTGATGATTACCATGGAAGGCACCGCCACCGCCAAGCAGCGCACGGATAAGGTGCTGCGCCAGCTGGAGGCCCGCATGAAAAACATCCCCGGCATTGCAGCCGTGACCGCCCAGAGTGGCTACAGCTTTGCCAGCGGTTCCGGCGAGAGCCGCGCTATGATGATTATCTTGCTGGAGCCCTGGAGCAAGCGCACAACACCGGATTTGCACGTGACAGCCATTGCCGCCAAGGTGAACGCCGCTTGCGCGGATATCCCCGAGGCCTCCATCATGGCCGTGACCCCGCCCGCCATCCAAGGCTTGGGTATTTCCGGCGGTATTTCCATGGTGTTGCAAGCCTCCGGCGATACCACCCCGCTGGACATGGGCAACATGGTCAAAGAAATTCAGGCTCGCCTGCAATCGCACAGTGAGCTCGTCTCCCTTGTACGCAGTGAGTACAACGCAGAAAACCCGCAGATTCGCTTGGAAATCAACCGCGAAAAAGCGCAATCGCTCAATGTGCCGGTGAACACCATCTTCAGCACCTTGCAGAGCGTGATGTCCTCCCTCTACGTCAACGATTTTACCCTCAACGGCTTCAACTTCAAGGTCATGATGCAGGGGGCCACCCAAGATCGCCGCACGGCAGAGGATATCCTCAACCAGATGGTGCGCAATGAAAAAGGCGAGATGGTGCCGCTCTCGGCTGTGTGCTCTATCTCCCACACGGTGGGCCCGGATTCCTACGGGCGTTTCAACCAGTACATGAGCGCGGATATCACCGTGATGGCTCAGCCCAACGTGGGCTCCGGGCAGGTGATGAAGCTCATTGAGGACACCATCGCCCAAATCAACAAGGAAGAACGCGCCGCCGGCAACGACCGCCAGTGGATGGTGAGCTGGAAGGATCTCTCCTACCAAGAGCGCAAAAACGATGGCAAGGTTGGCATCCTTGTAGGGCTGGCTATGCTCTTTGCCTACCTCTTCCTCGTGGCGCAGTACGAAAGCTGGACCACCCCGGTGCCTGTAATGCTCTCCGTAAGCGTGGCAACACTGGGTGCATTGATGGGGGCGCGCCTCTTCGGGCTCACGCTGTCCATCTACGTGCAGCTGGGCTTGCTGATGCTCATTGGTCTGGCAGCCAAGAACGCCATTTTGATGGTGGAGTTCAGTAAGGAAGACCACGAAGCGGGCACCCCGATACGCCAAGCCGCTATCAACGGTGCAGGGCTGCGTTTCCGCGCTGTGCTCATGACGGCCATTTCCTTCATCTTCGGTGTGTTCCCCATGGTAGTAGCCACGGGCTCCGGTGCAGCAAGCCGCCAGGAAATCGGCATCACCACCTTCTTCGGCATGACCCTGGCCACCATCTTCGGCATCTTCATGGTGCCCGGTCTCTACGCAATCTTCGCCCGCATGCGCGACTGGACCGCCGCGAAAATCGGCATGAAAAAATAGCCGCTTCGCCGGTACAATCTGCCCTTCTTTCAACATAAATGACACGAATTCCACCCCCCAACGCCCCCCCCCAAAAAAAACGATGAAAATTAACCCAGTTCTTCAAGTGAAGAAATCTCTGCTACCGGCCACACTTTTGTTGACCGGTAGCACCCTCATGGCAGGCTGCGACCGCCAAACACCCCCGGGTGATGTACCCTATACCGACAATAATCATACATCTACCGATGATACACAGCACCTTATCGGCAAATATATAATCTCCTACCCGGAGCCACCCAAGCCGGAGCCCCAGTCTCCCCCTGCTGAGGAATCATGACCGGGCCTCTCACCCTCACTCTCTGCCTTACGCACCAATGCAATTTGCGCTGCCGCTATTGCTATGCGGGGCACAAATACCACAGCACCATGTCGCAAGCGACGCTGGAGCGCGCAGTCGACATCGCTTTGGATGAGGCACAGCGCCTTGGGCGGCATCTGGATATTTCCTTCTTTGGGGGCGAACCTCTGCTGGAATGGGAGCTTTTGCAGTACGGCTGGCAATATGCCTCGCAAATTGTAACCAACAGCAAAGTGCGCCTCCGCTTCGGTGTCACCACAAACGGTACTCTCCTCACCCAAGAAAAATCAGCTTGGCTCGTTGAGCGCGATTTTCTGATTGGTCTGTCGCTCGATGGCTCTCCCGCCATGCACAACACGAACCGCTGCTTTGCCAATGGCAGCGGTAGCCATGCACAAGCAAGCAGGGCTCTCAGGCACCTGCTGCAATATCCCGCTGCTCGCTTCAAAATTATCTGCGTAGTCAATCCTCACAATCACCTCTATCTATGCGAGGGGGTGAGCTGGCTACACCGGCACAAAGCCGGTACTATCGGGCTCAATTTCGACTACTGGAGCCCGTGGTCGGATGCTCAATTTGACTCTCTTGCCCACCACATGCAGCTTTTGGCCGACCAAGTTCTGGACTCTTACCGCGCCGGCACCCCCTGGCAAGTGGAATGCTTCGCGGATAAAATCCGCAGCTATATTGCACACCCCCAACAGCCCTGCAACCGCTGCCAACTGGGGGAACGCGAGCTGGCCGTATCGGTCGATGGGCACTTTTTCCCCTGCTCTCGTCTCGTGGGCGTGGGAGATGACCCCGCCATCACATTCGGAGATGTGCACACAGGTATCAACCGCGCGCGGCAGCAATTGATGATCGCCACACGTGGCAACGCCACACCGGAGTGCCGCTTATGTGCACTGCGCTACCGCTGTATCAACTCCTGTGGTTGCAGCAATTTTGCATCCTCCGGTGCCATAAACCAAGTATCCCCCTTCCTTTGCAACCTGCAACAGCTCATCATACGGCTGGCCGATTCCTTGGCCGAAACGCTCTACGCCGAGCGCAACCCTGCCTTCATGCAGCAATTTTACGGCTAATGCCTCCCCTCCGCTTACGCTATCGTGCCTTCCGTCACACCAATGCGGTCAAGCAAATTGAGCTGCTGCATCAGCGCCTCCGGTTTGAGCCGCCCGCGCAGAAGGTCGCGGTAGAGGGAAATAAGCTGCGTAGTCTGCTCGGGTGATTCCTCCAGCAACTCCAAACGGAAGCGCGAAAGCCCCCAGCGGCGCATCCCCTCCACATAGCGCGCAGCCGTCTGGGCCTGGCCATTGAACAAGGTATTGCGGCAGCCCTCATCGCTGCGCAGATAGTGCATAGCATGGGTGCGGTCCATCACGCGCACGCGGTGGTGCTCGCATGGCTGGCCACAATCCTTGAAACTATGCCCCCGGGAGAGGAAGGTACAATACACGCAATGCTCCGTATGGAACATGGGAATGTGCTGGTGCAGGGTGAGCTCCAACTGCGGGCCGCAACCACTGCGCAGCATATCTGCCAACTGCGCTGCATTCAAATCGTAGGAAACGGTGAGTTGCTTCAGCCCGAAGGCTCGCCATTGCAACACGCTCTCCGGATTGGCGGTGTTGAGTGAGAAATCCCCCACCAAGGGTATGCCTTTATCCCGCCACCAATGAGCTGCACCCAAGTTGCGCACCAACACGCCATCCGGCTCCGCTGCCACCAAATACTTGAAATACCCGGCCTCATGCGGTTTCATGATGCGCAGCGTAGCCACCCACACGGCCACTCCGGGATATTCCGCACGAATTTGAGCCGCCACGGGAGCCAGCTGCTTCAAATCCTTGAAATCAAGGTACAGGCGTTTCACCCCGGCTGCAGCCGCCGCCAATGCTTGCTCCGGCTCGCGGCACAGGACAGACAATTTATACCCCTCTGCCGGTGCGGGGGCAGAGAATGCCCCCTGCCAAGCATTCCACGCAGGAGCTGCGCGCCGGGAGCTTTCCTCTTTGGACTGCGGCGTGGCATCCAATTTCTCCACCAGCTCGCGGCGCATGCGGTTCAGGATGGAAAGCGGCATCATGAGCCCCGCCTCCACCTCGAAATGGCAATCGCCCAACGTGTACCCCGTGCCGCCTAAACGACCGAATTGTGCCAGCAGCACATCCGGCGTGAGCGGGCGTTTTTCCGCAGGCTCCAGCGGCTGCCCGCTCCCCACGACAACGCCACGGCATTCTGCCGTGAGCTGGCTTCCCATGCGCCCGATGAAACGGATGGAAAGAGCGGAGGTTGCCCCGGCTTCAGCTGCTCGCGGAGCGAATTGAGACCAAGTGGCATGCAGCGTCTTCTCCAAAACAGGGTCAGCCGTCTTCCACAAAAGATTTCCGGGGCGCACGCGCCACCAATCAATGCGAGAGGCCTTGCCATGGAAAAAGAGGCGCGCTCCCTGCACCTTCCAAATGCGCCCGCCCTGCTCTTCATTGCGGTCTTGGCCTGCGTCAATCACAAAACCATCTCCGGGAGCCAGCGGCATAGGCGGCAGCCCCTCCAGCTCCACCCACCCCTCACCACAGCGTGCAATACGCCCGGCCAATGCCCCGCGCTTCTTGCCAAAGCGGCCATGGGTGAGCAAGGGGTGGTCTGTTCCATCCAGCCAACCCGTAGAAAAGCCGCGCGAAAACGCCATCTGCATGGCATATAAATCAGCTCGGTGCTGCGCTACCGAGGGGGCTTTTTGCTCCATAGCTGCATCCAGCGCCCGGCGGTAAGCACGCGTGGTGGCGGCCACGTATTCGGGACTCTTCAAGCGCCCCTCAATCTTGAAACTCATCACGCCGGCTGCCAGAAGCTCCGGCACACGCTCCAGCGCGCACAAATCCTGCGGGGAAAACACATAGCGCCGCTCGCCCAAATCGCGCATGCGGCCATCTACCTCCAAACGGTATGGCATGCGGCAGGCTTGGGCGCATTCCCCGCGATTCGCACTTCGCTGCCCCAAGCTCTCGCTCGTGAGGCACTGCCCGGAGTAGGCCACACACAAAGCCCCGTGGCAAAACACCTCGATAGGCTTGCTCGTAGCCTTGGCGCATGCCTCTATCTCGCGCAGCGAAAGCTCACGCGACAATACAATTTGCTGCGGGTCAAACATCTCATCCACCAAGCGGACCCCCTCGGGAGAAGACACCGTCATCTGTGTAGAGATGTGTAGCTCTATCATCCAACGTCCCTCGCGGCGGTAGCGGGATATGATGCCGGCCAAACCTATATCCTGCACAATCACGCCATCCACCCCTGCGGCATCCAGCGCGTCTACATACTCCAGAGCCTCACCCATTTCAGCCGGGAAAATGAGGACATTCATCGTCACATACGCCCTCACTCCATAGCTATGCAAAAAGGGAACCAAGACCCCTAAATCTGCCCGCGTAAAGTTGTCCGCACGCATGCGGGCATTAAATTGATCCAAGCCAAAATAAACCGCATCGGCCCCATTGGCCACAGCTGCTCGCACACAATCCCAATTCCCTGCTGGCGCTAATATCTCCGGTTTCCTCGCTGGCATCTCCCCCTTATTTTCCACCATTTTCCCCTCCATGGCAAGCCTTATCACATGAAACGGTGAATTTCCGCCATGACTGGTATGTCTTTACCCTCCCGTGTAGGGGAGAATGGCCCTATTTTTTCTCCTAAAGAGGGTGCAGGAGATGCGGCGAGTCGTTATTATTGTGCAAGGGATTGACAAGGGGAAGTGATTGCGATAAGGTAAATTTTGAACACCAAAGGCCCGAAAGGAGTCTACCCATATAACCATGAATACGAGAACCCTCCTGACAACGGCTGCTGTGGCTTTGCTGAGCCCGGTAGTACAGGCAGATATTAACGCCGGCATGCCTGCTGTACCGAACATGACAGCACAGATGCGCGGCAACTGTGATTTGCTGGCTTCTAACACGGTGCGCGCCACCTACAAAGGGCTGCGCGACCTGACCAAGCCCACATTGAGCGATGCGATACAACCCACGGTGACTCGTGTAGCAGTCTTTGAAGTGATTGAGCCGCTGGCCTACCGCCGGTACGGGCGCTATGGCAACAACCGCATGCGCATGGGCTCGCTTTTTGCCATCGAAATGAGCAAGGAGGTGCTGGGGCAACCCGCCGCCGTGGTGGACACGATTGCGCAGATGCAACCGGGCGATGAAGCTGTGGTCAAAATCGATCATCTTTACATTTTTGATGAGACGGAAAACCGCTCCGTGAACCCCTGCACCCGCATTGCCCGCAAGATGACCGCCCCGGCCGCGCCGATTCCCGCTGCCACTCCCGGCAGTGCTGCCACAACAGCTACCCCGGCTCCCCTGCCCACCACGGTGGCTCCGCTCACCGGTGGCAACGGTTTTGCCCACGCCACGAGCAGAGAGACGCGCATTTCCATCGTACCCGATGGAAATGGCGGCATGAAGAAGGAGCGCATTGACATTCACCGCGAGCTGGATCCCGCCACGCAGGAGATGAAGACACGTATGTACATCAACGGCACGGAGGTAGACCCGAACACTCGCCAGCCGCTTTCCCCGGCTCCGGTAGCCGCACCCGCTCCTGCTCCGGCACCGGCTCCTGCCCCGGCACCCGCTCCTGCTCCGGCACCGGCACCCGCTCCTGCTCCTGCTCCGGCACCAGCTCCTGCCCCGGCAGCCGCACCCGCCCCTGCTCCTGCCCAAGCGGCAGAGGGGAATGATAGCGACACCATCGTGGAGCATGCTCCGGAAAATGCCGTACAAGTAGCCCCGGCTGTGCCGGCAGAACCGGCACCGGCAGCAAGCGGCACGCCCTTGCCGGAGACTGAGAGCTTCTAATTCTCCTTCATCCAACAACAATCCACACGGGCAGGCGCAAGACCTGCCCGTTTTTACTTGGCTAACGCGCGCATGCGTGGTAGAATACGGGCATGGTAAGGATACTGGCAGCAACTGACTTTTCAGAGGAATCACAACCGGTGTTGGATTTCACGGCCAACATGGTGCGGCAATGTGGCGGCAAGATGTACCTCTTGCACGCAGTGGAGCCCTGCATGATTGATGCCGCCGGGAGCTTGCCGGCAGATGACATGTTGGGAATGCTCCCCCAGCCCTGTGCCTGTGCACAGGACGAGCTGTTGCAGCAATGCAGGAATGTGTTGGAGCGCGCAGATGCGCGCGCCAAGCAATTGGCCGCCGATATCAGCCGGCAATGGAATATCCCCATCTACGGCAAAGCGGAGGAGGCAGATGACATTGTGAACTGCGTGCATAGTTTCTGCAAGCGCCACAACATTGATATTCTGGTGATTGGTAATCGGCATCACACCTTACTTTCATCCCTTCTGATGGGCAACACGGCGGAGAAACTGGTACGCGCCGCTACCATTCCGGTGACGGTGGTACCCTGCGGAGCCAAAGCAAAAGCACTGCGATGAGAGTCATCTTTTTGGGAGACGTGGTAGGGGAGCCCGGGCGCTTGGCCATGTACCGGGCGTTGCCTGAGCTGCGGGCGGAGTATGGGGCGGATGCCATAGTGGTGAACGGCGAGAATGCCGCCGGGGGCAAGGGAATCACGCCGCGTATTGCCAAGGAGTTTCTGGAACACGGGGTAGATGTCATCACGCTGGGAGACCACGTATGGGACCAAAGTGACCTAGTGCTCTGGATTGATACGGAGCCGCGCGTGCTGCGACCGCTCAATTTGCAGAAGAATAATCCGGGGGGTGGGTGCGTCATCATCGATACGCCGGCTGGCAGCTTGGCTGTCATGAGCCTGCATGGGCGCACCTTCATGCGCAACGGGGCAGAAAACCCTTTCACCCGCGGCTGGGAAGAAGCAAAAGCGCTGCGGGAAGAAGATGATGTGAAGGCCATTTTGGTGGATATTCACGCTGAGGCCACCAGTGAGAAAGTGGCTCTGGGGCATCATTTGGACGGTTGCGTATCTGCCGTACTGGGTACACACACCCATGTGCAAACAGCTGATGCCCGCATTTTGCCGGGCGGAACTGCCTACCTGACCGATGTGGGCATGTGTGGCTCGTACAACAGTGTTATCGGGCGCGAGACCGAGCCTGTCTTGATGGGCTATGTATCCGGCATGCCGTACAAACTTCCTGTGGCCGGATGGCCGGTCATGGTAAGCGGGGTCTGCATCACGATTGATGAGAGCACCGGCAAAGCCACCGACATCACCCCTATTAACCGGCTATACAACAAATGATGGATACAGAACGCTTTGGCGGCATAGCCCGCCTGTATGGAGTTGCCGCAGCCGAGCGTTTGGCAGAGGCGCGCGTGGCTGTGGTAGGCATTGGCGGGGTTGGCTCATGGGCGGCAGAGGCGCTGGCACGTAGCGGTGTGGGCACCATCATCCTGCAAGATTTGGATGAGCTGTGCATCACCAACACCAACCGCCAAATTCATGCTATGGACGGCACCTATGGGATGCCCAAGGTCGATGTGATGGCAGAGCGGCTGCGCCTCATCAACCCGGCGGTAGAAGTCGTGCCGCTCATGTCATTCTACACAGTATCGGCCCCCGACCGCCTGTTCGATACGAAGCCTGATGTGGTGATTGATGCGATTGATACGATGCGCCCCAAAGCTCACCTGATAACAGAATGCCACCGCCGAGGCGTGCCCATAGTGACCTGTGGCGGAGCGGGTGGGCGCATTGATGCCTCCTGCATCAGCGTGGCAGATTTGGCACGCACCTGTGGCGACAACATGCTGTCTCAACTGCGCAAAAACCTGCGTCGTGATTACAATTTCCCGCTTCACGATCGTTGCCCCGAACTCGGCATTCCTTGTGTATACTCTCCTGAGCGGCCTCGATTTCCACGCTGCGACGGCAGCGTGAGCTGTGAGCGAGAAGCCGGGCAAAAAGGCGGCATCGGCTGTGCCAGCGGCTTTGGCTCGGCCACCCACATCACCGGCACTTTCGGCTTCATGGCTGCGGGTGCTGCCCTGCACATTCTCACCTCCACCCCTGCACAACAAGATGAAGTTCACTGACCGCACCGCACGTGCCAATAAGCACACAGCCCGCCCGGAAACCCGCTACGAGAAATCGCCGGCACGCCCCGTTGTCAAATCGCTGGATGAAGGCGCGCTGCAAGATATTCTTGCAGAAAACCCGCAAGGGCTCTACCTTGTCTTAGA
>Ga0233362_1000051_pt1 | contig 29302 bp, 18 predicted proteins | sample ElkDunMinimDraft_22_FD_180674 | JGI IMG/M metagenome (GOLD analysis project Ga0233362, IMG submission 180674) | Fecal eukaryotic communites from dung pellets of Tule Elk in California, USA - Elk Dung C1 | ecosystem: Host-associated > Mammals > Digestive system > Large intestine > Fecal | place... | reverse complement strand
AAAAATCTTCGATGGCAAGTCCGCAATGGACATGGCAAAAGCTTTCGGAATGAATTTTACCGACTTAAAACACTAACAATGCATTTTTTTCAAAAAGCGTCGCATTTGAACTTGCAATTCACGTTTTATTTTTTTGTATGCAAACACACAAAAAAAGGCAGGAGCACAAAAAAGTGCCACCTGCCAAAGCAATTTCAAACGCCGCCCTGCTATATCAGCTCAAAATCGGCGCACTCCACAAATCCGGGCGGTGAAAATCCGGCTGAGTGTCGCAGGGCGCAGCCGTAGTGAGGTATATGTACTCCGGCGCTTCCAGCACAGCACAGACAGCCACATGCCAACAATCGAGAGGCAACTCCAAAGCGGCCAACACCTCGAAAGGCAACAGGAGAGAGGCCTTCCATCCCTCCGAAGTGGTAATCCCCTGAGCAAACTCAACACGCAAGAGAGAGGCAACTGAATCATCCGGCACACGAGGGCCGCTAAACATACGCCCCCACCAAGCACCATTGGGGCTCAAATTCATCTCCAAGTAGCGTCCCGTATCTGCATTGGCAATAAAAAACTCTGCCACATCGTAGCGCCACAACTCTTCCTGAAAACAACCGGGCTTTGCATCCGGGTGCACAGCAGCTGCTTCTGCCCGCTCTGCCTCAAAAAGCAACCCACCGGTAGTAAGTGTGAGGCGATAACGATATGGAGGGCTCACCCTACGGCCATACCATTCCTGCCCCAGTTCATGAAACCCCTGCCCTTCTTGTTGATGAATCAAAACCTGCATAAAAAAGATAAAGTTTTTTACGCTTCGGATTTTAACACGCAGCGCGCGCGTGTGAAAGCAAAAAAGAAATTTACTTCATTTTTGGCGATATATGGCTGTTTTAGCTCTATTTATGACAATTTTTAGAAAAAAGGCTTGCAATATGAAGCAATTGCGTGTAATCTGCGCTGCGCGCGAGTTTACCAAAATCGGTCGTTGGTCCTACATTTCACAAGAAGCAGAGCTCGCATGGAGGGAAACCCGACCAACCATAACATACTATGTCTGAAGAACTGAAAGAAGAGAAGGAGGTCATCCAGCTGGCCCATTTCGAGATTCCGAACACCCTCAAGCGTATTGAGGACCCGGAGGATCCCAACCACATCACCTTCATCGCTGAGCCCATCGAAACAGGTTTCGGCCACACGCTCGGCAACTCCCTGCGCCGCGTGCTGCTCAGCTCCTTGGAGGGCGCCGCTATCACCAGCGTGCGTATCGCCGGTGCCCAGCACGAGTTCACCTCTCTGCCCGGTGTGGTGGAAGACGTGACGGAGATTATCCTCAACCTCAAGAAGATCAAGTTCGTACACCACGGCAAGGAGCCCCGCACTCTTTCCCTGCGTGTCACCAAGCAAGGTGTTGTCACCGCCGGTGATATCCAGGAAGACCATGTGTACAGTGTGGTGAACAAGGATCAGGTCATCTGCCACTTGGACCAGAGCACCATCTTTGACTGCGACTTTGAAGTGAACGTCGGCCGTGGCTTCTACACCGCTGATGACAACAACGACAAGGACCGCCCCATCGGCGTGATTCCGATTGACTCCATCTTCTCCCCCGTGACCCGCGTGAAGTACGCAGTGGACAACGCACGTGTGGGCCAGATGACAGAGTTCGACAAGCTTGTGCTCGATGTATGGACGGACGGCCGCGTAAGCCCCGCCGATGCCATGCTGCAGGCGGCCAGCATCATGCGCCACCACTTGGATGTGTTCGTAGACAGCGACAGCCGCCGCGTAGCCTTCGACAAGTCTGCCGGTGCCGATCAGGATGCCAACACGGCTCAACTTCGCAAGCTACTCAACATGAGCGTGAACGAGATTGAACTCTCCGTGCGCGCCGCCAACTGCTTGAACAACGCCAACATCACCACCGTGGGTCAACTGGCCATGAAGACGGAAGGTGAAATGCTCAAGTACCGCAACTTCGGTAAGAAGTCCCTCAACGAGATTAAGGAGAAACTCGTGCAGCACGGCCTGTCTCTGGGTATGCAGTTCGATCCCAAGCTGCTTGCAGCCCCCTCCTCTGCATCCCGCCTGCGCGACGCTGCCGATGAATCCAACCGCGCCACCGATTTGCAGGCTCTCATCAGCCAAAACATCGAGGCTTACGGCTTTGACGACGAAGACGACTTCGACGAATAAAGCCACCATTACCTATCTTCAAATCAACATCATACACATAAAACACCATGAGACACGGAGTAAAAAAGGCCAAGCTTCAGCGCACGGCTTCCCATCGTAAGGCTCTTCTTGCCAACCAGGCTTGCAGCCTCATCAGCAACGGCCGCATCGTCACCACCCTCGCCAAGGCCAAGGCTCTTCGCCCCTATGTGGAGAAGCTCATCACCCTCGGCAAGAATGGCTCCCTGCACGCTCGCCGTCAGGCTCTTGCCACCCTGCCCCAGCCCAAGGTTGTGGCCAAGCTTTTCAGCGTCGTGGCAGAGGCTACCAAGGATCGTCAGGGCGGCTACTGCCGCATCGTGAAGCTGGGCCAGCGCAAAACGGACAGCGCTCCCATGGGTCTGATTGAAATCATCGACCTTCCCCAGCTGAGCGCCCCTGTGGCTCCCGCTACCACCACCGGTACCGGCTCCACGACAGAGGCTCCCGCAGCAGAGACTCCTGCTGAGGCCTAACATTCAAGCAACATTAGAACATATCCGACAGGGACTCCACTCAGGAGTCCCTGTTTTTACACATAGGCAGAGGGATTATTCTTTTCGCGTGCGCTATTTTGTGTTAGCTTAATCAGAGCATGAACGCCGTAAAAGAACTTAAATCTTCCATCATGGCCGGGGTCTGTGTAGGGATAGCCGGCTTTGGCTACTTGGCCGCACGAGATTCCGGCAATGGCTACTACGTGGCACGCGAAATTGCGGGTAGCATCCTCTTCTCCTTTGCTCTCTTGGCCGTTGTGAACTACAAGTTGCTGCTGTTCACCGGCACCGCAGGCTTCATCAAGAGAAATGAAGGAGGGCGCGTATCACTCATCTTGTTGGGCAATATCATCGGCTGCCTGTTAGTCGCGCTGATGACGCGTCTTTCCACCATGCCGCTGCCTGATACCGCAGAATCCATCCTCAACTTCCGCCTCTCCATCTCCCCCCTGCAAGGAGGTCTGCTCGCGATGGGTTGTGGTTTTATCATGACAACGGCTGTCACCTTTGCACGCAAGGGCAACAACCTTCCCCTGCTCATCGGGGTGCCGCTCTTTATCATCTGCGGCTTCCCCCACTGCGTCGCAGATGCCTTCTACTACATGGCTGCCCCGCTGGCATACTGGCAGCAAAACTGGGCAGCCATCTTCATCTTCTACATCGCCATCGTGCTCGGCAATTTTGTGGGGTGCAACTTCTACCGTTGGGTCATGGGCGACAACCCGGAATGAGAGGTGCACTTCCCGCTCATCCTTTTCACTTTTGTGAGCGCCCCGGCGATAGCGTATCAGGCACAAGAAAATGACACGCGCGCGGCACAAAAAAAGGCGCACCGTAAGTTCTTATTCAACGCTTGAAAAGCCGATGAGCAGGAGGCGTTCAAAGAAGAGAGCAAGCGCAAACCAATTTCCTTGACAACGTGTTAGTTTACATGTAAGCTTTGTGCGTTATTTTTTTGCCGTGAGTAAGAAAGAAAAAAACGAGAATTGGAGCTCGAATCTGGGCGTCGTGTTGGCCGTAGCAGGTAGTGCCATTGGCTTTGGTAATTTTTTACGTTTTCCGGGGCTGGCCGCGCAATATGGTGGTGGAGCCTTCATGATAGCGTATTTTTGCGCGTTTTTCCTGATGGGGATTCCTCTGAGCTGGGTTGAATGGGCTATCGGGCGCAAAGGTGGTGCACTGGGAGGCCACAGCTCCGCCTCCATCTTCTATCTGATAGCACGCCACCGTACTTGGAAGTACTTGGGACTCACGGCCGTGGTTGTTCCTCTGTCCATCAGCATGTACTACATGGCATTGGAAGGGTGGACACTAGGCTACGCTTGGCACACCGCTGTGGGTGATTTGAATCTGGCAAACAGCGCAGAGTATGGCGCCTTTTTCACCCAATTCACCGGAGCCGGAAGCGATGGAGCTGTCTTCTTAGGGGGGGAGAGCACGCTACTCATCTTCTTCTTACTGGCTGTGCTGGCCAATTTCTGGCTTCTGTACCGTGGTGTGAGCAAAGGCATTGAATGGTTCAGCAAAATCAGCATGCCCATCCTTCTGCTCACAGCCATCATTATTCTTGTACGCGTGCTCACCATGGGCACGCCCGATGCCACGCACCCCGAGCGCAACGTGAACCAAGGTCTGGGCTACATGTGGAATCCCGACAAGGTGATGCTGGTGAATCAGGATAACAAGGTACTGGACATGGTACCCGCCGGTGCCACGGCAGAAGAGAAAGCCGCCCAAGTACAGCGTTTGCAAACCGCCAACCCCGGCACATCCATTCACGAGGAGCACATCACCCTCTTCAAGGGGCTCTGCAACCCGGAACTCTGGATTACCGCTGCCGGGCAGATTTTCTACTCCCTTTCCATAGGCTTCGGTATTGTCTGTTCGTATGCCAGCTACGTGCGGAGGCGCAAGGACATTGCGCTAGGCTCTATCACGGCAAATGCAGCCAATGAAGTAGCTGAGGTGGGCTTGGCCGGCATGATGATTATCCCCGCAGCAGTCTCTCTGCTGGGTGTAGCCGCGGCAGCCGGCACCAGCACCTTCGGTTTGGGCTTCAACGTACTGCCTCAGGTCTTTGCCAACATGCCGGGCGGGCAATTCTTCGGCACGCTCTTCTTTGTTCTGCTGGCCATCGGGGCTATTACCAGTGCTATTTCCATCTTGCAGCCGGCGGTGGCTTTTGTGGAAGAGTTCTGGAATCTGCGCCGCGTACAGAGTGTAAGCTTGGTTGCGCTGCTGCTGGTGGTGGGCTCCCTGATTGTAGTGTGGTTCACGGGGGATGGGCTCATTGCGCTGGATACGCTGGACTTCTGGCTTGGCACCATGAGCCTTTACTTCAGCTCTGCGCTTTTCCTCATCATCTTCCGCTTTGTATGGGGCACACCCAAAGGGCTGGCAGAGCTGCGCAGCGGTGCGGCCATGGCCATTGGCCGCCGTATAGCCTTCCTCATCAACTGGGTCACCCCGCTCATCATGCTCACTATCTTTGTGGCTTGGCTGTACCAGAATCTGTTTGTGAAACAGAGCTACCATATCACCAACATTCTGGAAGGCAAGCCGGGTGCCATCTTCCCGCTGGTGTGGGTACTGATTGTCACACTCTTCTTCTGCCTTGTGGCGCACACCTCCCATCGCTTCAAGAAAAAAGCGGAGCTGGAGACAAAGTACGAGCGCGAACCTTTCATGTAAGCCCTTGTCATGAGCTCAAATTCACTTGATTCCGATCATTGGAAAACCAATCTGGGGGTCATGTTGGCAGTGGCCGGCAGTGCCATTGGCTTTGGTAACTTCCTGCGTTTCCCGGGGCTGGCCGCCCAGTATGGCGGAGGGGCCTTCATGGTGGCATACTTCTGCTGCTTCTTGCTGCTTGGCTTGCCGCTTTGCTGGGTAGAATGGAGCATTGGCCGCCGAGGCGGCGTGCTGGGTGGGCATAGCCCGGCCTCGGTCTTCCAGCTGATTTCTCAAAAACCCCTGTGGAAATATGTGGGCATCTTGGGTATCCTGGCAGGGCTCAGCATCAACGTGTACTACATTTACATGGAGGGCTGGACCTTGGGCTACGCCTGGCACACAATCGCGGGCGATTTGAATCTGGATTCCCCCGCAGACTACCAAGCATACTTTGCCAACTTTGTGGGAACCGAGGCCGATGGCCACTTTTTCAGCGGCAACACGACCGCCCCCATCTTCTTTGTGCTGGCGCTGGTGGCCAATTTCTGGCTCATCTACCGCGGTGTGAGCAAGGGAATTGAGTGGTTCTGCAAATGGAGCATGCCGGTGCTTTTCATCGTGGCCATCATCATCCTAGTGCGCGCCCTCACCATGGGCACCCCCGATGCCACCCACCCGGAACGCAGCGTCAGCGAGGGCTTGGGCTACATGTGGAACCCCGACAAGACGGTGTTGGTAGATACCGCCACGAATAAAACCATCGGCATGGTACCGGCCAAGGCCGATGAGGCCGAAAAAGCGGCCCTGCTCTCCCGATTGCAGGCAGAATACCCGGCTACAACCATCGGCGAAAAGAAAATCACCTTCTGGCAGAGCCTGCTCAACCCCAAAATGTGGCTTCAGGCTGCCGGGCAGGTCTTCTTCTCCCTTTCTGTGGGTTCCGGCTCCATCTGCTGCTACGCCAGCTTTGTACGCCGGCGCAAAGACATCGCCCTGAGTGCCCTGAGCGCGGGCGCAGCCAATTCTGTGACGGAGGTGGGGCTCGCCGGCCTTACCATCATCCCGGCCACGGTAGCCTTGCTCGGTGTAGCAGCTGCTGCCACTACAAGCAGCTTCGGGCTGGGCTTCAACGTGCTGCCCCAAGTCTTTGCGGCCATGCCCGGTGGGTGCATCTTTGGGCTTCTCTTCTTTATGCTTCTCTTCATTGCTGCCGTCACCAGCGCTCTTTCGCAAGTACAACCGGCCGTAGCCTTTGTGGAAGAATACTGGAATCTGCGCCGCGGGCAAAGCATTGCCCTCGTTGCGGGATTGTTACTGGTGGGGGCTGTTGTCATCATCTGGTACACACAGGAGCTGCTCGCCTTGGATAGCATCGACTTCTGGGTAGGCAGCCTGATTCTCTACATCACCACAGGTGCCAACCTCATCTTCTTTAACCACGTTTGGGGCACCCGAAACGGCATGTCAGAGTTGAAGGACGGCGCGCGCATCTGCATACCGCGCGTCGCGGCTTTCATCATCCGATGGGTCACCCCGCTTATCATGCTTACCATCTTCACAGCTTGGATATACCAAGAACTCTTCGTCACCCGAAGCAGCTATGTGGCCAACATTGCAGAAGGCAAAATCGGCGCCATTTTACCCCTCGTATGGGCCGTTGGCATCACAGTCTTCTTCTGCATCGTGGCGGCTACCTCCCGTCGCTTCAACAAACAATAACTCCTCACCCCCATCTCAACGTGAACTCAACAAAAAAAACAGAAACATGGAACTCAAATCTTGGCGTGGTGCTGGCTGTGGCCGGCAGCGCCATCGGGTTCGGTAACTTCCTGCGCTTTCCCGGTCTGGCAGCCCAGTACGGCGGCGGCGCATTCATGATAGCCTACTTCACCGCTTTCCTCCTGCTAGGCATTCCTCTGAGCTGGGTGGAATGGACCATCGGCCGCAAAGGCGGGAGCTTGGGCGGACACAGCACTGTGAGCATTTTCTACCTACTCAGCGGAAAAGCACGTTGGAAATATCTGGGCATTGCAGGTGTGGTGGCCACCATCGGTATCGCCATGTACTATATCCCGCTGGAAAGCTGGACCATCGGCTACGCTTGGCACACCGCCATGGGGGATTTGCAGCTGCAATCCGCAGAAGAATACGGCAACTTCTTTGCCCAATATGTGGGGCTCACCGGAGATGGCGATATCTTCTTCGGCCATGGCGGCCAGCTCATCTTCTTCGCATTAGCCATTCTTGCCAACATGTATGTGATTTTTCGTGGTGTAAGCAAGGGCATTGAGACTTTCTGCAAATGGAGCATGCCGGTGCTTCTTATCACGGCGCTCATCATTCTTGTACGTGTACTCACCCTAGGCACACCTGATGCCACACATCCCGAGCGCAGCGTCAACCAAGGCCTTGGCTATATGTGGAACCCCACCAAGACCATGCTGGTAGTCGAAGGCAAGGAGGTTGAAATGGTGCCGGCTCAGGCAACAACCGCGGAAAAAACCGCCATGATGCAGAAGCTGCAAGCGGGCAATCCCGGCAAGGCCGTTGAAGATAAGCAAATCACCCTCACGCAGGGCTTGCTCAACCCGGAAATGTGGATTGCGGCAGCAGGCCAAGTCTTTTTCTCCCTCTCCATCGGGTTCGGCACCGTGTGTTCCTACGCCAGCTATGTGCGCCGCCGCAAAGATATTGCCCTGAGCTCCCTTACAGCCAATGCCGCCAACGAAGCCATTGAGGTGGGCATGGCCGGCATGATGATTATCCCCGCAGCCGTAGCGTTCTTGGGCGTGGTAGCGGCGGCAGGGTGCGGCACCTTCGGACTGGGCTTTAACGTGCTGCCGCAAGTGTTTGCAGCCATGCCCGGTGGTGTCATCTTTGGCACCATGTTCTTCTTCCTGCTCTTCATCGGAGCTATCACCAGCGCCATTTCCATGTTGCAGCCATCCATCGCGTTCTTGGAAGAGTTCTGGGAACTGCGCCGTGTACAGAGCGTGGCTCTGGTGGCATTCCTCGTCACCATCGGCACCCTGCTGGTCGGCTGGTTTACGGAAGGGCTCATGGCGCTGGACACCATGGACTTCTGGTTCGGCACCATGTTCCTGTACCTCACCTCTTGCCTGTTCTTCACCATCTTCAATTACGTATGGGGTACCAAGAATGGACTGGAGGAACTGAGCCAAGGTGCAGCCATCCCCCTGCCCCCGGGCTTGGGCTTTGTTCTGCGATGGGTCACACCGGGTATTCTGCTGATTATCTTCGGGGCCTGGCTTTATAAGAACATCTTTATCCAGCTGAGCCCCCAGGTAACCAATCTCATCAACTGCGAGCCCGGTGCGCTCTTCCCCATCGTGTGGGTAGTGATGGTGGCCCTTTTCTTTGCCTTCGTCATCTTCACGTCCCGCAAGTTCCACAAACACACCAACCCCGACGATCTTAACAACTAACCTCATTTTAATACACTATGACTATTGCAGGTATCATCACCATGTTGCTCTCTATCGGCATTGTATGGGGGCTCTTCATCGTTTGCTGCACCAAGCTCGTCAAGAGCGATAAGGAAAGCGACGAGGAATCCTAAATACCCGACAAGCGGCAACTTCATTCTTTCTCGGCTGCGCCACCACCTCGGCGCAGCCGATTTTTCCTTTTATCCCATGTATAAACTGAGCCAACACGACCGCCGTGAGCTGTGGAGCTACATCATGCCTTCCATCATAGGCATGACCGTGGCAGGCTCATTCAGCATCGTGGATACCATCTTCATCGGCCGCGCTACGGGAGAAACAGGGTTGGCCGCAGTAGCCGTTACCTGGCCCTTGCTGATGCTGGTCATGGCGGTTGGTTCCCTCTGCGGCGGCGGTGGTGCGGTGTTGCTGTCCCAAGCACGCGGGGCAAATGAAGAGCCAGCCGCACAAAGCGCCTTTCGCATGACCTGGGGGCTCAGCTTGTTCTTCTCCCTCGGGCTCACACTGCTCCTTCTCCCCTTTCTCCCGCCCATGCTACAAGCCATGGGGGCGGATGAGCAGCTGATGCCCCAATCGCTGGCCTACGCACGCATCATGCTGGGGGGCTTGGTGTTGAGCGTGCTCTTGGGCATGTTTATCGAGATGATTCGCAACGACGGCAGCCCCAAGCTGGCCATGTGGATGGTGGTGCTGGGACTACTCATCAACGCGGCGCTGGACTGGTATTTCATCATGCAGCTGGGCTGGGGTGTAAGCGGTGCCGCATGGGCATCCATCATAGGCGAGGCGGTATCCGCTGCCGTGGGTGTATACTACTTTTGTTCCCGCCACACCACACTGCGTTTTCCGCTGTGCTTGCGGCAGGAAGATTGGAATCGCACCGGGGATATCCTGCGCACCGGTACCCCCATCTTTGGCAGCAGCATTGCCATCATCGCCATGCTATATCTGCACAATTTCCAAAGCTTACGCTACGGGCAGGTCGATGGGCTTGCCGCCTACACCATGGTGGCCGCGGTGGAAAGCCTAGGCTCCCTCCTACTCACCGGGCTGGCAGGCGGCATGCAACCCCTAACAGCCCGCATGCACGGTGCCAAGGAATATGACCGCCAAAACTCCATCGGGAATTATAGCTATGCGCTCGCATTCGGTCTAGGCGTGGTGCTGATGCTGTTCAGCTTTGCCACCTGCACCGTCATGCCCTCGTGGATGGGCTTAAGTGGCCACGCCGCCCAACTTGCCGGGCGAGGTCTGGTGCTCAGCGCCCCGGCGTTTATCCTGCTGGGGGTCATCCGCGTAGCTGCCTATTACTACCAATCCACCGGCAAAACCCTGGATTCATCCCTGCTCATCTACGGAGACTCCTTCGTGGTGTTGCCGTTGTGTCTATTCACCTTGCCCCAGCTGTGGGGTATGGATGGAGTGTGGCTCTCCATGCCGCTCTCTCGCGTGATTTTGTTTGGGCTTCTGCTGTACCTGTGGTACGGCAAAAAAAAGCCCGGCAAAGCCGGGCTGACGAAATGATGTTCTCTTGTTTTAATGCACGAATGCCTCTGCGGGGATAGGCACACGCGGCGTAATCGTGCCGCCTTGTGGCCCGCGATTCCACTCCATGCGCAGCCTACCAGGCGCAGAGGGCCCCTGCACCACCGTGATGGTGATTTCGTGCAAACCGGCCTTCAGTGGGATACCCTTCTTACCGGTCTTAGCGGCATCCAGCTCCACGGTATTGGATGCAGCGGATTCCGTGGCGGTCGCGCCCGGCTCGTAGTTGCAGTCTGCATCAATAAGGTGGAAGTTGTGCAGCTTGGCAAAGGCCTTGCTGCCGGGCACCTTGTCCAACGTGAGGTAGAAGTGCCAGTGGTGGCCATCCTGCGGCACATTCAAATAGCCACGGAACTCTGTGATTGTACCGGCGGGCAACTCCGTTTCGCAGGGTTGGGCCACCACCGGGGCGGCAGCCGTCAGCCCCGCTGGCAACGTGTCGTATTCCGGCACCCAATCAGCTACAGCGCTGCAACGGCGCATCTGCAAACCGGGAGTTGTTGCAGCCACTCCTGCATTGGCCGGCACGAGAGCCATATCATAGCTGCGGAAGCCACCGCAGCCGTTGTTGCGGCGGGGAGCCCGAGGATTGCGGTAGTAATCGTAGGCGCGGCGATTGTAGAGCGTAAGGCTCTTCATCCAATCCTGAGAGGGCACACCGGCTTTACCGGCTAAATTGCTTGTTTCGTGCGGGTCGGCGTTGGTATCATACACCTCAAAATCCTCCTGCGCCGTCTTGATACCGGTGCGGATAGCCTTGAGCCAGCCTTGCTCTCCGGCTCGGAACATGAGTACCTGCTGCTCCCCTCGCACGCGGCCCTTCTTGTTAGCCGCATAATCCCCGTACTGAGCCATACCCCCCGGGAAAAAATACTCCGCATAGAGCACGCGGTCGCTCATATTCTCCTCGGCCCGGGGCTCGCCTTGCAACAAGGGCAGCAGGGATACGCCATCGCAGCGCATGGGCTTGGGCACATTGGCTAAATCTGCCACCGTGGCCATCCAATCTTGGAACTGCGTGGGGGTGTCCTCTGCCAAGCCACGCTTCACTATACCGGGAGCATACACCACGCAGGGTACACGCAAGCCGCCATCCCACACATCGCGCTTGATTCCATCGTGGTCGCCATAGCTGCGGAAGAAGGAGGGATCCTGTGCCGGGGCAGGATGCCCCGCAAAACCACCCACAGCACCAGGCTCATCGTGAGCACCATTATCGCTGGTGAAGATGATGACCGTGTTCTGGTCAATCCCCAAATCCTTGCAAAGCTGCACGAGGTCGCCCATGGCTTCATCCACGCGGGTAATCATGGATGCATGGCGGCGAGCTGTCATAAGCTTGTGCGCTGCGGCTGCTCCATAGCGCTTTTCAGCGTATTCCTTCCAAGCCTCGCGGTACTGCGGGTGAATGTAGGAATCCCACGTCTCAGCATCAGCCGTGTTAATCATTTTGCCGGGAGTACCCAGCCACTGCACGCCACCCTTCAAACCGCCACCGGCGGGATATGCCGCCCCGGGGATGCCCAAACGGGCATGTGGTGCCACGTAGGTGAGAGCCAAGAAAAATGGCTTATTTTTATCTGCCGTTTGCTGATCCACAATCCATTTTTTGGCGCGTGCCGTAAACAAATCCGTGCAGTAGCAGCCATCCAGCTTATCCGTAATCATCTCATGGCCATCCCAAATTGCATTGCGGTGCGTTTCGGGGTCGGCATTGCTCTCCTCCTTGGGATAGTGGCGGTGCCCGGCCAAGTGATTGTTGTAGCCAAAGAAATAATCAAACCCGCGCTTAGTGGGCCATGCGGGGCAAGTATCGGGCGTACCGCCACTTTCGCGGCCACCGCCGATTCCCCATTTACCTATAAGCGCAGTACTGTACCCTGCCGTCTTAAGCACGGAGGCAAGTGTGTGGCTATCCTCCAGCGCTGCATCAAAACTATTGTTGCGAATCACCTCCGCATGGCCTTGGTGCACCCCGGTAAACAAACTGGCGCGAGCCGGAGCGCACACCGGGGCGCTCGTGTAGTGGCGCAGCAAGCGCACACCTTCATTGGCCAAGTGATTCAGGTTAGGCGTGTCAATCTGCGGAGTCCCCACATGCGCGGCCGGCTGATTAAGAGCCCAATCGCCCCATCCCATATCGTCCACCAGCACCAAGATAATGTTGGGCTTGCCGCCGGGCTCTGCCCCCATGGCCATGGCACAGCACATAGCGGCTCCCAGTATACATTTTGCAAAAGCTTTCATCCCACGTAGTCTAGCATTCCTACCTCTTCCATTCAAGCCTACTTTGCACTACCGCAGATACTTTTCATCATCCGCACGGCAGCACAAAGCCTGTACCCCCCCTCTCGTGAGGCCGGGCAGTTTTATAGCTTTGTCCCGCGTTGCTGCAGCCAAATGTATGCTTGAATCAGATACCCTGGCGGTCGTAGAGCTCTTTGTAGAGCGGGCAAGAGGCGTACAGCTCCTCGTGGGAGCCATCGCCCACGATGCGGCCGGACTCAAAGACGAGGATGCGGTGTGCATTGCGCAGGGTGCTGAAACGGTGTGCCACGATGAGGGTCGTGCGCCCTTGGGCCAGAGCATCCAGCTCTTGCTGGATATCGCGCTCGCTTTCCGCATCCAGCGAGGCGGTTGCTTCATCCAAGATGAGGATGGGGGCATCTTTCACAAAAGCACGGGCAATGGCCACGCGCTGGCGTTGCCCGCCGGAGAGCCCGGAGCCCCCCTGCCCCAGCACCGTTTCCATACCCTGGGGCTGCGAGGCGAGGAAGGTGGACACGGCAGCGGAGTCCGCCGCGCGCTGCAATTGCTCTTCCGTAGCATTGGGGCGGCCCAAGGCGATATTCTCGCGGATGGTGCCGGAGAAAAGGAGCGCTTGCTGACCCACGAGGGAGAGTTGCTCGCGCAGGTCGTGCTTGAGCACTTGGCGTATATCCACACCATCCACGCAGATGGAGCCTTGGGTCACATCGTAAAAGCGGGGGATGAGGCTGGCAAAGGTTGTTTTACCGGCACCGCTGGGGCCCACCAAGCCCACAATTTGGCCGGCGGGGATATGCACGTTGATATCGCGCAGGACGGTTTTACCATTCTCGTAAGCAAAGCTCACGTTGTCGAAGGTGATATCACCGCGCACACGCTGAGGCAATGCGGTGGGGGTCTCGGGATCCGGCATGGTGTCGGGTTCCATGAGCACCTCTTCCAAGCGCACGAGCGAGCCTTGGGCTTCGTGCAGGCGGTTGAAGGCAGTGCCGGCGCGTTTCATGGAATCGAAGGTAAAGAAGAGCGCTGCGGCCACCGCCACAAAGTCTGTGAGGGTCATGCCGCACATGCGGCCACGCACCAGCAAGAAGGTGAGCGCCAGCGCGGTGACCACCTCCATCACCGGGATGAGAGCTTTCTGGTATTTGACGAGCTTGAGGGTATTGCGGCAGAAGTGGCGGGAGCTGGCATCAAAATCCGCGATTTGGCGTTCCTCCATCGCGTAGGCTCGCACCTCCCGCTGGGTTTCGAGATTTTGCTGCACAATGGTATTAAGCTCGCCCAAGCCCTCCTGCGCACGGCGGGCTTTGTTGGAAATACGCTTGCCGAACACAATGATGGGCCATGCAGCCAGAGCCACAAAAATCATATTCACAAAGAAGAGCAAGCCCTGCCCGGAGCTGACCAGCAGCCAGATGAAAGCGGAGAGAGCACAAAGACAGGTGACAGGTTGCTTCACCAGATCATTGGCCACATGGGTGAGGATGCTCTGCACATTGGTGGTATCTGCCAAGATGCGGCTGATGATATCGCCCTTGCGGTGCCCCTCGATAAAAGCCATGGGCAAGGCCTGCACACGGCTGAACATTTGCATGCGCAGGCGGGTCAGGATGCGAATACCCAAGTAATTCACCAACACGGAATTGGCCCACATAGCAAAACCGCGAATGGCGAAAATGATGGGCATAGAAGCACAGGCCAGCAACAACAAGGTAGCAGGCTCCAACTCCTTGAGACTTGGTACCAGTTGCAGCAATTCCGGCTCCTCGCCCACCCCTTGGAAGAACACCACGGGGAACACAAACTTGACCAGCAGGGGCACACCCATGCCACTGGCGGCAGAGGCTATAAGGCCGGTGAAAAGGGTGGCAATCACCCACCTGAGATGGGGCAACAAAAAATGCCGTGCAAAGAAAAATACGCGTTTCAGCATGTGGGTGTCTCCTTTCCTTCCTGAACTTGGTTCACCTGCTCATCATACAGGCTCTTATACAGCATGCAAGAAGCATACAGCTCCTCGTGAGTGCCATCTGCCACAATGCGCCCTTCCTCAAACACCAAAATGCGCTGCGCCATGCGAATGGTGCTGAAACGATGCGCAATGACAAAGGTAGTGTGCCCCTCTGCCAGCTTGTCCAAAGCCTCCTGAATCGTGGCCTCGCTCTTCATATCCAGAGCCGAAGTGGCTTCATCCAGAATGAGAATGGGCGCATTTTTCAAGAAGGCGCGAGCGATAGAAACGCGCTGCTTTTGCCCCCCGGAAATACCGCCGCCACCTTCGGCCAGCACACGGTCATAGCCGGCGGGGTGAGACTGCACAAACTCATCCACACACGCCAGCTTGCCGGCAGCCTCCACAGCCGCATCATCGGCCCCTTTGCGCCCCACACGTATATTCTCGCGAATCGTATCGCGGAAGAGGGCAGAGAACTGAGACACCAGACCAATCATACGGGTGCGATCTGCGCGGGAGATGCAGCGCACGTCCACATCATCAATCTTCACCGCACCGCTATTGGCATCGTAAAAACGGCAGATGAGGTTGATGAAGGTCGTCTTGCCGGAGCCACTGGGGCCCACCAGCGCCACCACCTGCCCCGCAGGCACATGCACATTGATATCCTTGAGCACCACTTTGTCTTCCGTGTAACCAAAGGTCACATTCTCAAAATCCACACGTCCGGCCACCGTCTCCGGCATCTCAACCGGATTGGCGGGCTCAGGGGTTTCATCTTCGGCCAGCAAAATCTCATTGAGCTGATGGACCACCACACCCATGAGCTGCACGTGGTTTGCCACTGCGCCCAAGCGCTTGATGGGATCGTAGCAAAAGTAGAAAGCAGTGGCAATCGCGGTAAACTGTTCCAGCGTCAGCCCGCTACCGCAGCCTTGGTAGAGAGAGTACGCCAAGGCCAGCGCACACACAAACTCCACCGCAGGCGAAAGCGCCTGCTGCCACGCAGCACAGCGGATGGATACAGCGTTGAAGCGCGTGATGAGCTCGAACAAGGTCCCCTCGCGTTTTTTCTCCAAGTTGAAAGCTCGCACCTCTCGCTGGGCCGCAAAACTTTCTTCCACCGTGGCGGTAATCACATGGCGGATAGCCAGCGCCTTGCGCGTCTGCTTAATCATGTGCTTGCCCACTAAGCGCACCAAGGGTACACACGCTGCCGAGATGATGAGATTGCCCAGCAAAATGGCGCTCTCGCTGCTGGTCATAGCCGCATACACCAAATAAGCCACAGCGGCCACCAAGGTAAGGGGCTGGATGACCAAATCATTCAGCACAAAAACCATATTCTGCTGCAAATTCTGCGTAAATTGGATGACACTCGTCATCAATTCACCGCGGGATTTGCGGTCGTGAAACGAAAAAGAAAGCCACTGCAGATGCGCAAACAAATCCGTGCGCAGGCGCGTCAGGATATTCATGCCGGCCCAAGTCAGCAGGTAGGAATTGCCATAAGTGGCCACGCCGCGCACAAACATCACCAGCGGTATCAACAAAGCAGCCCCCCACAGCAAAGCGCTCTCCATCCGCTCTGCCCCCACAAAACCGGCAAGCCAATCGTGCAGCCAAGCAGGTGCAGGCGCCTCTCCAAACACCACGGGGAATACATACTGCAACATCACAGGCAACCCAAAACCTGCGGCTGCGGCAGCCACCACGCCCGACAATATACCCAATATCACCAGCCCCTTCTCCGGCCCAATGTATTTCAACAATATCGGTCGTATGAGAGGCCACGTTTTCTGCTCCTTTTCAGCCATATCAGATGATGGCTGTCATTCTACCAATTTTTCTCCCCGCTGGCAATCATTTTCAATCATTCCTTGCCAAATTATGCTCTATCCGAATATGACATTTGGTCCCCGACTGCGGGTTTTCTGATAGCAAGACATCCCGGTTAACGCCCTTCGGGCATGGGAATTGGCGCTGCGTTTGCACCACCTTGGCTGCAGAGCCAGAAGCACAACAACGCCACAACAAACGCTACCGCCAAGCTCCAAAAACTCACCTTCTCCTCCGGGATGAACCAAAAATAACGCTTAATGACAAGCCCGCGCACAACCTGCCACACAATGAAAAAGCCGAACATGAGCGCGCTCAACGCCTCGAAACAATCGCGCAACCACCCGGCAAGCATCACCAACCCGATAGCCAGCAACAGCACATAGCAGCCTCTCTCCCACAGCCATCCGCTTTTCTTTTCATCATCCATGAGTGGGAGCATCAAAATGATGAGTCGGAGCAAAAAGAATCATAACTTCAATATATCAACATATGACAACTCTCGCGCGACGGGTTATGTGGCACTAAACTCGGAAACGCGGTCCCCCACAGTATGTCCGGACAGCACAAGCCGGTACAAGGAGCACAACGAACTTCCCTGTCCGAAACCGAGGATTGAGGGCGTGTTCCCGCAACTTGAATATAAGTATCACTTTGGGAGCGATTAGTCAATCCCGGTGTTTGTACTGTTTTTAAATCAAACTATGCGAAGGCCCAAACCGCCAGTTATCCAAAATTTTCGGATAACCGGCTCCATCGCGTTACTTTTTTTGATTTATTTTTTTCCAACTTACAGAACAAAGCCGCATGCCCGTAGCTGAGGCATGCCTGCCTTAGAGGTCAGTTCGGCCAAAATGCCATTCTCTGGGGCAAGAATTGGCAAGCAAAAGCCAAATACGCCCGCCTCACAGACGAGCGACCTATTCTGGATGAATCAGTAAAGCAGGAAATCTCTGACCTTCTCCAACTGGCATCAACCGATTCCAACCTAGTCCTGAATATCGTTTACTTCGTCCCGGACACCCGCAAGACCGGCGGTGCCTACATGGAGATTACCGGGCGCATCAAGAAGCTCGTACCGCATGAGAAGCTGCTTATCATGGACACCGGCACCCGCATCCCGGTGGAGGATATTGTGGAGGTGTACAAGAACCAAGGATTATGATACCGAAGGATATGTAGAAAATTCTCTTCGCAATCTACTGATAAAAAAGTTTTAATGATTGAAACAAGCTACCCCACCTGTAATTCCGACATCTACAATAACTAACCATGGAAGACGCTTCATTAGTAAGAGCACTTAGCCAAAGCAATTTAAGCAAAGGAAGGGTTCTCATTCCTGGTAAGGCCGTGTATGTAAAAAAGCGCACCAGGATAACAATATCATCAAGAACAAAGAAAACCATGAGCTCAGAGTATGAGTATATTATTTTACTTCATGAAGGCAAACGTGTTGGGGGAATACTTATCTGCGGTCTGTCGATTTGCATATCATGATTTTCAAAAAATACCGGGGAAAGGGATTCATGAGTTCCTTCCTCAAGAGTGGATGGATTCGAAAACTAAATCCCAAGCTTAAAGAGCTTACTACAAAGCATAGTCCCCAAAGCACCGAGTATAAAATCGTAAAGCATTTTGCAAAAATACTCAAAGTTCCGTTTAGACGGGTATAAAAGGAAAAGTTACATCGCCATAATATTCGCCTAAAAACAAGCCGCACTTCGCAGGCGATTTTTGCTGATTATGCCAACGGTCCAATCGGGCGATTGTACACCAAGCCGCTACAGAAGCGTGAGGTTTGCGGATTCTCCATCTACTACAAGGGTGCTCCGGTTCGGCTATATTACGAAAAAAAACTGCTCGCCGCGTTCAAAAAACGGCGAGCAAGAAAGTGTTTTTGGCAGAATTGTCTAAGAATACAAATTGTCAACACACTCGTTCAACGTGTTTTCCAACTCCGTCGTGTCAACATCAGTAGTCGCTTTTAAATTCATAATCTTCGTTACAAGAACTTCGATTAGTTGTCTCGTAGATTCGCCTGGAATTACAATTGGCAAGGGTCGAAGCTTATCGAGTTTGACCTGAGGGAATGTTCTCCCTGTTTCTCTTACCAAAGCTTCATAACGATTGCGCAGGTAGCGAGAATTTAGCAGCCCCAAAAGATATTCATACGAAATACGATCTCTGTATTTTTCTTTTATGACACCTGCTTGAATTGTATTTCCAAAAAAGACATCCTCTTTCAATAACGTTCCTATGAAATGAGGCGCCGTCTGTCGCCAAATAAGTTTCACAGGCTCCCTCATCATTTTTTGGTTGTAATAAGTCTTTTCATTGGACTTTAACAATGATTCATAATTGTGACGCAGCACTTTCTGAGGTGATCTTGAATGGTAGAAATCGAAAATTTCTTTTCCAATTAGTATTGGGATGTCATCGCGGTGTTCCAATGGTGCATTATTTGCAACATTGTAAAAAAGTCTCTGAGCTAAGTCATTTTTTCCTTTTTCACTTAGGCCTACATTGCAACGTTGATATTTAAAGCCACAATCCTTCATTTCTAGCACATCATTCAATGTGATTTCATTGGATTTAAGTTTGTTCGTAACAAATGTGAAGATGTGATCATGTGCGGTTTCCCACTCTTTCTTATTTATAGATGAAAAATTAACAGAATTTAGTACAGCTTCAAGATTTTCTGTATTAATCTTTTCAACAAGATCCGAACATTTAATTTTTTGACAAGACACCTGTCTCTTGGTTTTCACACAAGCTATTGCCACAGGGACAACTGCCTCACGGAATATTTTTTCTCCCAAATCTAATATTTTCACTATATCATTCTTCAAGAGCAATCCTCTTAAATCCTTATATCTCGTTTGACGAAGATAGGTGTTTGGCGTGATATAGCAAAGAATACCTTTTTTGTTTGCTATGTTGAGTCCAAACTCAAAGAAGTGCTTGTATATATCCCTGTACCCTCGCGAGGTTGCAGGAAATCCTTTACTATATATATCAAGCATATCATCTATATTTGCTCCATAAGGAGGATTTCCAATCACTATATCAAATCCTCTTTTATCTACTTTCCCGCAGAATGCCTCAGAAAACCAAGTATGCCAAAGAAAAAAATCCGTATTAGCAGCAAGATTCAGCTTTTTTAATTCTCCAAGAATAGTTGAGTTAATGCATTTTGCTTCTAACTGCCTGTGGATAAGATTCTCGATTTTGCTCTGTAATCCCTTTTTTCTATTATAATCAGAGCAAGAATAATATTCATCCATAAGAAGAGCAACGGACTTTTGTAGAGTCGTTGTTTCATCATCCCATAGTTCAGCATGCAAGGAGAGCTTCTTTACGTTGGGATCGAAAGTTAATTTTGATAAATCAACTCCTTGAAAGTTTTCTAGAAGAGAATTTCCTTGCATAATTTTGTAATCCAGGTTAGGCAAGGGAGATGGAGTGTCTTCATCGACAACGATCGCGAGCCAAAAGCGAAGACGAGCAATGTCTACAGCACCTTTTTCGATATCAACACCATATATATTGTTGCATATGATAGACTTTTTTAACTCGGTTCGACTCATTATATTGTCTTCGAGAGTTATTCTACACCGCACTAATACATTTAGTAATCCCATCGGAAATGCACCGGAACCGATAGCAGGATCACAAATTTTGACTGATTTTAATGCATTGAGCATCTTAGTCCGCTGGATTGGAGTCAATTCAGCCACAGATTCTTCTGGGCAAATAATAAAGCGTCTAACGTCTTCCTCAGAGATATGAGCATTATCCACCAAATAGGAAATCAGTGCTTCATTGCACATATATCGAACAACCTCCTTGGGCGTATAGAAAGCGCCCTTGTCTTTATTATCTTCAAGAAGATTTTCAAAAATTTTGCCAAGCATTTCAGGGTCTACACCCACCTCCGCATCACTTGGATCATTTTCATCAATAGTAAAATTGTATCTACTGAAGAATTCAAAAAGGCGTGCAAAATAGGATGCTGGGAAAATACTTTCAGACACATCTTCAGCATCTCTTTCAAAAAGACCACCATTGAGATACGGCATATTCCTCCATTCAGTTAGAAGATCCTGGTTCCAATTCATTGCACTGAACAGATTCTGTCGATGTTCCGGTTTCGTATTCAGGATTCCAAAGAAAAGGGGCTCTAACACCTTATCCAAGTAATTATCCTTCTCTGTAGATCGAGTGAACAAGTTATGCATGTAATTCATATCATTGTTCATCCACCCCTTACGCTGCAAGAAATGCAAAAATGTGATGCGTCCTAGTAATTTTTTTATATAGTCACGAACGCGTTTGTCATCGAAATCAAAAGCCTCGTACAATTTCTCATTATTTTGTTTCTTGCTATCAAAATGTTCCTCCCACTTGTTACCAACCTTGACGAATCGCTTGCCTGTAATGTTCTGAACGAAATCAGCATAGATATATTTATATTCTTCGAAGAAAGCGTCAGACAATTTTTCTACAGAGAAAGCATCCCTCAATGAGGCAAACGTAATACCATTCTTAGCGAGCAATTCAAAACGATCGACGGCAGTCTTATACAAAAGCGTCCTACAACCAAAAACGAAGCTATATCTTTTTGGTTCGGTTTCCTGACCTTTTATATCTGAAACGAAGGACAAGCGCCAGTTGTCTCCGCTATTAAAAGTTACTAGGGCTGCATCAAAATCTCCATAACATGAATTAATAAAAGAACGAACTAGGTTCCGCAACCCGACTCGCTTATTAACTACCGAACCAAATTGTAGTTCGTAGTGAAATAATCCTATGAGATATCCATCCTTTGTAGTAATGTTCCCTAAATAAAAGGCTTCAGAGACGAATTCTGGAGCAGTAATCCTTTGTGGTATTACTCTCAGCTCCGTCGCATTAAAGAACTGGGTAAGCACTTCCCTCCACGTTTGAGAGTCGTACGAGGATTGGAATATCGATCTAAATCGGTCTTGGGAAAAATAAGGCATATAGTAATGAAATTAGATAAAGGTTTCAGAAATGACAATTTGAGGCTTGCTATCCTCCTTAACTTGTTCTTGAGATTTATGTTTGGTACTTACATAAGAAGACATGATAGAATCTAGTTCCTTGCGAACATAGGAAGCATCATGAACTATTTTTATGCGATCTTGGCGATACTTCCTAGAAATTGTTTTCAGACGACGGGGTAGATTAGTAAATACGCCTTCTTTAACATAATTCGTAAGCGTCGCACAAGCATCACACAGATGGTTATCCTCGCGAAAAATCTGTGAAATCATTCTAAGGAAGTTGATGGCTTCTTTCGATGTTGTGTCCAAATCTTTGCGTTGAACTCTGTTATCATCAGCAGCTTCAATAACATCAAATTCGAATTTCTCTAAAGCAGAATTAACATGTTTGAAATGTTTCTCCATATCGGTAAAAGAAACTGCTGGTTCCTCTTGTTCTGCCTTAAGATACTCGATTGCAGTAAGGAAATCGATTACTGTTGTAATCTCATCTTTAACCAAATAGAATTCGGTTTTAACGTCAGAAGCAGCGTAAACAATTGTTTGCTCCTTATGTTTCTTAGAATCGCGACATACCCGGCTCTTCATGGGTAATTGCTTGATTTTATGGTAAAGTTTGCGATTCTGATTATACAGGTCTCGCACCTCACGCAACAAAGCAATTTTTTTGTCAATGCTATCCTTCACTGTATTGTCAAACATTTCAAATTGTCTCACTATTTCCTCTCGAGAGTAAATCTGCGCGTCCTCACCATATGCTGAATGGAAGCCTTGTAATTTCACCAAAGCATTTGTGTAGAGTTTTATCTCCTTGTCGCCTTGCTGCGAAGGATAAAACATGTAATTATATATATTAGGAGCTTGTGAGCCAATACGATTCACACGGCCTATTCGTTGCATTAACCTAGTTGCATTCCATGGTGAATCATAATTGACAATGACGTTGGAACGGTGAAGGTTTACTCCTTCCGCGAGAACATCTGAGGTGATGATGAGGTTATACTTCTGCGCGTCGACATGGAAATTGGCGTCAAAGTTTTCTTTAATAGTCCGTTCTAATTTGGCTCGATTGCCTGCCGTAACCAAGAGGACATCGTTCCGTTTTAATTCCTTTGTGAGCCGATCATGCAGATATTCTAGGGTGTCTACACTCTCGGAAAAGAGCACTAATTTTCCAGACGGATTAGTACGAGGGTTTAGAAAATCCGTTGCGAGACTTTCCTGAAATTTATCGAACTTCGGATCTTCATGAACTAGAGACCAATACTCATTCAACTGTTCTAGAACCATTTTATCGTTATGCAACATCTCAACGAAGGCTGGCTCAAACTGATTCGACTCAAACTCTATTTCTTCAGGCAAATACCCCTTAGATATCGCATGTTCGATGATTTCATCAAGTTCTAATCCTTTTGCTTGTAGATCCTTTATTTTTAATTCTGGAGCAATGATAATCCTATTCTCTGAAAACATCTTTAACATGTCGTTTGTAATACGAAGTAGTGATGCAAGAGATTTTTTGAAGGCATAGAAGCTACTTTCAAGGCGTTTTACCATATGCACACGATAAATACCTGCGAGCGATTTTCCTGTCTGCTCAGCATGTTGGTATTGTTTTCTATGTTCTGGTTTCAAAAATTCGACTGCTCTATAGCGCGCGTATGTCAAATGCTGAGGATCTGATTCGTCTGCCAGAGCGGCAAGTGTTCTATAGAATAAATTACTCGTTTCTGGTTTCATAGAGTAAACCTTTTCCTCAGGAGGTAAGATGCGAGGGAATACAATTCCCTGCAACTCTATGTCAGCACGATAATCGGCGTCATTTAAAATGTTGTAGCGAGTTCTGCGAACAGTAACCTTGTCAATGAGTTGACCTCTAATTGCTTCATATATGGAGTTTACGTCCTCTGTAACATTTCGAGTATCTCTTTCGCTCATTAATTTTTTATAAGCAGAGACATAAGGGGCGAAGAAGTTTTTCAAGTTAGGAATCCCATCGATGGTACAGCGCTGACTGTTTTGGAATAGCAATAACTGATTCAAGAAATCCTCGGGGCTGTTATTAATGGGCGTGGCTGAAAGCAGCATTACTTTTTTCTGCAGCCCAGGGATGAAACCTGCATTTGCTCTTGGAGCTTTACAGATCTTTTGCAAATCATCATATTTACCTGCACCTCCATTACGGAAGCCATGGGATTCATCCACAATAATTAGGTCAAAATCCTCCTTATCTTTATATTGCTCCTTACCCTCGAGAATCTTAGAAAGACTGCCATTAGTGACAAATTGAGCCTTTTTTGATATCCCGAACTGATCGAATGTGCTGCGCCAGTTGTTTTCAAGAGCCGGAGGGAATATAACCAGAATGTTAGTATACTTACCATTTGCTTCAACAAAGCGTTTAGCAATCATGGTCGCAATCATGGTCTTCCCCAATCCAACAACGTCAGCCAAGAATAAACCGTTATGCTGCAAGAGCATTTGATATCCTTGTATTACAGCGTCTTTTTGATACTTCAGGTCTATAACTCCATCGGGAAGTTGCAAGAAAAAATCATCCTCTACCTGTTCTCCAAACACAGAAATGAGAACCTTTATATAAAGCTCGTAGGGAGTCGGTTGATAACCTAGATAAGTTTTTTTCTTATATTCCTCAATATCTGAATCCGCAAGCGCTATAGACTCATTCCACAACGCCCAGAACTCGTCGACGCAGTATTTCACATCATCGTAATCTTTCATAGCGACGTTTAATTCATAACGTTCTGCTCGAGATGTTCCTAATCCAGAATCTGAGATGTTGGATGATCCCATGATTACCCAACCATCGCTGTGCTCATTATGTTCTTTCGGGAGGCATAAATAAAATTTAGCGTGCAGATTTTTGGTAGGATGAATACGCAATTGCAATTTGCCAGAAACAAGATCATCGTACATTTGTATGATTCCTTCTTCGACGTCAGCGGCGTATTTTGCGCCAATAACATCCTTGCAGAAGTCCTCACGATATAGGTCCTTTGCTTTTTGTTCATCCGTCAACAAGAGCAACGCTTTATTATGCTTACGAAATATATCATCTACATTAATTCCAACAAGAATTTTAATTTCAGAAACCGATTCTAATTCTCTGCGAAGTTTGAAATAACCAGAAGAACGAAAATAGCCTGCCACAGCCAAAAATTTATCGAATCCAGACATGGCTGTAGCAATACCCTTAAGCTTCTCAAAAAGAGAATTTTTATCGACATTATTGAAGAATTTAGTAGACATATTTATACTCTGTATCGTTTTTACATTTTGCCGGTGGAATAATTTTCGAGGTGTTCCCCGAAGTAGCCGATGAGAATCTTCTTTTCCTCTTCAATAAAGGTAAAGTGTAGACGCAGACATTTTGGAGGTATTCCTCCCCATTTCAGGTGAGGATAGGTATCATACACCTTACCGTCATATACTGTTTTTCGAAGAGCATCGAGCTTAGAATCTTTTTTAGTCATCTTCCCCTCGGTCATGGATAGCTCAAAGCCCGTATCATCCTTAAACTTCTTTTCGTCTACCAAAACATTTTCCTCAAACTTCTTGTTATACAAGGTGGTGGTTAAAACAGACAACATATTCCATGCCCGGTTTATGTCCTTGAAGGAGGTGTGGGCTTCTGCTGATTTTATAGCAGAATCATGAACAATAAGCCGCAGGGGAAGAAGATCTCTAAAATAGTTTAAGACATCAATAAGTCTGCTTGGAAACGGACCGGCAGCTAGGGTTGAGTTCTGGTTATAGGCTGCAGTGAGTTGTTGCTTTGTTCTATCAAGCTGATTTTTTATTGCATACACGTTGCCTTTGTATCGCGCTGTTTCCTGAGTTTGCCGTTCTAAATCCTTGTCCCGTTTATCTTTAATTTCATCTATTTCCTTGCACAATTCTTCAATGAATGAATTTAGCTCCTCTATGTTTTTGCTATTCCCAGCATTAGACGAAATGGCTGCTTCATGATTCTTTATCTGATTATGAGCCAAGGATAAGGCATTAAAGTGTTTAACATCCTCCGGAGTCTTGATGGCTTCGCTATTGTCCAAAACGAAAGCAGAAAGCAAACTGGACACAACATCCTTACGATTTGGTTCCATTGCATCACAGCTTATCGACCTGTCATAGCTGCGCTCTTCGACAGGGTAGAATATACGCACATGATTGAAAGACACTCTGAACTCCGAAGGAATGTCATCCAGTGCGTTTCTGACAGCATCGCACGTATCAAGGTACACCACCAATGCCTTTCCCAGTAAGCCCTGGTACAAGCGTTGGGCTTCATTCTCAGCCTTAAAGTTTCCACAGGAGACAATGATTACATACCTGCGAAGGCAACTGTGAATGAGATTATCATAAAGCAAAGTAACCGCGCGGCTGGAAGATACTTTGAGGCAACCTGCTTGAACAGGTATGATCGAGGCTTCATTCTCATTAGCCAGAAAGACTTTATGCCTACCGTCGGCTATGAGTTGAGAGACAAAACGAGGGACAGAGGGTAATGGAGGGGTCTGAGTTTCCAGAGCAAAGCGACCTATATTACACGAAACCTTTACATGAACCAAACAAGTATCTTTGTCTATTCTGCGCAAACCAACCTCTGTGTTCCAATTCTGCTCCTTCTTGTATTCTGTATACCGCATAGCCCACATGTCGTATGGGGTGTGTTGATTCTCACCCCCCTTATGAACTTCTGTTACACAGGTGTTATTCGATGGGAAGGTGCACACAGACTGGCGCATAAAATCCCTCTGAAAATCAGGTAAACCTACCTTGTTACCAACCAGCTTTTCCTTTTTGCTAATCCGTGACTTAAGTCGATTCTGCATACTGTAAAAGACAGTATGTCGATGAGAAACGTCAGGAGCGTAACGGACGAAAAAGCATGTTTGGTAATGAGTGGCCATATCTGGAAGAAATGCTAGGCTGAAGAATCGCCTCGAATTCTACCAGATACAAAATATTTTTCAAGCGTGTTAGAGCCATTTAGCTCAAAAGAATCCATAAAAGTGACAGACAATGCCACAAATAAGCTCTATTCGTCTACATGGATTTTCCAGTGCAAGCGAAGATCCCGCGACTTGTGCCGTCTTGTAGAGTCTTGGTGTGTCTTGGAGTGAGTCTGATGCAGAGGACTAGCCCTTGCACCGGATGTGTACGTTCACATAATTGGGCACACCCCAACAAAAAACATCCATCATCCCGGGAAGACACAGAACATAATCTATGACTCCCACAGAAGCAACCGTTATGTATAACCAAAGCAACATCGAAAAACAATACGAGATAGCCGACAGCAAGCTTGCAGCTGATACCATGGCGTATCGTATCACCTCCCTCGGTCTCATTGCCATGTGACTAATTCAGTCAAGGTAAAAAGAAGACCTCCCTGAGCGGCCACTCGGGAGGTCTTTGGAAAAAGTATAATCAGAACATCCGTTCCTGATGAGGTCATCATCAGCATATCAAAGAGTTTTGTCAACTCTTTTTTAGATATAAGAGCCTCTATTTTGAAAGGATGTTTTTATGAAAGGCCCTTAATGAATAAATAGTGTCACACTCTTCACCAACCAGTAGCCACCGAAAATCAGCCAGCAGAACAGCAGCAAAGCCAACAGGAAAGGCTTTGGCCCAGCCTTGCAGAACTTGTCAAAACTCGTTTCTACACCCAGCGCCGTCATAGCCATCGTAAGCATGAAGGTGGAAAGAGTGCGAATGGAGTCAGCCGCCCACATCGGAATAATCCCCAGCGAGTTCACGCCAATGGCTGCCAAAAAGAGGAAAGGAAAAATGGGCATGCTGATTTTACTGACTGGGCCCGAGGACGCATTTTTGCGAGACAGCATGAAAGCGAGCACCACTAGCACAGGAGCCAGCAGAATCACACGCACCATCTTCACGATAACAGCCGGTCGCTTAATGGAATCCGAAGAAAGCCCAGCAGCATCCATAGCCTCGCCAGCACCATACACGTGAGCCACTTCATGAAGGGTACCCCCGGTATAGAGCCCCATCTGTCCGGCATCCAGATCAAGCACGCCTACCCTGTACAGCGTAGGATAAAGGAACATTGCAACAGTACCGAAAATCACGACGGTGGAGACGGCCACAGCTGTCTTGTACGGCTCCCCCTTCACCACGGGTTCGGCCCCAAGCACGGCCGCAGCACCGCATATCGAGCTTCCCACGGATGTAAGCAGGGCTGTTTGCGAATCCATCTTCAGCAAACGTCCCAGTACCACTCCCAGAATAAGAGTAAAACTCACCACCACTACATCCACCACGATAGCGGGCAAGCCCACAGCCAGCACGTCACTCACTGTAATTTGAAAGCCATACAACACGATACCTGTGCGTAACACCTGCCGAGTACAAAATGCTATGCCAGGGTTCCACTCAGTCGGCACTTGCTTCCTGAGGGTATTCGCATACACCATACCCAGAATGATACCGACAATCAGAGGGCTCAGTCTCAGTATCTTTACCCACTCAAATCCTGCCACAAGCGTGGCCGTGCATGCGAACAGCACGATGAGCAGAATCCCTGAAAAAAAGGCGGCTTTCTTTGTTTTATCCATAAAATTGCGGCGCCTTATATCACAAACAATTAACAAATTCAACCCTTATCTGTACTCGCAACATAGCAAACAAACTCGGTATTTTGAAAGGAGTAAAAACAAAAAGCTCCTAAAGTCGCCCAGCCCCAAACTGAGCTGGCTCAAACGGGAATCTAGGAAATCTCAACAAGACTTTATAAAGGCGCCGGGCGTCTCGATGCTCAACTTGTGCAAATTTTGCACAGGTTGAACACTATGATGAAGAGGAAGCACCTGCCTGATCAACGAGAAGAGATTGAGTTATTCGCTTTATCTTCCGGTAAACTCCGTTTAGGCCAGAGGAGCCGATTCAAAAGCATTGACCATACGAAAATTCGGATTTTCCGATTTTTCTACTAAACGGCTGAACATCTGTGTTCATCACTTGAATCGAGATACACTATACAATCCCCATCCCGTAGGCCTACGTACGAAGCACATGATAGTGGGCGATGTAACATTTTTCACTTTTCGCTCTACCTTGACAGGTCTTTTTTCACAAGGAGTGTATACCCCTTGGCATATTCATAAGCCTTCTGCAAATCTTTCGGCTTGATTTCAAGCCTATGGAGAACCTTCCGGATTGGCACTTTTAGCTTGGTGCTATGTCTCACATCTGAGCAAAAAGCAAGAGTTTTTAATCAGATGTGAAACAAATCGCAATGCATCATCCGCTTGCGTGTAGGAAGTCCGGCTCTTTGCCCGTGTGACGGGTCGTGTGAAACGCGTCTACCATACGCTATTGACCACGCACAAGAAAAAATCGCACTGTGAAGGGGTTACATCTTCTACAGTGCGTTATTTATGGTAAAATCTGATCGGGGCGACAGGATTCGAACCTGCGACATCCAGCTCCCAAAGCTGGCGCTCTACCAGGCTGAGCTACACCCCGGAAAGGGAGAAATGAGGGTAAAAAAATGGTGGCTCGGGACGGGATCGAACCGCCGACACGCGGATTTTCAATCCGCTGCTCTACCAACTGAGCTACCGAGCCACTTGCGCCGCCCGTTTGGAACGGGGTGCGGGCAGAGCTTACACAATTTTTTCATCATTTGCAAGTCAAAAATGAAAAAATGTGCATTTTTTTATGCAAGTGAAAATTGTAAAAACAGTTGCGACACCACAGGAAGCCCCCAAAAAGGCACTTTCGCTTCCACAAAAAGCCAAAGGGAGAGGGGTGCTAGCAGGATAGGGGGTGCGGGGGAAAGGA
>Ga0233362_1000050_pt1 | contig 29465 bp, 23 predicted proteins | sample ElkDunMinimDraft_22_FD_180674 | JGI IMG/M metagenome (GOLD analysis project Ga0233362, IMG submission 180674) | Fecal eukaryotic communites from dung pellets of Tule Elk in California, USA - Elk Dung C1 | ecosystem: Host-associated > Mammals > Digestive system > Large intestine > Fecal | place... | reverse complement strand
TAGGGTTTGTCCGAAACCGAAACCAGGGTCTATAATAATGTCGTTGACGCCGAGTTGTTTTAGTTTTTCCACTTTTTCACCAAAGTAGGAGAGCATTGTAGGAATCAGTTCTTCGGAAGATAGCTCCTCTTTTCGGGTATTAAAAGTGAGGCAGTAGGGGACTTTTAGTTTGGCGATAGTATCGAACATATTGGGGTCTTCGCCGCCGGAGATGTCATTAATAATAGAAGCTCCTTCTTCCACAGCCATTTGTGCGATATTAGCGCGGAAAGTATCTACTGAGATGATGAGGTTTGGGAAATATTGTCGGATAAGAGTTAGACAGCGTTTAATGCGCATAAATTCCGTTCCTGCATCTATTGGGGTTGCGTTGGGGCGAGTAGAAACAGCTCCTACATCAACAATCTTTCCTCCTTCGCTGCAAATTTGTTCCAATCGAAGCAGAATTGTCGTATCGTCTTTATATTTTCCGCCATCAAAAAAGGAGTCATCAGTAAAATTCAAGACACCCATCACAATGGGTGTCTTGAGAGATATTAGTTCGCCTTTTATATTGAGCGTCATTGTTTTATGGTTTATTTACTTTTGATATTATCGCCACAATCCTTAATAATCATTCTGTACCAATTTTCAGGATAAGCAGGTTGTTCTGGGAATTCAGCTTGAGGTTTATGCGTATCGGTAGTAATAAACTTACCATCTTTTTCTTTCTTTACATTACCATCGTGGTATTTAACAAGAAGATATTCAAAAAGTTGGTTCCATTCTGCGCAAACTGCAGCACTTTGTTGTGCGGAGAATTTGTTCAAGGTAGCAATTCCTTTTTCTGGATTGTTTTCAAATGTACGAATCATATCTTTCTCCATTTCAGCAATTTTATGAATAGATCCCAACTCCCATTTGTCTTGTTTTTCGTTAACGTGCTTAATCATATCTGCGTAGCGAGTATAAACATAGTTGCTTACTTTAGTGAAAGTCCAAAAAGCGGCAGTTGGAGAGTAATCCACCATTGAGCCGTTTCCTTCTCTGAAAGCTTCTGGAATTTCAGTAATACCGCAGAACATAGGAACATAGCAGCAACTTGCAGCATCGTCCACGCCGAACCAAAGGATACCGCCGAATGCATTAGGGAGCCAACTTCTACATTGAGCTACGAAAGAGAACCCTGTTTGTTGGGTAGCGGTAGCGCGTTCGTGAAGGTACTCTTGTCCATCTACAGACCAGCCCATAGGTCTCCATCTATAAGGGCAAGCGTAAGGGCCAGCGCCGAGGTCTTTTGTCATATCCATTGTAGTGCCTTCGTAGTGGTCGCGCATATAAAGCATAAGGTCGCGTTCACTAATTTTTTTTGCAGGCTTAATCCAGAGAGGCATTCTATTATTTAAATCGTCACCGCGAGCGTAGCTTTCATATTTTCCCATTTCTGCTGGGTTACAGCGGTTGAAGAAAGACCACACGCGAGCTTCGCAACCGCGAGCAGCTCCGAAGTTGATAGGTGCGTAAGTTTCGCAGAAACTAAATTCAGCATCAGGAGCTTTTTGAGGGTAAAGTCCGTACAATCTGGCAATGGTAATTACGTCGTGAGAATATACGGTTTCGATTTTTTCATTAAAAATCTTATCTAAATTTTTATTGGTGATAGAGGTAACGCCATCTGCCAATGGGAAAGTAGTGATGCGAGCTTGGTTTGCATGACCGCTAATATATCCGTCTGGAATTCTGCGAGCAACCCAAACAGCACCTTTAGACCAACCTTTAACGATTTTACCTTTAGCATTTCTCATTTCGCCACCTTTACCGATGAGTTCAAGAATCCAAGCTTCCTTAGGGTCAACAATAGAGAATGACTCGCCACTGCTGCAATATCCGTAAGCGTCTAAAAGTTCAGAGATACATTTGATAGCTTCGCGGGCATTTTTTGCGCGTTGCAAAGTGATGTAGATGAGAGAGCCATAGTCCATAATTCCGTTAGGAGTTGCTAAGGTATCTAAGCCTCCGTATGTGGTTTCGGCAATTGCTAATTGGTGTTCATTCATATTTCCGACCACATTGTATGTGTGAGCCACTTGGGGAATTTGTCCTAATAATTTACCTGTGTCCCATTCCACAACGTCCATCATTGTGCCTGGAGTGTGATTTCCAGCTTTCCAATGATAAAGTTCACCATAAAGGGTGTGAGAATCGGCTGCGTATGTGACCATACAAGATCCATCTTTGCTAGCACCAGCGGTAACAATAAAATTGGTGCAAGCGGAAAGATTTCCATGGAGGAGCATCATAATTGCAATTGCAAGACTTAAAAAGAGTTTCTTCATATTGTAATTGTACGTAGATTAATACTTTGGACCTATATATTTTGTCCTTCCAGCAGAGGTCCTTTTCTATTCTTGGAAAAACGGCACAAAAATACAAAAGAATTGCGAAATAGTCAAAATATTCTCTCTCTTTTCTAGATTTTTTTTGATTTTTAGATAGATGTATAAAAGATTACGAAAATTTGGGGATAAGTGGAAGCGAGAAGGGAGGGATTGTGTGGAAAGATAAGATGGCGCAAGCCTTGTGTGAGGGATAGGAGCGGTTATGAGCGCCAGATTTAGAGTTTAGAACTTTGAACTTAGAGTTGGAGATTCGGAAGATTTGAAGCAAGAGATTGAGGCGCGAAATTTGAGCGGATAGCCCGACGGCGAGCGCGTAGGTTTGGGGCGGTAGGAAAGAGCCGGCACACCCAAATTTTATCCCAAAATAAAGTCGTACAAATGAAAAATTATGTATTTTTGCAAGTTTAAAGCAAAATATTCCGAATGGATATAAAGGAACTGAATGTAAATGCGGCAAAGGGCTCTTCAAAGAACCATCCTTGGGAGTATGCAAGGGCTAAAATAGTTTGTAAAATTCTGAAAAATAGGAGTTTTATAAATCAGGAATGTAACCCGATATTGGATATAGGATGTGGAGACATTTTCTTCTTGAACTATTTCTGTAGTACGATTGAACATCCCTATCCCGTAGCAGTAGATATAGCATTTGAGAGTGAGATAATTTGTGCTTTAAAGGAGAAATATCAAAATTTTGGTTGCACTTTTTATCAATCTGTAGATGAAGTAGGCTTAGGAGAAAAAAAAGCGAACATTGTATTTCTTATGGATGTGATTGAGCACATAGAAGATGATGTTGCTTTTTTATCAGCATTAAAACAGAAAAAATTTGTGGGTACAGACACGCTTTTTATGATTACGGTGCCAGCGTTTCAGTCGCTGTATAGTTCGCATGATAAATGGTTGGGGCATTATCGAAGATATAGCTCGAAATTATTAATAGAGCGTGTGACTCAGGCAGGAATGAAAGTGGTAGATGATGGATATTTCTTTTTTTCATTGTTGATACCAAGATTTCTTCAAAAAAAGATTGAATTACTACGGAAAGAGAAAGAGAGACCCGTTACCGGAATTGGAGGTTGGAATGGTGGTAAAACGATTTCTTGGTTGTATGAGAAGATTTTACTATGTGATTTCTTAGTAACTTCAATTTTGAGAAAAGTCGGAATAAAATTACCAGGTTTATCAACTTTTGTAATATGCAAGCAACAATAGTGATTCCTTGTTATAATGAGGCAAGTCGTTTAAAAAAAGAAGTTTTTTTATCCTTTTTTGAAACGAACGATGAGGTAGATTTTTTATTTGTGAATGATGGAAGTAGTGATGATACGCTAGCGCGATTGCAAGAATTTTCAGCTGAATCTCCAAGAGTGCATTATCTTGATCTTCAATCTAATGGAGGAAAGGCTGAGGCTGTGCGACAAGGCATGATTTATGCTGAACAACATTTTGAATCAGAATATATCGGATTTTGGGATGCTGATTTAGCAACACCCCTTTTCGAGATTAAGAATTTTATGTTGCAGATGGAGTTAGGAAATTTTGATATGGTAACGGGATTGCGACTTCTCCGATTAGGTGCAAAAGTTAGACGCAAACGCAGTCGTCATCTATTAGGACGAGTTTTTGCTACCGTAGCCTCAACATTAATTAAGCTTCCTGTTTATGATACACAATGTGGAGCAAAGTTGTATAAAAGAAAGATTGTTCCAGTCCTTTTTTCTAAACCTTTCATTACTAAATGGCTTTTCGATGTGGAGATTCTTTTCCGTTATAAAAAGGAGTTTGGTAGTGATGCTGCTATCAATCTAGTGTATGAATATCCTGTTATGGAGTGGGCTGATGTGGACGGCTCGCAACTAAAAATGAGAGACTTTATAAAAGCTCCGTATGAATTGTATAAAATTAAAAGGAAATATAAATAATTGTCTATGAAGAAGTTATTGGAAGAGAACAGAAAAAATATTTGGTTTTGGTTATTCTCAGGAGTTGTTCTTGTACTCTTTTTTGTGATGCCAATAATGAGCAGAACGGCAGGGAATACGGGTGATGAGGATAACTTTCAAATTCCGCAAGGAAGAAATATTGTGAACTATTTTAAGACAGGCGGTGAGGATACTACTTGTATTACTTTTGAAAACCTGAAATATTATGGTTGCTCTTTTGATGTAGTAACAGAGTTTTTTAATCAGACATTTGGCGTAGAAGATATTCATTTAACGCGTCATGCTTTTAATGCCTTTTTGGGTTGGCTCTCTATTTTTATGGTAGGGCTTATTGCTTATTTGCTAACAGGGAGTTTTCGGGCGGGTGTCGTCACAATGCTATTACTGTTCCTTTCTCCTCGTTTTTTAGGTCACTCATTCAACAACCCTAAAGATATCCCATTTTCCGCAGCAGTAATCACTGCGATTTATGGTATATTGTTGTTTTTTAAGCAATTCCCGAAGGTTAAATGGTACACTTATCTCATTCTGATTTTATCAATTGCATTCTCAATCAGTGTTCGCGTAGGAGGAGTTATCCTTTTGGGATATTTTGCTTTTTTTGCATTGCTTTATCTTATTCGTTCCTATATTCAATCCAAAAACAGCAAAAAAATTTCATCTCAACAACTGCCGTTTGGTAAGCAATTGGGACAATTATTTATGATGGGCATCATAATCTCTGTTGTAAGTTATATTTTAGGTATTCTTTTGTGGCCATACGCATTGCAATCGCCTATTAAGCATGTTTGGGAATCCTTTACGGAGATGTCAAATTTTGATGTAACCATACGCCAAATTTTTGATGGAAACTTGCAATGGTCAGATCTTTTGCCTTGGTACTACACGCCCAAGTATATCCTTATTACTATTCCGATAGCTGTGATTATAGGTGTAGTTCTATTTTTTATCTTTTGTTGGCGCAAGAAAGAGACCCGTTTGGAGATATTTTTTATCTTCTTCACCTTCTTTTTCCCTATTTTCTGGATTGTCCTAACCGATGCTAATGTGTATGGCGGTTGGCGTCATGCGATGTTTGCTTATCCTCCGATGGTGGTAGCGGCAGGATTGGGTTTTAACGAGATTTTTAATTGGTTAGAACAGAAATTTTCCAAGTTTTCAAAATCAATTCATTATGGAAGTATTGTGCTGATTTTAGTTTTATTGATGGGTCCTATTTCTCATATTTTGAGGAATCACCCATACGAATATGTTTATTTTAACAAACTTGTAGGTGGTGTAGAAAAAGCATACGGCAACTATGAGTTGGATTACTATTATCATTCAACACGCGAAGCTGCAGAATGGGTAAAGGCAAACGCTGTTCCTAATTCTGATGGTTCAAAAATTAAGGTGGCATCGTGGCATCAAGCGTCGGTTTCCTATTTCTTCCGTAAAGATACGGCAAGCTTCTCCGTACCTTTTGTGCGTTGGTATGAGCGGGGAAATGTGGATTGGGATTACGCTATTTTTACTGTAACGGGAATCACTCCTGAGCAGTTGCGCTCTGAAAATTTTCCACCCAAAAATATGGTCCACTCTATCAATGTAGATGGGAAACCGATCTGTATTATCTTGAAACGAGAAACAAAAGATGATTTTATAGGTTATCAGCAGATGAAAGCGCAAGAGTACGATTCTGCAATTGTTTCGTTGACGCGTGCATTGAAGGTTGACCCACTGAATGAATCGATATATGTTAATCTCAGTGAGTCTTACTACCGAAAAGAGCAAATTGCTATGGCAAAACCTTATATTGATAAGTTGCTGAAATTTGCACCTACATACGAGTCAGGAAGTTATATGTTAGGAATTTATTATCTTTCTTCAGTTCTACCTGATGAGGCATTGAAGGTTTATAGGAATCTTATCAATATCAATTCTAAATATTCAGCAGCTTATCACATTGGCTTTTTAGCGTACGCTCAAAAGCAGAATATTCGTGGTGCTGAGAAGGTTTTAAATGCAATGGTGGACGCGGAAGCAGTGAATGATCAGGGAATTAAGGATCTGCTTATTTTGTATCTGAACCAAGGTTTAGATGAGTATGGAGCTTACAAAAAGTTGTATAAGACTTTGTATCAGTCGTATGAAAGAAAGGGCAAGAAGAAAGAAGCAGAAATTTATCGTCAAAAATATAATGAGTTCTAAATGAGTCGATATCTATTAAAAAGAGTGGGTTATGGTTTGCTGGTAATGTTCGGCGTGGTAAGTTTGGTGTTTTTCCTATTTACTATCTTGCCTTCCGACCCAGCGCGTATGATGATGGGGCAACGTAGCGATATGCAAACAGAAGCTGCTATCCGTAAGGAGATGGGACTCGATCTTCCCGTAGGGATTCAATATTTGGCATATCTTAACGATTTGTCTCCAATTTCATGGCATAAAACTCATGAGAAAGAATCGTTTTTCTTCCTGAATGATAATAATTATCAGTATGTAAAATTGTGCTCTTTCTCAGAATCTTCTATTGTGCTGAAAAAACCATACCTGCGTCGTTCTTATCAAAGTAAGCGCCCCGTAGCAGAGATTTTAGCAGATGCATTCCCCAAAACTGCTTTGTTGGCAGTAGTTTCTATTTTCTTTGCTATTATTGTAGGAATTTTTATAGGAATCCTATGTGCCATATATAAAGATAGTTGGTTCGACAAATCTGCACTTTTTATTTCTGTGTTGGGAATGTCGTTACCCTCTTTTTTTGCCGCTATTCTTTTTGCTTGGATTTTTGCATTTATCCTGGCCGACATTACGGGTTTGAGTATGTTCGGAAGTCTCTATTCTGTAGATAATTATGGAAATGGTCAATACCTTGATATGAAAAATATTATCTTGCCTGCTATAACTTTGGGAATTAGACCATTGGCAGTAGTTGTTGAGCTTACGAAAAATTCAATGTTAGATGTTTTATCGCAAGATTACATTCGGACTGCCAAAGCAAAAGGGGTTTCTTTCGGAAGGATAGTTGTAAAACATACACTGAAGAACGCACTGAATCCTGTGGTTACAGCCATTTCAGGTTGGTTAGCATCTTTGTTAGCAGGTGCAGTGTTTGTAGAGTATATTTTCGATTGGAAAGGTATGGGAGTTGTAATAGTTGATGGTTTGGATAAATATGATTTTCCCGTTGTAATGGGCGCACTGCTCTTTATTTCTATCGTTTTGGTAGTTATTAATGTGATGTGCGATTTGATATATAGTTGGCTTGATCCAAGAGTAAAATATGAATAGTGTTATGAGACCAGATATTCGTCATATTTCAGAAAAGCAACTTGTTGATTTTTTGGAATCTGTTGGAGAAAAAAGATTCAGAAAGAAGCAGATTTATGAGTGGTTGTGGAAGAAGAATGTTCTCACTTTTGAGGAGATGAGAAATCTTTCGATGAAGTTGATAGAGAAACTGAAAGAGCAATTTACATTCTTGAAAACAGAGATTGATAGTGAGGCAATTAGCAGTGATGGAACCGCAAAGTTTATCTTCCGCTTACACGACGGGCACGCCATAGAGGGTGTGCTGATTCCGACTCAAAGTCGCGTCACGGCGTGTATCTCTTCACAAGTTGGTTGCCCGCTAAAATGTGCGTTTTGTGCTACAGGAACGATGGGATTTATCAGAAATCTTCATTTTTCTGAAATTCTCGACCAATACGCACTGATGAATCGCCGTGCTTTGGAACTGTATGAAATTCCTATCAGCAATATTGTTTTTATGGGAATGGGTGAACCGCTGCTGAATTACGATAATGTAATGCAGTCAATAAATCTGCTTACCTCGCCAGAAGGAAATCAACTTTCACCCTCAAGAATTACGCTTTCAACAGTTGGTGTGGTAGATGGAATTATTAAGATGGCAGATGATGGTTTTAAACCTGGTCTTGCAGTTTCTGTTCATATTCCAGATAATCTGTTGCGATCCGAAATTATGCCTATAAACAGAAAATTTCCATTGCCAGAACTACAATCTGCATTGCAATATTTTTATCAGAAAACAGGTCAACGAATTACTATTGAATATGTTCTGCTGCAGAATATTAATGATTCTGTAAAAAGTGCGGAGCGGTTGTGTGCCTTCTGCCGGCCTTTTCCCGTGAAAATAAATTTGATTGAGTTTAATGAAACTAAATCGAGATTTTCAAAATCTCCTCGAGAAAATATGATTCGTTTTAAAGAGTATTTGGAAAGTAAAAACTTGATTGTGAATGTGCGCCAAAGTAGAGGAAAAGATATTGCAGCCGCATGTGGCCAACTTGTAAAAAATAGAAAGGATCGGAAATGAAAAGTAGTTCTGCCAATTGGTTAAAACTTTTTTTAACCAATCTTTTTACTCTTCTTAATGACAATTATCTGAAAAATATTATCTATTTTGTAGGTGTAACTTGGACTCTTCCAGAGTTCCTATCCGATTCCTTGTTACTGACATTGATTTCTGCTATGTTGGTGATTCCTTACTTACTCTTTACTCCACTAAGTGGACGTTTGGCGGTTATCTTTTCTAAACAAAAAGTTTATATGTATTGTAAGTTGTGTGAATTTCCAATAATATTGCTTGCTTGTATTGCTCTCATTACCCATTCAATCTTTTTTTGTGTTTTCTCTGTTTTCTTAATGGGTGTACAATCTTGCCTCAGTTCACCATCTAAATATGGTATTATCAGAGATATTGAGGGAGAAGAGAAGATTGCCTATGGAAATGGAATGATGGAGATGATGTCGTTTGTGGGAATTTTATTAGGAACGATTTTAGGAACAATGCTTTCAGAATTGGTTTCTATTTGGATAATATGTGCTTTGATGCTTCTTTTTACAACTATCAGTTTTATAACAGTATATAGATTGAAAATTGTAGAAATTCCTTCTGAAAAACCAATATTTAATACGATCAATCCTATTAAATATATGATTGAATCGTTTCGTTTTGCCCAAAAATATAAAGGGATTAACGATGCTGTTTTAGGTTCTTCTATTTTTTGGATGATTGCAGGAATGTTGCAACTTAATTTGGTAATTCACTGTCGTCAGACATTGGAACTTAGCAATATAGGTACAGGTTTATGTATGAGTAGTGCGGCGGTAGGCATTGCTTTAGGGTGCGTTTTTGCGGGCAAAATTCTTCGTTCGGATAATGCTTTTAGGATGATAAATATAGGATTGCTTGCAATGAATATTTTTCTATCGCTCATTATTATTTTCAATCCCAATGTCTATGTTTTTTCACTCTTAATGTTTGGAGTAACCTTTTTTGGCGGCATTTTCGAGGTTCCTTGCTTGGCAATAGTTCAGCGAGCGCCTATCGGTAGAATCGTCGGTGATATGATGGCATATCTTAATTTTGCTAATTTTGTGTTGGTACTTATCGGAACAGCTATTTTCTATGCCGTTTCTGCATTTTCCAACGAAAGTAGTATAGCCATTTTTACCTCTATTGAGGTAATTCTCTTTTTGTCACTAATCTATTTTGTTTTCAAATTTAGAAAATAAAAAAGGTGACTTTTTAGTCACCCTTTGTATTGTGTTATTCATTTAGTTCATAGTACTTTGCTTTGCTTTGCTTCGGAATAAGTATTGTGTAACTTTTTCCGTTAGCCGGAAGAGAGGTGCTTCGTAGCCATGGGTTCAGAGATTTTACTTCGCGATAAAGCACACCGTGCTGTGAAGCAAAATCGGAGATGCTTGTTATTCCTGAAGTTATGGTAATTTCTTTGCAAGGAATAGGTTTGTAATACTCCTCTTGTGTTAATTTTACACCATAATTTTCAGGATTTTCAAATAGTAGTTTGAAGCATAGAATTCGAAAAACGTAGCGTGCCGTTTCGGTATTGAGCCAAAGGTCGTAATATTCGGTGCCGTTTTGCGCTGCAATACTGCGTGAAAGTCCACCTTCTCCCATATTGTAGGCTGCAGCTGCTAACGCCCAACTACCAAATTTATCCCTTAATTTTTTCAAATATTTGCAAGCAGCACGTGTCGATTTTTCTAATTGGTAACGTTCATCAACATAATTATTTATCTCTAAGCCATAGCTTTTTCCTGTGGTGGACATAAATTGCCAAAATCCAGCAGCGCCAGCGGGAGAGGTTACGTTCTCAAGTCCACTTTCTGCCAAACAGAGGTATTTTAGGTCGTCAGGAACTCCTTCTTCCGCCAAGATCTTTTCAATTGTTGGAAAGTATCTTCCAGAACGTTTGAAAATCAGTAGTGTACGCGAGTGAAGATAACATTGGGTAATCACCTCTTTCTCCAAATTTTCACGAACCCAATAAACATCAACAGGAACTGTTTCTCCAGCAAAAGTCAACTCTGTAGGAATGGGTGGAGTTGCCAATGTGTTGGAGTAAGAAACAGCCGTCGGCTTCTCTTCCGGAAGTTCATCACCAACAACGCAAACCGATACACTAATACCTAAAAGTAAAATAAGTGCTATGGGAATAATCTTTTTCACCTTAGTTCTTCTTTAATAGATCTCTAATTTCAGTAAGAAGTTCTTCCTCTTTAGTCATTTTAGGAGCTTCTGATTCAGCAGGTACTTCCTCCTCTTTCTTTTTGCCCATTTCAGAAAGTTTATTGATTCCTTTAATCATCATGAAGATACAGAATGCAACAATAACAAAATCAATGAAAACTTGAATGAAATTTCCGTAGTTTAGTGTTACAGGATCCATACCTTCGCGAACGGGTAAGTGAATACACAATTTGGTGAAATCCATACCTCCGATTAACCAACCAATAGGAGGCATCAAAATATCGTTTACTAATGATGTAATAATTTTTCCGAATGCGCCACCAATGATAACACCGACTGCCATATCGATGACGTTTCCTCTCATTGCGAAAGCTTTAAACTCTTGTAAAAATTTTTTCATACGCTTTTTTATTAGTTTATGTTAATTATGTTTTGATTTTAAGATAACATCATTTTTGCTTTTTTAACGGCTTCTACCAATCGGTCAACCTCTTCTTGGGTGTTGTATAGTGCAAACGAGGCTCGTACGGTTCCTGGAATTTGAAAATGTTGCATTACCGGTTGTGTGCAATGATGTCCCGTACGTACTGCAACTCCCAAGTGGTCAATAATTACGCCAACATCGTAAGGATGAATTCCCTCTAAATTGAAAGAGATAATAGCGGCTTTTTGGGGTGCTGTTCCATAAATTCGGAGACCTTCAATTACGGACAATTGCTCTGTTGCATATTGTAGTAGCTTTTGTTCGTGTTGCAAGATTTTATCAATTCCTAATTTTTCAATGTATTGAATAGCTGTGTGTAGTCCGATAACGTCGCTGACAGCAGGTGTACCCGCTTCAAATTTGAATGGTAATTCGTTATATGTGGTTTTCTCAAAAGTTACTTGTTGTATCATCTCTCCACCTCCCTGATAAGGTGGCATTGTATTAAGCCATTTTTCTTTGCCATACAAAACCCCAATACCCATTGGTGCATACATTTTATGTCCGGAAAAACAGTAAAAATCGCAATCCAACTGCTGAACATCAACTTTTTCGTGAGAAACCGCTTGCGCTCCATCAATCATTACCGGAATGTTGTGTGAATGCGCAATTCTAATCACTTTTTCAATAGGATTAATTGTTCCTAAACTATTGGAAATATGAGTAATAGAGATGATTTTTGTTTTTGGAGTTATCAACTCTTCTAACTTCTCAATCATTAAAACTCCCGAATCGTCAAATGGAAGCACTTTGAGATTAGCTCCAGCAATTTCACAAGCCATTTGCCAAGGAACAATATTGGCGTGATGTTCCATTTCCGAAACAATTACTTCATCTCCTGCTTTAAGAAATGCACGACAAAATGAGTTGGCAATTAAGTTGATAGATTCTGTTGCTCCTCGTGTGAAAATTATCTCGTAACTGTTTTTGGCATTAATATACCTGCGAATAGCTTCACGAGCTTCCTCAAAACGAGTGGTCGCCAATTGACTCAAATGATGCACTCCACGATGAATATTACTATTGATAGTTCTGTAATATTCTGAAATGGCATTGATAACAGATTCAGGTTTTTGTGTCGTCGCTGCATTGTCTAAATAAACAAGCGGACGATTGTTTACCTCTTGTTCTAAAATTTTAAAATCCTCTCTCTGCATCGTTATTATTTCTCAAGTTGTTAAGTTCCTCCGTCTTTTTCATCTGATAGTAGTAAATAAAGTATAAAGCAACAATAAGAACGGTTGTAGTAATTGACATTCCTGAGGCCTTCATACTAGTTTCCGCAAGCATAAAATATGCAATGAGGATATTAAGTAGTTTGGATATTGCGTAAACGTGAAATCCTACTGTCTTTAGTTTTAGCAAGAGAGCAGCACCAACCACCGAACCTGCACAGCAAAGCGCTAAAAAGATAAATTTCCACGATGGAATTAATGTTAACTCTTCCACCATTGCATATAAATCCGTAGGCATTGATACTTGTGAAATATATTCTGGAAGATAAGGGATAATATATGGCATTAATAGATAACTTAAACAATTCATACCAGAACTGATAAAGGTAAGAATGCATAAAAAGACTAGCATCGATGGACGCTTATATTCCATCATTGGGGATGGAGCATTTTCTTGATTAAAATTTTCTTCCATATCTATTAGGATTAATATACGTTTACGTTGATGTTTAGTGACTTTACTTTTTCAGCAATGGCTTCTAGCTCCTCTTTGCTATATTTGAATAGTTTTTGTGCTGGGGTTTCTCTGTCTAAAGAGTAAATCATAACCATTTTAGGTTGAACTTGTTCAACGAATTGGAGCCATTTTTGAAGTGCGTCTCCAGTGCCATTGTCGAAAGCCCCTTTTTCGGTTTCTCCTCTGAAGAAAAGTGTTTGAAGTATAAATTGTTGCTTCATTTCGCTCAGCCATCTGATAATTTCAGAAGCATGAAGTTCGATAGTAGGGCCACTTACAATTTGAAATAACTCTTCATCAACAGCATCTAATTTTAAAATCGGATTTTCAATCTTCTTCAAAGCTTCACGTACTTTAGGATTTCCCAATTTTGTAGAGTTAGAAAGGCAAGTAATTACCGCCTTTGGATAGTAAATATCGCGGAGTTGTAGTAATCTGTCGATAATGGCAGGAAAATCAGGGTGTAACGTGGGCTCACCATTTCCAGAAAAAGTGATGCTATCTACAGGCGTACCCTCTTGACTGCAGGTTTTTATTTTCTGTTCAATTGCATCAAGAACGGTTTGTAGCGGATAGAAATATTTTTCGTCAAGGCTTTTTTCTAAAGTCCAGCCACATTCGCAATATAAACAATTAAAAGTGCAGATTTTTACATCTGTAGGAAGTAGATTGATACCTAAAGAATTACCTAAGCGTCTGCTGTGAATTGGTCCGAAAGCAATTTTATCCCAAAGAAACATAATTTTCTAATTTAATTAATGATTACCATAATCCGTCAAATGTTGTCCAAATAAAATCTCCAGTTTCCCAAGCTTTGTCCACGGCAAAGTTACCGCAACGGTTGCTATATTGTGTCAACAACTGAATAGCTTCGTTACGTTTGCCATTTTGAAGCAGTTCTAATGCTTGTTTTTCGATTTTAGGTTGTTGCGTGAAAAACTGATTTTGAAGAGGTTTCCATGTTTTGTCAATTACCTTGCGCATATCACCCCATCTTTTTGCTGCAAGGGTGCCTAAACGGTTAAAAGCCCACCAAGCGGCATCACGACTGAAACCCGTAACTCGACCATCGGTTTTGTAAGTTTGAGGAAGGTCGGAGATAGATGCGTAGAAAGGAACATAAACGGAAGATGCTACATTGTCAAGAGCAAACCAACAAAGTCCGCCTACTTCATCAGGTAGGAAGTTGCGGCATTGGATAATGGTAGCGTAAACGGTAAAGTGAACGGCAATAGAACGTTCGCCGCGCCAGTGCCAACCGCCATTGATTTTGTGAAGTTTTAATTCGTCGGATTTCATAAATGGGTTGGCAAGAGGAGATATTACGGTCTTACCCTCTTTGTCGGTAACGGTCAACGTTTTACGCATATCATATTCGGTTCCTTCATAGTAATCTTGAAACAGACTAACCATCTTCTCCATAGTGATAAGAGTGTCTGGTTTTACAGAAAATGGATAGTTCTCTGCATTTGGGTCCAACTTTAGTGAAGGAGCCACTAAGTCGAAGACGCGCCATTCGCGGCGGCGACAAGCCAACATTGCGCGGCTTTCTGGTGCGTAAGCGTATGCAAAACGAAAGGTTTCTTGCTTTTTGTCATACCAACCATTCTCCTCCGCAACGGAAAAAACATTGTCCGATGCCATAAAATAATCTTTGTTTTTTAAATCAATTTCGCGAATGGTTGATGCGTTTGCATTCACCGAGATGTGATCGTCTGGAACGCGTTGCGCAGCCCAAACAGCACCCAATTTTCCCTTTCCAGGCCCAACAATTTCTAAGTGCCAAACTTCATTTTTGTCGGCAATGGTAAGTGCTTCTCCACCATCAATCCAGCCATATTTCGCCAAAAGCTCTCCAGCCATCTTAATGGCTTGGCGTGCTGTGCTACAGCGCTCTAACATCAATTGGCACAAACGTTGACAATCTATCAATCCACTATCCGATTGTAATTCAGGTCGGGGCGTAAAGGTCGATTCTCCAATACCTAACTGTTTTTCGTTTAGACAGGGGTATGCTGTGCTGAAATATTGGTAGGTGTGGCTCACTTGCGGAATCTCTCCAACAATAGTGTTTTCGTAGTGCGACATCTTGCCGTACTCCTCTTTGGCAGCCGTGCGTTTATACATCTTTACAGTAGCGCCTTCTGGATGGTCTTGTGCAGGAACTACTAAAATATTGGTTCTCGTTCTATGACTATCATCAGTATGCGAAGTCATTACCGAACCATCGGCAGATGCTTTCTTGCCAACGGTTATCGTAGTGCATTCTAACCCTTCTGTAAATTCATCAATAGCAGAATTTTGCGCACTTAATTGCAAAATCCCAAATATCAGCATTAAAAATAAAAATTTCTTCATCTCCACTTCTTTTTTATGAATTTGCAAAAGTAATCTTTTTTATGATTTATTTCAATAGATTTTTGTTTTTTTGTTTTACTTCAATATTTTTAACGGAAAAATGGAGCGCACGAAAAAAAATTATATCTTTGCCGCTTGTTTAATATTAAAGCTATGAATCAATTTGAAAAAACTAATTGCTACAAAGAATCGGGTGCAAAGAAGTTCTGGAGAGTGGTCTTAGGTTCAATGTTGGGGTTTCTCTTGTCGTCAATAGTGCTCTCAATCCTTTCGTTTATCTTTTTTGTTGGTATTCTTGTTGGACTTTCTGGTGAGGAAACAACAATGGTAAAGGATAATTCTGTTCTTAAACTGAAGTTAGAGGGTACAATGATGGAGAGAGCAGAGAAAAATCCTTTTGAAGGAACCTCTTTTGCTCAATATTCTAACCAAATAGGATTGAGAGAAACAATTCAAAGTTTGAAGAATGCTGCTAATGATGATAAAATAAAAGGTGTCACTATCGAATTTTCTGCTTTTTCTTCCGATTTCGCATCTTTGAAAGAACTTAGAGATGCTATCGCTAAGTTTAAAGAATCGGGAAAGTTTGTGTATGCGTACGCAGATAACTATTCGCAAGGGGCCTATTACTTGGCTTCTGTGGCTGATAAGGTGTTTGTAAATCGATTGGGAGGCGTTGACTTGAAAGGATTAGCATTTCAAGTAACCTTCTATAAAGGCCTGATTGATAAGTTGGGTGTAGATGTTCAGGTAATTCGTCATGGTCAGTTTAAAAGTGCAGTAGAGCCTTATATGTTGGACAAGATGAGTGAAGCAAATCGTGAACAGATGACCGTCCTTTGCAATACTTTGTGGGGAACAATGTTGTCACAAATTTCTGAAAGTCGTCATATTTCCATAAATTCCCTTCAGGAGATTGCTGATAATCTTACGGCAGCAATTTCTCTTGATGCTTTAAATTGTGGTATTGTTGATGGTGTTTGTCAATATGCTGAGTATGAGGTGGAACTGAAAAAAATATTGGGAATTGAACTTTCAGAAAAGGTGAATTATGCGCCGATTAAGAAATACAATAGTGTAACACCTGCCACACCTAAAAAGGATAATATTGCTGTTATTTATGCTGTGGGTAGTATTGTCGATGGAAAAGGAGATGAAACTACTATAGGTTCAACAACGCTTTGTAATGACATTCGTAAAGCATACGAAAACGAAGAGGTAAAAGCGATTGTGTTGAGAGTAAATTCTCCTGGTGGTAGTGCAATGGCTTCGGAAGCGATTTGGAATGAGATAGAAAATGCAAAGAAAGCTGGTAAAAAGGTGGTTACTTCTATGAGTGGTTATGCGGCTTCTGGCGGCTATTACATCTCTTGTAATTCTGATAAAATTATTGCACAACCCAATACTCTTACCGGTTCTATCGGTGTTTTCGGTATTGTGCCCTCTTTCCAACGTATGTTAGAAAGTAAACTCGGTATTACTGTTGATGTGGTGAAATCAAATGAACACGCCGATATGAGTAGCGGAAGATTGATGGACGAGATGGAAAGAGCTAAAGTGCAAGCTTCTGTGGAAGATATTTACGCATTGTTTATGCAACGTGTGGCTCAAGGCCGAAATTTGAGTGTTGAACACGTGGATAGTGTTGGTCAAGGTCGTGTGTGGGCTGGCGCAGATGCAATCTCTTTAGGTCTCGTGGATGAACTCGGCTCCTTAGAAGATGCAATCGCCGCAGCCGCTGAATTGGCAGGCGTTTCCGATTACGGAATTATCAACTATCCTATCCAAAAAGATTGGCTTACTCAAATGCTCGAAACCGATACGGAAGTAAAAATGGATAAAGCCTTGCGTCAAGAGTTGGGCGAACTCTATTACACTTATAAAAGTTTGAAAACAGTTACAGAGGCTAAAGGGGTACAAGCTAAATTACCTTTCGATATTGTTATTAATTAATCTTAAAGTTTAAAATATGCTTACAAGTGCTTTTTATATTTACCTTTGGGTAATGATTGCTATTGCAGTGGTTGTTTTTATCGCGCTCTATTTTGTAGATGCTGGTTACGGAATGCTCATCTCTCCAAAATGGGGAAAAGCAATTAATAATAAGGTGGCTTGGTTTTTTATGGAGATTCCAATTTTTATCGCAATGATAATTCTTTGGGCTTGCTCTCCACACCGTTTTGAAGTGGTGCCTTTCCTCTTTTTCCTGATTTTTGAAATGCATTACCTCCAACGTTCTCTTATCTTCCCTTGGCTAATTAAAGGAAAAAGTAAAATGCCATTGGGAATTATGTTTATGGGAATTACCTTTAATATCCTTAATGCAATGATGCAAGGATATTGGATTTTCTACGAATCTTTTAACCAAAATTATCAAGTTTTAGGATTAGGTTACCAAGATATAGAATGGTTGTGGTCACCACAATTTATCATTGGTACTCTTATCTTCTTGGCAGGCTTTGTTATCAATCTTCATTCTGATTATATTATCCGCCATCTCCGTAAAGATGATAATGATACTAAACATTATCTACCTAAAGGTGGAATGTTTAAATATATAACGAGCGCAAACTATTTCGGAGAGTTGATGGAATGGTTAGGTTTCGCTATTCTTACTTGGTCTGTTTCAGGTCTGGTGTTCTTCCTTTGGACTTTCGCAAATCTAGTGCCTCGTACCAATACGATTTATAAACGTTACATGAGTGAATTTCCAGAAGAGATGAAACAACGCAAACTTAAACGCGTAATTCCTTTTATTTATTAGTCTTCTTCTCTTCACTTCTCAAATGACGGATGAGGTTGCGGATGTGTGGTTCGTACATCTCTAAAATAACAATATCGGGCTGTTCCTTCTCGATAATGTCAAAGTTACGTGCATATTGCCAAGCATCAAATATGAAAAGGGATTTGTTAAAGTGATATTTGAAGAAAGGTTCTTGAAATACAACGTATGAATCGCGGATGAAAAGTGCATTCGGGAGTGAATCACATCCTGTACTATGACGTGATTCGTACGAGTCTGGATAGGCAAAACCTGGAGGCGCAGGATAACCCACTTTAGGCAAAACTTGACATTGCAAATTTTCCCGATTCAGTACAATGTTCTCGTAACGAACATCTTTTACAAAACAATCCGTATAGTTAACAATATTGATACTCTCTACAAGGTTACCAATCATCTTATGGGCAGTATCTCCTTTAAAATCTTCCCATTCGTAATGAGGAAGATTGGAAAAATCTTTTCGAATTTTGTTGATAACGGCATTGGTCCCGTAAAATCCGCCTAAGCCACTCCAATGATTGTCATTTTTGAGATATAATAATCCTTTCTCTTTTTTAGATAATAAACTATCTTTTAAATAGATGAATGGAATTTGAGGGTATTCGTTTTGCATTAATTCACAAAAAAGGTCAGTGTCAGTTTTTTTTGTTCGTTTGATGTGTGCTGGCAGCATCTCAGGATAAACCTCAAATGAAGTGGGTGCAATATAAACGTAAAACTTAATTCCTCTCTCTTTCAAATAGTTATATCGATATAGAAGTTCCTCTGCAGTGGCTCTCCGCTCCTCTTTACAAAAATCGTAAGTCCCCTCATATAAAGGAAGTTCCTGATTCCCAGAAAATAGAAACGATTCTTTTCCGAAAATAATGGAAGGAATGGGACTTTGATGCATTTTAAGTTGAAGTTTAAAATAGCTGCGTGTCAATTTTTTACGGTAGGGAAAATAGTCGTTGTAATGTGCGTCAAATTGTGTAGGAAATTTATGAATATCTTTTAAATCAAGAGATGGCATTGGTGTTAATGCTCTGTTTTCTGAGGTCATCAACTCTGGTTTGCTAAAATGAAAAATCGATTGTAATGTAGGAAAAATCAACATTACAATAAAAATGATTATTAAACCTATCTGAAATCTTTTCTCCATAATTAAAATCTGTAGTAGATGAAAGGATTATAAGAACCTACGCAAAGTAGGATGGTAACACCAATGAAAGTTGCAATAACAAGTGCGTAAATGATGAGGTGATTGAGTGCTAAAGTAAGCTTTCTTTGCTCGCTCCAAATGGTAAATCGCTCGCTTATTTTTGAAAAAATAGGCGTGGTAGTAAGAATAGCGATAATGAAAGCAGAGATATTTATCCAATCTTGGAATTTTGTTAGGTATAGAGAATTTTCGCCATCTCCACCCATAAAAAACATCGTTTTAATAAAGGTAAGCGCATCAGGAAGTGTTTCCGCCCGGAAAAATACCCAAGCAACAAGGACAATGAGTAGCGTATATAGGTGTCGTATTGGCGACCAAATCTTCTCTAATATTTTCTTGAAGCCGATTCTTTCAATTACTAAAAATGTGCCATGTAGTAATCCCCAAATTACAAAGTTCCAACTTGCTCCGTGCCAAAGTCCTGTGCAGAAAAAGACAATATAAAGGTTAATGAGAACGCGCCTTGGAGAGCAGCGATTACCACCTAATGGAATGTAAAGGTAATCTTTGAACCATGCGGAAAGAGTGATGTGCCAACGCCTCCAAAACTCTTGAATAGATTGGGCAATGTAGGGAAAATTGAAGTTTTCGGGAAAGGTAAATCCAAACATTTTTCCCAGTCCTATCGCCATATCGGAGTAGCCCGCAAAGTCGTGGTATATTTGTAAGGCGTAACATAAAATGCCTGCCCACGCAATTAACGGAGTCATTTCTGAAGTTTCTAACGCAAAAATAGAGTCTGCAATAAGTGCTAACTGATTGGCAAGAAATACTTTTCGTGCTAATCCTAACGTAAATCGCTTGATTCCATTATAAAAATTCTCTATAGTAAAATCACGCCTCGTAAATTGTGACTCTATTTCGTTGTAGCGGATAATAGGACCCGCAATGAGCTGGGGAAAAAGGGCAATGTAGGAACCGATAATTACAGGATTGCGCTGTGCAGCAACATTTCCCCGAAAAACGTCAACAATGTACGAGATGCCCTGAAAGGTGAAGAAAGAGATACCAATAGGTAAGATCACTTTCTGAATCGTAATAGAAGAAGCACCCAATCGGGTGATAAGTAGATTGAGATTGTCAACGAAAAAATTTGCGTACTTGAAGTAGAAGAGCGTGGAAAGATTGAGAATAATTGCACCAAAAAGAATCGATTTACCATACTTGCGATATCGGTCAATGAGTAGTCCTGCTATATAGTTGACAAAAATCGACCCTAATAGCAGTAGCGTGAAGGAAACTCCTCCCCAAGCATAAAAGAGCAAACTGAACAGAAAAAGAATCCAATTCTGATATTGCAACTTTCTAAAAATGAGCAGAAATATTAAAACTGCTGGTAAAAAAAGATATAAAAATGTAAGTGAACTAAAAACCATTTTTTTGTTTTAAAAAGTTTGCAAAGATAGTGAAAAAATGGAGAGAAAGAGTTTATTTTTGGGGGAGATTTTACTTTTTATTATTTTTGCGGTCAGAAAAAAAGTTTGATTTTTTATGATGAAAAAACTACTACTGATTTTTACTTTGTGTTTTCTCTGTACCGCTATATCTGCGCAAACGCTTTCTGGTAAAGTATTAGAAGTGAGTAGTGAAGGCGATTCAATACCTATAACATTAGCTGCAATACAATGGTTGGGAACTTCCGTCGGAACCTATTCTGATTCACAAGGAAATTTTGAACTTCCACGTACTAATACAGATACAATTGTGGTTTCTGTTCTTGCGCATACTCCAGAAACTTTGGTGATTCCTGCAGATTTGAACAATATTCAAGTGGTGCTGTCGCACGCGCATCAACTAAATCAGATTCAAGTGGTGGCTTATAATGGTTCTTTTGTTTCTATTAAGCCAATTTTGACAACGGTAATTACGCAAGAGGGATTGCGTCGGGCGGCGTGTTGTAATTTGGCAGAAAGTTTTGAAAGCACTATTGCTGTGGATATGGAGTATGCAGATGCGGTGACAGGTGCACGCCAAATCTCAATGCTTGGACTCGCTGGTGTTTATAGCCAAATTTTGCTGGAAAATGTTCCCTTTATTCGATTGCTGACACATCAGTTCGGTTTGGGATTTGTTCCTGGCTCTTGGATGGAATCTATTAGCGTTTCTAAAGGCATAGCTTCCGTAACGCATGGCTATGAGGCACTAACGGGTCAAATTGATGTTGAGTATAAAAAGCCTGAAAATAATTATGAACGCCTACACCTGAATCTCTTCGGAAGTACAATGGGAAAAGGAGAAATCAGTCTGAATAGTCGATTCCGTATTGATGAAAAGGAAAATGTTTCAACTATGCTGATGCTTTTTGGTGGAGTTCAGTTTGCTAAAATGGATATGAATAAAGATGGCTTTTTAGATATGCCGATCAATCAGCAAATCAATGCAATGAATCGTTGGGATTATAAAATTCCAGGAAAGTTCTCTGGAAGAAGTTTTGTTGATTTTGTATGGGATAACCGATATGGTGGACAAAAAGATTACAATTGGCATACAGATGCGGGTTCTGGAGAGATCTATGGTCTGCATATCGATAATAAAAAGGTGGATCTGATTACAAAAAATGGTTTTCTTCTCCCTGGAAATGAAGAGAGTATTGGAACAATCCTATCTTATACTTACCATAATACTAATGCTGTTTTTGGCCAGCGTTTCTTTACGGGTATTCAAAATAGTTTCTATGCTAATATCCTTTATTCTAGAAAGTTTGGAGAAAAGTCAAGACATAAACTTACAGCAGGTGGAAGTTTTCAAATGGATCATTTGCTGAATGATTTGAAAATGATTGATGAAGAAGGAACGATGTTTACCCTTTTTGAACCTGTCCCTGGTATTTTTGCAGAGTATGCCTATATATTAGACCCAAAGTTGGTGGTGATGGCTGGAATGCGTCTTGATTATAATTTTGCGTTTAATCAAATGTTTTGGACGCCCCGCGTGCATGCAAAATGGCAAATCCTAAAACGTTTGTCTTTGCGTGCGTCTGTGGGAAAAGGCTATCGAACAGCTAATTTCTATAGCGAAAACTTCTCGTTGCTGACTTCAAACCGTGAATTTAATCTTTTCCCCAACGAATTGCAAAAGCCTGAAGAGGCTTATAATGCAGGAATTAGTTTGGTACATACATTCCCTATGCGTGGCGGAGATGCTACGTTCAGTATCGATTATTTCTATACCGCTTTCGTAAATCAAACTATTGTAGATGTGGATAGAGATGCGCAAAGTGTTTTCGTTTACAATCTTAATGGAGTGAATAATGGCTACGGAAATCGCTCGCGGTCGCACTCTTTCCAAGCGGAACTTACTCTGAAACCTTTAAAACGTTTTGAAATTTTGATGGCTTATCGTTATAACGATGTGCGTTATACTTCCCAAGGGAATTGGGTGCAGAAAGCGCTAATGAGTCCGCATAAGGCTGTTTTTAATATCAATTATAGCCTTCCTTACGATAAATGGAAGTTTAATCTATCCCTAAATGTTAACGGCCCGATGCGTTTGCCTAATACCTCTGGTAATCCTGAACAATATCAACGCCCCGATAAGTCACCCGCTTATTGTATTATGAATGCGCAAATTACGAAGAAATTCAGACTATGGGAAATCTATGTGGGTGGAGAAAATCTACTTAATTATAAACAGAAAGACCCTATAATTGCTTCCGAAGACCCATTTAGCGAATATTTTGATGCTTCGATCGTTTATGCTCCCATAACAGGAATCAGAGCTTACCTCGGTATCCGAATTAATTTACGATAAAATTACCAATATAAAACACTATAAATTAATCATTTAAAAAAAGTACTATGAAAAAATTAATTCTTCTTGCAATCGCCGTTATCTTCTCATGTGGCGTATTTGCTCAACAATCAACTGCAAAGGTTACCATTCAAACTAATGGTGTTTGCCAAAAATGTGCAGATCTTTTTAATTCACAAGTTCCCTATTTTAAGGGTGTGAAAGATTACTCTTATGATGCAAAAACTGCAAAAATTACTGTTACTTATGATGCTGCAAAGACTAATCCTGACCAATTGCGCGCTCAAATTAGTAAATTGGGTTACAATGCGGATGGTGTAAAAGCAGACCCCGCAGCTCGTGCTAAACTTCCAGCTTGCTGTCGTGGAGAAAAAAGTTGCGGAACACAAACCGCTCCGCAAAAAGACGCACAACACAAGTGCTCTCACGACAATTCATCACAGCATAAATGTACTCACGGTCAAGCTTCTAAAGATGCACAACATAAATGTACTCACAATTCACAAAGCAAAAACCTTCAAGCAAATCCCGCTAAATCAGCAGCACATAAATGTTCTGGACAAAAAGATCCAAATCACAAATGTTCACATTCTAAGTAATAACTGTTTTCTATAAAAAAAGGCTGCTTTCGGGCAGCCTTTTTTGTTGTGAAATTGAACTATTGAATTTCAATTGTTCTTTCACCCTTTTCAATATTCGCTTCTTGTTTTGGAAGTTCAACTAAGAGAATTCCGTGCTTTACACAAGCGGTGATTTTTTCTTTATCAACATCCTCTGGAATATTGAAACATTGGTGAAAACTACGGTGCATAAAGTCACGTCTTAAATAGGTATGTTCCTTTTCTTCATTTTTTGTCTCCTTTTCCATTTTTAATGTTAGGAGATTTTTGTTAATGGTCAGTGAGAAATTTTCCTTGCTCATTCCAGGAACCGCAATTTCAATGCTATAATCTTTGGGTGATTCCTTTACATTGATAGGAAGAGCGCTGTTTCTTACTGCTGGCGACCAATCATTTACAAAAAAGTTGTCGAAAATTTCTGGTAACCACATTGGATTTTCTGTTAGGTTTCTTTTCATTAGTTTCATAATGTTTCCTTTCTTTTAAATTGTTTTTATTTTGATTTTTTAAAGACGGCGGAGAATAGCAAATCTTGTGCCAATGGAGAAAGTGTAAAATCCAACATTTAAATAATGACAAAATGTCATATTGTTCTTTTGTTTAAAGTTATTAAACTGACAAAATGTCGCAATATTAAAAGAAATACAAAGAAATAGATATTGAAAAAACAATTTAGAAGATGAAAAAGCAACCGATTTTTTTTCTACTTTTGCAAAGTTAAAAAAATAGTTATATGAAAGAGTTGGAGTCTTATTTTCAAGAGATTACAGATTTAAGAAAACCAGAAAACTTATATAAGCCCATCGGTTATATTTTGCAGCAAGGCGGAAAGCGCATTCGTCCGCGTCTTGTTTATCTTGCTACGGAAATTTTTGGAGGAGACCTTGCTCAGGCACAGTTCCCAGCGGCAGCATTCGAAATGTTGCATAATTTCACTCTAATCCACGACGATATCATGGATAACGCTCCTATCAGAAGAGGCAAAGAGACAGTCTATAAAAAATGGAACGGAAATATAGCAATTCTTTCAGGCGATGCATTAGCAACTATGGCACTTCAACAGTTGCTAAAAACTCCTTGTCCTGACAACGTAAAATTGCAGATGGCAGATCTATTTCTTCAAACCTCATTGGAGGTGTGCGAAGGTCAGCAATATGATCTCGATTTTGAAACAAGTAACGATGTATCAATTGAGGATTATCTGATGATGATACGTTATAAAACTGCAGTAATGCTATCGGGCTGTTTGAAAGTTGGTGCTATTTTGGCTGGAGCTACGCCTCAAGAACAACAACAGATTTATGATTTTGGAATCAAAGTGGGAATTGCCTTCCAACTTACAGATGATATTTTGGATCTCTATTCTGATGTGCAGAAGTTTGGTAAGGTGAAGGGAGGTGATATTAAAGAAAATAAGAAGACATTCCTATATCTATTGGCACTTCAAGAAGCTGATCAAACTCAAGAAGCTACCTTAAAACACTATTTTTCTAGTACCGATTTCGATTTTGAGGAGAAATTATCTGCTGTTCAAGCTATTTTCGATCAACTTCAAGTAAAGGAAAAAACTGAAACCTACGTCGAAAAATATGTTTCGGAAGCTTTAGCAATAGTCAACGGCTTGAATATCAGTCAAGAGCATAAAGAAAAACTGCAGAAAATTGCACAAGAATTTAGCCGCCGAAGCAAATAATGAATAACGCACTTCTCCAAAAACGGTACTATTTTATAGTTGGCGGAATTGTTTTAGTTGCGCTAATCTATATGGTGCGTCTTTTCTATTTGCAGGTTATTGACCGGTCATATCGAAATATGGCAGAACAAACTTCTGTTCGGCGATTGGTAGAACAACCTGCGCGAGGATTTATCTATGACCGTAATGATTCTTTGTTGGTGTATAACGATGCCGCATACGATCTAATGGTAGTGCCAAGAGATATGCGTGAATTTGACACTAATGACCTTTGTCGTACGTTGGAAATTCCTAAGGAGGAGTTGTTGAAACGAATTGCTAAAGCTACCGCCTATTCTAAAGTAATTCCTTCTATCATTGATCAGCAAATTTCAAAGGAAGATTATGGTTATTTGCAGGAGAAATTATATCGTTTCCCTGGATTTTTTGTACAAAATAGAACCCTTCGTCACTATGCATATCCTGTTGCTGCTCACATTTTAGGTTACGTTGGTGAAGTTGATGAAAGAACCTTAGAACGCGATTCTTACTACAGAATGGGAGACTATATTGGAAAAAGTGGAATTGAACGCTCCTATGAAGAGGAGTTGAGAGGAGAAAAGGGTATTAGAGTGGTCCTTGTTGATGTAAGTAATAGAGAAAGAGGAAGTTATAAAAATGGTGAAGAAGATGAACTCCCAATACAAGGACAATCGTTGTGGAGTACTATTGATCTTCCTTTACAACAATATGGTGAGAAGTTGATGACGAATAAACGGGGAAGTATAGTTGCTATAGAACCTGCTACAGGGGAGATTCTCTGTATTGTATCGTCTCCTGCGTACGATCCTAATCTATTGGTTGGTAAAGATTTGAGAAAGAATTTTGCCCAATTACTTTGTGATACGGTAAAGGTTCCGCTGTTTAATCGAGCACTGCAAGCAGCATATCCTCCAGGGTCAACGTTTAAGTTGGCAAACGGGTTGATAGCATTGCAAGAGAAAGTAGTTACTCCTAATACGGTTTGGTACTGTAGCGGAGGTTATCATATGGGTTCCCATACAGTGGGCTGCCACCATGCTGGTCCAACAAACTTGGTTTCCGCAGTTCAACACTCTTGTAATTTCTATTTCTGCAATGCACTTTATCATATCATCGGAAATAAGAAGTATAAAAATGTTCAAGAAGGTTACCAAGTTTGGCGTGAATATCTACTCTCAATGGGTTTTGGCGTAACTTTTAACTCCGATTTACCTTTCGATGTGAAGGGTATTATTCCAACTTCCGACTATTTTGATAGAATTTATCGAAAATCATGGAATCCCAATAGCGTAATCTCAATGGGTATTGGTCAAGGTGAAGCTAGTGTAACACCTTTGCAGATGGCTAATTTTTTGGCAATTGTTGCAAATCGTGGATATTATTATAAACCTCACGTAGTAAAGGCGATAGGAAGTAAAGATAATCCCAACAAAAGGTATAGTGAAAAGATATATTGTAAGGTTGATTCTAAATATTTTGACCCGATTTTAGAAGGAATGGATATGGCTGTGCAGGCGGGAACTGCGCGCGGAGCTAAAATTGATGGGGTACATATTATCGGAAAAACAGGAACAGCCCAAAATCCACATGGTAGAGATCACTCCGTGTTTGCTGCTATTGCACCCAAAAATGACCCTAAAATTGTGGTTTTTGTATTGGTGGAAAATGGCGGTTTCGGAGCAACTGTGGCTTGCCCAATCGCAAGTTTAATCACAGAATTTTACCTTAATAGAGAAGTAAAAAGAAAAGATCTAGAAGAAAGAATTATCTCAATGTCGATTAAGTAGTTATGTATAATAACGTTAGAAATAGAGTTTCGAAAAATATAGATATACACTTGCTGATATATTATGTGCTTTTAGTAATTATTGGCTGGCTTACTATTTACTCTTCAGAATATGTTCCTAACGATACAACTCCTTTTATGGATCATCGTTATGCTAAGCAACTTATCTATATTTTGGTAGCTATATTTTCTGCTATTGTGGTTTATATGTTCGATACCCGAAATTACTCCTATTTTGCCTATTTTATCTATCTATTTACTCTGTTTGTGATGATTTTGGTAATATTTGTAGGAGATGAAATTTCTGGTGCAAAAGCTTGGATTAGAATAGGTTCATTAAGTATTCAACCTACAGAGTTTGGAAAGGTTGGTACTGCTTTGGCTTTAGCTAAGTTCTTTAACGAAGGCAAAACAAATGCAGAACGGAAGAATATGTGGTTAATGGCAGCACTATTTATTCTTATTCCTATTGCTATTACACTTCTGCAGAAAGATACTGGCTCTGCTTTGGTGTTTTTCTCTTTTATCATTCTCTTCTATCGCGAAGGGCTCGCAACGTGGATTTTATTATTTGGTGCTACATTTTTAAGTGTGTTTGTCTTTACTCTCAAATTTAATGAGGTTTACTCTATTGCTGTGCTGACTGCAATTTTATTAGGATTCTTGATTTATCAATGGAAAGATAAGAAAAAAGTAGTTCGGAATATCCTCGTTTACGCCTGCTGTATCGGTTGCGTATTTTTGGTTAATTTTGTCTACGAATCAGTTTTGCAACCGCACCAACGAATGCGTATTGATACTCTTTTAGATAAGGTTGACGACCCCCGCGGTGCCGATTTTAATGTTAACCAGTCTAAAATTGCTATCGGTTCGGGTGGCTTTTTTGGAAAAGGTTACTTGAATGGTACACAAACAAAGTTGCGCTATGTGCCAGAACAAAGTACTGACTTCATCTTTTGTAATATTGGTGAAGAGTGGGGGTTTGTCGGTAGTGTTTTCGTTTGTGGGTTAATTATAGCTATGATTATTAGAATCTTATCACTATCAGAGAAACAGCGAAATCCTTTTGTACGATATTATGGCTATGGTATTGCTGGTATCCTATTTATGCACTTCTTTATAAACATAGGTATGACTATTGGGTTGCTGCCAATTATCGGAATTCCATTGCCCTTTATTAGTTATGGAGGTACATCATTCTTAGCATTCACAATTATGCTATTTATATTTCTTAGAATGTCAGATGTATAGACAAATGATGAAATAGTAATTTTAAATGTAAATTCGATGAGAACATTGCTGATTCTGATTGTTTGTATCTGTTGCTTTCCGTTGGCAAATGCGGATACTATTAGAATGATGCAGTATAACTTGATGTATTACACAACTTCCGCTCCAAGTGATTGCAATGCTGATGAGGCTTATTTGGATTTGAAAGACGAAAATTTTAAAGTCATTATGCAATACGCACAACCCGATGTGCTGTGTGTAAATGAGATAGGAAGCCAATCAGTCTATGTTGACCGCTTTTTGGATAATGTATTGAATGTTGATGGTGTAACTCATTATGCAAGTTGTCCGTTGACCAATTTTTCGGGTGGTTCTATCGCCAATATGCTCTATTACAATACAGAAAAGTTGCAGTTTCATAGCTACTTCTATATTACTACAGCATATCGTGATATTAATGCGTACAAAATGTACTATCGCTCCAATACATTATTAGAAGGAGATACCGTTTTTATCACTTTTCTAATCGCTCATCTCAAGGCTGGTGGGTATGATAATAATGCGGAGCAACGTTTTGTGCAAGTTCAGCGTTTAATGCAGCGGTTAGAGCAGATTGGAGTGGCTGATAATTATGTTTTTTCTGGTGATTTCAATCTAACGAATTCTAATGAAGCTACTTATCAGCATTTGATTAATTATCCGAATAGTCTTTATCGTTTTTATGACCCGATTGATGAGGAAGGAAATTGGAATAATAATAGTCAATATCGTTATATTCATACGCAATCTACTCATACCTATTCAGAGAATGGCTGTTATTCTACGGGAGGAATGGATGATCGTTTCGACTTTATTTTGGTTTCACCCTATATCTACTATGGTAGTAAAAAAGTGAAATCTTTGATTGAAACATATAAAGCTTTAGGTCAGGATGGTTCATTCTTTAATGGTTCAATATCTGCTGATAATAGCGTGGTGCCCTCTGAGGTTGCTGTGGCTTTATACAATGGTAGTGACCATCTTCCAGTGAT